>PVBE010100136.1_pt1 | contig 17330 bp, 13 predicted proteins | sample 1631181 | NCBI WGS metagenome assembly PVBE01 (sample SAMN08397723, study PRJNA350692) | Marine metagenome, whole genome shotgun sequencing project. | isolation source: water | place: Pacific Ocean | collected 2012-04 | reverse complement strand
TTTGTAGGTGGCGTCCATCAGGATGTAAGAGCCGGCCTGCACTTCGGTCAGTCCCGAGAATGTACCGGTGACGCTGTAGGTGCCGGTACCGCCGCCGCTGACTATTTCTACGGGTAAGCCGTCCTTCCGGATATAATCCGCTGTATCGGTCAGCATCGTCATAGATTTTCGGCATTCGGCGTATCGAATATCGTTGTCAGGCTCACCTATGATGTGGCCTTCGTAACCCATTATGCCTCGAAATGTCACGCCGGGACGATCATCGATTACGCGGGCCAGATTTAGTGCCGCTTCACCAGGCGGTACGCCGCACCGCTGCATACCGACATCCACCTCGATGATCATATTTACCTTTGTCCCCGCAGTCTGTGCCGCATCGGAGATCTCTCGCACATTGTTTGCATCGTCGGCCGCAACAATGATGTCCGTATGACGGGATAGCGCCACGAGTCGATTGATTTTGATGCGGCCTACCACCTGATTGGCGACCAGGATATCGCGGATGCCGGCGGCGGCCATCACCTCCGCTTCGCCCAGCTTGGCGCAGGTCACGCCCTGGGCGCCGGCTTCGATCTGCTTGTGGGCCAGGATGGGGGTTTTGTGCGTCTTGGTATGGGGGCGCAGATTGGCATTTTTGTCCGAGAAAAAATCGGCCATACGAGCGATATTGCTTTCCAGGAGGTCCAGGTCGATGACGAGGGCCGGGGTGTCGATGTCTTCGATGGGGATGCCAGGGAGGGGCATGGGGATCCTTTCCGAGTTCTAAGTTCCGAGTAGGTACACGGCGCATGCTGTATTCAGCACAAGGTGTATCTTCGGCGAGAGATGGTCAAGGGAATTGATTTGGGTAGATTGACTGGTGTATTTATTGAGGTATATTGTCCGCAACCAGAAAGGATTGATCTATGTCATGCGGTCTGCTACAAATCCCATCCCTTTGGCGCATTCTGATCGTCGCGCTGCTGAGTCTTCAGTGTCGGTCTTCAGATCCCGCATCCGATAATGCCTCTACAAGAAAGGGTGAAGCGCTGGTCAACAGTATCGGCAAAGTATTGCCGCTCGATGCAGCGCCGCTTCATCAGCAGATTCTGCGTCACATGTTGCCGGAACCCCGCACCCTCGACGTGAGCATCAATAATTATGACGCGGCCGGTAGTCTTACTATTTATGATCCCCTGCTGAAAATGAATACGAGTCACGAACTGATCCCGGCCGCAGCGGCGCGCTGGGGTGTTTCCGATGACGGCCTCATCTGGACGTTTCACCTGCGCCCCGAGGGCCGATGGAGTGACGGTCGTCCGGTGACCGCCTTCGATTTCCAGTACACCTTCCGGCGTCTCCTGCACCCGGATATCGGTAATCCCTATGCTTTCTTCTACTACGACATCAAGGGCGCACAGGCGTACAACACCGGCGTCGATCCGGATGAAAACAACCTGGGCGTTCGCGCGGTAGATGATCTGACTTTTGAAATCGAAACGACGGCACCACGCGCCTATCTGCCCTATATCGCGGCCTTTCATGGGGCGTCGCCTGCCCCCCGTTGGGCGGTAGAGAAATACGGGGTCAAATGGACCGATTCCGGCCACAACGTCTCCAATGGGAGCTATCGCCTGACGGAATGGACGGCGGGGGTAGGGATGGTGCTATCGCTTGATCCGCAATACAATGGGCCGAACAAAGGCTCCGTGGAGCACATTCACTGGATATTTAATCCCGTTAACGCGCCGACCGACATGATCGCCTATGAGAATAATGAAATCGACTATGTGGGGATTAATGTAGCCGATCTGGTTCGCGTGCAACAGGACCCGATATTGAACAAGGAACTCGTCCGTTCTCCCCTGCAGCAAACGGCCTATCTATACTTCCAGCATCAGTTACCGCCGTTTAACGATGTCCGTGTCCGCAGGGCTTTCGCCCACGCTGTCGATCGAGACGCCCTCACACGGGTGGTGTTGGCTGGTGTCGGCACGCCCGCGTATGCGATGCTTTCGCCTGATTTTCCCGGTTATGCGGGTGAAAAGCACAACGCCTACCAGAACTATGATCCGCCTCTGGCGCGCCGCTTATTGGCGGAGGCCGGGTATCCGGGTGGCAGGGGTTTTCCTAGCCTGCCGATGTGGATTCAACCCGGCCGCATCTTACCCAACACGGCGGTAGCGGTGCAGGGGATGCTTAAGGATATATTGGGCATCAATATCGAGGTGGTTCAGATGGACGGTCCCACGTACAGGTCCCGCATGTACGATTGGAAGGTCCCCCTGGGCTTCGGTAATTTCGGCGCTGACTTCCCCGATCCGTACAGTAATCTGGGTGCTTTCTGGCGATCGGGGCCCCGCAATGTAGCTCGCCATGACTGGCGTCACATCGACTTCGATGATCTGGTCGATCGCGCCGCCCGGAGTATGGATACGGAGGAGCGCCTGCGATTGTACGACGAAGCACAACGTCTGCTCATCGAAGACGGGGGCGGCGTGTTCCTGTATTACGCCATGGCCGCTGAACACCGCAAACCCTGGTTGAAAGGTGTGCCGAGGACGAAGTACGGGACTTATTCGTTTCCTTATCTGACGGAGGTGTATATTGGGGATGAGGCAGAAGGCAAAAGGCCGTAAGCAGAAGGCAGCATAGCCCGTGTTTCGGATGTGCTCATCATGGGGGGTTTCATCGTCCATGTTTTACAGTGTTACCTCAATCCAGACGGAAGAGGCGTGTATGATACGAGCACTTCTACCTGAACCACTTTGAGCGGGCCCGGGAGGCCTTCGACCCGTTTTTCAAGTACGATGTCCAGGAGGTTGTCGCCTTGTTCCGGCCATATATCCTTCAACTGAAATTCTAGCCACTGGCTGACGTACGGGGCAACGTCCAACCCGTATGAACGCAGACAACTTTCATCTTTCAAAGACGCGCCGTTCAGAAGAATATCGATCTGATCTGCCGAGACAAGATCGACGATGTTGATCCGGAGCCGGATCTGTCGTATTCGATCTCTGTTGTTCTTGGTATCGTCGGCGATATAAAAGGGAATCGCGTGTTTTGTTCCTGTATCTGAAGAGGCGATTTCTACCGGAAGGCTCGTCTGATAGTGGGTGTCATCCTCTTTCGCTTCCAGGTTAGAGGCCAGGACGTAGTGTTTGTCGCCTGTCTTGATCCAGTCCTTATCTCCCCATTCCGTCAGGCTGCTGCGTTCCTGATCGCCCAGCGGCCAGCGCATGAACCAGGCGTATAGACCATCGACGCCGCGTGCCCAGTTGTTGGCCACAGCTGCACGCATTTGCGCCGGTGAGGGATAGACTCGCGCCGGGGCGCCGGTGATGACATCGGCGATGTACGGTTGCAGCATGCCGTAGACCGACACATCGGCGGCGTGGGCCGCTTCTGTTAACCAATCAATAGGCATGTTGGGGTCGAGGATCATATAGAGATATTGCATCGGGATTACAAAGTCGATCAGTCCCCGTTCAAGCCAGGTGCGAACGTCGAGCCCCTCAGCCAGATTCAGTGCCTCTGTAGGCAATACGCGTACACCCAGGGGACAGGCCTCCCCACGTTTGCTCCGTACCATCTCGGCAATCTGCTCGACATAATCGGTCAGTACAGGAATCATATACGACGCGTCTTCTTGCCGGATGTTATGGCTACCGCCCGGAAAGGCAAAATCCAACTCCAGCCCATCGGTGGGATATTCGGAGGCCAGTTCCTCCAGCACAGCGAACTGATGGTCGCGGATCTCTTTGTGGCCCAGCGCCCGGCCGCCGTTTTCCAGACGATGCGCCGGGTTCTGTCCGCCGTGGTGGGGCATTCTCAGGCTGGCGATAAAATCCATGTTTTTTTCATGCGCACGGTCGATCAGCACCTGCAGGGGATCAAGGCCACGGTCGATCAGGCTCTGCATATTCTGCCAGGTGCGCCAGTAAGCGGCCATAGTAAAGGGCTGCATATCGGCACCGAAGCGCATCCCAACTCGGGATGGGTAGAACAGGCCATCCCCCCGTTCGACACCATAGCAGAAGGTATCCACTGCCGTACCGGCGACTTCATCAATAGGCGTCCAGGCGTCCTCCATCGTCATGGGGGGTTCGAAGACGAAGAGGTAATAGTGTCGGGCGTCATTCATATATATGATTCGGTTTTTACGCATGATGAACGGACTCCCCGTAGAAAGCATTGATGGGAAACGTCTTCAATTCTGTCACGAGACTTTTTTTGAAATTCGACTGTACAATCGATGAGGATCAGGCGTTTGTGGCCGAAGTGCCGGAATTATCTGGCTGTATGGCCCACGGTACTACCAAGGAACTTGCTTTGAAACAGGTCAATGAAGCGATCCGGCTGTGGATTGATACGGCAAAAGAATTCGGAGATCCCGTGCCTGAACCTAAAGGGCGATATAGTTCCGGGTTCCGGGTAACCCTAGTCCACTTCACCATTTCCTGGAATCAGGCACCTCCAGTGTTTCACCGCCCTCCGCGATAGACTGCTGACTGATCAGGCCCGGCAACGTCATACCGAGCGCTTCGTGTACACCGATCGTCGGTGGTTTCCGGCCTTCTATGGCGGCCACGAAATCCAGCAGCTCGAAATAGTCCCCGCCGCCGTGACCGGCTTTTACGGCATCGGATGCCTGCCACCAGGAGGGGAGATAGGCCTCCTCCAAAGCGCTTAAATTGGTCCACTCCACCGTGTCACCACCTGCATCACGCAGCCAGATTCGGGATTTGTCCCCACGTGCGCGCGCGGACTCGTAGCAGCCTGTCGTCCCTTGCAACTGGTAGTTGGTCATGGCATGAGGCCGGTTCGAGATCATGTCCACACGGATTTTAACCAGGCCGCCTTTTTGCATATTGCACAGCATGACGCTCGTATCCTGGGCATAGGGTTTGCCGTCCGGGTCCAGGTAGTGGTGGCCGCTGCCCTGACAGCAAACAGAAATTACACGGTCCTTCGGCATCCATTGGAGGATGGGACCGAGGCTGTGGGTGCCGTAGGTGATGCCATCGATGCCGTTCTGCCAGTGGCGCCGCCATACCTGGTCCGAACTGATACCGCGGGCGGCCAGACGGCGCTCATCGTACTCTTTCAGCTCATGCAGATATTCGCCTTCAGCGTAGTATGTATCGCCGAAGAGCCCTTGCCGTACCAGTTCTCGGATGAGGACGTTTTCCTTTCGATAAGTGTAGTTTTCGCCCATCATATAGATGCCGTCGGAGGTATTGGCGGCCAGGGTCAGCGCCCGGCATTGTTCGACCGACACGGCGGCCGGCACTTCGCTGAAGACGTGTAAGTTTTGTTGCAGGGCCGCCACGGCTTGAGGGGCGTGGAACGGCATGGGCGTGGCGAGGATCACCGCATCCAGCGTTGATCGTTCGAGCATGTCGTCGTAGTCGGTATATTGGTCGGTCGCTCCCAGTCGTTCAGCGGCGGCTGGCAGGCCGCCGGCGTCCACATCGCAGACGGCGTGGACACAGACCTGCGGCAACGCGTTGCAGGCGGCCTTAAAACTACTGCCCCTGCCACACGCGCCGACAATGCCGAGGTGGATGGTACTATTTGTGCTCATTTATAGTATACACTCCGTTACTTTGCATTTTGTACTTCGCACTTTGTATTTTTCGTTTTAACCAAACACCAATCACCAATCACTGGTTTATAGTACCACTGCGTCTTTACCTACGTGCTCTTTGATCCAGGCTCGCAGAGGAATATCTTCCGGTTCGGGTGAGGTGAAGCCGTGCCCGCCGCTACGGGCGTCGCCCAGGAGTTGGCGGCGGACGGGGTCGCAACGGTCCATATAGTGCGCCACCGTCATGTCGTCGCGGGGTTTCAGCCAGCGGTAGCTGTAGCCGTAGAACAGAACTTTGCGGGTTTTTCCGGAGCGGTTATGGCCGCCTGCGTGCCAGAGACGGCGGTCGAAGAAGACCGCATCGCCTGTTGCAACCTGTATCGGTGTGGCGCCTTCCGGATCGGATTCCCCATCTTCGGGCAGGTCAAGCCGGTTTCGAAGATGACTGCCGGGGATCGCGTGGAAATTGCCGCTGACGGTGTCTGTACAGTCGGTCAGGAAATAGGCCACCTTGAGAGAGATACGCGGGCGTGGATCGCCTTCCAGATCGATATTGAGTCGCCCGCTGTCCTGGTGCCACCCCAGACGCTTGCGTTTGGGGGCCTGGCCCTCCGGCAGCGACGGCGTGACCATGACATGGGAGTGGTACAACTGGATATGCCAACCCAGCAGGGCCCACACCTTGGGGAAGGTTCTGGGCCAGTCGAGGGGTTCGAGGAATATATCATCCTGGCCGATGAAATCGAAATGGTTACAACCCTCGTACGGTCCGCGATCGAAATCCGGTCGCAGTTCGGCATCGATACGGTCTACCACGGCGATCAGCTCGGGAATTATCTCCCTGGGCAACACATCTTTCACGATGAAATAACCATCTTCTTCAAACTGACGGCGTTCCTGATCCGTAAGGAGATAATTCAGGCAGGTCGGATCCATGGAGTGTCCACCTTGTTGTCGTTGTCGGTCTTTGCGATTGGCTGGGCATTTTTCTTTATACATGGGGAGTACAGGGGAGGTGCTTATATTTCCTAAATATCGGCATCGTTCTCCACCTGATAGGTATAATAGGGGCCTTGTTTGTGGCTGTCAATAGTCTCCTGGTTTAAATGATAGAAGCACCCGGCTGCCAGAATGCTTCTTCGGGAACACGATTGTAGAGAGGATATTATCCGGTATAAACGGGGATTTCTACGTATATTATTAGGACTCTGGTCAATGGCTAATAAATGGCCTTTGGCTGAATTCACTCATGAATAGTCTTAAAACCTGTAACCATGGGTAGAGATAATATGGACAACGATACAGGAAGAGAAGGTTGGTGTCTCTTAGAGCGGATTATCCCCAAGCATAAAATAGACGGGGGCCGGCCCACGTAGAAGCCGCCCACGAAAAGCCGCGGCGTATCTACGAGGCGATGGGAGGAAATATAGGGTTTCAGACGGACCCTGCCGGCGAGCCGGGGACCTGCCCAATCGCCTATTTGTCGGAATTCGTTCCCTGTCCGGGGGACGAACGGTTGCTGGCCGTGCACGTACGATGGGTACAAATAGTGTTCAGAAGAAGGCAGAAGATGTGAGGATGAGGCGGTGACATGGGGTGGATCACCGATCCAGATAATACATCTCGTCAACTGGCCGTAAGGGCCGGTTGAGCCACAACGGCCTGCGCAGACCATCCGGGCCCGGAGCGGGTGGCGTCTTTTGCAGCCAGGCCTTGTACACCTCGAACGATTTATCCGTATCGACCATCACATCGCCGTAGGCGTCGCCATCGTGCGCTTTTTCAATGCGGACCTTCTGGTGCCAGCAATGCATGCCGCTGATCGGATCCGGGTGAACCGGAAACGTGATGTTCTGATGAACGCCACCGTCGCTCCAGAAGATGCGGGACGAATCGCCGTCCTCGCTTTTGTAGGGCCGTATACCGTCCAGCACCTTCATGTGCCACTGCCCGTTTGCCCCCTCCTGGATATCCACCAGATTGGTGGACCAACGATTTCCTTTCGCATCCTGTTCACGGCGCCAGCGGCCAAGGTGATGCGAGCAGGCGACCACGCCGGGCTTCATGGCTTCCGTCACCCAGACCCGATCTACGAAATGCCCGATCTCGGTCGTCACGCGGATCAGGGCGCCGGTCTGGATGCTCATCCGTTCGGCATCCTGCGTATGCATCCAGACCGGATTCCGGTTGGATATTTCATTGAGCCATTTGGCATTGCCGGAGCGAGAGTGAATCAGCGTGGGCAGGCGGAAGGTCGGGACCAGCGGGAAGTCGCCCTTATCCCGGTCCAGTTCGTCCGGATGGACGTGGCTCTTGATGTAGGTGGGGATCGCATATTCGGGCCAGCCCCAGTCGACCATGGTTTGGGAATAGAACTCCTGCTTGCATGACGGGGTCGGGAAACCGCTTCGAGGGGCACCGTCCGCCATCACGCCGACGGGCTTGCCGTCTTTGAGCACGGTGTTCGCTTCCTGGTCTACTGTCGTGCCGTCCATGATATCATCATCCAGCACCTTCATGTGTTTTTCATAGGACGTCTTTTCGATTTCAAAGGCCCCGTATTTACGCATATAGTCCAGCACCGTCAGATCTTCGGCCGCCACCGCTTCCGGTAACCCTTCCACGCGCTCGAAGATATACCGGTAGTATTCATCGATGGTGATTTTTTCACCAGGCCGGTACGGCGAGATGAAGTGCTTCTTGATGCCCAGGCTGCCGTCCGGGTCGATTCGCCAGGATAGCTCGATCCAGAACTCATCCTCTTCCCACACTTCGCCGGGATTGGCTTCATAGGTGAATTCGACGGGCTCGCCCATACGGCGTTTTGCCTCGCGCAACACGGGCTGACGGAAACCGATCCACATCCCGGAATGGGTCTCGTAGCTGATGATATCGTGCCGCTCGCTGGCATGGCCCATCGGCAGCACATAGTCGGCGAAATAGGCGGTCTCGTTCCAGGTGGGCGTCAGGGCAGCATGAAGCCCCACTTTCTCTCCATCTCGCAGTGCATCGATCCAGGTAAATCCATCAGGAAACGTCCATACCGGATTGAAGACGCGCGTAAAATATACGGACATCTTGCCCCGGCCTTCTTTCAGGAAGTGAGGAAGTAACATGCTCATCTCATAATGGGCTAGTGGGTATTCCTTCGGGAAATGCAGTTCATTCCAGAATTTGTGTGCAGGGGGATTATCGAAGACGTCCGGTTTGAATTTGTTCCATCCGCTCGGCGAGGTGCCGCCCTCGGTGCCGACACTGCCCGTCAGGACATTCAGAAAATGCAGAGCGCGGGCGACGGCCCAGCCGCCCAGATTCCCACTACCAGCGCTCCGCCAGTTGTGGGCGGAAAACCGGGAACCTGCTTTACCGATCTCTCGGGTGATGTCAACGATCTGCGCGGCCGGTACACCGCTTTCCTTTTCTGCAAACTCGGGAGAATATTCCTGGTATACGACCTTAATCGCCTCGATAAACTGTTCGAAGGTTCGTGGGACATCGGGATGTTCTTTCTCCAGATAGGTTTGCCAGTTGACCCAGGTTTTCATGAAATCCGTGTCATACAGCTCTTCCTGCAGGATGACGTTGACCATCGCCAGCAATACGGCGGCCTCGCTGCCGGGATACGTCGGCATCCAATAGTCCGCCATGCTGGCCGTATTTGACAGGCGCGGGTCCATCACGGCCAGTTTCGCACCATCCATCATGCCCTCGATAATCCGCTGGGCATGGGGATTGAAATAGTGACCCGCCTCCAGGTGGGCGCTGATGAGCAGAATAAATCGGGCGTTGGCATGATCCGGTGAGGGCCGATCGTAGAAATGCCACAGGGCATAGCCGAAACGGGCGCCGGCAGAACAGATATTGGTATGGCTGTTATGGCCGTCCACCCCCCAGGCTTTCAGCACCCGGTCCATATAGCCTTCATGGCCCGGCCGACCGACGTGGTAGACGATTTCATTGTTGCGGCCGTCCAGTAAGGTCTCTCGAATACGACCGGCGATCTCGTCCAGCACTTCATCCCAGGATACGCGGTCCCATTTGCCGTCACCCCGCTCACCGGACCGTCGTAGTGGATATAAAATGCGATCCGTGTCCTGTATCTGATTGATGCTCGCCGGTCCCTTGGCGCAGTTCCGTCCCCGGCTGGCCGGGTGGTACGGGTTCCCCTCGAACTTTCGGACTTCCATCGTCTCTTTATCGATATAGCTGAGCAGACCGCAACCGGCTTCACAGTTAAAGCAGGCCGTCGGCACGACCATATAATGCTTCGGATCCCTCTGGGGCCAGCTCTGCGATTCGTTCTCGACCCAATCGTCCCATTGATCCGGCGGTGGGTAGTCTGTCAACGCCCCCGGCTCCGAAATACTGGGACTATCCGCCCCGGCCTCATCGTGCAGATTGGGAATCAGATGAAGGGCTTCAGCTAGAGATTCAATGAATCCAGGTTTTTGACGGTTGGACATGCGCGCCTCTTTTAATGTATTATTTGTAATTTAACTGAGCGGAATTTCCTGCGGAGCGCGTACCCAGATGTATTCAGTAATATACATACCAACTAGAATACAGACGCCCGCTCCTGCAAGCATCAGGGGGCCACCCGCCCAGGCCAAGGTAAACGGAACGACGTTGCCGATCATGACAACACCGATCCAGAAATAGTTTTCGAAACGCCCGCGGACGATCAGATCTACCGTTCTTCTGGCGTCGGCCGTCGGATGCGGCGTGATCATTTCAAATAGAATGACGAGGAGGTTCAGGCCGACGGTCAGCATCAGGCCGTTTTGGAGAAAACCAGCCCAGCCTGCTATCGGCGGGCTATACAGAAACAGGACGGCAAACACAGCACCTCCGGCCAACAGGGCATGCAGGAGCATATGCAGGGCCAGGGTCGGGGTCTGCCAGAAGTCGCGCCCTTTGGCCTGAGCGAACAGGAAAGCGGTATACACCGCTGTAATGATAGCCAACGCCGTAGCGAGCCACCCGGCAACCAGGGCTATAGTAGGCCATTCCAACGCGGTAGCAACGCCCCATATCGTTAAGATCAGGCCGTACACGGTCAGGGTATAGCCACCGAGGACCAGCCAGGATTTCCACTGGGGTCGGAGGAGGACATACAGAAAGCGTGCCGGCCTATCCAGATCTTTCGCAAGCAGCACGGTGGTCGCCAGTAAAAACAGCAGGCTGATACCCCAGGCGAGCCACATGGTGTCTGTATCCTGAACGACGCCAAGCTCTCGGCCGATAAACGGAACAAGAAACGCGCCGGCGGCTATGGCCTTGGTCCAGACATAGGCAGCGACTTCCCAGCCCCAGAGTACGCCCTTGTCCGGTGCGTCATACACCCGGCGAGGGGCAGCGGGTTTCTTGACTTCTTCGATATCTGTAGCGCCCGGTATGTCTCCCTGCTTTTTTCCCGATAACTGCTGAACCATTTGCTCCGGGTTGGCCTGTGCCGTCCGTTCTTCTATATATCTAGCAAAGTGGCCTACGCCGGTAGTCTGGGCACTCCACATATACGCATCCGAGGGGGAGGTTTCCGTAGGTGTCAGCGCCGCCTTATCTCCGTTGATATAGAACAGATTCGGTCCGGTCCCTTTTTCTACCTTCCGGGCTGTGACCTGTTCTCGTGCCAGCAATTGGGCAATTTCATTGGTGGGGTTTTCCATATCCCCCGAGATAATGGCATGCTCCGGGCATACGTTCACACAGGCCGGCTCAAGCCCGATATCGATGCGATGGGCACAGTAATTGCATTTGGCGGCTGTATGGGTTTCCGGATCAATGTATAGCGCATCATACGGGCATGCCTGCATACAGCTCTTACAGCCGATACAGCGGCGTGGATCAAAATCGACGATGCCGTCCTGACGCGTGAACAAGGCGGTGACAGGACATATCTCGACGCAAGGCGCATTCTGGCAGTGATTACACCGCATCACAGAAAAATGCCGCGTAGTGTTCGGAAAGACCCCTTTTTCTATATATTTTACCCAGGTCCGATTAACGCCAACCGGCACGTCATGTTCAGATTTACACGCTGCGGTACAGGCGTGACAGCCGATACATTTTCTATTGTCTATGATAAAGCCATATTGCATAGGCAACTCCAGTTATAAAACGGCAAGCGGGCAAGTCCTCGGGTAGGGGCCGATTCTGTGGGTGATTATCGTGATTCAAGTCGGCCGTATTTACCGTTATAAAACATCAGTGGACGACCCTCCCCGGTGTCGCCTGCGATGATTTCTCCGATAAAGAGGTCGTGGTCACCGCCAGGCATGATATGGGCTACCTTGCAATCGACATAGGCCAGGGCTTTATTAAAAACGGGCGATCCCGTGATTTCGGTTCTGTGATCGATATCGGAGAAATCTTTCGGGCCCCGTTTGGTAAACCGGGTCGACAGATCTGCCTGGTCTTCCGTCAGGATATTTGCGGCAAAGCATTCGCTTGCCTTCAGAAACGTATTCATATTCGCCTGACAATCCACAGAGACCAGAACTAAAGGGGGTTCGAGAGACAGAGAGGTGACGGCATTGGCGGTCATGCCGTGCAATTCGCCTTTATAGTGGGTGGTTACAATAGTTACACCCGTCGCGAAATGCCCCATAATCAGGCGCTGTTCCATGGGATCAATGGGCATAATGTTACCTGTCGTAGGATGGGTGAATGGTGATCCGCGAAGCGCCCACAGGAGCCCGCGGGGATCGGCAATAGTTGTTGGTGATTGGTAGGTCAACTTGATTTATTGTACCAGAAATGTCAATGTAAATAAAGCACAACCTACGAAGCACAAAGCACCTTTTGCATAATTGGTGGCATAAACCGTCAACTTGCGATGTCTTAGGGTTGAGTGGCCATTATTGTAGCACGCGTACATCTATCTATTCCGGGCGATACTTTGACGGATGGGGAACTGATCAAAGCAACTCAGGACGGCACAGTCAGCATGCTGCTGTTGGTGGCATACAATCTGGTTTCCAGTGATGCCATTTCCCTGGCCGCTTCGTTTGGTATGACCGAACCTGCTCTGGACGACCTGCACGATGTGAGTATGGTCCTTGAGTCAGAGGGGTATTATGACCATTCATGTAAAGACCACCTTAATTCTACTCGGTACACCGGCTATTGGTATCATCTGCGGCGGACTTATCATAGGTGCGGTGTCTCGATCTCGCATGCGAGCCGCAATCCCTTTTGGTGGGGATGGTTTTGTCAACCGGTGGGTCGAGATACTCCATCCGGATGCAGAGCAGAAACAAGCGGTCGAGCAAATCATTGAGAGCCATGCTCCCTCGGGTCGGGGAGACCTTTGCCAGGCATCGACAGGAAATGCAGCCGCTTGTCGACTCATTACATCAGGAACTGGAGCCGGTATTCACAGAGGCTCAGCGTGAGCAATCGAATCGCCGCCGTATGCGGGGCGACCGGCTTATGGACGGCCGCCATGGCCGTGGTCCCTTCCGAGAACGCCGGGGGGCAGAGCCACGCTTGCCAGCCCCTCCACCAGATGAGAAATTGTAAACAGGAGATATTTTCTGTTCGCCCTTTAAGCCGCCTGATGGAACTGTAATATTAAAATGCTCGTCTTAAATTTGGAAGGGCATTATTTTTTGTAGAAGATGTTTTTCAAGGGAATGGATCGGTAAGCCGGTTTGTCTAATGGGTAGAAACAGATAACAAGGATCTCCGGAGACCTTGGACATTTTTCTATTGTTTCAGCAATCACATCAGGGAGGTACGAAATGAAAAGGACGATCTTAACCACAGTCTGCGGTTTGCTGGTAACCGGCGTATTGGGATGGGGGCAGGACGGGATCGCACAAATAATCCCGGCAGACTCAGGCAAGATGATGGCCATGATGACTGAAGACCAGGGCCCTTTAGGACGTGGTATGCGGATGAGACACGGCGGACCGGGTGGACCGATCGGTCAAATCTCGTCTGAACTGACTGAGAAAATGGCATTGACGGATGCCCAGAAAGATCAAAAGAAGTCGTTGAACACGGCCTTTGCCAAAGATATGGCTAAGCTGGTAGCCGATGTGAAAATTGCACACATCGAACTCCGAGAGGTGATGGGGCAAACAAGTCCCAGCATCTCCGCCGTCAAGTCACAGGCGGCTATAGTTAATGAGGCTACCGGAAAGATATTTGAGCGTTCTGTGGTCTTCCGGGCGGAAATGAAAAGCGTGTTGACCGCGGAACAGCAGAAGACGATGCAGGAAGAAGGACGCCAAATGAGAGGTGAGCGTCCCGGTCGCGGGATGCGCGAGAGGCTGCAGAAGACGATGCAGGAAGAAGGACGCCAAATGAGAGGTGAGCGTCCCGGTCGCGGGATGCGCGAGAGGCTCAGGATGCGTGGTCCTGGTGGCGGCGGTGGTTCGGATCGGTGACTTGACTTCTGCCCCTTTCACGTAAAAGGAAGGGGGCAGAGGTTTTGCATCGGGGGTGTTATGAAATATCGGATGGTTGGGTTGATTTGCGGGTTGGTTGTGATGCTGATGGTGACGAATGAGACGTTCGCGCAGCGGGTTGGTGCCGGGCGCGGCGGTTCTGGCGGTGGACGGCGGGGTGGACCTGGTCCGGCGATGATGGGACGGATGAATGCGCTACGTACCTTCGACATAGAGATGATCTGGCATGATTTAAGTATCCGAATGGATACGCCGGGTGCGCAACTGATGTCGTTGCGTATCTTGGTTAAAAACGCCACCGCACAAAAACAAGCTCTGATCGAACAGGCGGAGAAGAGTGAAGACTGGGGTTGGCTGAAAGATCAATTGGTAAACAGCCACAAACAATTAGCCAAAGATCTGATGGACATCTTATCCGATGAGGATATGAAAACGTACGAAAAACTGGTAAAAGAACGGGGAAAACGAGCCTCGGCGGAGATGATAGGCCGGTTCAGAAGATAGGGAAGGCATATTTAGTGAGGTGGTGATTTGGTGATTGTAAGGTCTTTCAATCATGCAATCACCAAATCACCATCTCACCATTCCCTTCAGGACATCTTCCACCATTGCGATCATTTCCTTTTTCATCCCTTTTCATCCCTACGACCAAGTACCTGGAGCCGATTGCCTACGATACAGATACAATTTCCGGTTTTGATACATCCACTATAGGGCCTTCCAGTGGCGGGTGGAGGAACTCAGGCCCTTATTGGACCAGTCTACTGCTTATACCGATTCATCCCGAGATGAATCGGAGAAGGTGAACCCCGTCCCGCTATCGGCGGATCAATATCCTCAGATGATCCAGGCGTATCGAATCAACGAGCACACATCCGCCCCATACCTGGAGCTGGCCAACCTGTTATCTTTTCCGGTGTTAATACAGGATATCCACTGGGTGAATAGTTTTGGGCGACCTGTAGCCTGGCAACCGGACACCACGATCGCCCTGCCGATGGTTCTGCCTGCAAGTCCGCCAGCCGGCCGGCTATCGAGATCCCGTATCCCCTACAAATCACCGGAACGTTACCAGGTGTTGGAACTGATTGTAATAACAGGATTACAAAGTGATACCCGTATCAACAGGCATACGGCATTGCCATACGTTCCGGCTTTGACCTACCGGTCCCACACCGGTCGACCCACGCCATAAATGCCGAATTCTGCAATCCGACCGGACACAAGAACAAAAAATAACAGCTACATGTCGGTTTTTGCAACTTGCCTATTAGCAAATCTATCTATACTATATAAGGAGACCAATTTGCAATCTGCAATTTGGAAATAATAGTATGTTCGCCTGATAACAAAGGATTTACAGATGATACGACGACACACATGGGGATTGACAGTCGGATTGCTGGTCGTTTTAGGCGGGTTGATACCTGTCGATTCGGTCGTCCCGGACCGGACCCCTTCATCTCGCGCCTCTCAAGAAACTGTGCTGAATCTGGCGGATCTGTTCGGCCCTGAAGAAGCCTATGCCCGTCGCGGTTTCGGTTTCTCCAGAAGTTCGCGGTCCCTCTGGAACCGGCGTAGTTCGTTCAGCAGGAGAAGTACGCGCACCACCACCACCCGTCGACCGACAGTCCGAACGCCCGGTAAGACGACCGTTTCGCCGAGTGCCAGGCGGTCTACATCGACCGGTGCTACAGCGGGCCGTTCGACGCGGGCAAGAAGCACTGCGGCTGGAGGGTCCACCTCTCGGGCGACCGCCAGAAGCTCTACGATGGGCAAGCGGGTCCAGAGTGAGTCTGCCAAGAAATCGCTGGCGACCCATCAGTCCAAGCAGTCTGGTTTCTCCCGAACCTCAAACACAGCGGCCAATACCAGTAGCTACCGTAATAATCCGGTGTATAATCGCGGTGCCCAGAACCGGACTTCGTACGATAATTATTATGCCGGAAGAGACCGATATTATGGGGGTATGGGATGGGGGTATCCGCGTTATGCCTACATGTCGTATCCCAGCTTCGGTATGTGGGACGCGATGATCTGGTGGTCGATTCTGGATCGATCGCGTGACCGTCATTATTATTCGATGGCGCATCACCACGCCCAGGACCCTGGCTATCAGGAATGGCGCCGCGAGGCAAAGCGTCTGGCCGAAGACAACGAAGAGTTGAAGGCAAAACTGGCCGTACTGGATCAGGAAGTGGCCACCATGACGGGCGTCCCGCGGGATACGAACTATCTGCCGCCCGGCGTAGATCCTTCGGTCGCCCTGGCTGCCGAAGTGGTCGCTACGGCCGATCCGAGCCGACCGCTTATGACCATCGGCACCGGGGTGACCAACGGCAACTACCATCGATTCGGGAAGATCATGCAAACCCACCTGCCGAATTTCGATGTGACGTTGGAACCCAGCAACGGTTCGGAAAACAATCTGAACAGCCTGGTAGAAAACCAGGTGGATGCCGTGCTGGTGCAGAGTGATATGTTGAACGCATATCTGCTCAAACACCCGGAAACAGAAGCCCAACTGGTCGGTCTGCAATCGACGCTCTATACCGAATACGTCCAGCTGCTTGTAAACAAAGACAGCGGGATTGAGGCGATTACGGAGCTTGATTCGAACATACATATCGTCTATGTCGGTCCGAGGGGTTCCGGTACGCACAGCGCCTGGGAAGGGTTTGTACTCCAGGATCCCAAATATGGTGAATTCACAACGCGTTATGCCAGTTATGAAGAAGCGTTGAATCAGGTCTCCGGCAGCAACAGCGCCGTCATGCTGTTCGTCGCCGGTCTTAACTCTCCGTTGTTGCAAGAGGCGAACGACAAATATGGCCATAAGGTAAATATCGTCACGATCGATGAGAAGCATTTCAGCACCTCGGTAGATCAGTTCGGTAATACCATCTATGATGTGGCGACGATTCCCGATGACACCTATCCAAATCTGCAGGTGGGCTGGCTCTTCGGATTCGGGGACAATAGTTTGGAAACGCTATCCGTGGACGCCGTATTGATCCTGTCCAAGCGCTGGGTCGACACCTACGGCAGCAAGCCCATGACCCGTTTTGAAGATGCCCTGTGGCGGTCTATAGACGACATAAAATTAATCGTCGGCAAGTAGCGGCCCAAGATATTGCGCACTGATATAGATGTCCAATAACAAGATCGATCTCAGGAGAACGTTAGATGAGTTTCCATATCATACGGGCGGTAGCCAAGAAAAAGGTGAAAGCCGCAACCGGGATATTTCGACAAAAACCTAAACGAGTGGATGAAAATCTACCTTTGGGTGTAAAGATCGAACGCCTGATCGATGTGGATGCGGCGGCGCTTTAATCCATTCCCCA
>PVBE011844025.1_pt1 | contig 17331 bp, 12 predicted proteins | sample 1631181 | NCBI WGS metagenome assembly PVBE01 (sample SAMN08397723, study PRJNA350692) | Marine metagenome, whole genome shotgun sequencing project. | isolation source: water | place: Pacific Ocean | collected 2012-04 | reverse complement strand
TCGCCCTCACCTTCCCCTTCGCCCTCGCCCTCGCCTTCGCCCATCCCCGCGTCGTTGCCACCCGAGCCGTCGTCGTCGTCACACGCGCTGAGGCCTCCCACCACGAGCATGCACCCGAGCAGGACCATCAATTGAGTTCGCATCTTCTTCTTCTCCGAAATTGTTCCCCAGTCGCTCGTGCAAGCGAAGGGCCAGCCTCAACGCTCCGCCGCACGGCGCGTTGTACCCGTCACGCGTCGGGCATTCGAGGCTGCGCCTCAGATTTCTGGAGCTTCGGATCCAGTTGACAAGTTTCGCTGATTTCGATTCACTGACTCCATGTCAGCGAATAGACGAGCCGCACAGAAGGCCGCGACCCGCGAGACGCTGAGGCAGGCCGGGCGCGCCTGCTTCGCCGAGAAGGGCTACGCGGCGACGCAGATCGGAGACGTGGCGCGCGCGGCGGGCGTGGCCCACGGCACCTTCTACGTGCACTTCGCCAGCAAGGAGACGCTGGCCGACGAGCTGCTGGCGGCCTTCAACGCCGAGACCGCGCGGCGGGTCGGTGAGCGGCTTCTCGGCGGATCGCTGCAGACGCGGGTGCAGGGCGCCGCCGAAGCGTTCCTCGGTCATTGGCACGAGGACGCCTCGATGGTGCGCTGCTACGCAGAGCGCATGGGCGCCGCCATCGAGCTCGAGGCGCTGCGCGATGGGGTGAACCCGCCGGCCTTCGACCTGCTGGGCGGCGCGCTGCAGATGCTCGCCGCGGAGCGTGGCGTCGAAGGCGACTTCACGCTGGTGACCCAGGCGCTGCTCGCGATGTGGCTGCGGATCGGCCTGCAGTCCCTCTTCAACGAAGCCGTGTCGCGCGAATTCGCGACCCAGACACTCGTGGCGCTCTCGATCGCGTCGATCGAAGCCGCCCTCGGGAGCTCAGCATGAACGCGACCATCGACCCCCTCTACCTGATCGAAGAGCCCAGGCGACCCACCCCGGAAGGGCTGCCCGAGTTCGCCCGGTACCAACCGCGCGCCGGACACCCGGACTGGCCGCGACTGGCCGCCGAAGCGCGGACGCTCGCCGACGAGCTGCGACCCGAGCTGGAGCCCCGCCGACGTGGCTGGGCCGAGATCCGCCGCCGCGCGCGCAGCCACCGCACGGCGCTGCACAACTTCTTCGTCAACCGGAGGCTGGAGCGCAGCGGGCGCCACGACCTCCGGCCGCTCTACTTCATCTGGACCACGCTGCGACGCTGCAACTTCGCGTGCGACTACTGCTGCGACCACCAGGGGCGGAAGTACCCCGACCTCTCGGACGACGGCGTCCTCGACACGGCGGACGGGAAGCGGCTGCTCGAGGTGATGCGGACCGGCACCTCATCGGTCTACTTCGCCGGGGGCGAGCCGACGTTGCGCAAGGACCTGCCGGATCTGACCCGCGCGGCGCGGGACCTCGACTACTACCCGATCATCGTGAACACCAACGGGAGCGCCTTCGACCGCCTGTTGAAGCGCGACGCCTGGCGCGGCTGGCTGGCCGACGTCGACATCCTCATCGTCAGCCTCGACGCGCTCGACCTCGATCTGCTGCGCCGGATGTGGGTCTACAAGCGCCCCGAGGACGTGCTGCGCAACCTGCTGCTGCTGCGCGAGCTCTGCGCCGAGATGGGCGTGAAGCTGATGGTCAACACGGTCATCCAACCCGGTCGCATCGCCCACGCCCGGGACGTGCTCGACTTCGCCGACGACATGGGGCTGTGGTTCTGCCCCGTCCCGGTGAACGTGGGCCCGCGGATCGACGGGACGCTGCGCGACGACCCCGAGTACCGCGCGCTCGCCGAGCTGATCCTCGAACGAAAGCGCGCGGGCGCCCTGATCAGCGGGTCGCTCCGCATGAACACGCGCCTGCTCCGCTCTGCCAGGCTGCAATGTCGCAACGCGCTCAAGCCCCACATCGACTTCGACGGACACCTGATCTGGCCGTGCAAGGCGACGGTGAACACGGCGCCCGAGCGCATCGACGTGACCCGCTTCGACTCGGTCGACGCGCTCTACGCCCACGCGGCCGAGCGCGTGGATCCGACCGACTTCCACGGCCCCGGACCCGACCAATGCGGGGCCGATTGCAACTGGGCGCAGAACTACTCCACCGACGCCTACGTCACGGGGCTTCTCCGACCGTGGACCCTCGCCGGCGAGGTCCGCGACTTCCTGCGCGCCCGATGAGCGCGCGGGTGGACGACCGAGCGTTCCTCGTCGACGCGGGCACGATCGTCGCGGGGAGCGTCGCGATCTGTCTGGCGTCCGACCAGCTGGCGTTGATGACCGCGCTGGTGCCGGCGCTGCTCGTGGTGCGCTTTCTGTTGTGGCGCGGCCCGCTCGGGCCCGAGCTGCTGTTCTTCGGCGTGTGCCTCGCGCTCGGCGCGTTCAACGATTGGAACTCGGTCGTCCGCCACCGGATCTACGACTACGCGGTCCCCGTCTACTGGCCGGAGCTGACGACCATCCCGGTCTGGATGCTCCTCTTCTGGGGGATGATCCTGCGCTTCTTCGCGACCCTGGCCGGTTGGGAGCGGCTCGAGCCCGGCGAGGTCCGCGACGAGGTGTATCTGGGTCGCCGCGTCGTGCGCTCACCGTGGCTGAAGGTCGGGGTCTTGTTGGGGATCATCGCGGTCACCCGGCAGCTCATCTACCGCAACTTCGACGACCCGATTCTGTCCTGGCTGCCCTTCGCCGCGGCGCTGCTCGTCTACGCCGTGCTCCTTCGCCCCGACCGGCACGACCGCCGGCTGGTGGTCATCTTCCTGCTGGGCGGCCCGGCGGTGGAGGTGCTCTACATCCAGGTCGCCGGGCTCCACCAATACAGCCTGGGCTGGCTCGGCGGCGTTCCGCTGTGGATCGCGTTGTGGTGGGTGCTGGCGGTGCTCGTCTGGAAGGACCTGGCGGGTCGAATTCAGCGGGAGATCGGCGCGTTCGCCACGGCCCGGCTCGGCCCTGCAGCCAAAGAGAGTCAGCCCGCGTCCGGCTCGACGTGCTCCTGCGCGGACCCTGAGCCGGACGTAGACGCGCCACGGATCTGGGCATCGGCTCAGACCCTCAGTACCATCGGTCCTCTCCCTGGGCTGGGCTGATGGACGACGCGACCATCAAGGCGCTGACGGCCGCGTTGGCGGCGTCTCCAGACAATGTCGAGTTGCGCATGGTGCTGCTGCGTGCTCTTCGTGGGGTTCTCGAACCTCCCGGCGTCCTGGTTCGGCCAGCACCGAATCCAATACCTGGTCCTCGTCATCGCGGTGTGGCGCCTCACCTTCGGCTACGTCGTGTTCATGCTGCAGAGCCGCACCTTCGACCTCTTCGAGTACTTCGGAGGTGAGCCGCGAAATGGGGTGTTCGTCCTCATCGTCGGCATGGTCTGGCTGCGGAGCGTCGCGCGCTGTGGGCGCTGGCACGAGACGCGACCGACGCCGGGGCGCTGAGGCTCCTGGCGTCCGTCAAAGCCCGGCGTAGCTTGACCCTGGGGCTGTGGTGGCGTCTTCAGACGTGGCTGAGCACTCAGGGAGAGCGGGGCATCATCGTGGTCTTGATGGGCGCCTACATCATCCAGCGCGTGGTGACCATCGAGTTCAATGCGGCCGGGATGCCGGGCGCAGGGGAGGTGGTCTCGTATCTCTGGCTGGCCATCGTCCTTTACTCGTGGGTGGCGCCCGCGATGTTCCAGTCGATGCTCGATAAGGAGTTCGAAACCGTGCGGCTGAATCGCGACTTCTAGCCTCGTCGCTCCAATACGCGCTCAGCCCTCAGCGTGGAGCAGAGGGCTCGTTCCGGCGCCGTGAGCGATGGTCTGGTAGGCCGTAAATGCGCGTGCGCCGGCGTACGTGAAGCCGACATTGCTGGCGATCCCCGCGGCACTTCGAACCGAAGCGCCCGAGCCACCCGAGAAGTCCTCGGCATGCTCCTCGACCGTGGCGAGCACCTCACCGGTGTCGGCCTCGTCGGCGTCTTGCACGGCGGCCGCGGCCGCCTGGATGCGCCCGCTGACTCCTCCGCCGAAGGCAGCGGCGGTGCGCTCTCTGGCGTGTGCGACGGAGCCGGTCCCGACCTCCTGGGCGGCTGCCGAGAGGGTGACCACGTCGGCCACGGGCTTGCGGGCCTCGGGCTGCGGCTGCGACTGGGCAGCCTTCGAACGGCCGACGCCTTCCGTGGGGGCTGTGAGACGCGCGCTCGCGACGGATCCGATCATGTCTGCTCCCGGGGGCGCAGCGGCGCCACTTATGGAGCGAGATACGGATGCGAACCCCGCCGTCTACAGTCGCATGGGCGGTGGATGACCCGGCGCGCGGGCGTAGTGCATCATCGGCGGATGTACGGACTCAGCCCGCTCCTCGTCGTGCTCGCGTCCGCGGTGGCGCCCGCAGACCGTTGCCCCAACCTGCCCGACTGTTTGCGAGCGTGTGCCCACGGGCACGCCGGCGCCTGCCGCCAGGTCGGCGACCGCTACGCCCGCGGGTTGGGCGTTCCGCGTGACCAGGGGGAGGCCGCGGCGCGCTGGCGCAAAGCGTGCGACGGCGGCGACGCGAAGGGGTGCGGGCGGCTCGGTCATGCCCAACTCCAGGGCATCGGCGTCCCGGTCGACCGGGCCGCCGGGCGGTTCCTGCTGCAGAAGGCCTGCGAGAGCGGTTGGGGGGGCGGCTGTCGCGACCTCGCCTGGGCGAACCGGACCGGGACGGGCGGCGAGATCAACCCGAAGGTGGCGGCGTCGCTGTCTACCGACGCGCGCCGTCACTTCGAGAGCGGCTGCGCGACAGACCCGGAGGCGTGCACCGGCCTGGCAGATGCCCTGCTCCGGGAGAACCCGACGAAGGCCGCCCTCTTCGCCGGCCGCGCGTGCGAGACGGGGGACCCCGACGGATGCGCCGCGCTCGCGGGGTACCAGAAGGATGTGAAGCAGTCGCTGCGCACGCTGAATGGCGCGTGCGAGAGCGGCTCACTGCGCGCGTGCCGCACGTTGGGGGCGCGCCTCGCCGCGGGCGTCGGCACCAAGCCCGACCCGGCGCGCGCGGAGCGGCTGCTGAAGGTGGCGTGCGACGGTGGAGAGGCGCTCGGATGCAGCTCGCTCGGACAGCTGTACCTCAACGCCAAACAGGGTGAGCGCGCCGCCCGCGTGCTCGACAGCGGTTGCGACCACGGCGAGTCCGAGGCCTGCTACGTGCGCGGCGTGATGCTCGCCAAGGGCGAGGACTTGCTCGGGTCGCTGCGGAAGATGGGGCGCGCCTGTGTGCTCGGTCACGGCCCCGCATGCTTCGTCGTCGGGAGCGCCCACGCCCGCGGCGCGGAGGGGGTGACGCCGAATCCGGGGGCCGCGCGGGCGTCCTTCCTGCGGGGGTGCGCGCTCGCCGACAAGCGCTGCTGCGAACAGCTGACCAAGTGACTCACACCGGAATCGCGAGTATCTCTATGGGCTCGCGAAAGCGCCGGGGGATGGTCTTGAAGCGTTGGACAGCGATGTGGCTCGCGCTGGTGTTTGCCGGCTGCGTGCCGACGAGCAACGGCAGCAGCAACGACGATCCGATGGTCATCGACCCCGATGTGGGCGAGCGCACGGACGGTCGGGTCATTCCGACCGCCGACGTTGGAATGGGCGGGGCCGACGTCAAGGACGCGGGGCCGCCGCCGCCGGACACGCTGCCCGACATGCCGCTGCCGCCCCAATGCAGCAACGGCCAGGACGACGACGCCGACGGGTTCGTCGACTTCCCGGCCGACCCCGGTTGCGGGTCGGACCTGGACGACGACGAGACCAACGAGGGCGGACCCATCCTGCCGGATTGCAGCAACGGGCTCGACGACGACGGCGACGGCTCGGTGGATCTGGGCGACCCGGGGTGCGTGAGCCCGGCGGATCCGAACGAGACCGATCCCGAGCAGGCCCCGGCGTGCAGCAACCTGGACGACGACGACGGTGACGGCGTGATCGACTTCCCGCTCGATCCCGGCTGCTCCGCGGCCGGCGACGACGACGAGACCACGCCGGGCGTGCCGCCAGGGTGCGGCAACGGGCTGGACGACGACCAGGACGGGCACATCGACTACCCCGAGGATCCGGGCTGCGCGGGTGTGGGCGACCAGGACGAGACCGATGCCCCGGTGCCGCCGGCGTGCAGCGACGGCCGCGACAACGACCGCGACGACCGCGTGGACTACCCCGACGACCGGGGCTGCCAGTCCGCGGCCGACGCGTCGGAGTCGGGGAGCTGCGGGCGCACCTACGACCCCGTCGAGCTCGAGCAGGGGCGCGAGGTGCGCGGCCAGATCGGCGCGGGGCCCTTCGAGTCCGAGGGCTCATGCGGCGGCGTGGGGGCGGCGGAGGTGGTCTTCGTGTACCGCGTCGAGCGCGACATCGAGGCGCTCGTGGTGCGCACGGACCTCGAAGGCAATGAGCACGAGTCGGCGATCTACGTGCGCCGGACCTGTTTGCGCGCGGACTCCGAGGTGGCCTGCGCGCGCGAGGAGGTGGGCGATGACGTGTTCGGCCACCAACTCGTGCTCGAGGCGCCGCAACCCGGCGATTACTACATCTTCCTGGATGGCGCAGCGGGTCGCGGTGGGCGCTACGCGCTCGTAGTCGAGGAGCGGGCGCTCGCCGAGTGCCTCAACGGGGAAGACGACGACGAGGACGGCCGGGTGGACTTCCCGATCGACCCGGGCTGCGAGGAGCCGGAGGACCGTGACGAGACGGATCCGGAGTTCTTGCCGCAATGCGCCGACGACGAGGACAACGACGGCGACGGCCTGATCGACTACCCGCTCGACAACGGGTGCGCGTCCGCGGCGGACAACGACGAGGTCGATCCGTGTGGCCAGGGCGTCGCGTTCCTGGAGTTCCCAGTCGGGGCCGAGTTCATGGACGGGAACACCAACGTCGACGGCACCAACGCGTTCACCGGGACGTGCGGGGGGGCCAACTCGAGCGAGCGCATCGTCCTGTACCGCAACCCGTTCAACGCGTCGCTGACGTTCTCGTTGAACCACGAGGAGACGCCGCAGGACCTCTTCCTCTACGCGCGTCGCGAATGCCTCGAGGCCGGGACGGAGATCGCGTGCTCACCACAGCAGCGCGACGTGATCCGCAAGGGCACGATCGCAATCGAGCGCGCGGGGCCGGGAGATTACTTCCTGTTCGTCGACGCCGTCTTCGGTCAAGGCGGCCCGTTCCGGCTGTCGGTCGAGGTGGAGCGGCTGCCGCCGGCGTGTGGCGACGGGTTCGATGGAGACGGCGACGGGTTCGTCGACGGGGACGACATCGGCTGCGAGGGCCCGGAGGACGAGGACGAGCGCGATCCCGAGGTCGGCGAGGAGCCGGCGTGTTGGGACCAGCTGGACAACGACGACGACGGCGTCATCGACTACCCATTCGACCCGGGGTGCTCGACGAAGGGCGACGTCGACGAGGCCGACCCCGTGGAGCCGCCCGCCTGCAACAACGAGAGGGACGACGACGAGGACGGCTTCGTCGACTTCCCGAACGACCGTGGCTGCAGCGCGCGCGGCGACGTCGACGAGGAGGATCCGCGCGCGATTCCCCAATGCGGCAACCGCATCGACGACGACGAAGACGGCCTGGCGGACTATCCGGTCGACCCGGGCTGCGCGGCGGCAGGCGACCCGAGCGAGCGCGACGACGACGTGCCGCCGGCCTGCGCTGACGGCGACGACAACGACCGAGACGGGCTGGTCGACTTCCCATTCGATCCGGGCTGCGTCGCGGCCGGGCACGTGTCCGAGGAGGACCCCGAAGAGCCGTGGGCGTGCAGCAATGGCGAGGACGACGACGAAGACGGGGTGACGGACTTCCCCCGCGAGCCGGGGTGCCTCTTCGCCGCCGACAACGACGAGGCCGACCCGGCGTTCCCGCCGCAATGCGCCAACGGCAACGACGACGACAACAACGGGCGCATCGACTGGCCGGATGACCCGGGCTGCCAGTTCGCCGGCGACGGCGAGGAGCGGACGGGCGGTCCGGTCGCCGCGCGCTGCGCCGATGGCGTCGACAACGACGACGACGGGGTGGTCGACCTGGCCGACGTGGGTTGTACGAACTTGCGGGACGACGACGAGGCGGACCTCGAGGTGGCGCCGCTGTGCGCCGACGGCGAGGACAACGACGAGGACGGCGACATCGACTGGCCCGACGACGGCGGTTGCGAAGCACACGGAGACGAGTGCGAGCAGCTCGGCTTCGGCTTCTGCGACGACGTGTGCCAGGACTTGCAGGCGAATGTGGTGCATTGCGGCCGGTGCGGGCGGGCGTGCAACGAGGACGTCGAATGCCTCGACGGGCGGTGTGGGGCGATTCGGCCCATCGTGATGGTGTGTGGGAACAGCGGCCGCCCGGCGCAGGAGTTCATCCGCGGCGACCTGGTCGAGGCGGAGGTGCAGGTGCGCGCCGGGTGCGTGCCCGACGACGAGACGCAGGCGGTGCTGATTCCGCGCGGCGGCGTGGGGCAGTTCACCCAGAACGCGGCGGCGATCCGGGCGTGGGTGGAGAACGGCGGCCAGATCATCACCGAGTACAACATCGGGCACACCGTCTACGGCTCGATCTTCAACGCGGCGGTCCCGCAGGGCGCGCGCCAGGGCCGGTGTCAGGACAACATCCAGCCGGTGGTGCAGTTCACGCCGAACGACCCGTTCTGGCGCGACAACCAGTTCGTGGCTGTGGACGCCAACGCCTCCGGATGCGGCCACGCCATCCAGCACTTCCCCGGAATCACCCCGCTCGGCGGCTGGGACGGCAACAATGTGCAGCTCGGTTACCGCGACCACGGCGCCGGTCGGGTGTGGATCGCCGAGGCTGACTGGCAGGACCGCGAGGCAGCGATGACCGAGGTAAGTCGCGACCTGATGGCCTACATGATCTCTGGCGGCGCGGCCGTCCCCCAGCGGTGACCCCTCGCCGCGCGGTCGTGCTCGCCGGCCGGCGGGCGTGGTGCGAGGCCCAGGCGCCGGACGCGCCCCGGATCTCCGGCGACGGCGCGCGCCTGCTCGGCCAGGAATTCGACACGCTCGTCTTCGACGCCTTCGACGGCTTCGATCCGGACGCGTTCGGTGCCGTCGTCGGCACGATTCGCGCGGGCGGGACCCTCTTCCTGCTGACGCCACCGCTGGCCGAATGGCCGACGTTCGCGGACCCGGAGCGCGCCCGCATCGCGGCGTGGCCATACCGTCCGGAGGAAGTGGGCGGCCGCTTCCTCGCGCGCCTGGTGGCGACCCTCGAAGCGGCGGACGGCGTCGTGATTCGCACGGAGAACGACCCTCCGACGTCACTTTCTGCGCAACAACCGCCCCACCCGTACGAAGTGCCCCCCGCGGGGTGGGTGGGTTGCGGAGGTGGGTCGCCGGGCGCGGACGCGGGCGCGAACGCGGGCGCGCGAGGCGAGGGCGAGAACGCGGGCGCGCGAGGCGAAGGCGAGGGCGAGGGCACGACCCGGTGCGCAACCGGCGAGGGCGAGGGCGAGGGCGAGGGCACGACCGGGTGCGCGACTGGCGACCAGGCCGCGGCGGTCGAGGCGCTCGTCAAGGTCGGGCGGGGGCGGCGGCGGCGGCCGGTGGTGCTGACCTCCGACCGGGGGCGGGGCAAGTCGGCGGCGCTGGGGCTCGCGGCGGCGCGGCTGCTGGCGGAGCGTCCCCGAAGCATCGTCGTGACCGGGCCGAGCCGGCGGGCAGTCGAACCCGTGTTCCGGCACGCGGGCGAGGTCCCGGAGGGCTCGCGGCTCCGCTTCGTGCCGCCGGGCGAGCTGTTGCCGAACCTCGGCGACGCGGACGTGGTCTGGGTGGACGAGGCGGCGACGCTCCCGGTGCCGCTGCTCGAGCGGCTGCTGCGCGGTCATCCACGCATCGCCTTCGCGACGACGATCCACGGCTACGAAGGCACGGGGCGCGGCTTCGCCGTGCGCTTCCGGGACGTGCTCGACACGGTGACCCCCGACTGGCGCCCGGTGCGGCTCGAGGCGCCGATCCGCTACCCGGCGAATGACCCGCTCGAACGCCTCGGCTTTCGGGCGCTGCTGCTCGACGCGACGCCGGCGCCGGACGCCGCCGTCGCAGCGGCCGCGTCTGACGGGTGCACGATCGAGCGGGTGGACCGCGACGCGCTGGCGACTGACGAGCGAGGGCTCTCGCAGCTCTTCGGGTTGCTGGTGCTGGCCCATTACAAGACGCGACCCTCGGACCTGCGGCGGCTGCTCGACGCACCGAACCTCGCGGTCTATGCGATGCGGCACGGCGAACACGTCGTCGGCACCGCGCTAGTCGCGCGCGAGGGCGGGTTCGACGCGGAGATGTGCGACGCCATCTACTCCGGCCGCCGCCGGCCGCATGCGCACATGTTGCCCGAGACGCTGTCCGCCCACCTCGGCCTGCTGGGCGCCCCCGCGCTGAGCGGCGCGCGCGTCATCCGCATCGCCGTGCACCCCGCCGTGCGCACCCGCGGCCTCGGCAGCGCGCTGCTCGAAGCGGTCGTGGAGGGCGCGCGGGCCGACGGCCTCGACTACGTCGGCTCGGGTTTCGGCGCGACGGAGACGCTGCTGCGTTTCTGGATCCGCGCCGCGATGCAGCCGGTCCGCATCGGCGTGACCCGCGGCGCGACGAGCGGGGTCCGCTCAGCCGTCGTCCTGCGCGGGCTGACCCCCGCCGGGGAGGCCCTCACCGACGCGGCACGCGCCCGCTTTACCCGTCACCTGCCACACATGCTCTCCGACGCGCTCGCCGACCTCGAGCCGGCCCTCGTCTGCGCGCTCCTGCACGCCTCGACGCTCGCCCCACCCGCGCTCGACGACGACGACTGGGCCGACGTCTCCGCCTGTGCAGCGGGACATCGCGTCTTCGACGTGTGCGTGGGCCCGGTCTTCGACCTGGTGCTCGGCGCTCTCGCCCAGGACCCGGCCACTCCGGGTCGCGAGGTGCTCGTCACGAAGGTCCTGCAGAAGCGAAGCTGGACCGAGGTCGCCGAGAGCCTCGACCTCCCGGGTCGGGCCGGCGTGAACAGCGCCCTCCGCAGCGCCCTTCAGGGGTTGGTCGAGCGCTGGCGCGCCACTCACTCGGCTGCAGGCGGACACTCGTCGCGGTAGACCGTACGCGTCCGGCCGCCCCGCCAGAGCGAGACCTCGTCGTCAAAGAGCCCGGCCCCCTCCAGATCGTAGAACGTGTGCTCGGCGGTCTGAAACGGCTCCCACGCGTCGCCTCGGTAGAGGCAACGCCGGGCGATCACCCCGGCCTCGCGAAACCAGCGGTAGTGGCAGGTGGTCAACGGCTCGAACCAGGCCGCGGGTACGGCATCCAGCTCCATATCCGCCGGGATCCCCTCGCCGTACCCGTCCTCGATGAGAATCTCGTGCAGGCGCCCATCTTCGTCGAATGTCCAGGTCCCGCTGATGAGATTGCACGTGTCCTCGACCAGGTCATCGAGCGGCCGTGCGAAACAGTTGATCCGTGTGCCGCGCACCGGGGCGCCCTCCGGCCCACAATGACTCCAGGCGCGGCGCCGACACCAATGGTCGGGCGAGCACGTGCCCAACGGGCGCTGCCAGCGGCCCATGACCAGCTCGCAGCCGAACGTGCGCCGCCCTGGCGCATCACTCTCTACGCACGACTCGTCGGGGCGGAGTGGTAGGGCCGGCACCAGATTGTCGATGCACTCGGGCTGGCGCAACACGCCCTCGTCGACACGTCCATCGCGGTCGTCGTCAACCATGTTGCAGGCTTCGGGCGCGGCTGGGCCGCACACAATGCAGGCGCAGCACGCGCCCCCACAGTCCACGTCCTCCTCGTCACCGTTCTGCACCCAGTCGTCGCAAGCCGGCGGCCGACAGAGGTCGTCGACGCAGCTGCTGCTTTGACAATCTTCACCGCGGAGGCACCCGGCGCCGTCGTCGCAAGGTGCGCACGGTCCGCCGCAGTCTCTATCGGACTCCCGCTGGTTCTGTACACCGTCCTCGCAGCTCGGCCTGGCGCAGCGCCCGCGTCGACACCGGGCTTCGCCTACGCAGTCCGAGTAGCCGACACATTGGGCTCCGACCTCGCATGCGTGGGCACAGGCCGCGCCGCAGTCGACATCGACCTCGGCACCATTGAGCACACCATCCTCCCTGCAGCGCCGTCCCATGCACCAGCCTCCGCGACAACTCAGGAAGCCCACGCAGTCGTCATCCTCGCGACACGCCTGACCGATCTCGCACGGCGGGCAGCTACCGCCGCAGTCAAGCGCGGTCTCGTCCCCGTTGCGAACGCCGTCGTCGCAGGTCAACTCCGGAAGCAGGACATCGGGTGACGAGTCCGGTCGCGCGTCCGGCTGCGCGGCGTCCGCGGCGTCCACGGCAACGTCCGGCGCCCGCGGCGCATCGTCTGGCGGTGGCCCATCTGGCGCTCGAATCACGACATCGGGGTGGGCCACGTCCGGCCCAAGGCCGACGTCCAACGGCAGCCTGGCATCGGGATCCGCGAGGACGTCGGCCGGCGGACCGTCCGACGCAGCAGCCGCATCTGCCGTCGCTGCACTCATCGCCGGCTCGGGCACCGTGCGGTCGCGGGGGTCTTCGCAACCCGACGCCAACGCCAACAAGCAGACCCAGCGATGGTCGCGCACTCCCACGCCCGCTCAGAGCGCGGTCGCGGCCCGTCAATCCCAGAAACCGTCAGCCGAGGCGCAGCCGGACCTCGAAGCACGCGCCCGGGCCCTCGACGTCGAGCAGCTGCACATTCCCGCCGTGGTGCTCCGCGACGCTCAGCACGATCGACAGGCCGAGCCCCGTGCCGTCCGGATGCGACCGGTCGGTGAAGAAGCGCTCGAAGAGCCGCTCGCGGTAGCGCGGGTCGACGCCAGGGCCGTGGTCGCGCACGACCAGGATCGCGTCGTGCTCCGCCGCCGTCAGGCTGACCTCGACGGTGCCGCCCTCGGGGCTGTAGCGGATGGCGTTCGAGAGGAGGTTGTCGACCGCCCGGCGCAGCCACGCGTCGTCGCCGTGCAGGCGCACCGGCTGCAGGTTCAACGCGACCTTGACGTGTTTCGCCTCGAGGCTGTCGGCATGGGCCGCGACCGCCTGCTTCACGACCTGCTCGAGCGCGACCTCCTCGGCCCGGGCCGGGATGCCGTGCGCCTCGAGGCGGGCGAGGGCGAGCAGATCCTGGAGCAGCACTTCCAACCGCTTGCTCGCCTCGTCGATGCGCGCGATGAAACGCGGCGCCGCTGCCGGGTCGTCCGCGGCGCCGTCCAGCAACACCTCGGTCGCGGCGCGGATGGCGGAGACCGGGTTCTTCAGCTCGTGCGACAGGTCCGCGACGAATTGCTCGATGTGGTGGCGATCCTGGAGCGAGCGGCGCATCTGCTCGAAAGCGTCCGTCAGCCGGCGCACCTCGCGGCCGACCGGCGGGGGCAGGACCGGCGAGCGGTCGCCGCGCGCGACCTTCTCGGCGTAGCGCGTGAGGTCTTCGAGGGGTGAGGCCACCGCGCGCCCCAGCACCAGCGCCGACAACGCCACCGCAGATCCGAGCAGCGCGAGCAGCAGCGCGGTCCGCGGCGCGAAGGTGCGCAGGATCGTCACCACCGCCTCGACCGACGGCCCATAGTCGATCGTCAGCTCCGCCATTTGCGTCTGCAGGCGGTCGACGACCCAGATGCCGATGACGCCGGTGGTGATGAGCGAGACGAGGGCGATGACGAGGAAGAGCTGCAGCCGGATCGAGAACCCGTGACGCAGCGAACGCATCACCCGGGCCGCGACGAACGCGCTCCCCAGCACCATCATGGTGCCGCTGATGATCAGCAGCGCCTCGCGCGGGCCGATGAGATCCATCCGTCCTGCCGTCCTACCGATCTGTCAGGCGGTACCCCACGCCGCGCACGGTCTCGATGGTGTCGGCTGGAACACCGGCCTCCACCAGCTTCTTCCGCAGCGCCTTGACGTGCACATCCACGGTGCGCTCGGCCACCGCGACGTCCGGCCCCCACACGCGGTCGAGCAGCTGGCCGCGCGGATAGACCCGCCCCGGCGCCCCGACGAAGACGGTGAGCAGGTCGAATTCGGTGCGCGACAGGTTGAGCGAGGCGCCGCCGGCCCACGCCTCACGTCGCTCGGCGTCGACTCGGAGCACCGGACCGGACGACTCTGCGGACACCTGCGGCGCGGGCTGCACGCGGCGCAGGACCGCCCGAATTCGAGCGACGACCTCGCGTGGCGAGAACGGCTTGTCCACGTAGTCGTCGGCGCCCATCTCGAGCGCCACCACGTGCTCTACCGGATCGTCGTGGCTCGACAGGATGATGACCGGCACCGCGCTGCTCTGGCGGAGGGCGCGCAGCCAGTCGATGCCATTGCCGTCGGGCAACATCAGGTCGAGTACGACGAGGTCGGGCGCACCGGCCTGCATGCGCGCGTCGGCCTCCTCGAGGGTGGCCGCCGCGTCCGTGTCGAAACCTGCGCGACCGAGGGCATAGGCGAGGCTCTCGGTGATCGCGCGCTCGTCGTCGACCAGCAGGACCCGCAGCATGGGTCCGAGTATCACCTCGCAGCGACAGTCGTCTCCTGTTTGTGTGAATGACGGGGCGGACGTCACAATGGGCCGCTATGCGATACACCTTCCTGTACGCCGCCCTCGCGTTGGGCCTGCCCGCGTGTGACACCGACTCCTCCGCAGGCGGAGGCGCAGACGCGCTCCCGCCCGACATGGGGCCGGGGGATCTGGACCAGAACGTGCCGCCGCCACTCGACGCCGCACGCCCGCCCGACGCTCAAATGCTCGGCGGGTTCGGAGATCCGTGTGACGACGGCGACGAGTGTCGCTCGCAATTCTGCGTCGACGCGCCCGAAGGCGGCACGGTCTGCACCGAGCGGTGCGCCAACGACTGTCCACCCGGGTGGGAGTGCAAGCCGGTTTCGAATACCGGGGCCGACACGACCTTCATCTGCGTGGCCGACCTCCCCGACACGTGCAAGCCGTGCGAGCAGCACCGCGACTGCGACGACAACGCCGACCTGTGCCTGCAGATCGGGCGCAACACGTATTGCGGCGAGGATTGCTCAGACGACGGCGTGTGCCAGGAGGGCTTCGTGTGCGCGGACGTCGCGGTGCAGGGCGCCGACGGCGAGCCGGTCGACGCGCGGCAATGCGTTCCCGACCACGACGAAGGCTGTGCCCCCTGCGTCGACGGCGATGGAGACACCTACGGCAACGGCGAGGATTGCGCCGGCTTCGACTGCGACGACGAAGACCCGAACACCTACGAGGGGGCGCCCGAGCTCTGCGACGGCCGCGACAACAACTGCAACGCCGTCACCGATGAGCCCGAGAACCTCGAGGATCCGCCCGACGACTTCGAGTGCTTCGACCGCGGCGTTTGCGCCGGGACCCTGCTGCGCTGCACGCCCGAGGGGTGGCGCTGCGCCTATCCCGAGACCTACGAGGACGGCAACGAGCGGACCTGCGACGGCATCGACAACGACTGCGACGGCGAGACCGACGAGGACTTCGACCTGGCTGTCGACCCCGCCCACTGCGGCGCCTGCAACGCGGAGTGCGCCTTCGAGAACGCGACCGGCCTCTGCGTCGAGCGGCGCTGCGAGCTGGGCGACTGCAACGAGGGCTGGCACAACGCCGACCGCAACGACGGCAACGGGTGCGAATACGCCTGCAACTTCACCAACGACGGCATCGAGCAATGCGACGACATCGACAACAACTGCGACGGCGTCGTCGACGAAGACGTCGCCGAGGCGTGCGGCGTCGACGTCGGCCAATGCCGTAGCGGAATGCGCGTCTGCGTCGATGGCGTGCTCGGCGCGTGCGACGGCGAGATCGCAGCGGCCGAGGAGCTCTGCGACGACTTCGACAACGACTGCGACGGCGAGACCGACGAGGACTTCGACCTGGCGCGAAACCCGCTCCACTGCGGACGCTGCGGCTTCGATTGCGTGCTGCCCGAAGCGGAGCCCCGGTGCGACATGGGCGAGTGCCGCATCGCCAGCTGCAACAACGGCTTCTGGGACATCAACGGCGTCGACGACGACGGCTGCGAGTACCCCTGCAACCTCACCAACGACGGCGTCGAGCGCTGCGATGAAGAGGACAACGACTGCGACGGCGAGCTCGACGAGGACACCGACCTCGACGCCGACCCCGCTCACTGCGGCGCGTGCGGGCGGGCCTGCGACTACGCGAACGCTCTGGGCATCTGCAACGAGCGCGTGTGCGAACTCGGCGACTGCCTGCCGGGCTTCTACGACATCGACGGCGAGGCCGAGAACGGCTGCGAATACGAGTGCGAGCGGCTGGGCGACGACGATGACCCCGACCCCGGCTTCGTCGACGCGAATTGCGACGGCATCGACGGCGAGATCGGCCGCGCCATCTTCGTCGACCCGCTCGGCAACGACCTGGGTGACGGCACCCCGGACGAGCCGGTCGGGAGCATCGAGCGCGCAATGGACCTGGCGCTCGCCGCAGATCCGGCGCGCTACATCATCGCGGGCGACGGCGTCTTCGAGAACGGCCCGCTCACGGTGCGCGCCGGCGCCCACATCCATGGTGGCTACCGCGCCGAGCTCAATTGGCAGCGCTCGCGCGACTTCGAGACGATCATCCGCGGTGACCGGCAGGGCGTGATCGCTGACGGGCTCGACGCGCCCACGACTCTCGACCTGGTGGTGATCGAATCGGCGTCCCGCAACCAGGCGGGCGGGAGCAGCTACGGCCTCTGGGTGCGCGGCGGCGGAGACCTGCTGACGGTCGTCGACTCGAAGATCCGGACCGGCGACGGCGGTCTCGGCAACCTGGGCCTGCCCGGCGGCCAGGGCGCAGGTGGGCGCTTTGGCGGGCCGGGGAACGACGGCTGCGACGAAGGGCTGCTCGGCACGGGCGGTTGCAACGCGGACGGCGGCCACGCGGCCGCCGGCGTCGCGTGCCCCCACGGACTCAGCGGCACCGGCGCGCGTGGCGGCAACGCGGGCGCGGGCAGTGGTGACGGCCAACGCGGCGGGAACGGTGGTGCGGCCGCGGGCGGCGCCTCCGGCGGCAATGGCGGTAACGGGACGAGCAACGGCAGTCGCGACATCGGCTGCGGATTCCTCAACCTCGAGTGCTGCGCCGGCAACGACGCCGGCACCGGTGCGGCCGGCGAGAACGGTCATGTCGGTGCACAGGGCGCGAACGGCCCCCCGGCGCCCGCGCTGGGCGGCGGCGGCGACTTCTACGGCCCGGCGTTCGGCCTCCCGGGCGGCCCTGGGCTCCCAGGCGGCGGCGGCGGCGGCGGCGGCGGCGGCGGCGGCGGCGATTGCCTGCTCGTGTGCTGCAATAGCGACGTGGG
>PVBE010630820.1_pt1 | contig 17333 bp, 15 predicted proteins | sample 1631181 | NCBI WGS metagenome assembly PVBE01 (sample SAMN08397723, study PRJNA350692) | Marine metagenome, whole genome shotgun sequencing project. | isolation source: water | place: Pacific Ocean | collected 2012-04 | reverse complement strand
GTGGGAAGCTTTAAAGTAAATCCGAAATGAAAATACCGTGTTCAAACTGCAATCAACGCCTTGAGATATCGGAGGAATTTGCAGGCCAGAGCGTCGAGTGCCTCGCCTGCAATGCTAGTTTGTCTGCGCCAGCGATGAGATCGAATCCCGCTATGTCTCCATTGAAGACTCAATCGGTGAACCCAAATGCTTCAAATCCCAAAACGCGACCAAAGTCCTCCCTTACGACTCTGATGGTCATCATCCCGCAGTTTGAGTCTGCTTCAAGGAAGCGCCGGGCAATAAACCCCGTTGTGCCGAAAATGCCCAAATGGATGGTGCCTGTTACGGATATGACTCTGGGTCACGTCCGGGTTTGGCGCCCTGGGGACAAGATCCAAAAAACATAATTTGTGCGGCAGCATGCTGTTGCCCTTACCCACGCATAAAATAAAGTACCATTTGATTTCGTTTCCTCGACCCGATAGGCTCTCCTCTCAAGAAAGAGAGCCAAACTCACGAAAATCCCATGACAGGCGGAGATGAACAGACTGACCCAAGGCGCACGGAACTTCTTGTTCCTGCCGGCTCCCTGGCGAAATTGAAACTGGCGATCGAATACGGTGCGGACGCCGTCTACATGGGAACCCCGGACCTCTCTCTTCGGAGCAAGGCTGACTTTACGATCGACGAGGTGATTGAGGGAATCGGCTACGCCCAAGAACGTGGAAAGAAAGTCTACCTGACCCTGAACCTCTTCTCCCACAATCGTGATCTGGAAAAGCTGCCCGTGCTTGTCGAGACGATCCGGAAGGTTAAACCTGACGGTGTGATCGTTGCCGACCCCGGTGTTTTTCAACTGGTCCGCGACAAGGCCCCGGAGCTTTCCATCCATATCTCCACCCAGGCAAATGTCTGCTCCTCCCTTTCGGTAAAATTCTGGGAAAACCAGGGGGCCGCCCTGTGCGTGCTCGCACGGGAGGTTTCCTTTTCAGAACTAAAAGAGATCCGCGAGGAGTGTCCTCGGATCAAGCTTGAAGCGTTCGTTCACGGTTCCATGTGCATGACCTACTCGGGACGTTGCCTTCTCTCGAATTACATGGCCGAACGGGGGGCGAACCAGGGAAACTGTGCCCATAGTTGCCGGTGGAACTACAAGGTTCATGCCCGTCTCAAGGACAACACCCTCAGAGAGATCGAACTGAACGATCAAAACAGGGAACTTTTCGAATTTCTGCTTGAAGAAGAGTGCAGGCCCGGAGAGTTAATGGCCATCGAGGAGGACGAACGGGGGTCCTACATCATGAATTCGAAGGATCTCTGCCTGATGCCCCGGCTCAATGAATTCCTCGAACTGGGCATTGACTCGCTCAAGGTGGAGGGCCGAAACAAGAGCTTCTACTATGTGGCCATCGTGACGCGTGCTTATCGAATGGCAATCGATAACTGGTACCGGGATCCTGAGAATTGGTCAGCGGAAAAATATCTGGAAGAACTCCACACCATTCCAAACCGGGGATACACAATCGGCTTTCATGACGGGCGGCTCTCCCATCATGCCCATAATTTCGAAAGTGAAAAATCCCTCGCTCGGCACGAATTTGCCGGAATCATTGTCGACACGGACGAAAGTGGGGTCATCATTAGTGTTCGCAACAAGATCGTGGCCGGGGACGTAATCGAATTCGTTCCCCCGGGAAGTTGCCGCACCTTCCTGCTGAGAATCTACCAGTTTGACGACCCCCATGATGGAAAGAGCCGGCAGGAAGTCAGCGGGGGAGCCGACCTTCACTTCAAGGTTCTCTTCGAGGCATTCGACCGGGAAGAGACTGAGGTTGTCCGAAAAACGCTCGTCCCCATGACTGTCCTGAGGAAAGACCGAGAACTGAACGAGCAGTTCCGTTGCAGGGTTCATCTCGATTCGGTTTCACAGAAGGTGGAACTGGGGAGCCGGACCCAGGGAGAGTATGTCGCCGCACGGGACGACCTGAGGGAAAGCCAGTCAGGGGACCCTCGACCCTCCCGCTACAAGGCCGCCCGTCTCGGGAAAGAGGGCTGTTGTGGAAAGGGATGTAATGGATGCCTTATCTTCACCTATGATCCGGCATATGAAAAAGCGAGAGGCCTCTTCCGGTTGGGAAATATCGGCCAGAAACTCGAAGCCGACATGCGTGAGGATCTCAGTGCAAAACCACCGAAAGCGTTGCCCTCCTCCGTAAACACGGCGGCAAGACGGATGAAGAATTGAAAGCTAAAGGGAAGTAAGCCAACCCACCTTTGCGGCAACAGTTAAAACGCCTTGAAAACTGCGTTCATCGGGTTGACAATTCCCGCGCTATGAAATCACTACTCGTTTTGATCGTTGGAGCCATGCTTCTGGTTGGGTGTGCAACGAGTAAAAGCCTCAATTTAACTTCCATTTCCATTGGCATGGATAAACAGAAAGTCATTACTTTGCACGGAGAGCCATTCAGGGTGGCAGCGATAGATGGGCTGGAATACTTTATTTACAGAGGCTTTGATAAAGAACTCTTTAAACCTAATGGGTTCATGGTCTATGAAGCTTTTATCCGATTCAAAGATGGCAAGGTAGATGCGTATGGAAGATTAGATGATTTCGATAGCACGAGGCACAAAGAATTGTTGATCAAGAAAGCTGAAGGGAAATGAAACACCTCCTACTCACAACAATCGGACGCATGAGATCATGTCTACAGCGCCCAATCGACGACATTTGCTGAGATCGATCATTGCTGCGAGTTTTTCCTTGGCAAGCTTGATGCAAATCATTTTTTTTTAAACCAAGGATGAGACAAATTCGCCCTTGGTAAGGAGGCACTGATTAACGAAGTCGACCTCTTCTCATTCGCATTGGGTTTCTTCATTTGGGATTTGGTTGATGCTTAGCTTGAGTCGTTTCATGTTGCAAAATGTATGGCTTGAGTCAACCCCGTCAGCTTCGGTTGCCGGGGTTTTTCTTTGGCAAACTTGACGCAAATCATTTTTTCCAAACCAAGGGTGAGACAAATTAACGAAGTCGACCACTTCTCATTCGCGTGGTTAACTAGCATAGGTGACCCCGTCAGCTTCGGTTGGCGGGGTTTTTCTTTGGCAAGCTTGACGCAAATCATTTTTTTTTAAACCAAGGATGAGACAAATTAACGAAGTCGACCACTTCTCATTCGCGTGGTTTCTTCATTCCCATACTGGGATTTGGTTGATGTTCGGCTTGGGTCATTTCATGGGCAAAATGTTTGGCTTGAGTCAACCCCGTCAGCTTCAGTTGGCGGGGTTTTTCCTTGGCAGGCATTATGCTACGTAGGTGCTCGCCCGTTTGCACGAGGCATTAAAAACCATAAGATAATAATCCCGCTGACTTACGTTGGCGGGTTTTTTCGTCCGCAGCCCCCTTGCCTCCGAAAGAAATAAAAAGCCCTCAGAACGCAAACGTGAGCCACGTTTTTTGGCCGAATTATGCCGCTAGTTCCTCGGTCTTTTCTGGGAAGATGTTCCAGAGCTTCTCTGCGTTGGTCTTGCAGACCAGCTTCAGATAGTGGCAAAACATGATTCGCTCAGTGTGGCCCGCCTGAAGTGCAACCTTCGCTGCATTGCCAGAGTGACGCAGGCTGTAGCTGCAAAATGAGTGCCTGATGCAGTCGTGTGGCCACGCCTCATACTCGAGTTCTTTCTTCGCATCCAGTAAGAACCAGTGCCACTTGTGGTTGGCATTCGTGACAGAAAGGCTCAGTTCCTGAAGGTTGAGCCAAGCAAGGGTTCTCGCTCATCTCAACAGTCCTCCGCATCTTGGGCTTCGTCTGCTTGGCCTTAAACACTACCTCGTTGTCCTCTCAATCAAAATTGCAGTCACGGCCTTTGCCGCTCTTCAGTCGTCGCGTCTCTGACGGCCTGATGCCGCAGAAAAGGTTCAAGATCAGCAGGGGAAGCACCTCTAGATGCTTTTCTTGGCAAAGGTTTAGAATCTTCCTGTACCCCTCGATCGTCAGGACATACGGGTCAAACGGATCAAGGTTGATTTTCTCCAGCTTCTCCACTGGATTCTCCCTCACCACATCATGCCGGATCAACCAGTTGAACAGGTTCCTGACGTGTCCGGTGTAATGCTTTTGCGTGCACGATTCCCAGTACTTTTCCTTGTCGCCGCCAATCAGTAGCCAACTCTTGATCAACTCAGGCGATACGGCGTTGCACTGAATGTCAGGACCAGCAAACCACATGAAGTTCTCAAGGCCGCACCGCAGGGTATTCAGGCTACCGACGCTGAGCTTGATCAGCAACTTGTCGCCCAGAAAGCCGTGAGGAGTCTGTTCATTGGGATTGTTCTTCCACCGCTTGTCCTTTCCAGTGCAGCCAACCGCTTCCTCTCGTACATGCCTCTGTCATAGTCTTTCCTAGCCCTTAACTATGCCAGCCCCAATATCAATCGATGTACATCATTTCGTTGGCGGCTAACAGTGCATGCGAGTACTGTTCCCATCGGGTGAGTTTGCCTTCCTCTGGCAGGCGAAGAAACGCAAGTCCGAGGTCTGTTTCCTCACGTGTCGGTTTGCGGTTGTAAAGCAGGGCATAAGTGCTTTGGATATGAGTTAAATCCGTGGCTGAAGAGTCGCCCGTGATCCGCTTGGCCAAACGCTTGGCCTGCTCAACCATGAAGCTGCTGTTTATCATGAAAAGCTTTTGAATCGCGGTTGTGGTTTTGGAGCGTTTTGCTGAGTGGACATTGGCATCAGGGTAATCGAACTGCATCAGCATATCGTTAAGTTTTTTTCGGCTGACACGTCCGTAAACGGTTCGATGGACATTTTTTGCATCGGTCAATTCAAGCGACTCGCCGCCGCGTCGATCGAGGTTGTTGGATGCAGCAAGGATTGAATCGCGCCATTGCTCGATACTGAGTCGTCGCCGATTCATTCTCCAAAGGTATATATTTGCCGAGTCGATCAGTTCATTTTGAAAAATTATTTGTGAACTTTGTTGGTATGTTGAAGAAAGTACCAGTTCTCGAACGAGCCATTTGATTGACCAATTGTTTTCCATGAACCGCGCTGCCAGATCGTCCAGCAGTTCAGGGTGGCTTGGAGGCGAGCCTAACTGACCAAAATTGCTCGGAGTGGCAACGAGTCCGCGAGCAAAGAAAAGCGACCAGACGCGATTGACAATCACTCGGGCAGTCAGTGGGTTGCTGGGATCAGCGATCGCCTCCGCAAGTTCGAGGCGACCGCTGCCTTGTGTAAACGACTTTGATTCGTTTTGGGCGAGTATCTTCAGAAAGCGTCGCTTTACCAGATCCCCTTTTGTTTCGGTATTCCCACGAAGAAATACGTGAAGATCCTTTGGTTTTGTATCACGAACTATGTGAATGGTGCCGGTTCGTTTCTTATCAGCGTCAGATTTTTTTTTGATTTCGCTCCCATCCTCCATTCGGTCAACAAGATCAGTGCTGGCGAATACACCGGCCAAGGCATAGTAGTCCTTCTGGGTTACAGGATCGTATTTGTGATCGTGGCATTGGGCGCAGGCGACCGTGAGCCCGAGGAAAGCACGAGTGAGTGTGTCGACTTGTTCCGACCATTCTTCGGCTTTCACTGCAAGGCGATTGCGATCGTAGTATTTATGGCCAAGTCCGATGAAGCCAAGGGCAGGCAAGTCTATGACTGATTTGTTTTTCTGTAGATCGGCTGCCAGTTGTTTGCGAATGAAATCGTCGTACGGCAGATCGCTGTTGAAGGCGTTGATGATCCACCCGCGATATTTGTAGGCATTCGGATAAAAAAACGCGGTGTTAGCGCCGACTTGGTGTGCTTGGTCTTCGGCATAGCGGGAGATGTTCAGCCACATGCTGGCTAAGCGTTCGCCGAACGCCGCGTGCGGCATCAGTTGCTCGACGAGTTTTTCATAAGCGCCGTTCGTTTCGTCGCCGAGAAAAGCCTCTATTATTGCGGATGTCGGTGGCAAGCCGGTGAGATCGAGATAAAGTCGTCGAGCCAAAGTGCGCTTGGCCGCGACAGGGGAGGGGGCGAGTTTTTGAATCTCCAACTTGGCTAGGACGAAATGGTCGATGCGACGGCTTGGCCAGGCGGCTTGGCTGATTTTTGGCAACTCGGCCTTGGTCGGTGGCTGAAACGCCCACCACTCACGAGCCTTGGCCCAATCGATCGGAGCCTCATCGGGCTTGCTCTGCGCGGTCCCCACGCTTGGCCAAGCGACAAAAAAAGTGCCGACGAGACTGATAAACAAGCTAGCACGTCGAAAATAATTGCTCTTCACCCAACTAAATTCCATTCTCAAATCGTTGGGGAATGATATTGGTCAACCGCCAACCTGCACAACCCTAAAGGAGCCAAATTTCTGCATTAACTTTTGAGAGTTGGGGTTGACGCACCGACCGTTTCGCCGTTTGCTTTGGGCGTTCACTATTCATGAAAAATTTTCTTCTCTCAATTGTTGTCGTCTTGAGCTTCGCCCTTTCCGCCCAAGCGGCGAAGCGGCCGAATGTGGTTTTGGTCATCACCGATGACCAGGGCTACGGCGATTTGTCGTGCCATGGGAATCCCATCCTCAAGACGCCGAACCTTGACAAGCTGCATTCGGAGAGTGTGCGGCTCACCGACTACCACGTGGCGCCGACCTGTTCGCCGACGCGAGCGGCGTTGATCACCGGTCATTGGACGAACCGCACCGGCGTGTGGCATACGATCATGGGGCGCTCGATGCTGCGCGATAATGAGGTGACCATTGGGCAAATCATGGCGGATGGCGGTTATCACACGGCGATGTTTGGCAAATGGCACTTAGGCGACAATTATCCCTACCGCCCGGAGGATCGCGGCTTCCAGGAAGTGCTGCGACATGGCGGCGGGGGCGTGGGGCAGACACCCGATTATTGGGACAACGCCTACTTCGACGGATCGTACTGGCACAATGGCAAGCCGGTGCCGGTGAAGGGTTTTTGCACGGATGTGTTTTTTGATTACGCGAAGCGCTTCATCCGCAGGGTTAAGGATGACGAAAAGCCGTTCTTTGTTTACCTGTGCACCAACGCGCCGCATGGGCCGATGCATTCGCCGGTGAAATCGAGCGCGCCTTACGCCAAGCAGGGCGTGGGTGTGGCCAATTTTTTCGGAATGATTTCCAATATCGACGACAACGTCGGCTCGATGCGAGCGTTCCTGAAAAAGGAAGGGTTGGCTGAGGACACCATCTTTATTTTCACCACTGACAACGGCACTTCCAGTGGTGCGAACGTGCACAATAACGGCATGCGTGGCCGTAAAGGGAGCGAGTATGATGGCGGTCATCGCGTGCCATTCTTCATCCACTGGCCCAAGGGCGGGCTAACAAAAGGGCGTGACGTGGACATGATCACTTCCTACGTGGATATCGTCCCGACCCTGATTGATTACTGCAGCGTGCCAGCGCCCAAGGGTGTGAAGTTTGATGGCGTGAACATCCGCCCGCTCATTGAAGGCAAGGCCAGAAACTGGCATGACCGCATCTTGATTACTGATTCACAACGGGTGCGTGATCCGATCAAGTGGCGCAAGAGCGCGGTGATGACCGACCGGTGGCGGCTGGTCAATGGCAAGGAATTGTACGACATCAAGGTCGACCCTGGTCAAAAGAAGGATGTGGCCGGTGCCAATCCTGGAGTGGTGAAGCGTTTGACTAAACGCTATGATGCTTGGTGGGAGGAACTGGTGCCGACCTTCGGAAAACCGACTGCGATTTATTTGGGCCACTCTGATCCGGCAGCTAATCCTGCGCGCCTCACCTGTCACGACTGGATTGCTGATGGCAGCACCCCATGGAATCAGCGCCATATACGGAGTGCAGAGAAGCGCCCCAGTAACACCGGTTTTTGGGCGGTGGATATAAAGAGTGCAGGCACCTACACGGTGGAACTGCGCCGTTGGCCCAAGGAAGCGAATCGCGCCATTACCACTGAGATGAAAGCAGGTGCGGACGTGCCGGGCCAGAAGGCTTTCCGCGCGGTGCCCGGCAAATCCTTTGCGGCGGTAAAGGCGCACCTGAAATTGGGCAGAAAGGAATTGACCCTGCCAGTGAAGCCAGAAGCCAGGAGCGTGACTTTCAAGCTCGAGCTAAAGCCCGGCCGTGATGAATTATGGGCCAAGTTTAGCAATGCAGCAGGTGTGTCCATGGGCGCCTTCTATGCTTACGTTACCAAGGTGAAGTAGGTAGCTAATAAAGCACTTTTAGCCAACTCTTGCGTCTTGTAGTGCGCGGCGTAGACTTCTGCCGACCAAATTTACCCATGAAAACCAAACTCTCCCGTCGCCGTTTCCTTGCCGCTTCCACGGTTGCTGCTGTTGCGCCGCCGCAGCTTTTGCTGGCCAACAAGAATCCCAAGCAAATTGTCATAGGTGAGGGTGAACATCGATACGAGGTGCAGCATGGTTGGGCGCGGTTGCCTGCCAGGTACAGTTGGCAAACAACCCACAATGTGGCGATCGATGCCGAAGGGTTTCTCTACGTCATCCATGAGGGGCGCGAGAACCAGAATGATCATCCTTCCATTTTTGTTTTCGACCGTAAGGGCAAGTTTGTCCGAGCCTTTGGGTCGCAGTTCCAGGGCGGTGGCCATGGCATCGAGGTGCGAACGGAGGGCAGTGAGCAGTTTCTTTACGTTTGCGCCTATCAGCAGGTGAAGTCTTTTGCCAAGCTTACTCTCAAAGGTGAGACGATTTGGGAAAAGTATGCGCCGATGGACAGCGGTGTATACCGTAAGGACGAGGACAAAATACGCGTGAAACGCTGGGGTCGTGATGCCTTTATGCCGACGAACTTCGCATTCCTTGATGACGGTGGTTTTCTGCTTACAGACGGCTACGGCTCCTGGTACGTGCATCGTTATGACAATGAAGGGAACTGGATTTCCAAGTTCGGCGGTCCCGGCGAGGGCGAAGGCAAGTTCAACTTGCCGCACGGCATCTGGATTGACCGCCGTTCCGGCCGCAAGGAAAGCATAGTCGTCTGCGATCGAGCGCATCACACGCTGCAGTATTTCAACATGGACGGCAAGTACCTAGAGACTCTCAAGGGCTACGGTCTCCCGGCTAACTGCGACACCTACAAAAACCTCCTGCTCGTCCCCGAGCTCCACGCGCGCGTGACCTTGCTCAACGAAAAGAACGAAGTTGTCGTCCAACTCGGCGAAGACGTCGAACGCGTTACCAAGACAGTGAAAGGAGTGCGCAATGATCCCCGGAAATGGATCGACGGCAAGTTCGTTCACCCGCACGACGCCTGTTTCGACCACGACGGCAACATTCTCGTAGCCGAATGGGTCGCCACCGGCCGGGTGACGCGCCTTCGCCGATTGAGTTGAAGAATGAAAAAGTTTTTTACGCTTTTACTTTGGCTTTCACTGCATTGTTCAGCATATGCAACCAAACCGAACATCGTCATCATTTATGCGGATGACCTTGGCTATGGGGATGTCGGCTGTTACGGCGCGACGCATGTTCGGACGCCGAATATCGATCGCTTGGCCAGGCAGGGGCGGCGGTTCACCGACGCGCACACGGCGTCGGCCGTCTGCACGCCTTCACGCTACACGCTGTTGACAGGGTGTTACCCGGTTCGGCGCGGCAACTTGTGGTCGCCGGTCTTTCTCAGGACACCGTTGGTGGTTGATCCCGCTCGCACGACAATTGCCGACGTGGCGAAAAGCGCGGGCTACGACACGGCTTGCATCGGCAAATGGCACCTCGGCTTCGGCACCCAATCCCCGACAGACTGGAATGGCTTGCTCAAGCCTGGCCCGCTGGAACTTGGCTTTGATTCCTATTTCGGCCTGCCGGTGGTGAACAGTCATCCACCGTTTGTTTACGTCGAAAACCACCGGGTTGTCGGCTTCGATAAAGCGGATCCATTCGTCTACGGCAACACGGCGGAGACACGGGCGTTTGATGAGAAATTTAAAACCGACGCCATCGGCGGTGCTGCAAAGGCGCACAAGCTGTACGACGATGAACAAGTCGGAACCACCTTCGCCGGCAGGGCGACTGATTGGATTCGTGCCAAAGCGAAGTCCGGCAACCCGTTTTTCCTCTACTTCGCGACGAGCAACATTCACCACCCGTTCACTCCGGCCAAGCGCTTCCAAGGCACGAGCCAAGCGGGACGATACGGCGATTTTATTCACGAGTTGGACTGGATCGTTGGCCAAGTGATGAACGTGCTGTCCGAAGCCAAGGTTGCCGACAACACGCTTCTGGTTTTCACGAGCGACAATGGAGGGATGCTCAACCGCGGTGGGCAGGAGGCATGGCGCAGGGGGCACCGACTAAACGGCGACCTGCTCGGCTTTAAGTTTGACGCCTGGGAGGGCGGTCACCGTGTGCCGTTCATCGCCCGTTGGCCGGGGATAATCGAGGCCGGTAGCGTGTCGGATTCACTGGTCAGCAACGTCGATCTGTTCGCCACCGTGGCGGCGATCACGGGGCGGAAGCTTGGCCAGGCCGAGGGCGAGGACAGCTTCAACATCCTGCCTGCGCTGAGCGGCGAGCCGAATGCCAAGGTGCGTGATCACCTGTTGATCGCGCCGCTTAGGAGAACCCACCTGTCGTTGAGAAAGGGCGACTGGATCTACATTGGCGCAAAAGGGCACGGCGGTTTTGGCGCGAAGAAAGTCGGCGTACATGGGCTCGGCGGCCCCGCCGCCCAGTTGTTCACCGGCCATGTCAACAGCGATATCGAAGACGGAAAAATCAAGCCGGACGCGCCGGAGGCGCAGCTCTACAACTTGGCCAAGGATCCGTACCAAAAACAAAATGTCATACGTAGCCACCCCGAAATCGCGAAGCAGATGAAGGCAGAAATGCAAAGCATCCGCACAACCCCAACCGCCCCCCACACCGCCCTTGGGCTATAGCCAATTAAATACTATAAAGCAGATTAATTACCATGAAGCCATTCATAACAATCCTTGTTGGTAGCTTTCTTCACCTGTTTGCGCAGGCCTCGCAGCCGAACATCGTGCTCGTGTTCATTGATGACATGGGGTGGGGGGATTTTTCCTGTTTCGGAAATAAAGCCGCGAAGACGCCACACATTGATCGCTTGGCCAAGGAGGGCGTTCGCTTCGAGCAGTTTTATGTGAATTCGCCGATTTGTTCGCCGTCGCGCACGGCAATTTCCACGGGGCAATATCCGCAGCGCTGGGGCATCACCTCGTACCTCGCGCATCGCGACATGAACAGTCGTCGCGGTATGGCGCAGTGGCTCGACCCCAAGGCGCCGATGCTGGCGCGCTCACTGCAGCAGGTCGGATATGCTACGGGGCATTTTGGTAAATGGCACATGGGCGGCCAGCGTGATGTGGCCGAGGCGCCGGCGATCACCGAGTACGGATTTGATGCTTCACTCACAAACTTCGAGGGTATGGGGGCGAAGTTGTTGCCGCTCACGCTCAAACCGGGTTGGAGGGAACCGCGCCGCATCTGGTCCGATGCCGAGCGGCTTGGCCAAGGCACGCGCTGGATGTTGCGATCGAAAATCACCGCCGGCTTTGTGGACGAGGCGATTCCATTTATTCAAAAAGCCGTGAAGGCGAAAAAACCTTTCTATGTTAATCTCTGGCCGGATGATGTGCACAGTCCGTTTTGGCCGCCGGTGGACAAATGGGCCGATGGCAAGCGCGGCCTGTACCACTCCGTGCTGCAGGAGATGGATCGCCAACTCGGCAAACTCTTCGATCTTATTCGGAGTGATCCCGCGCTTTACGACAACACACTCGTGCTCGTTTGCTCCGACAACGGCCCGGAGCAGGGCGCCGGTTCCGCTGGCCCGTTCCGCGGCTTTAAGACGCACCTGTACGAAGGCGGCATACGATCCTCGCTCATTGCCTGGGGGCCGGGTATGGTTGCCAAACACGATCATGTGAACCGCGCCTCCGTCTTTTCCGCCATCGACCTCGTGCCCACCCTGCTGGATCTCACCGGCACGCCGTATCCCAAGGGCGTGATATTCGATGGCGAATCGCTGCCCGGCACGCTGCTTGGCCAAGCGACCACCTCGCGCAAGGCTCCCATCCATTTTCGCCGTCCGCCTGATCGCGATTCATTTTACGGTGACAACGACCTGCCTGATCTTGCCGTGCGCGTTAGCGACTGGAAATTTCTCTGCGAATACGACGGTAGTGATCCAGAGCTCTACAATCTTAAAACCGACCTCGGTGAAACCAAAAATCTCGCTCATGAGCATCCAAAACTCGTCTCCAGTTTAACTAAATCAATCATCGCATGGCACAAATCCCTCCCATCCGACAACGGCCCGCAACTCACTGGTCAGTTCCGTCGTAAGCCAGCCAAAAAAACGAAGGGAAAATAAAACTGACGCAGACGTCCGAATGAGGCAGGCTGGTGCCGCGTCATGAATAAACAAATGATTACTCCCCATTTAATTCGCGCTTTAACTTTGGTGGCCGCAGCTGGCTTGGTATCTGCAAAAGCCGAGGAAAAGCAAAAACCGTTAAGGGCATTGCTGATCACCGGCGGTTGCTGTCACAATTATAAGTTCCAGAGTACGGCGTTGATAGAGGGTGTGACCAAGGAGGCCAAGGTTGAGTGGGAGATCGTCAACGAAGGCGGCTCAGGAACCAAGGCAAAGATTGATCTTTATAGCGATGCTGAATGGGCCAATGGCTACGACGTGGTAGTCCATAATGAGTGCTTTGCCAATACGGTTGATGAGGATTACATCCGTAGTATCACCAAGGCCCATAAGGCAGGCGTGCCCGCGGTGGTGATCCACTGCGCGATGCACACCTACCGCGCGTCCAAAACCGATGACTGGCGTCAGTTTCTTGGTGTGACCAGTCGTCGTCACGAGCATCAAAGTCGTTATCCGGTTAAGAAGGTTGCCTTGAAGCACCCGATCCTGAAGGGCATGCCGGACGATTGGGTGACTCCGAAGGATGAGTTGTACGTGATTGAAAAGATGTGGCCGAAAGCCAAGGCACTGGCCACTTCAAAGAGTGAACGTAATGGTAAGGAATACGCGGTGGCTTGGACGAATCAGTATGGCAAAGCTCGTGTTTTTGGCACCACCTACGGCCATTCTGACGCCACTTTTAGCGATCCTGTGTTTCTCAAGTTGGTCGCTCGAGGCCTGCTATGGGCATCTGGTGAGTTGGGGGACTAGCTGGATTCGAACACCGCTTGGCCAAGCGCGTCCGTTTTGGGAGTGATGCCGAGGCCGGGAGTGGTGGGGGCTGCCATTCGGCCATTGTTCCTTTGAGGGGCATCATCGGCGATTGAGACGGTGACGTAACTGTTAAAGTCGGTGGAGGAGAAAAGCAACTCGGCCGGGGTGCTGTGGGCCAAGTGCGAGATGGCTGCCGTGATGATGTCGCCGCCCCAACTGTCCTCGATGGTCATGGCTATCCCCAGCGACACACAGAGGTCGCGAGCCTGACGCGCCTTGGTCAATCCGCCGAACTTGCTGATCTTGATGTTCACGACGTCCATCGCCTGCAGGCTGTTGGCCCGGAGCAGAATCGGTAGGCCGTCGATGCTTTCGTCGAGGACGAACGGGTGGTCACTCATCTTCCGGATCGAGTAACATTCCTCAAAGGTCTCGCACGGTTGCTCGATGTACACGTCGATGTCCCTGACGGCGCGGACGACGCGGGCTGCCTGATGCATCAGCCAGCCGGTGTTGGCGTCGGCGATGAGCACGTCGCCGCGTTGCAGTTGCGCCGACACGGCCCGGATGCGCTCGATATCGGTTTCTGGATCACCACCGACCTTGAGCTGGAATTTTCGATATCCCTCGGCCCGGTAACCGGCGACCTTGCCAGCCATCGCTTCAGGGGCTTCCTGTGAGATGGCGCGGTACAGGAGGAAGTCGTCGCCGTAACGGCCGCCGAGCAGATTGCACACCGGTTGACCGGTTGCCTGGCCAAGGATGTCCCAGCAGGCTATGTCGAGGGCCGACTTGACGTACGGGTGGCCCTTGAGCGTGGCGTCCATGTGTCGGTTGAGCTTGGCCAATTGAGTTGGGTTCTGGCCAAGCAGCGCCGGCGCGAGCACTTGGATGCCGGCGCGGGCACCTTCTGCGTAGGCCGGAAGGTAAACCGGGCCAAGCGGGCAGACTTCGCCGTGGCCGGTGATGCCCTCGTCGGTCTCGATCCGCACGATCGTGCTGTCAAACACTTGCACCGACTTGCCGCCGGACCAGTTATAGCTGCCCTCGTGCAGCGGCAGATCCACCTGAAACACGCTGATTTTGCTGATGTTCATGAACGCCCGCGTAGGGTCGATGCTTCTGCGACTGAAATCAACTCGGAATGCGCTTGGCCAAGCGGTGACAAAAACATTGCCCGGACGGGCGCTTTGCACTAGCGAAGCGGGCGTCCGGAGAGGAACCGGGGGAATGACACTGGAGATTGGCATCGTGCTGGGATTGCTGTTGGCCGCCGTGGGGCTGTTTGCCACGCGGGCGCTGCCGGTGGATTTGGTCACGATCTTTCTCCTGCTGGCGCTGGTGCTGACCGGCATTCTCGAGCCCGCCGAGGCATTCGCCGGCTTCAGTTCGCAGATCATCATCATCCTTGGCTCGATCTTTGTGATCAACGGCGCGCTGCTGGAAGGGCGCGTGCTCGACATTGTTACCGCCTGGCTGTTGCGGATCGCGGGGGGGAGTGTCAGCAAGCTACAGTTGACAACCATGTCGGTCGTCGGCGGCCTGTCCGGATTCATGAACAACACGGCGGTCACGTCACTCTTCATCGGCCCGACGATGTCCATTGCCCGCAAGCTGAAAGCCAGCCCGTCGAAGCTGCTGATGCCGGTTTGCTTTGCATCGATCCTCGGCGGTACCTGCACGATCATCGGCACCTCGACCAATGTTGCTGTTAGCGGCGAGATCGCCAAACAGCACGAGGCCGGCTTGGCCAAGTGGAAGAACAACGGCGGCACGGACCTGAACGGCGACGATGCAGTCGATTCCGCTGACTACCTTCTGTACGCTGCAGAGAATGATCTGAAAATTTACCAACCGCTTGGCCTGTTCGAGATCACGCCGGTTGGTCTGCTGATCATGGGCGTGGGCATCGCTTACTTGATGTTTTTCGGGCGCCGACTGCTTCCGGATTATCCGGACGAGAGCCTTGCGGAGGGCTTCAACATACGCGAATACCTCTCCGAGATTGTCGTGATGCCGGGTTCAAGGCTGATTGGCCAGCGCGTGTTCGAGTCGTCGCTGGCGGAAATGGAGTTTCGCATCGTCAAGATCCTCCGCAAGAATCGGAGCCTTGTTCCCAACACGCGCTCCGCCATCGAGGAGGGCGACGTGTTGCTGGTCTCCGGCAGTATGGAGGACCTGATGGCCGTGAAGGACGCGAGCGGCATCGAGATTCACGCCGAGACCAAGCTGGAGGACGAGGCGTTGCAGACCGAGGAGGTGAAGATCGCCGAGTTGCTGATCACGCCCAAGTCCACGCTCATCCGACGCACGCTCAAGGAGACCGAGTTCCGGCAGCGGTTTGGCTTGGCGGTGCTGGCAATTTATCGGCACGGCCAGTCGCTTGGGCGCAAGTTGGGGGTCATCCGACTGCGTGCCGGGGATCTGTTGCTCGTGCAGGGCTCGGAGGAGCGACTGCAGTCGCTTGAGCATGACACGAACCTCGTGCGGCTCGACGCCACCGATGCGCCGAGTGCGGATCGCCGGCAAAAGGGCCTTTGGGCGTTTGGCTTTTTCGCCCTCGCGGTGCTCGCCGGCGGGGTGGGGTTGGCGTCGCTACCGGTCTGCTTTTTGAGCGCCGCCGCGCTGACGGTGGCCACCGGCTGCATCACCATGCAAAAAGCGTACGAGATGGTGGACTGGCGGGTGCTCATTGTCATCGGAGGCATGACGGCATTTGGTTCGGCGATGGCGAAGTCCGACACGGCCGGATGGCTGGCCGGCGGGATCCAAAACATCTCGGAGAATCCGCGCACCGTGCTGGCCGGCTTCATCCTGCTGACAATGTTTCTGACGCAGACGATGTCCAATGCCGCCGCCGCGCTGGTGGTGCTGCCGGTGGCGATGCAGACCGCCGAAACGCTTGGCGTCAGCGGGCAGACATTTGCGATCGCGGTGATGCTGGGGGCGTCGTCGTCGTTTATCGCACCGTTTGAGCCGGCCTGCATTCTTGTGTCCGGCCCGGGCAAATACCGGTTCACCGACTACCTCAAGGCCGGGCTTGGTCTGACGTTGCTGGTGGGCTTTTTGGTCTGGCTGTTGGTGCCGGCGTACTGGGGGGGGCTTGAGCTGGATTAATTCGAGGCAAAATGATCGGCCAGCTTGGCCAGGGCGCGGGCACGGTGGCTGATGCTGTTTTTGATGTCGGGGCCAAGCTCGGCGAAGCTCAGATCATGGCCTTTCGGGATGAACAGTGGATCGTAGCCAAAACCGCCTTCACCGCTCTCAGCTTGGGCAATTCTACCACGGCAAATGCCCTCGAACGTCCTGACTTCGCCGGCTTGGCCAAGCGTGGCCAGCGCCAGCACGCATTGAAACTGCGCGCCACGATTCCGGTCATCGACATCGGTCAACTCGTGCAGCAGCCTGGCGTTGTTGGCTGCGTCCGTTGAGTTGCCACCACCGCCGGCGTAGCGGGCGGATCGGACGCCCGGCGCGCCGTCGAGCGAATCGACCGCCAGGCCGGAATCGTCCGCCAGCACGAAATCCGGCAGCGCTTGGCCAGGCGCCTGGCTGTTAAGCCAGGCGGCGGTCTCGGCGGCTTTTTTTACGGCATTGGCGGTGAAGGTATCCCCATTCTCCTCGACTTCCGGCGCTGCGGCGTGCCTTGCCAGGCTCTGTACGTCAAAGTTTTCTCCCAGAATCGCGGCGATCTCTGCCGCCTTGTGGGCGTTGCGGCTGGCGATGAGCAGGCTGGGCATGCCGGTCAGGTGACAGGTTCGAGTTTCGCGAAGCTTTCCTCGATGAAGGTGGTGTTCTGGATGCGGGCCAGCCGCGCGTAGAGGCCCTGTTGCTTGAGCAGTTCCTCGTGCGAGCCACGCTCGATGATACGGCCGTTTTTCAGCACGAGAATCTGATCGGCGTTGCGGATGGTGCTGAGCCGGTGCGCGATGACGAACGTCGTGCGGCCGGTCATGAGCCGTTCCAACGCCTGCTGGATGAGCCGCTCGGTGGCGGTGTCCACGCTGGCGGTGGCCTCGTCTAGGATGAGGATCGGCGCATCCTTGAGCAGGGCGCGGGCAATGCTGATTCGCTGCTTCTCGCCGACGCTCAGTCGCACGCCGCGCTCGCCGACCCGGGTGTCGAAGCCGTCGGCCAACTCGCTGATGAAACCGAAACAGTTGGCGGCC
>PVBE011561559.1_pt1 | contig 17335 bp, 9 predicted proteins | sample 1631181 | NCBI WGS metagenome assembly PVBE01 (sample SAMN08397723, study PRJNA350692) | Marine metagenome, whole genome shotgun sequencing project. | isolation source: water | place: Pacific Ocean | collected 2012-04 | reverse complement strand
TCCCCAATCCACCTTCAATCCAGAGAAATCAATCTTCCGCCCTCTTGAACTTTCGTAGACAATTCTCTTTGTACAGTTCTCATAGAGAATCTCAGCATCGTAGTGCTTCCCGTATCTGTCTAAATCAATGTTCCCCTGAGAGTGCCCCTGATGCTCGTTGATGAATTTTGTATCAACATTCGCTTGTTTCAAAGTATCAACGACAGAATGTCTTAATGAGTGAAATGTGACTCTTTTACCTTCTGCATCTGTTTCTATACCCATGTCACGAGTGTATCTTTCGTTCCAAAATTTTTGAACGCTATTAGAATAATTGTGTCCCTTTCTTACATTGAGTTCTTCAAATAATCTATCCCTCCTTTTGCGTTTCAGAATCTTCCAATAATCTAAAAAGTCTAAGTTCAGAATCTCATCATGAATTGGAACGAATCTTCTTGACGATGCTGTTTTCAGCCTTTTATCAGGGCGATTTGATTCTTCTAAAAGATTGAAGCACCAGATATCTCTACCAGTTTCTTTACCTTTAAGTTTGATAACATTATCAAGATAAAGACCACAAATCTCATTGATGCGGCAGCCCGAGAACAAGCCAATCAACGGCACCCAGTAATAAGCGATGTTATTTTTTCTAATTGTATACTTGAGATAATTTTCAGCCTTAAACAACATAGAAATTTGCTTATCCGAATATCTCGCTCGTTCATCTCTTACATGTCTCTTCTTGCCTACACTAATCTTCACACCTTCAAAGAAGTTTCTACCCGTATAACCGTTTTGAGTTGTCCACTTGAAGAATGTTGCAAGATAGCCAATCGTATCGTTGATTGATGTTAATGTGAGTTTTTCTTTGTCTTTAATCAGTCCGTTCTCGCCCATCTCAACGAGTTTATGAAAAGACTTATTTCTGAAGCGTTCTAATTGTTTTCTTCTCGTGGGGAGTTGTCTGAGTTGTTTCTTGAACAGATTGACTTTCACTGAATTGATATCACTTATATGAACATTACCAAAACTCTCATGCAGAGTTTTTATTGCTCTTTCAGCCTTTTCTGCTGTCTTTTCGTTCTCATAATTCTTTTCATCAAGAAAAGCATTAATGACCGTCATTAGAGGGGTAAACTCTAAAGAATCGCTGTAATCATCTGAATATTTCGCTTCTATCAGAGAAGATTGATTGCTTACTTCTTCTCTTTGATAAATTGGTTCTTCATTTTTCTGAATGATTCTTGGTTGCTCATTCTCAAAGAGATTCAAAGACAGCATCTCATCCGCTTCTCTTGAGAAATCTTCATCTGACCGACCAGACTTCTTTATCAAACTTCTCGCCCAGTCATATCTCAAAAGATAAAGACTCTTAAAGTGTCTTCGTAATTGTTTGTATTCTACCGACTTGGTGCTTGAATCAATATCTAGACTCTGAAGAATTGAAATGATTTTATCGTCTAACCGTTTATCATAGTTTTTTTCATCTTCAGCAATCTTTCTAAGAAGAGATTGCTCTTGCTCCGACATAGTAGACAAACCTTTCATTTTCTTCTGTAAGTCATGTTCTGAAGTGCCCTCATCCACATGATGAGCCCAGAGAACCTGTTTTCTTATCTCAATTCGAAGAATTTTTTTAATTTCTTCAATAGCCAGAGATTTCATGCCAGCCCGAATTTCTGCGAATAATTCAATCGTGATTCTGTTAAGACTTTGACACAGCAATCTTGCTTGTCTATTCGTAGCAGAGTTGATTGAAAGATAAAATTTGCTTCTGTTATTGAAGAGACTTTGGAGGTCTTTTGGTATGCAACAGGAGAAGAAACGGTACTTTTCAGACTTAATAGTTCTGAAAACGAGATAATCTTTCATGGCGAACCTTAAATTGCGACAACAATTGCGACAATAATTGCGACAAAATAGTCGCAGGGGTTCGCTGTGAAAAGATTTTATCTTTCTATCTAGTTGATTATATTATGTTATATTTTTCAATGTCAGAGAATCAGTTGCTCCCCGCCCTTGAGAGCAAATCATTGCCAGTTTTCCTGCGGAGTCTCCATTTCCAGGGATGCTTTTTCCAGGATAACGCGATTGTTAAGTCCCTGTGAAACATGGTTCAACACCAGTGTTCTCTTTATCAGGTTGAGACAATCTTCCAGCCCAACCCTCTGATGTTTCCTACGATCTTTGGTCCCGGCTTACAAAGAATTTTGATCCCTGCGCGAAACCATGAAGGGAAAAAGATAACGTTCTACAAAAAACTTGTCCACGGTTGTTTCATGTCAGTCTGAAGATTGGGTTCCAATTCAAACCAAGAACACGCCCCACAGGATTCCTGATTTGAAAACCAGTCAGTATCCTTTCCCGAAGCATCATCATGGTTTCATTCCTTTCCGGGACAACGGCATTTGATTCATCCTTGGCTTGCTATCACGCCACCTGGTTGGATTCATGCTCCTTGATGCGTTTTCGGTAACCGGAAATGTAACGTGCGGCGTACTCGTCCCTGCCCAGCACCAAGTCGGTGGCAAGCACCGATGACCGGACGAGGGAGGCGTTGGTGATGAGGCAGGTGGCTCCTGCTTCGATGGCCAGGGCAATGAAAGTGTTGTTGATCGTATCTCGGTCAGGCAGGCCAAAGCTGACGTTGCTCGCCCCTAATACCAGGTTCACTCCGTACTCGTCGCGCAGGCGGCGCATGGTCTCCAGGGTGACGGCCGCGGCCTTATGATCTGCACCCAAAGTCATCGCCATGCAGTCAAACACCAGGTCCTCGATGGGAATACCAATGGAGTCCGCCCGGTCGATGAGCTTGCGGGCCACAGCCACACGCCCTTCAGGGTCGGGAGCAATGCCGCCGTCACCTTGCAACAGGGCCACCACTGCAGCACCATATTCCTTAGCCAGGGGTAGCACGGTTTGCATGGAGCTTTCCTCACCGGTGACCGAGTTGATGAGTGGTTTGCCCTTGTAGACCTTCAAGGCGGCTGTAAGGGCCTCGGGATTGGGGGAATCGAGACTCAGGGGCACGTCCACGGCTTCCATGACCACCTGCACCACCTTGGGGAAGAGTTCCACCTCGTTAACCCCGGGCACTCCGGCGTTGACGTCGATCACGGCAGCGCCCGCTTTCACCTGAGCCACCGCGTCACGGCGCACCGCGTCCAAATCACCGCTGCGCATAGTCTCTGCGAGCTTCTTGCGCCCGGTGGGGTTGATACGTTCGCCGATAAGAACGGTGGGGCGGCCCCCGCCGATGATGACTTCCTGATTAGCATTCGAAATGCGTGTTTCCATCATTGTGTAATCTCCTGTTCAAAGAAAGGGATGTGGTTGGTGAAGACCTGTGTGAAATCTGGCTCAGCGGCCAACTCCACATAACGGGCACGGGCGGAGATCTCCTGCGCATGAGCCCGGCGGGTGAGGGAGAGCAAAACCTGCTTGGCCCCCATACCAGCGGCGTTTCCCACCTGGCGGAAACGTTCCACAGGCAGGGGGGGGATGAGCCCCACGGTGATCGCGCTCTCCAGGTCGATAAAGGTTCCAAACGCCCCCGCCACGACAATCTGATCCAGTTGCTCCACCCGCCTACCGGCAGAGCGGAGGAGGATTTCAATGCCTGCGCCAATGGCAGCCTTAGCCAGTTGCAGCTCGCGTACGTCCTTCTGGGACATGACGATGGCTGGCGGCTCAGTCTTCTCCTCCTCAGATACGATGATGAACTCTAACATGGAGCCCGATTTGCGCACGCGGGGGTGGTCTCGGCCCATCCTCCCGCTGCGGTTGATCACACCAGCCCTGTATAGTACGGCGATGGTATCCAGGATACCCGAACCGCAGATGCCGATAGGGGGTTCGCCCTCGATGGTCTCGTAGTGAGGTTCTCCGTTGAAGAGCCACAGGCGCTCGATGGCCCCAGGGGCCGCGCGCATGCCATCTTTGATGTGGCCTCCCTCAAACGCTGGTCCCGAAGCGCATGAGACGCTGTAAAGCGTTCCGTCGGCAACGATGGAAACCTCGGTGTTGGTGCCGATGTCCACGAAGAGATGCGTCCCTTGGCACGTCAAGGCCTCCGATGCGAGCAACATCGCCGTGTGATCCCCGCCAACGAACCCGGCGATGTTGGGCAGCAAGTGGGCATAGGCTCCAGTTGCTGCATTCAGGCCGATGTCACGGCATTTGACGTCCATCGGCTCGGTAGTCACGGGCACATAGGGCGCCACCGCAAGCTGATGCACCGGCAGCCCCAGAAGAAGGTGGTGCATGGCCGTGTTACCCGCCAGCACCACATCAGAGATCTCCCCCGTGGTGGCGTCCACCTTGCGGCACAGGACGCGTACCATTCGGTTCAGCGCGTCAACGATCACTTTCTGCAACTCGGTGCGCTCATGTTCGGACTGGACAGCGCGGCTTACACGGCTTACCACGTCGTCACCGAAGCTTATCTGGGGATTCATCTCTCCCGTGGTGGCCAGGGTGTTGCCGTTGGTCAGATCTACCAGATAGGCTGCAAGTTTGGTCGTGCCCACGTCCACAGCGAGGCCCAGGGTGCGTTGGCCTACGGGTCCTACGGCGATCAGTTCACCGTCTCGCACGATCACCTGCACTTCCCATTCCGCTTTCCTGAGCTGGGTGGGCAGTTTGTGCAGCACCTGGCCGTCCACCAGCTTCACAATGACGCCGTGCTCGGAAGCCAGTGTTTCGACGAGACGTTTGGTATCGGAGCGGAAGTCCGCGATCTCTGGTTTGGGGAGCTTTAACGTGTATACGTTCACCGCAGGTTCAAGGGCGACGGCGGTCTCCTCCCCCTCCACTTGGGTGCGCTGTCGGGCCAGCAGCGACCTGGACGGAACGGCCAGCCGGCAATTGCTAGTAGGATGCGTTCGGCACGCCCGGCGCCACCCGTCACGCCATTCATCGGGTGTAAAAATACGCTCGTCCTCTGGGCCTGTGCCGGCGACGGTGCCTTCCATCACCCGAACCCGGCACGAGCGGCAGCGAGCCTGGCCTCCGCAAGCCGTTGCGATGCGAACCCCCAGCCGCCGGGCACAATCAAGCAGGGTTTCTCCCTCGTACCATTCTCCGCTGCGACCCACCGGTTCGAATTCAACGTGATAGGGCATCAGCCTCTTCCTTCCGCTTGTTTGCCAGGAGACCTCATGTCGTGGTGCGGTAGGCACAGGTGTGGCCCAAGTTACACCACTTGCAGACCTGCTCCTTGCTCCATTGGACCATCTCACTGCCTACACCGAAGATCATGGAGGAAGATTTGGTCGGCGTCATCATCAAACCGTCGGTAAGAGCCATCCCGATACGATTGCTCTGCAATAGCTTGTGGAGAGGGGTCTGATTGTCCAGGGGTATACCGTGCAGCCCCGGGCTGAGGGCACCACTGACGCGTATGCCATCGGCCTCCACCTCGTCCCCCACCATGGAACAGGTCTCACGACCCAACACGTTCATGGCGGAGACGCCGATGCTGTCGATAATCACCGCGCGCACGTCATCGTCAGCCTTGTGTAACTCACGCACCGCAGCGTCAAGCTTGGGACCAATGGTACAAGCAGCCAACACAAGTTCGCATGCGCCAGCAAAGCGGATGGCCAGCATGCGCCCCTTGAGAACCTCACCCCCTTCCATCAACAGGCGGTCTCCTTCGATTTCCGCAAGGGGCACGCGTTCATAGACCACTGCCGGCTCGAAAAGTTTCCGCTCATGTACGAACTCCAAGCATTCACCCATGAGTCGGGCCACCGCCGGCTTCACCTTTCTCCCCCTTGCTCCCCCCTGGTGGATCAATACTTCGTCCAGCGTCAGGGTAAAGTCGACGTTTTGAATGATGGTCATGCCTCTTTCTTCAAGGGATAGGAGAAACGTCAGGCATGCCCAACGGATCACTGTGTGCGGAGAATCTTTCGGTCAGACACTCCACACCAGTATTGCAAAGGAGGTAGCCGCTGTAGGGCGGCGAATCACGCCTCATCCACCAACCGCTTGGCCACGTCCACCGCGGTGGCGGCATCGGCGGCGAACCCGTCGGCCCCGATCTCGTTGGCGAACTGCTCGCTCACTGGTGCACCACCGACCATCACCTTGACCTTCCCCCTCAGGTTGCGCTCGTTGAGTTTACGGATCACGTTGCCCATCTCGGTCATCGTGGTGGTAAGCAGAGCTGAGAGGCCTAGGATATCGGGATTAAACTCGGCAATCTTCTCCATGAAGGCGTCCTCTGAAACGTTGGTACCCAAATCAAAGACCTCGAATCCAACTCCCTTGAGCATGGTGACCACCATGTTCTTGCCGATGTCGTGCATATCTCCATTGACGGTACCGATGAGGACCCTGCCTTTCTCTCCGTCGTTCTCCTGGGCCAGGTAGGGACCGAGGAAGTTAACCGCCTCGTTCATGGCCCTTGAGGAGAGGAGCACTTCGGGGATGAAGACCTCGCCGCAGGCAAACCGGCCGCCGATCACGCCCATCGCCTTCACCAATCCGTGGTCAAGGATGTCTTGGGCCGCAAAACCCTTGTCCAACAGTTCCTGCACATGGGCAATGATAGCGCCATCGTCACCGTCGATCACGTCGTTCTGCACCGCCTTGTAGGCGGGGGCATCGGCCATGGTGCGGGGTGATGCCTGGGTGGAAGCACCAAGCTCCTCTTCACTTACCGGCCGGAAGGCGCCGGCTTCCAGAGGCAGCCGCCCTTCCTCGGCGATGCGTTCGCCGATTCTTACCAGCCGGTCGAAATCGACCTTTGGGGGTACCTGGTCGGCAATCCCCACCACCATCCGGTTGCCAGGTGCTACAGCCTTGAACAGGTCATCCATGTAGGCATCAAACTGTTCCACAGGGGTATCAGCCAGAACGACGGTGGAGGGCACGCCTCCAAAGAGGGTGAGGTGGCCGCTCCAGCGCTGGTAGTACTCCGCTAGAGTGAGCCGGGTCATGGGGTGGGGACAGATCGATTCAGCCACGTGCATCCCCGAATCACGGATCAGATCCATCAGCCCGAAGTTCTCTCCATCGGTGTGGCACATGACCAGCTTGCCCCGTGCTCCCAAGGCGTCCGACGCTTTACGGATCCAGGGCATCAGCTCCTTCTCGAAATAAGGGGGGTAGGTGAGCATGTCATCATAGTTGGCACCCCACATGATCATGTCGGCGGGCGAATCACAACAGATCTTCAGGATGTCGTCGAAGAGATGTTCCATGCGTTCCGCCAAACCACGTATTTCCTTCTGGTAGTCATTGTAGTGGAAGTAAAACTGCGTGGGATCGATCAGGTCCCGTTGGATTTGATTCACCGGCGAAGGGGCGTAAAAACCCGATGTTACCGGTACCCCGTTGTCGCCGATCTCCTCTGAGAACTTCATGAACCGGTCGAAGCGGGGCACCACCTCCATGTGCTCGAACAGATGGTAGGCGGCGGGGTAGTCATCCTTGCTCTTGATCAGGTGATCGGTGACGTGGGGAATAGAGATGCCGAGAAACTGCATCTGCTTGCTGTACTCCATGGTGTTGCTCACCATCCCCACCGGGGTATGGTACTCAACCGTGGTCAGGTTACCCTCGCGGGACCACTTCACCTCCACGTCGGTTGGTATCTTGAAGTCGACGATCACGTCGTTGACCTTCAAAATGCCCAATCCACGGTGACGGTATTCTTCGTCGTGATCCTCACCCAAAAGATCGTCAGCGAATTTGTGGTGAAAGGCCCACCCCTCGGCGACTGCGATCTCCCGCTGGGTCCGTCCCCGATGCTTCTCTGGAAGAGTCCCTGCGGTGGAATTGGCCAGGTACCACAGGTCGATCCGCGGTGCGTAGGGCATGACATCGGTCGTCTCACCGTGCAGAGCGGAGAGCAATCTTTCCTTGTGTGTAACCATCGTGAAAGCCCCTGATAATTGTTTAGAACAGGGCGGCTAGGCCGTGCTTCCCACCACAGGCCCACCCGCAACAACCACATACATCATGATAACCTGGCTGTATCCTATGTTATATCTTAGATGAGGGAGTATACGTAGATTTACGTAAAGGATTGATCTAAATAGGTTTAGCTTGCTAAAGGAAAATCAAAACCTTTCAAGGAAAAGATTTTACCGTTTCATCGGCAATTGGTGGAGGGTTGAGAGATTCAGTAGAGGTTAGGATCATGAGCATACTATTCGGCTTTTCAGTCTCCTCGAATGTTCAAAATTTAGCTTCACCGACATTGTCGTCACTCAGCATTCCTTCATAGCGGTTAAAGAACTTTCCGGTATCGATTAAAAGCTCCATCTGAACTTCTCCTGTTATCAGTAAATCTACGAATAGAGCTCAAATCACCTCGAGTATCACAATAAAAGTATCATTACCCAACGGAAAGCCCCAAGAAGAGGGCCCTTTTCGGCATTCCATAGTTCATTTAAAGACTTCTTTCATTGGAGGTCAGCATGCGAATTCTGATTAAAAAAAGTAAAAACCTTTATTGGGGTTTTGGCATTACAGTTCTCTGGTTTCTGCTATGCGGAGTTGATCGTTCTGGTTCGACTTCACCGAGTTTCAACACTGCAGATCTTGAAACCGCGAATCTTTTCCAGTCGATGCCTCCTCCTTCGACTTGGCCAATATCCTTTTGGATCGCACTATTCATTTTGGTTTTTGGATCGATTGGAGGTTTTTTCGGCATCAAATACCTACGTGAGAAACAGGCTCAAGATGAACTTGACGCAATCATTGATGAACAAGCCCAACTCGGGTTGGATACAGAACTTGAAAACAAAAACATTGAACAGGAAGCTCGGAATTTTCTGGAAGAAATGTGTGGAACCAGCGATCCAGTGGACCTGTTTCCCATCATCAGTTCCAATGAACTTTTTGAAGAAAAGGCAGAAGAATATAAGAACTCTGAACGCTTCCGGGAAGAAGGTCTCTCACAACTCTATGATTTAAGAAGAAGTCTGGAATTTTCTATAAAAAACCCTGAAGTCCCCTTCCTGAATACTCAAATGCTTGAAAAAGGGCTGAAACTCGAATGTAAAATCACGCACAAATCCCGGAATGTCATTTTCATGACTTCTATTCTGGATGCTAATGAATCCCACCTTTATATCAAACCGCCTTCAGTCAAGAAAAGACCTGCCAATTTAAAACAATTCCCCTCCATTCATTGCAGACTTCGGAGGTCAAATGATGCGGATTATGAATTCGATTTGGAGATCGTCAATCAGTTGATTGATGAGATGAATGCCGTGATTCTGAAACAGACCTCCGTGATCAACAAAATGACAATCAGAGAGTCGGAACGTATCCCGATGGAAATGGAAATGAATTTCCAAAGGGTCAGTGAAGCTCAATACGATTTGGAACACAAGTTTGAGGCAGAGGAACAGGAAAGGGATCGAGTCACTTCCCTCATCCGGGACATGAGTGCGGGGGGAATGAAGATCCAGATGGATGATCTCCAAGGGTTGACAAAGGGTGATGTGCTGGTCTTTCACCTTCCGAGAGCAAGTTTACGGCGTGACCTGGCCGCTTCGTTAACTAACATCGTTCCAAGAGGGGGAATGAATGACTTACATTTCAAATTTCGGGACATTGACACCATCACCAAAATGAAAATCAATCAATACCTTCATAGAGCTACGAAGAATATGGTAGCCAAGGCATCCTGACTTTGATTTCAAACCCTGGCCATTCAATTTCTCAATCAAAGTCCTTTCATGAATGTATGCGATAATTTCTACGAACCACTGGACCGGAACCGCATGTCAGGTGGTGTGGGAGTTGGAGCAGAAATACCTCCTCCTACCCGATGGTTTGTGTTGATGCCGAGGGTTTTATCTCGAGTGTCCTTTGGGATTGCTGGCGTGTTACACGCTATACTCAAGATGGTAAAAAGAACCGGGTCCTTGAGCGATGCTCCTTTGTCGGGCGGACTGTTCGTGTTTGAACGCAGCCTTTGAGGCCTTCCAGAGGCGCCATTCAAGGATAAAGACGATTAATATTTAGTACTCTGGAAGCTGTAATTTTCCACCCTGGCACGGCAATTATCATAGGGAATGGTTACACATCGGCGGTGAATTTCTCCAAGTGTCATTTCCATATAGGTCTCCGGCAAGCTCACAGGGGCTTTCAGGCAATCGTGGAATATATGGGTAACAGCATCTGTCATACGTAGGCAACTGGTGTGGTAGAGTAAGGAAGCCCCCTTGGACAACGTATCGGGAATGATGACTACATTTCCACATTTCCATAACAGGCGATTTACAGCATCATGCTCTATTCCATTATTCAGGAATATAAAATTATCTTTGACAACTATGCATAATCCTTTTTGATGCTTGCATTCTACGGAGAAATCAGTGGAATTCTGTAAAAATTGGCTCATTTGATCCTCCTGAAAAACAATGTGATTTCGAATCTCTAGCCCGGTGCAGTAGTACCAACATATTAATAAATATAGCATATCTCCATGCTCTGAACCAGCTATGAAGTAAATACGTCCATCGTTGCTCGCCTAGTGGACTTGTACCATAATTATTTTGTTTTGGGGGTGTTGTAAGGGGCTTCAATAACCAATTTTTCAACCCGATCTTGCAGGCCTGTCTTGGTTAAATCATGCGTACTGACATTGCAGGGTGTGCGGGATAATATCCGTCGCTGAATTAACAACTGAGAAAGATTCAATGAAGAAGCCTAAAAGCCACGGTTCCTCCATTCGCGGTTCCAGAAAACCACTCGATCCTGAAGTTGAACATTGGATGAGCAATGAGGGGGCTGCTTTTCCATCTTCGCAATCATCGATTATTCCAATGCTTCAGTCAGCACAAAATGCGCTTGGATATATACCACAAGATGCCATGCAGGCCATTGCACGCCATCTTGTAGTGCCTCCAGCCCAGGTCGAGGGTGTGGCAAGTTTTTACTCACAGTTTCGTTTTAATAAACCCGGCTTGAACCGTGTCACGGTTTGCACCGGTACAGCGTGCTATGTGCGTGGCAGTGGGAAGCTTCTGCACGAGATTCAGACAGATCTTGATATTGGTTCTGGCGAGACCACTGCCGATGGGGTCGTATCACTGGAATCGGTTTCCTGTTTCGGGGCCTGTGCATTGGCTCCCGTTGTGGTCCTTAATGACAAGGTCCTGCGCCAGCAAACCAGTGCATCCATGAAATCGGCCATTGAGGATATTTCCTCCGCCACACCTGAAGACAGCTCAGAAGGAGGAACGGATCAATGACGAAACTTACGATCCGATCCGAGCTTGATGCATTACGGGACCAGCTCACTTCATCGTTCGATCCTGACAAACGCCGCATCTTTGTTTGCATGGGGACTGGGTGCAAGGCCTGTGGTGGTGATGAAATTCTCGACAGCCTTGATAAGGTGCTGAAAGAAGCAAAACTGGATGATCAGGTCGAAGTGGTGATGACCGGTTGCCGTGGTTTTTGCGAAAACGGCTCGCTTGTCGCCGTCCGTCCTCAAGGAACATTATACTGCCGTGTCAGCCCGGACGATGTCCCTGATATTGTTGAAAAAACAGTTGAGAGCGGCGATGTGATAGAGCGATTGCTTTATGAGATGCCAGGAAGTGTTGAGGGTTCAGCGCGGCACCGGATTTCTGCGGAGAAGGAAATTCCTTTCTACCACCACCAGATGCCAATCGTGCTCGGAATGAATGACCGGATCAATCCGACTAATATTGAGGATTACATCCGTGAAGGAGGATACGCAGGACTTGCCAAAGCGCTGTTCGATATGTCACCCGATGAAATCATCGATGAGGTGCTGCGTTCCGGGCTTCGCGGGCGGGGTGGTGGTGGTTTTCCCACCGGACTGAAATGGAAATTCTGCCACGCCGAGGACAGTGAAACCAAGTACATCATATGCAATGCTGATGAAGGCGATCCGGGGGCCTTCATGGATCGATCTTTGCTGGAGGGAAACCCGCATTCCATGCTTGAAGGCTTGGCAATCAGTGCCCGCGCAATCGGTGCATCACATGGTTATATCTATATTCGTGCTGAATATCCGCTTGCGATAGAACGTTTGAGAATTGCAATTGGCCAGATGCGTGAGTGGGGGGTGCTCGGCGATAATATCCTCGGGTCTGATTTCTCGTTAGATATTACCATCAAGGAGGGTGCAGGTGCATTTGTCTGTGGTGAGGAGACCGCGCTGATCGCCAGCATTGAAGGCAACCGTGGAATGCCTATGCCGCGCCCGCCATTCCCCGCAGTCAAGGGGCTCTTCGGCAAACCGACCAATATCAATAACGTCGAAACATTGGGGACCGTTCCGCATATCATCACCGGAGGTGCGGTGGCCTATGCTGCTCAGGGAACCGATAAGAGCAAGGGCACCAAGATATTTTCGCTCGTTGGACAGGTAAACAATACAGGCCTTGTTGAGGTTCCCATGGGAATGTCGTTGCGCGAGCTTGTTTACGAAGTCGGCGGAGGGGTCAAAGATGGTCGTACACTCAAAGCCGTGCAATCGGGCGGCCCTTCGGGTGGCTGTATCCCTGCGAGTATGATGCACTTGCCTATCGATTATGAATCCCTTGCACAGGCCGGGGCCATCATGGGTTCGGGCGGTCTTGTGGTCATGGACGAGACCACATGCATGGTCGATCTGGCACGTTATTTTGTGTCATTTACAGAAAAAGAGTCATGCGGGAAGTGCGTTCCATGCCGTCTTGGCACGCGACAGATGCGGATGATCCTTGACGATATATGCGAAGGGCGTGGCACAGAAGATAGCATAGCAAAGCTTGAAGCCCTCGGCGGAGCTGTTAGCAAGGGATCACTTTGTGGTCTTGGTCAGACCGCACCAAATCCGGTACTGACAACAATCAAATATTTCCGTGATGAGTATCTGGCGCATGTGCATGAAAAGCGCTGTCCTGCAGGTGTCTGCGAACCCATGTTTATTGCAACATGTACCAACCGTTGCCCCGGTGACGTGGATGTCCCGGCCTACCTTTCTCTCGTGGCAGAAGGTCGCAACGAAGAGGCGCTTTTGAGCCATATGGAACGCAACCCTTTTCCATCTATGTGCGCCCGCGTATGTCCCCATCCTTGCGAGAAACAATGTCGACGCGAAACCGTGGATAGCCCGGTGGCTATCCGTGCCGTAAAACGCTTCATGGTTGATGCCTCAACAGAAATCTCTGTCCCCGTGATGGACCGCCCAAGCGATGAACAACGGCGTGCGGCAGTTGTCGGTGCAGGTCCGGCAGGTTTGACGGCGGCCTATTTCCTGCGTCGTCTCGGACATGCTGTAACGGTGTTTGAATCCATGCCCGAACCTGGAGGAATGCTGCGATATGGTATTCCGACATACCGGCTCCCGCGAGAGGAACTTGAGCGCGACATAGAGCGCATTACAAGCATGGGTGTAAAAATTATTTGCGGTGCTGTTATCGGTGAAACGCATTCAATAGAGACACTGCGCAAGGATTTTGATGCTATCTTTATCGGTAGTGGTGCCTGGGCAGATATGTCAATGGGAATCCCGGGAGAAGAAGGCTGCGGTGTTGCCTCAGGAATAGAATTTCTTAAAAAGACAGAGCTGGAACCAACTATCCCGATCAGCGGGAACGCCGTTGTGATTGGCGGTGGAAATACTGCCATGGATGCTGCGCGCACCTTGATGCGATTGGGTGCTTCGAGTGTCACGGTTGTCTATCGCAGGACCCGTGAAGAAATGCCGGTCCAGCCAGAAGAAGTCACAGAGGCACTGGAGGAAGGCATAAAGTTCGAGTTCCTTGTTGCACCCGTTGAGGTTATCCGGAATGGCAATAATTCCGTTGTGGCTATCAAACTGCAGCAGATGCGGCTGGGGGACTTTGATGACAGTGGCCGCAAACGGCCAGTACCCATAGAGGGAAACTTTGTTGAACTGCCAGCAGAGCATATCATTCGGGCAATTGGTCAAAAAGCGATCATACCGAACGGTGGTCCCTCAGCTTCGAAATGGGGTACCGTTGATGTGGATAATTTCACACTGGCAACGGATTTTGACGGTGTCTTTGCAGGCGGTGATGTGGTACTTGGCCCGGCAACAGCAGTTGAGGCTGTTGCCCACGGACGAAGGGCTGCCGAAGCTATCGAGCGTTACCTGCACCCGGATATGATTGCACACTTTCCATGGATCAAACCACGCTCATTGGATACGACATTTGATCCCACAGCTGCCCCGTTGGAAGCACCACGTTGTGAGACCCCCAAGCGGGAGCCGCAGGTGAGGCGATCCTGCTTTGATGAGGTCGAGCAATCGTTATCTGCCGAAGATGCCCGTCTTGAGGCAAGCCGTTGCCTGAGATGTGATTTTGGCAAAACATTTGTTTCACGAGAAGAGGTGAAGCCATGCTGAACGTATCGATTAACAGTCTCCCTGTTACGGTTGAGGAAGGCAGGACAGTTCTCGATGCCTGCCGCGCTGCCAAAGTCTATGTGCCGACGCTTTGCGATGATCCGTCACTTGAACCCTACGGAGCATGCCGGTTGTGCATTGTTAAGGTTGACGGGATGCGTGGCCTGCCCACGGCCTGCACCACACCAGCAGCTGACGGGATGAAAATTACGACGGATGATAACGAGATTCTCGAAGTGCGCAAATGGACAACCCAGCTTCTGCTGTCTGATCATCCACTGGATTGCCTTACCTGTGGGCAATGTGGGACGTGCGGGTTGCAAGAAGTTGCCGAGTATCTGGGTATTCGCGAACGTGTCCTGCAGCCGATGATGCGTGAAGGAAAAATAGACGATTCGAACCCCTGTTACTCCATCAACATGAATAAATGCATTTTGTGTGGCTTGTGCGTTCGAGCGTGTGACGAGATACAGCAAATCGGAGCCATTGATCTGTCAAAACGCGGTTACGAAAGTGCCGTCGAACCGTTTGGTGGTGGTCCGATCAAGGATTCTTTTTGCGAGTCATGCGGCGAATGTGTAGAGCGATGTCCTACTGGTGCTCTCATCACACGGAACTTTCTCAAGCCTGAACGCGAAGTTTCCACTGTGTGTCCGTATTGTGGCACGGGTTGCCGAATTATGCTGGGTGCCAGGGGAGAAACTGTCGTCAGTGCTCGTGGCGACAAGGATGCCCATGTATCGCAGGGACGACTGTGTGTAAAGGGCCGGTTCGGATCATATGAATTTGTTTCCCATCCCGATCGCCTCAAAACCCCGCTGATACGATCTGGTGATGGTTTCCGTGAAGCATCCTGGGAAGAGGCGCTGGCCCTGGTTGCCAGTGAACTGAAGAAATACCGTGGGGATACATTTGGGGGGCTGGCTTCGGCCAAAGTCACCAACGAAGACAATTACGTGTTCCAGAAATTTGTTCGCGCTGTTATGGGGACCAACAACGTTGATCACTGTGCACGCCTGTGCCACTCCTCCACAGTTGCAGGCTTGCGGATGGCGTTTGGTTCCGGTGCGATGACAAACCCCATAGAAGATTTTCTGAAGGCTGACGTTATCCTTGTAACCGGATCAAACACCACTGAAAATCATCCGATTATTGGACTCACGATCCGAGAAGCAGTGGCGAACGGCACGAAACTCGTTCTGTTTGACCCAAGGCAGATTCAATTGAGTCAGATTGCCACAGTTTGGGCACGACAGAAACCCGGTACGGATGTTGCCTGGATTAACGGCCTCCTGCACGTCATTATTCGTGACGGTTTGATGAAGACCGAATTTATTGAGTCCCGGACCGAAGGGTTTGAGGACGTTGAAAAGCTCGTTGCTGAGTATACGCCTGAACGGGTCTCGGAAATTACCGGTCTCCCGGCAGACATAATTGTTGAAGCAGCTCATCTTTATGCCAAAGCAGAACGGGCCTCTATCGTCTATTCCATGGGCATTACCCAGCACACCACTGGTGTTGATAACGTTAGATCCCTTGCGAACCTGGCAATGATCACTGGGCATATTGGTCGTCCCGGTACGGGCGTTAATCCGCTGCGTGGTCAAAATAATGTTCAAGGTGCCTGTGATATGGCGGCCCTGCCAAACTTCTATCCCGGCTACCAGCTGGTCGATAGTGCTGATATTCGAACCAAGTTCTCTAAAGCCTGGGGCGTAGAGACTCCCGAAACCCCTGGTCTGATGGTAACAAAGATGTTTCCAGCGGTCCTCGAGGGTAAGATCAAGGCAATGTATATTATGGGCGAGAATCCTGTGCTTTCCGATGCGGACGTTACGCACGTAGAAGAAGCACTTGAAAAACTTGATTTCCTTGTTGTGCAGGACATTTTTATGACGGAAACGGCGAAATTTGCCGATGTTGTGTTACCGGCAACGTCTTACGCGGAGCGTGACGGGACATACGTTAATACTGAGCGCCGTGTGCAATTGACGAAACCTGTTGTGGCTCCTCCGGGGTCTGCACGCAGGGATTTGGAGATTATTTGCGATATTGCCGCTGCCATCGGTTATCCGATGACATACGAATCAACTTCAGATGTTAATGATGAGATGCGAAGTCTCACACCTTCGTATACGGGGATTTCACATGCGCGACTCGAGGCCGGGGAGCAGCTTCACTGGCCCTGCTTGTCAGATGACCATCCAGGAACGCCAATCCTGCACAGTGAAAAATTCGCCCGTGGTCTCGGCCTGTTCCATCCGATTGAATTTATTGCCGCAGACGAGGAAACCGATGCATCCTTCCCGATCGTTCTGACAACGGGCCGGATGCTGGAGCATTATCACACAGGGACGATGACACGGCGAAGTAAAGCCCTGGACGGTCTTGTTCCCGGGCCGTTTGTCGAGGTAAACGACAAAGATGCAATTAATATTGATGTGAAGGATGGGGATCGTGTGACGGTGACCTCGCGTCGGGGATCAATTGTTCTTCCAGCCAGGGTGGCCGACAGGGTGGATAGGGGGGTTGTCTTTATCCCGTTCCATTTCTGGGAGGCAGCAGCCAACGTGCTTACTAACCCGGCGTCCGATCCGACAGCAGGCATTCCGGAATTCAAGGTTTGCTCAGTACGAATGGAACGGGCACCGGAGCTTAATTGAGGGCACAAAGATGATGAACTCGTAAAAAAACATTATTGGCTATGTTATAGATAACTGTAGTTCAAGAATGTTAAACTTCTCTGGAATAACAGAAAAACAACGAGAAGTGTAAGAGAAATGATGGACAAATCATTAGAATTCCTGAAGTCAATGAGCACGGAAGAGCTAAACACTGTGCGCAGGACAATCGAGGGCATACTTTTCCCTGAGCCAATTCCAGTTTCGATCGATCATGAAGCCAGCGATGTAAGGAAGGGTAAGAGCGCCCAGGAATTTCCTCACTGTGTGCATTGTGGAAGCGACGCCATTCGTGGGCACGGAACCTACAATCATC
>PVBE010092537.1_pt1 | contig 17335 bp, 16 predicted proteins | sample 1631181 | NCBI WGS metagenome assembly PVBE01 (sample SAMN08397723, study PRJNA350692) | Marine metagenome, whole genome shotgun sequencing project. | isolation source: water | place: Pacific Ocean | collected 2012-04 | reverse complement strand
GTGATGGGGATCAGTCGGTCTTCCTTATTTTAAAAGTCCTCGTTTCCTTGCTGGGGCTTTTTATTTCTTGTTTCTAGATTTTTTAGATAGCAGCTTTTTTATTTGAGAGTTTAACGAAAGTCCTAATTAAAAATATTGCGCGAATAATAATTAGTGTCAAAGAGAAAGAGGTAATTTTTGCAGATGGGGTAGATACCCTACACACTTATTTTAATCCTAACGGAAATAAACTCAAGGAAGGTAAGATGGTGGATGGTAAAGAGGAGGGGAACTGGACCTTTTATGATGAGAATGGAGTCAAAGAGCGTGAGACAGAGCATAAGTCTGGTAAGGAAGAAGGTATTTATACCATCTTTCATGAAAATGGACAAATGTCAATTCAAGGCCCATACGAGAATAAGTTAAGGATCGGGACATGGACCTGGTGGTATGACACAGGTGAGAAATGGAAAGAGGGGAACTACGCAGATGATCAGCAGAGAGATGGCACATGGAGCATATGGAAAAAAGACGGCTCCTTGAAAGAAGAGAACATCTATGAAAATGGAGAATTTCAAAGTAAAAAACAATATTGATCTACCATACTAGATCATCAACAAAAGCCCCACATTCGTGGGGTTTTTTGTTTGTTCTTCTTTATGTAATATCTTGTCCAAGATTTTGCAGTAATGCAGATGATTAAGATATATTAAAGGTTTATTGAAAATATAAAAATATGAAGAGACCACTAATGTGAGCTATTTCATAGAATTTAATATCGGAGGGGTGGCAGAGTCTGGCTGAATGCACTGGTCTTGAAAACCAGCAAGGGTTTATGCCCTTCGGGGGTTCGAATCCCTCCCCCTCCGCGACCTTTCCCTTCAGATACAGAGTATTCGATATGCCCTAATGATCATCTATTCGTAAATGGGCTCACCGGTATTGGGGTCGTACTCAATGATCTTCCTTTCTTTTTGCGTTTCACTTTTATTGGGAGCAGGAGGGACTTGCGTCTTGGGATCGACCTCAGCCATCTCTCTCTCATATTTTACACCATCGATCACAATGAAATCACCATCATCCGTTGCAGGTGGTATTGAAATATCCTGGTCAAATACGTCACCTTGGTGATCTTCTCTTCTTATCCAACCTTCACCTGTGATCATTAATGTTCTGTGAGTCCTTAAAAAGATAGACGTTTCGAGTTCAAGAGTCACATCTGTAATTAGATCTGCTCCAGAGAGACGCAGGGCATCGTTGATTGCATCATCTATCATTGGTATTTTTCTGGCGTTTCCTGTGCTGATCTCACTCTCGCCTCGAATTGGTCCGATCGATTCATATTCGCTGCTGAGTGTTGTTGGTTGGGTACTGACGATAGATAGATTTCCGATGTTTTGGCTACACCCTGATAGGAAGACCAATGATAGAAATAGATAATGTTTCATTTCATATTCCTCTTAATTCTCTTCCCAGATAGATACCATTAATCGTACTGTAAAGACCAAATCTCTTCATAAAGAGTAATCCCTCCAATTAACATTAGTAGACATGTTCCTTCAGTACCGTAAACACCTTTTCGGCGAAGTCGTTTTTCTTCCTTCTTATAAAACTGCTCATATACGACCTTTTGACCAGGATCCAGATCCATGTAGAAAGGGTTGCCAGGATCCATTTTAGAGTCAGCTAAGAACTCCACATATAAAATACTAGCCGGTATACCAATCGACGAAAATAAGCACGACCCTACACCTAGGATTTGATGAAAGGACTTCCTTGCCATCTGTTGTGCCGCCTGGGTGGCCTGAAATATGACCTCCTCTGTCGTGGTGATCGGAATGCTGCCCTGGTCGGTCTCTTTATCGGACGCTGCTCTCATGTATTTCACACCATTGATCACAATGTGATCTTTCTCATTGCCAATGCCGTCAGTCTCTGTTGTTACGACAGGGTGTGCAATGTTAGGGTTGAACACATCGGGGAGTTTTTGGGCCCACTCACCGGTCATGGGATCCAGCACAGGTGGGAAGAGGATGTCAGCGGTCACGGTGTTCTCACTGCAGTCGTAGTCAAATGTTTCTCCGGTTTTTGATGTGATGGATCGGATGTCACCACAGGCGTAATAGTATAGTTTCTCTCCTGTGAGTACATGGACATGGTCCATGTATGTCCCGATGAACTCTCCCTGGACCTCTTGTCCATTGGCCAGCGAGATCTGGACCGTGCCATCTCCAAGCAGGAGGGACAGGGTCATGAGGTGAATGAGAAGGAGATGTCTAGCCATGGGTCTTTCCAGAGAGATCAATTTTCAATAGGCCGATGCAAGGATCAAAATTAATCATGCACCTAATATCAACAATCCAATAAAAGCACCACCACCGATCACACCATACATAGGTGCCGCACTTACAGACTTAATTCGGAGTCGACGCGTCTCGGACGCATAGGTCTTCTCATAAAGTTTTTTCCCACTCAGTGTTTTGATCTCCCTAGGGTAGGGTAGATAGGATGGGTCATAACTGCTGGCAACCAGGTACGGCAAGGCCATTCCCACCCCACCCCCGAATACAAAGCCAATGAAATCAGCCATTCCTGCACCAATCATTGCACCTAAAAAACCGGTCCCGCAACCCCCGAAACCCGCAGCGGTCCAAGTAAAACCATTATGGTTGAGCTTAGCATCTTCTAACGCCATCGACCGGATCTCACGATCGGATAATTGTCTTTCCCGTCTCTTCTTGCGTTTCTTTTTCTTTGTGGTTCTTGGCAGGTTGTCCTGATCGGCCTCTCTGTCGGGCGCTGCTCTCACGTATTTCACACCATTGATCATTATGAAATCTTCCTCAGTGACATCCGGTTCCTTAAAGGTCGACACCTCCTCTTCAAATTGTGGCTCAACAACACCAAGGTCCACCGTGGGTGGATCCGTGTCAACGGCATCAGCCTCTGTTGTTGCGACAGGTTGTGCAATGTCCGGATTGAACACGTCGGGGAGCTTTTGAGCCCACTCACCGGTCATGGGATCGAGCTCAGGTGGGAAGAGGATGTCAGCGTTCACGGTGTTCTCACCACAGTCGTATTTAAATTCTTCTCCGGCTTTTGATGTGATGGATCGGATGTCACCACAGGCGTAATAGTATAGTTTCTCTCCTTTGAGTACATGGACATGGTCCATGTATGTCCCGATGAACTCTCCCTGGACCTCTTGTCCGTTGGTCAGCTCGATCTGGACGGTGCCATCTCCAAGCATGAGGGACAGCGTCATCATGTGAATGAGTATAAGATGTCTAGCCACGGGCCCTCCCGGATATATCGATCTTAATGGGTTTATAAAACGTCCTGTAGCCGACAAGGGTCGCCAGTCCCGCCCCAAGAGTGGACGTGACTCCTTTCATGGCCGCATCAGGGTCTGAATGGCCAAGGATGATCCCCAAATATCCCGCTAGGCCCCCAAGAGCACCCAGACCAAATACCATGGCCATTTCTTTCATCTCAGGGTCAACAAAAACGTGATCGATCCCTGAATGGTCATAGGAGACAGGTGACCCAAGCTCGGAAATGATGATACTCTTCTCTGTCACATCCAGCAGGACCCCCTGGCCATACCTTGAGTTTGAATCCACAAAGTGGATGGACCTACCCGAGTGGTCTCGCTTCAGGTTCTCAAGCCGAATGTCTCGAACGACCCGCAGGTCAGAGCCTGGCTGGCCCGCCAGCACGGCACAGCCGAGCAGGGCGATCGATAGGATCTTATTCATATGATGTTCCCAGATCCAGTGAGCTAGAACTCAAAGAACTCCCAGTAAAAATCTATGTAAGGCTGTTGAAAGTGTATCCCAACACGGAAATTATCGTTGACGGCGTAGAGCATGCCAAAATCAAAATCGATCATGCTGGCGTCGCCCCTAGGCGAGTCGAGGGAAAAACTGGGCGAGTCATCTAATCCAAAATAATCATCTACGGTCTGAGAGAGCTTTAGTGTCTTGTAGCCGTTGTCGATCCAGGCGGAGCCCACGAACTTCAAATTTGTCCTCAGATCGTATTCCAGCGACAGCCAGCACCTGAACGGAACCTTGTATTTACCCTCGCCGCTCCAGCTTATATCAAATATCGAATCTGCGTCTGCTGTTTCCTGTGCATATAGAGTGATCTCATCTTTCCTCCACGTGTCACGGTTCATAAAAGCATTGCTGACCTTAGCGCCCGCAGACCACCCCATTTTACCTCGACCTGTTGGGTTGACACTTCTAGATGAGAAAACAAGATAGGTTTCTGCATAAAGAATATTGTCCACTTTGTCTTTAAGTATATCCCCAGCATTAAATTCGCTCTCTTCTAGAGTCTTTTCATATCCACTTTCATTGTTTGTGAGGGTTATCGCATGAGAATATTTTGCTATGATACTGTTTATACTGTAGGCGCGGTGCAGGCCGAACCCGAGGGTCGCGGCAACCTCTTTCTCCGCTGATTTTCGATGATAGAACCGCATCCGAGGATGAAAGTTCAGATCTCCACTAAAATTTGAACCGAATTTTGTTGTGACCATGAAATTATCTGTGAGGCCATATCCCACGGAAAGGCCGCTCAGGTAGAACGTGTTGCCGGCAAGGGGGAAGGCCGTTGGATCCATGAAGATGTGTATAAGCTGTGCCGCGCCCTGGTAGAACTTTCTCTTTTCCTCATATTGACGGTCCAAGACGCCTCCGTGGTAGCGCTTCATGGTTCGGATGTCCCTCTTTTGAACGATCGCGTCACCGAAGGCTGTGCGGATGATGAACTCTTCCACCGTCTCGCCGAGCACGACGCCCTTGAACAGCTCGCCCTTCTTGTTGGTGATGTCTGCCGTCTCTGACAGAAATTGATCTGAGGGAATATTGAAGGTACCACTGGCTGTCTTCAGCACCACAAGGTCATCCTCAACGGACAGGATCTCACCATCCCGAATGGTTCCGTCGCGCAGATGAAAGAGTTTCTTCATGCCAGGCTCCAGCAGGGACGCTGTCTCCAGGTCCTTATTTGTGTTTGCAGGGGCTCGCCTCACCTCGATACCGGCCTGTAGGGCCCTGATGACCTCCGCCCCCTCGGTGCGGGTGAGGTTGTTAATTTGTTTCCCGTATGACTCAGTCAGGTAGGACTCCAGGTCCTTGGTGGAGTAGCCGTTGGATTGGGCCAGGGACAATATCGCCGATCTCTGGCCAGGGAGGATCGTACCATCCTGGGCCATCAAAGAAGCGGTCAAAAAGACCAGTGCAAGGTATCTATTCAGTCTCATCATCATGTTTCCTCATTTTCTAATTTTTGTTGTGCATTAATTAATTATTACTTAAGTTAAGTTAACGTTTGATTAAGTAACAAGCATTATTTGGTAAAAATAATATACCCAATGGAAAAAGCTTCAGAAATAATTAAAGACCTCATGTCTCAAAAAGCGTTCAGGCGCAAGCGGGATGTTGCTGAGTTCTTTGGTGTTTCACCTCAGGCCCTGAGCATCTGGATCGCCAAGGGCAAGATCCCACCCAAGCATCTACTCAAACTAACTAAAGAGAACACCATGATGGAAAGTTCAAAGAATACCCCAGCCCCGACCAGGACGCACCCGGAGCAGGATGAATCAAAAACGGTCATAGACTATCTCATGCGGGAGAACGTTGCCCTGAAGCAAGAGAACGAATCACTGCGGGCTGAGGTGGTGCAGGTCAAGACATCACCGAACTCTGGGAGCTTGTTGGATAAGATCGTGGCGGATTCATTGTTGATCTGCGGCCGCGTGTCCGATGGTATCATAACGCAAGCCGACGGCAGGTGCGAGGAGATCCTGGGATATGACGCTGATCAACTGGTGGGATGTCGCTATGACGAGGAGGAGTGGATACACCCCGATGAGCTGTCACACCTGAGGAAGGTCCAGGAAAAATTGAAGGAATCACAGACCATTACCGAGGCTCGGTACAGTGCCATACAGCGCTGGAAGCACGGCAAGACCGGCGACTATGTCATGCTCAGCGTGAACTGGGACCTGAGCATCGATGACGACACGGCCATCGTGGTCTGTAAGCCCATTGATGGTTTTATCAATGAGAGAGGGGTCTTTAATTAGTCAGGTGATAGTGAGACCACTCTAGGTCGTCAAATGGGCAGGCAGACATCCACAACTGTCATGATCCTATAGTGACCCCATAAATAAATTAAAGAGCCTCCCATAAGAGGCTTTTTTGTTTTTAAGACGAAAAGTAATTTATGATGTGCATTTAGCAGCAAAGGTCGCCAATACGATATGAAACCCCGAGTCAGATTTGCTCCCAGTCCCACTGGCCAGTTGCACCTGGGCGGCGCTAGGACGGCATTGTCAAACTTCTTGTTCACAAAGAGCCAAGGCGGAAGCTTCCTGGTCAGGATCGAGGACACCGACCTAGAACGATCAAAGACCGAGCACACAGACCAGATCTGTGACTCTCTCAAGTGGCTCGGCCTTCATTGGGATGAGGAGATGGCCTACCAATCAGAGAATGGCTCATCCTACGAGAAAGGACTCGACAGCCTGCTGGAATCGGGCAAGGCCTACCGGTGCTTTGCATCAAAAGAGGAGCTGGATGATATCCGCGAGGGCTCCGATTCGTTTCACTATCCTGGTATTTGGAGAGATAGGCAAGAGAAGGAGATCCAGAGGGAGATCGATGAGGGGACACCTTTCACCATCAGATTGAGGACCCCGCAGACCGGGAACACAGAGTTCAATGACCTCATCTACGGCAGTATAACGGTCTCCAACACTGAGATAGATGATTTCATTATCGCAAGGTCTGATGGCAGCCCTGTCTATAACTTCACCAATGTGATCGACGACCAGGCCATGGGGATCACCCACGTGATCCGTGGTGAGGATCACGTGTCAAACACCTCCAAGCAGATCCTCATCTATGAGGCATTGGGGCATGACACACCAGAATTTGCTCATCTGCCCATGATCTTGGGAGAGGACAAGAAGAGATTGAGCAAGCGCCACGGCGCCACTGGCGTTGACGAATACAGAAGATCGGGCTATCAGCCAGGTGCCCTGTTGAATTACTTGGCGCTTCTGGGTTGGAATCCTGGTACGGAAGAAGAGATATTCGATCTAGATGAACTCGTAAATAAGTTCGATCTCGGAAAGGTCCAAAAGAAATCAGCCGTATTCGACCACAAGAAATTCAATTGGGTCAGCTCTCAACATCTCATGGCACAGGACAGCTCCGATCTGCTTGAGAATGTGATTGAGATGGACCCTCGATGGGGAGAGGACCACGATCGATCTCTGATGATGATAGATCTCATGAAGCCACGGTCAAATTCATTGGTCGATCTCATTGACCGGTCAGGCTATTTATTTGGCAAGCCAGAAGAATTCAATGAGGCTGAACTAGCGAAGGTCTGGAAGGAGGACACGCCCGGTATCATGAAAGATCTAGGAACGAGGCTTGAGCCCATAAGCGATTGGGCATCGAGCAAACTGGAATCCAGGTTCAAGGAGTTCATGGAAGAGACGGGGCTGGGATTTGGCAGGGTCATGAGGCCCCTCAGGCTTGCACTGTGTGGCAGTCTCCAGGGACCGTCACTGTTTGAGATAATGGAACTGCTAGGGAAAGAGGAGTCATTGAATCGTATAAATTACGCAATAAGTGAGTTTTAAATAATGAGTGAAAGTAATACTGAAATAAAGAATTTCATACAGAAGATCATCGATGATGATAATGATTCAGGGAAATGGGATGGTCGAGTCCACACCCGTTTTCCCCCTGAGCCGAATGGATATCTTCACATAGGTCACGCCAAGTCCATCTGCCTGAACTTTGGGATCGCAGAGAGGAACAACGGTGAATGCAACCTGAGGTTCGATGACACCAATCCGCTGAAGGAGGAAGACGAATATGTGAGGTCGATCATTGAAGATGTCAAGTGGCTGGGGTTTGACTGGGAGGACCGTTTGTATTTTGCCTCGGATTATTTTGATCAGATGTACGAGCACGCGGTGACCCTGATCAACGAGGGCAGGGCCTTTGTGTGCGATCAGACGAGCGAGGAGATAAAGAATTGTCGAGGGACGCTGACCGAGGCCGGGAAGGAGAGCCCGTTCAGGTCAAGGAGCAGCGAGGAAAGCCTGGACCTGTTTGAACGAATGAAAAGCGGCGAATTTGAGGATGGATCAAAGACCCTGAGAGCGAAGATAGACATGTCCCACCCCAATCTCAATATGCGAGACCCTGTCATATACAGGATACTGCACTCAGACCACCACAGGACCGGTGACAGGTGGTTCATCTACCCGATGTACGACTGGGCCCACGGTCTTGAGGACTCGATCGAGAGGATCACCCACTCCATATGCACCCTTGAGTTCGAGGACCACAGGCCGCTGTATGATTGGTACCTTGACCGATTGGATGCCTATCACCCTCAGCAGATCGAGTTTGCGCGATTGAATCTCAATTTCACCGTTATGAGCAAGCGAAAACTGAAGCAGCTGGTGGATGAGGGAGTCGTTGATGGGTGGGACGATCCGAGGATGCCCACCATATCAGGATTGAGGAGGAGGGGCTACACCCCTAGCTCCATAAGGAATTTTGCTGAACAGGTGGGTGTGACCAAACGCGATTCTGTCATAGATGTCGTACGGCTCGAGAACTCTCTCAGGGAGGAGCTGAATAAAAATGCACACCGTGTGATGGGGGTCCTCGACCCATTGAAGGTGGTCATAACCAATTATCCAGACGGTAAGAAAGAGTCACTTGATGCTGTCAATAACCCCGAGGACCCGGGTGCCGGGACTCGAGACGTACCCTTCTCAAAGGAGATCTATATCGAGAGGAATGACTTCATGGAGGACCCTCCTAGAAAGTTCTTTCGTCTTGGTCCAGGGAGGGAGGTGAGGCTCAGATATGCTTATTTCATCACCTGCACCGATGTGATCAAGGATGGGGACGGGAATGTCACGGAGATCCGCTGTACCTATGACCCTGAGACAAGGGGGGGCAATGCCCCTGATGGAAGAAAGGTAAGGGGAACGATACACTGGGTGAGCGTCAGCGACGCGGTTGACGCGGAGGTTCGCATATACGACCGCCTTTTCAATAAGGCCGATCCCGAGGAAGGAGGAGATTTTCTCAGTGCATTGAACCCAGACTCCTGCATGGTCAAAGCCGCAAAGTTAGAGCCATGCCTGAGCGAACCCGGAGGTGAGACATACCAGTTCGAGCGATTGGGATATTTTAAGAAAGATGAGAAATTATCAAAGAATGGTGATGTGTTCATCAGGGTCGTGTCTCTTCGGGACTCGTGGGCAAGGTTCATAAAGCAGAACAGGACTTGATCGTATGTCTAATTTGCGTTGGATTAGTCCAATGATTAACCCTAATTTGAGTCAATGAAACCTTTGATACGGATGCGCAAAGTCCTCTGTCTACTCTTCCTATCATCCTTGGTCTATTCAAAGGAGCCCTACGCGTACGTCTATCTTCTGCCTTTTGACAATATCCAGAATGACCCCGCTGTTGAATGGATCGCGACTGGACTTAGTGACATGGCTCGTGAAGAGATAAAGAATGTCTATGGAGTCAGGGTCAAGACCAAGGAAGACCTTGAGACAATAATGAATGATCGTTCCCTGATGCTCAAGCAGCCGCGTGGATCACGGAATCTTCTGGTATTGGGAAAGTATAATCGTCAACTGGACAAGGTCCATGTGACCATCCAAGTTGTTGATGTTGCGAACTGGGAGGAGATCGCAAAGACACAGGTCACAGAGGTCTATACCCAGGTGCCAGACCTCAATAAGGCCGTAGGATCCTCTGTATTGGCAATGATAAGACCCTTTCTCCCTTCAATGCCAAAGGCAAAGATATCGCCCTATCCAAAATACGCTGAAAAGCCTGTAGCCAAACAACGCCACCCTGTCTCCACGCAAGCGGAGAGGATTGCCTCAACCCTTGACCAACAGATCGCAGAGCTCGAGGCCTCCATGGAATTTCTTCTTGGGGCAAACGCTAGGAAGAAGGAGAGAGTAAAGAAAGAGGTCTCTCGCTTTGACTCAGGCGAGTGGTCCATGGACTTTGATGTGGATCGCAAGATGGGTGAGAATCCTGAGAATGCTGGCAATACTCAACTCTTGTCCTCTGTACTGGATCAATTGCTTACAAATCCCTATGATATAGAATTGCAACGCCCTGAGTTTGAGTATCACCAGGATGATGAGCAGTACATGACCGTGCGCTTTCCCGTAGTGTACAAGCTGAAGGATAAGATCCTCAAGGATATGCTTACAGGTCTACCGTACACGGGCCTTGAGCAGGACGGGTCTCTCACGGTCTTTTATTTTGACAGAACAACATTTAACTTTCCCAACCACCATGTCGAGGCAATAAAATCTGGATCATATCGTAATGTTCCCATTCTCAGGATCTTTGATAAGAACCGTAATACGCTCATCGTAGTGGCCGATACTCCTGAGAAATACTGGCATTCAAGAAACAGTAGTAGGGTACTGTACGTTCCGCAACATCAATTCTCGCCACTGATCGATTTCTCCGTTGGTGGGTGGTCTATACAGGTGGCGATGGAGACCGTGGACATACAGGCCGTGTATGAATTCATTCTGCCAGTCAGTGAGGTTGAGTCTTTGAGTAACGTTAGCCTGAAATTCGTCAATGAGAATGACCTCAGATCGTTTCTGGACCCGATCCTCTAATTAAATTTTGGTGATAGCAGTTAGCAGAATGCCTACTTCCAGTTCATTTGGACCAGCGTTAAAGATTCTTTTGGTGATCCTCATGACACTTCATCTCATTTTCGCAGAGGATGTTAGCTCTGGTAGCACGATCCCAAACATCAAGATACGCTTGCTTGATGGCTCATCCACAACGCTACACGAATTGACTGAGGATGGTCCTCTCATGATCGATTTTTGGGCCACCTGGTGCATGCCCTGCAAAAAGGTCATGAGGTTCTTGGATGAATACCACCAAGATTATTCGAACGATAATTTCAAAGTGCTTATGATCAACACGGACTCACCACGCTCACTGGGTAAGGTCAGGTCCTACATCAGGTCTCAAGACTATAAATTTTATGTTGGGATGGACCCAAATAAAGTGATCTCAGCAAAGCTGAATGGGATGGTCATGCCCACTCTGATCCTCGTTGACAAGGGCGGTGAGGTCAAATGGCGCCGTCAAGGCTATGTCCCAGGCGAGGAGGTCGAAATTGAAAAACAGATCAAACAACTATTGGAGAAGAATATTGAAAAAGATATTAGCGGGTAAAATGATATACAGAGCATCTTTTGTTGCATTGATAGGTTGTTCATCGCTCTTTGCGAATGACATAGGCATGAATGGAGCGGTCAATTCCAACTATGGTAATAGTTACGATTTCTATGATTTCTCAGAGAATCTATTAGACCTGAATTTTTTCTATAATGACCTACAGGGTTGGGTCCAATATGAGTACTCTAACCCACCAGACATAGGTTTTATGAAAAACGACATAAGGAAGTTCAGGTTAGAGTATACCGCAGATGATTTTTTTATGAAGCTGGGTGATATTTATGAATTCTGGGGAAGAGGGCTGGTGCTGAATCAGTTTGATGATCAAGTAACAAACTTTGACAATGGCACACGAGGGCTTTATATGGAATATAATAAGGGCCCCCTAACGATCAGCCACATCAACGGTAATTCAAATCTCTGGTTGATGGGCGCAGATACGAGGATCCCTGAATTGAATAACATTCACAACATGTCTGCCAATCGTGTCCACTATGATCTCAATGCACTCTCGCTTGGACTCACAAAATTAAGGTCGAACGTAGACCACTCTAAAACGAACGGCCCATCGGTGGACATCAACCATGACATAACAGGGTCCTATGCCTCCTGGGCAGGTGGGTCTGCCGACCTTTTTGTAGAATACGTGGACAAGTCCTCCACTCAAAAAGTAAGTGCCTTTGGAGGGTTACCAAATGATACACTAAAGAGAGGCCACGGCTACTACCAGAATGTCAATGTGTACTTTGGCAACTGGGGTCTCTCGACCGAATATAAACGCTATGCATTTGACAAGGCCCACGGTGACCTCACCCCCGATGACTATGGTAACCAGATCGAGTATCAGCAAATGCCGACACTGGGAAAAGAACATAACTCAACTCTATTGGGCCGCGTGAGCCATAACTACAGCTTCAATGACGAGCGCGGCGTACAGCTAGAACTCAATGGGTCGGTCATGGACCTGTCTGTTTCTTTGCAGTATGCTCATCTAAGTCGAAATGAGGAATGGCAGTCTCTATCACTGAGTGAATGGGATCACACCCCCATTGACGGATTCTTGCCTAGTTCTGATCCATCAGCACTGCCATACTGGGAGAATTACAAGGAGATCAGTGGCTATGCCTTCAACGATAAGATGTATTTTAAGATTGGCCATGGTGTGAATAATGAGATAATCAAGGCCCTCCGCTATTTTACGGGTCAGCAGAGTGACCTATCTGGAGTGGACACATCTTTCATAGAGGTATATGATTCTCTTGAGTGGGATGGTACCTGGTACTACGACACGACACTGGTACCTGTCTATGATTCGCTCTACACAGATCCATATGATGTTGAATCAAAATTTTGGCAAGAGGCTCAGTCTTTCACCATCCCAGTTGAATTGAACTATATTTTTGATAGTGGGTATAGCGTGGGCCTGGGCTTCCAGTATCAAGAGAGAAAAAAATTCAATAGAATGAAGGGTAACGCGACCAACTATGACCCGGGTAGTTCAAGATGGACAATGCATGACCCCGAAGATCCCACGCAGACCTTCAGCACGACCACCACTCAATTTAGTAATAGCGATGGCTCTGTGGAGACACAATACAATCGTCTAATTTATTTTTCGATCAGCAAGGCCTCTCGATGGTCTTTCACCATCACACATGATGCGACCAATTCATATGAGACAGGCCAGCTAAAGGATCCTTACTATAATCCCCTGGAAGCGATCATCTATGGAGACATAAAGTACTTTACTGGTGACCGTAATAATACCGACCCACCCAGCTGGGTGCAAAATAGATGGGTCTCCGCAGAATTTGCATATAACATCACCTCATCACAGAGGCTTTCGATCATGTATGGCTCGATTCAGGGAGGACTGTTTTGCAGTAATGGTGTATGTCGCGTGATACCGCCATTCAACGATGGGCTGAAGATATCCTACAGCGCCAGTTTCTAAAGCTGTCTTGGAATAACTTTGATTAATGATGATTTTCATTCTAAGTTTTACAGTAATACAAAACTGACAGAAGGCTATACCTAACTATGAAAAAGCTATCTCTACTAATTTTATTTTCTTTGTCATTCTCTCAAAGACTAGACCAGGGTGATGTGATCTACGATGAATTAAGGGCCGTCGTGGAAACTGCATCCAGATCGAACCAACGCGTCTTTGTAGATGATTTTACCGGACTTCTGTGACCATACTGCCCATCCGCGAGTTTCGCGATAGCAGCACTACTTGAAGAATTTCCTGGTACGCTCATAAGCACTGAATGGCATTCACCAGGATATACCCCTGGGGACTCTGACTTTGAGGAATGCTATTACTATGATAATTTTGGAGGTTGTTATGGTGCACGATCCAGTCTGTATGGTGTCGGTGGCATACCCCATACACAGTGGAATGGTATTGAGTCGACCGTGGGCGGTTATGCAAATGGTAATTATGAGCCATTTATTGGCACATTCACAGGAATATATAATAGCATGTTGGGTGCTGATACGCCATACGAGATCTTGATCAATGGGCTGAAAGACGGGTTGACCGTTAACTATGATATCACGGTCTCAATGGATGATGACCTAGACAGTGATAATAAAAAGGTGCAGATCATTGTCGTAGAGGACAATATCATGTCGTACTGGGGATCTGTTGGAATAGATCACAACGCCAGAAATGTCGCAAGATATTGGATCTCAACTGAAGACCTCGATATTAGCTCCTCAGATGATTATCAAACCTTCTCTGGCTCATTTGTGATCGATGATGAGGCCTGGAACCCTGACAGTATCAAGATCATCTCAATGGTTCAAGATTATAATACGTACGCGATACACCAAGTTCAAGAATTGAATGTCAACCAGTTCGATACAGACCAAGATGGGATCATGAATAGCGAGGATAACTGTATGACGGATTATAATCCTGGCCAGGAAGACATCGATGGTGATGGGATAGGTGATGAATGTGACCCATGTGACAATGAAAATATATTTGTTTTAGGTAATGTTAATGGAGACCTCTGGTACTATGATGATGTTAGTTTAGAACCATCTGTGAGTGTCGACCTATTTGATGTGTTAAGGCTTGTTGAGATCGTGGAATCAAATGATACAGAGAGTTGTGGGTATCAGGCAGCCGATTTCACTGGTGAGGGAGATGTGAATACCTTCGACATATACGCTCTAGTTGGCCTAATAATGGATGGAACGGTCTAACTCTATCAGTACCCTTAACCTTGATCTTTTTAAAGCGGTCCTTCTGGGCCGCTTTTTTTTGTGATCTTGATCAGCCAATGTTAACTTCATCTTTGTTATAGAGAAAAAATATGATACAGAAACTTAAGATCACCATAGGATTACTTCTTCTAGGTTCAGCAAGTGCCCAGCTACAGGTTGGTGACATATCACCAGATTTTGGTGCCACCATCTGTATGAATGGGGAGGATGTTAACCCAGACTTCGTAACAGGAGACTATTGGAGTTTGTATGAGGAAGGCTATGGAAAGGTAACGTGGATCAATCTTTTCACATCTTGGTGACCATCCTGTCAGGTGGAGGCTCCACAGACAGAGGACATATGGCAAGACTATCTTTCAGAAAATGAAGACCTATTGAATATCATTGCAAATGGATTTGATTGGACCTCATACTCTTGCGAGTCTTGGTCGTCATCATTTGGCATAACGTACCCAATGCTTGATGGTGGTTCATCCGGAGGAGAGGCCTGGACACTCTTTGGAGATGGATACATCCCACATAATGTTGTCCTTGATCATAATTACGAGGTGATCTATACCAGCTCAGGTTATAGTGAAAGTGCCATCCTCAGTGCCATTGATCTTGCATTGTCTTATGTACCAAGAGACCAAGATGGTGATGGGATAATGGATAGTACTGATAATTGCATTGATGTTTATAATGATCAACAGTTAGACTATGATCTAGATGGTCTTGGTGACGCTTGTGACCTATGCAACAATCTGGAGATCTACGTTACGGGGAATATCGATGGTACCGTTGGTATGGACAATCATGAGCCAACCATAGATATATTTGACATCCTTACTTTGTCTGATATCGTTCTTCATGGCATTGATGAGGGCTGTGGCTATGAGATAGGTGATCTGAGAGAAGATGGTGATGTGAATGTCCTTGATATCATTGCACTTGTTCAAATGGTTCTTAGTGGTTCATGACGAATCATATATTTTTTATCTGTCCTTACTATCCTATAAAAAGATGCTCCAACGGATGAGATCTTCTTTGAGAAATCTTGTCATCTTTTTCTCTCTATTGTGTCTTGCCCTAGGGCAGTCAGATTTCTCTTTTCGAAACATATCCGTAAAGGATGGACTGGCAGAGAGTACGGTCAAGGTGATCTTTGAGGATCACAATGGTCTTATGTATCTCGGCACTGAAAATGGTATGGATGTCTATGATGGGTATGAATTCAAGAATTATCATATGAACTCCTTTGATGATCTCTCTATCTTGGGTAATAAGATCTCGTGTATCTATGAGGACTCGCAGAACAAGATATGGGTTGGTACCGAGCTGGGTGTCAGCATGTTCGATCCAGAGACCAGGATGTTCACCAGACCAATAGACCCGGATGATATTGAGAATGAGACCCTAGAGGATCCCGAAACGATCATCGATGATGAAAAGGGCAGCATCTGGATCAAACTATCAGACAGTGGCTCGATCATTAGACATTCTATGGATAATGACAAGACAGAGTGCCTTAGTTGCGATGATGGTGCACCATTCAAAGGTCTAAAGGTCAATGTCCTATTCAAGGATCATGAAAATACTATGTGGTTTGGTACGGCCAACGGGCTATACTATGCCGACCCTGAGACCGATGAGATCACGAGGTCTCTTTTGCAGGCGAGTGTCGTCAATGCAATTGTAAGAGGAACGAATGATGACGTATGGGTTGGGACGACAGAGGGATTGGCCATGTTCAGCAACGGGCCTAATGCCGAGACCAAAAAATTCAATAAGACCAATTCTTCCTCATCTATCGTATCAAACCATATCAAGGACCTTGCATGGGATGATCTGAGAAAGGCACTGTGGATAGCAACAGATAATGGTATATCTAGATATCTCCCAGCAGAAGATGAATTTTTCAATATTCAGACAACTCCATACGCCGATAGTATAGTTGAGAATGACATATCCGAATTAATTGTCGCGATCAGGTCAGGTAGACTATGGTATACAACTGCATCTGAGCCTGGTATAAATTGCCTGTCGGTAGAGATCGATCCAAATTCTGAGGACCCTCCTCCGGCCAATCATTTTGAGCATGACCCTATTGATGAAAATTCGATAGCTGATGATAATATTACCGATTTTATCGAGGATAAGGCTGGCCATGTATGGATCGGTACTGGACAGAATGGGATCAGTTTCCATTCATATGTGAAGTCCAAGTTCACACACCATAGATATGATCAAGAGAATGAATGGGGCTTGAAGAGTGATAAGATCTACTCCATCACAACGATGACCGATGGTATGATGTGGGCTGCAACAGGATTTGGACTAGAGATGCTCTCTCCAGATGGGATTCGGGAGTACGACTATGAAAAATCGATCCTCAATGTGAACTATATCATTGATCTTGAGATCGTCAACGATTTGATCCTATGGGTTGCCACCGATCTGGGTGTCTTGAAGATCAATACCATGACCGATGAAATGACCAGGTTCTCAAACTCAGATACCATACCTCCAGCAAGAAGACTCGCGGATAATCTTGTTCACGACATACTACCAATTAATGATAAAGTATGGGTCGCAACGGGATCGGGAGTGGTCATCATAGATACTTCTTCAAATAATGTGACCAATTTCAGTTCTGATCTTATCGCAAGGGTCATCACTCAGGATGAGGATGGGGATATCTGGCTAGGAACTGAAATGGATGGCCTATATAGGATGCCATCAACTCTATTGGATGATATAGTGGAGGGCAAGGATTTTGAGATCGAGGGACATGTCTTTGACCCACAATTCCCAAAAGGAATTTCATCATCCCAGATCACATGTGT
>PVBE011499677.1_pt1 | contig 17341 bp, 14 predicted proteins | sample 1631181 | NCBI WGS metagenome assembly PVBE01 (sample SAMN08397723, study PRJNA350692) | Marine metagenome, whole genome shotgun sequencing project. | isolation source: water | place: Pacific Ocean | collected 2012-04 | reverse complement strand
CTCGGGACGGGCGGAGGAATCGATCCCCCATATGGAGGAAGCCATCCAATTGAGCCCCGCCGATCCCGGGATCGGACCGTTCTATGCGCGCCTGTCGGCTGCCCGCTTCTTTCTCGGACAATACGAGCAAGCAATAGAGAAGGGCCGGACCGGAATTCGAAAGGGCGTCCCCTGGCCGGGATACGTCTATATGACCGGCGCGCTCGGCCATCTCGGGCGTGCCGAAGAGGCGCGGCGCGCCCGCGAAGATTTGGAAAAGGCGCGTCCCGGCATCACCTCGGACTTCGTCCGCACTCACCTTCCAAGCGTGCCAGAGGATTATCTGCGCTTGCTGGTGGATGGCCTTCGCAAAGCCGGACTAACCGAGTAATAAGACATCGTTTCCGCGTGGCGCGAACGCCGGTTCGCGGCGCTCGAAGCGGCTGATTGACGTCCGAGGTTGGCTATGCCCGGTCGTCCCGGTGGGTGTCAAAGTACGACCGGTTTCCGCCGGTCGGCCGACATTCACGGGGCAATGCCTGCTCTCCCGTGCTTGACGTCGGCTTCAGGCTTGAGAGTAGACCGTGCCGGGCGGTGCGTGCCGGCCGGTGCGATTCCACGTGCTTGGATTACGCTCTACGCGGCCACATCCTGCCGGGCCTGGCGTTTTCGTTCGTGCGGACTCAACGAGCGCTTGCGCAGGCGAATGTGGTGGGGCGTAACCTCCACCAGTTCGTCGTCCTGGATATAGGCGATTGTCTGTTCCAACGACATACGCCGCGCCGGCGTCAGGCGCACCGCCTCGTCCGTGCCCGAGGCCCGGATGTTGGTCAGCTGCTTGGTCTTCATGGGGTTGACCTCAAGGTCTTTGCCACGCTTGTTTTCGCCGATGATCATGCCCTCGTAGACGGTAACGCCGGAATCGATGAACATCGCGCCCCTCGGTTCCAGGTTCATGAGCGCATAGGCGACGCTTTTGCCCCCGGCGTTGGAAATCAACACGCCGTTGTGGCGCCCAGCAATGGGTCCGACGTGGGCGCCGTATTCCCGGAACATGCGGTTCATGATGCCGGTGCCCCGCGTTTCGGTCATGAACTCGCCGTGATAACCGATCAGGCTCCTCGAGGGTGCTACGAATCGCATTCGCACCTTGCCGCCGCCGGACGGGCGCATTTCCTCCATCCGGCCCTTACGCTTCGAGATCGCCGCGACCACGACGCTGGAGAATTCCTCGTCCACGTCGACCAGCACGTCTTCAAAGGGCTCGAGCATCTTCCCAGTGTCGGGATCCGCGCGGGTCAACACCCGGGGCCGGCTGATGGACAGTTCGAACCCCTCGCGGCGCAGCGTCTCGATCAAGACGCCCAACTGCAACTCGCCGCGGCCCGCCACCTCGAAGCCGTTGCCGCCCTCGGTCTCCCGCACGAGGATAGCAACGTTGCCTTCGGCCTCCGCCATCAGCCGCGTGCGGATGACGCGCGACGTCACCTTGTTGCCGTCGCGCCCGGCCAACGGCGAATCGTTGATTGAAAACACCATCGCCAGGGTCGGCGGATCGACCGGATCTGCGGGGATCGGCGTGGTGACGCCAAGTTCGCACAGCGTATCGGCGACACTCGCCGCCGGGAAGCCGGCGATGGAGACGATGTCGCCGGCGTGCGCGGTCGCGACCTCGGTGCGGGTCGGCCCGCGGAAGGCGTGCACCTTGGTGACGCGCGTCTGCTCTATCTTGCCGCCTTCGCGGTTCAGCGCTTGAATTGTGGCGTTGACGGACAACGAGCCGGACGCAATGCGCCCGGTCAGCACCCGGCCGAGGTATGGGTCGCTTTCAAGTGTCGTCACCAGCATTCGGAAGGGGCCGTCGGGGTCGACATCGGGTGCGGGGACGTAGTCCACGACCTTGTCGATCAGGCAGGAGATGTCGTCGCCGCGAACGTGTGAATCATAGGACGCCCAGCCCTCCTTGGCGGACGCGAACAGGATGGGAAAATCCAGTTGTTCCTCGTTGGCGTCGAGAACGGAGAACAGCTCGAATATCTCATTGTGGACCGCATCGGGCCTGGTGTCGGCCTTGTCGATCTTGTTGACGACGACGATGGGCTTGAGGCCGAGGGCAAAAGCCTTCTGGGTGACGAACTTGGTTTGCGGCATGGGACCTTCCGAGGCATCGACCAGCAGCAGCACGCCGTCGACCATGCTCAGAATGCGCTCCACCTCGCCGCCGAAATCGGCGTGACCGGGGGTGTCGACGATGTTGATGCGCACGCCCTTCCACTCCACCGACGCACATTTGGCGAGAATGGTGATGCCCCGTTCCCGTTCCTGCTCGTTGTTGTCCATGACCCTTTCGGCGACCCGCTGGTTTTCGCGGAACGCCCCGCTTTGATGCAGGAGCGCGTCTACCAGGGTCGTCTTGCCGTGGTCAACGTGGGCGATGATGGCGATATTGCGGATATCCAACGTCTCAAATCCTTTGAAAAAACAAACTCCGCATCCAATCGCCGGAGACGGCCCCGGACCGCCCGTTTTGCAGGAACGGCGCCCGGGTTGGCGTAAAAAGCGCCCAGGCTGTCAGGAACGGTGACGGTGCAGGGAACCAAGTTGGCCGACGCGAAGGTCGGCTGAAGCGGTAGCTGGCCCAGTGGGCGCTTGATATAGGCTTCCGGCCGGCCAAGTTCAAGACCGCCCGCGCTCCGGTAGTGCCTCAGCTTGAAATCTCTTTCTTTCGCGCAGACTTCATGGCCTTACGTAATCTGCGCTTTAGCTTTCGCCAGTTCACGGAATCCTCGGCTTTTCGTTTCTCTGCTACTGCCGCCGCCATTTCCGAATCGGAAATGGAGCGTCCGATTTGTCGGCATATTGCTTTTTCCCACTTACTCTTTTCACTCATTTTCGCCTCCTTTTGAATTGAGCATGCATCTAATAAGGGCCGCGCGGACCGGGCTTAGGCGCGCGTATATGATAAGTACCACGATAACCTTCATCTTCCAGATCACACCAGTTTGCTCGATCTGCCCTCCCTTTTTGCTGAGCGTGCGGGCGGTTCACGCGCACCCCTCGGCGTGATACACGGCTTGCCATGCTTCGCCTCGACCAGATCACCTATCGCATAGGCCCGCGCACGTTGTTCGACGGTGCCAGCGCCACCATCAATCCGGGCCACCGGGTCGGGTTTGTCGGGCGCAACGGCACGGGCAAGACGACGCTGCTCGGCATGTTGACCGGCGACATCGAATTCGATTCCGGCACCATCTCTGTCCCGTCGCGCTGGCGGGTCGGCATCACCCGCCAGGAAGCGCCCGACGGCCCCCAAAACCCCGTCGAAATCGTGCTCGCCGCCGATGAAGAACTCGCCCGGCTTCACCGCGAGGCCGAAACCGCGACCGACCCCCACCGCATTGCCGAGATCCATATCCGTTTGCACGACAAGGGGGCAAGCCGCGCCTCGGCCCGGGCCGCGCGTCTGCTTGCCGGGCTCGGCTTCGACGAGGCCGCGCAACGGCGCCCGTGCCACAGTTTTTCCGGCGGCTGGCGCATGCGCTTGGCGTTGGCCGCGCTGTTGTTCACGGAACCCGATCTGCTTTTGCTGGACGAGCCGACCAACCATCTCGATCTCGAGGCGACGCTCTGGCTCGAAAACCATCTGCGCCATTATCGGGGCACGGTGCTGCTGGTCAGCCACGACCGTGATCTTCTGAACCGGGCGACCGAAGAAACGTTGCATTTGGAAAACGGCAAGCTGACCCTTTATTCGGGCAACTATGACCGGTTCGAGGAAACCCGGCGCATGCGTCTCGCCCAGAACGAAAATCTTCGCTCCAGGCAGGATGCGCAAAAACAGCGAATCATGAAGTTCGTCGAACGTTTCCGCTACAAGGCGACCAAGTCGAAGCAGGCGCAATCGCGGCTGAAAATGCTGGAACGGATGGAACCGATCCCTGAACACCGAGACGAGGGCGCGGTCGCCCTCACCTTTCCGGCGCCGAAGCCGACGCTGGCCTCGCCCCTTCTTACGACAGAGGATGTTTCGGTCGGCTACGACGGCCTGGCGGTGATCAAAAACCTGACGCTGCGGTTCAACGGCGATGATCGCATCGCCCTGATCGGGGCCAATGGCAACGGCAAGTCCACTTTGATAAAGCTGTTGGCCGGGCGGCTTGCACCGATGGCGGGGACGATCGGCAAGTCAAGCAAGTTGCGCGTCGGTTATTTCGCCCAGCATCAGGCCGACGAACTGGACCTGGCCGCATCGCCCCTGATCGCGATGGCGCGCAAACGCCCGCGCGACACCGAAACCCAGGTGCGGGCGCAGTTGGGGCGGTTCGGGTTCGGCAGGGAAAAAGCTGAAACCAAAATCGGCGATCTTTCCGGCGGCGAGAAGGCGCGCCTGTTGTTAGCGTTGATGAGCGCCGAGGCGCCACACGTCCTGTTGTTGGACGAACCGGCCAACCATCTCGACATCGATTCCCGCCAAACGCTGGTGCAGGCGATCAATGCGTTTGAGGGCGCAGTCGTCATGGTCAGCCACGACCCCCACCTGATCGCGCTCACCGCCGACCGTTTCTGGCTGGTCGCCGACGGCGCGGTCAGGCCGTTCGAGGGTGACATGGACGACTACCGCGCGCTTTTGGCGAGCAGCGGCGGAAACGGCGCGAAGGCCGCGAACGGCGCGACGGGAAACGACAAGAAAGAACGCCGCCGCGAGGCCGGTGAACGGCGCAAGGCGGTCGCGCACCTGAAACGGGAGTTGGCGAGTGCCGAAGCCGAGGTCGAAAAGCTGGAAGCGAGAAGGGAAGATCTCACCCGCGCCATCGGTTACCCGGCGCTCTATCACGATCAGGGCGACAGCGCGAACCTGATCACCTTGCAAAAGAACTTGGGGCAGGTGGAAAAGGACCTGAGCGCGGCTGAAGACCGCTGGGCCAAGGCCCAGGGAAACTGGGATGCGGCCCGCCCATGAAACCGTCCTCGCCGTTTAGCGCCGCTCGTGCCAACAAGGCGTTCCGATGCAAGCACCGGCCCGGCCCCGGTTGCGTGCAAGATCGAGACCGATCATCGTCGATGAGAAAGGGGTTTTGCGTACAGCCGGTTTCGTGAGATTTCGGGTTCTTAACCCACGCCACGATGTCCGCTTCTTGCTGCGCGCAGCACTCACCGAACGCCCTCAGCTATTGGCGGTTGCGGCACTCAACCGGGCGCGGCGGGGTTCAATTCAGGCATCCCTCATTCCTGCGCCAGTTTGTTCGGCTCCGGCCCGCTCTCCCGCTCGGCTGCCCACGGAATGGTACGCTTGGGGGGCCGGCAAGGGGTGCGGGTTGGTGCGATTCCACGTGAGTGGATAATTCTCTAGCCGCCGTCTCTCGCCTTCACCTTGGCCCAGGTGTCGCGCAGCGCCACCGTCCGGTTGAAAACGGGGCGTTCGGGCGTGGTCTCGGGATCGAGGCAGAAGTAGCCCTGGCGCTCGAACTGGACAACGGTCTCCGGCGGCATCGCCGCGAGCGCCGGCTCCAACTTGCAACGCTCGAGCACGGTTAGCGAATCCGGGTTCAGATCGTCCCGGAAATCGCCGTCCGCGCCCGGATCGGGGCGCGTGAACAGATGGTCGTAGAGGCGCACTTCGGCCTCGATCGCGTGTTCGGCCGAGACCCAGTGCAGCGTCGCCTTTACCTTGCGCCCGTCGGAGGCGGTGCCGCCGCGGCTTTCGGGATCGTACGTGCAGCGCAACTCCACCACTTCGCCGGCGGCGTCCTTGACCGCTTCTCGGCAGGTGACGAGATAAGCGTAACGCAGCCGCGCCTCGCGTCCCGGCGCGAGGCGAAAGAACTTCTTTGGCGGGTCCTCCATGAAGTCGTCCCGCTCGATGTAGAGGACGCGCGAGAAAGGAACCGGCCGCGTTCCGGCGCCTGGATCTTCCGGGTTGTTGATCGCGTCCAGCGTATCCGTCTCATGCTCGGGGTAGTTCTCGATCACCACTTTCAAGGGACGCAGCACCGCCATCCGGCGCTCCGCGGTCCGGTTGAGAAGCTCGCGCGCGCAATGCTCCAACAGCGCCACATCGACCGTGCTGTTCGCCTTGGCGACGCCGATGCGGCCTGCGAAGTCGCGGATCGCGGCGGCCGGGAACCCGCGCCGGCGAAGGCCTGCCAGCGTCGGCATGCGGGGGTCGTCCCAGTCTGCGACGTGGGCGCCCCGGACGAGCTCGGTCAATCTGCGCTTCGAAAGCATGGTGTACGAGAGATTCAGGCGCGCGAACTCGTACTGGCGCGGACGCGAGGGCACCGGCAAATTCTCGATGAACCAGTCATAGAGGGGCCGGTGGTCCTCGAACTCCAGCGTGCACAGCGAATGCGTAACGCCTTCGATGGCGTCCGACTGGCCGTGGGCATAGTCGTAAGTGGGATAGATGCACCACTGGGTGCCGGTGCGCGGATGGTCGGCGTGCACGATGCGGTACATCACGGGATCGCGCAGGTTGATGTTGCCGGACGCCATGTCGATTTTTGCGCGAAGCACGCGCGCGCCGTCCGCGAACTCGCCCGCGCGCATGCGTCGCAAGAGATCCAGATTCTCAGGCACGGAGCGATCGCGGTAGGGGCCTTCGCGGCCCGGCTCGGTCAATGTGCCGCGGTGCGCGCGGATCTCATCGGCGCTCAGGTCGTCGACGTATGCCTTGCCGGCGCGGATCAGGTGCTCGGCCCACTCGTAAAGCTGCACGAAATAGTCCGACGCGCAGTGCAGGTGCACTCCCCAGTCGAAGCCGAGCCAGCGGACGTCGGCCTCGATCGCCTCGATAAAGGCTTGCTCCTCCTTGACGGGGTTGGTGTCGTCGAAGCGAAGGTTGCAGCGCCCCCCGAACTCTGCCGCGGCGCCGAAGTTGAGGCAGATGGACTTGGCGTGGCCGATGTGGAGATAGCCGTTGGGTTCGGGCGGAAAGCGGGTCACCACGGCCGCGGTCCGCCCCGAGGCGAGATCGGCGCGGATCAAGTCGCGGACGAAGTCCCGCCCGCCGTCATCGGTCTCGGATTCGGAAGTCTTGGTTTCGGCCCCGCTCATGCGCTCGTGCCCGTCCCGGCTTGCCGGCTTCGCTCAAGGCCCAAAGGTGTGCCAGAAATCGGTGGTCCCGCCAAGGCGGGGCCGCGCATCGGCTGCAATCCTTGGCACGGACGAATTGGCCGTCGACGCGTTTCGCGTGTCGCGCGGATTCCGATTCGCGGCGCGGCGCGATGATGGCGCGGTGGCTGGGGGACCTGGATTCGAACCGGGATTGCTCGGTCCAGAGCCGAGTGTTCTACCGTTGAACTATCCCCCAACGGCCTGGCGCGGCGCCCGCTATCGCCGGACACGGAATCCTAGCACACATCGCCCGGCTTCGCACGGGCGTCGCTTGCGCGGGGCTTCGTCTCGGCGCGCATTTGCGGTATTGATGGCCTCGGGAGGATTCGAAGAATGGGGGAAGACCCCGCCGGTCGTGACGCCGGGCGAATGGAGGCCCAAGCCCAGGCGCACCCCGCAAGGAGGCGCCCCGTGCCCGGAAGCGCGCGCGACACGCGCCCGGTCTATGGGGCCGTCGACCTCGGCACCCATAACTGCCGGATGCTGATGGCGACGCCGGCGGAAAGCGGCCTCCGGGTCGTCGGCTCGTTTTCGCGCATCGTGCGCTTGGGTGAGGGCCTGGCCGCCACCGGGCACCTTGCCGAAGAGGCCATCGCGCGGGCCGTGGCCGCCCTTGGCATTTGCGCCCGAAAGATGCGAAACGCCGGGGTCCGGCAGGTGCAAGGTGTTGCCACCGAGGCGTGCCGCCGGGCCGAGAACTGCGAGGACTTCCTCGAAATCGTGCATCGGCGCACCGGCCTCCGGCTTGAGACCATCTCGGATCGCGAGGAGGCTGAATTGACACTGGCCGGCTGCGGGCCGCTCCTGGATACAAACCACCGCCGCGCGATCGTCTTCGACATCGGCGGCGGCAGCACCGAGATCATGTGGACCGCGCAAGAGGAAGGAAATCAGCCCAGGATCATCGATTCGATCTCGATCCCCGTCGGCGTCGTGACGCTCGCCGAAAACTGTGCCGGCGACGCCCTCGCCACGGCGCACTATGGCCGCGACATCGCCGGTGTGGAAACCGACTTGGGGGCGTTTTGCGCCCGACACGGCATCGCCGACGCGGTCGCGAACGAGTCTGTCGGCATGCTGGGGACGTCGGGCACCGTGACCACGCTGGGCGCTTTTCACCTCGGCCTCGCGCGCTACGACCGCTCGCGAGTCAACGGCATCGATGTCGCGTTCGGGCGGATCCGCGCGCTCACCGCCGAGCTTGCCGCCATGGGCTTCGCTGCCCGCGCCGCGCACCCTTGCATCGGCCGCGGGCGCGCCGATTTGGTGGTGGCGGGTTGCGCGATCCTGGAGGCGATCTGCCGCCGCTGGCCGGTCGGCAGCCTTCGCGTCGCCGACCGCGGGATCCGCGAAGGATTGTTGCTGCGGATGATGGATCACGACGGCTTCGGGCCCTCGATGCGTGCCGGGGACGGCGGCACGCTGGCGCCGCCGTCCGGCTGGCGGCGGTGAAGCGGCCCAGGCGAGGGGTAAAAAAGAGCCGGCCCCGCGCACGAGCCCGGTCGAAAGCCAAGGATGCGCGGACAGGCCAGGCGCTGACGCCGTCGTCGGCGCGCTGGCTCGAGCGTCAGCGCCGTGATCGCTTCGTGACCGAGGCGCGGGCGCGGGGGTTTCGCTCGCGGGCCGCCTTCAAGCTGATGGAGCTCGACGACCGGTTTGGGGTGTTGCGACGGCGCGCCCGCGTCGTCGATCTCGGCGCCGCGCCCGGCGGCTGGACCCAGATTGCGGTCGAGAGAACCGGCGCGGCCCGCGGCGAAGGCCGCGTGGTGGCCTTCGATATCGGTGAGATGGAGCCCGTTCCAGGGGCCGTAATCCTGATCGGCGACGTTTACGCGGAGGATGCGCCGGCGCGCGTGCTCGAGGCGCTCGGCGGGCCGGCGGACGCGGTCTTGAGCGACATGGCGGCGCCCGCGACCGGGCACGCGGCGACCGACGGCTTGCGCGCCGTCGCGCTCGGCGAAGCGGCGCTCGCGTTCGCCACTCGAGTGCTCGCCCCCGGCGGGACCCTCGCCCTCAAGTTGCTCATGGGTCCCTCGTCCGAGGACTTGGTGGCCCTGGTCAAAAGGCACTTCGGAACCGTCAAGCTGGCGCGGCCCAAGGCGAGTCGCAAGGAATCGAAGGAGGTCTACGTGATCGCCTTGGAAATGCGCCACCCGAACGGCGACCCGGACGATTCGCCAACAAAACGCCCCTGACGCTGGCGCCGGGACGCCGATCCGGTTACGATTCCCAAGAGCGGGCGGGCGGGTTCGCAACCGTTGAGGACAAGGTGGCGGCGCGCCCGCGCGGGACGGATCGGAATGGGAGAAAATTCGCCATGGCCACCTATATCTTGTTGGTCAACTACACCGACCAGGGGATTCGAACAGTCAAGGACTCGCCCAAGCGGCTGGCGGGGGTCAAGAAACTGGCGACGCGCCTGAAGGGCAAGCTGAAGTCGTTCTACCTGACGCTCGGGACGCATGACATCGTCGCCATCTTCGAGCTTCCGAACGACGAGGCGGCGGCCAAACTGTCACTCTCGATCGGCGCCCAGGGAAACGTGCGGACGACGACGCTCAAGGCCTTCAGCGAAGCCGAATACCGCAGGATCGTCGCCGCCGTCGGCTGAGCGGCGGGCCCCCGCGAGCCGACGTCTCGTTCCGCCCCCCATCAGGGCGCGCTGATCTCGGAGGCGACGAAGGTCATGGCGAGGCATTTTCCCGAGACGGTGGCGACGATCGTCTGGCTCCTGTCGGGGTTGTTCCTCTACATCTCCAGCACCGCCGTCACCGTGCTATCGCTGAGCGCGTTCCTGTTCATCGTCATCGGAATGTTCGCCGCCGCGATCGTCATCGGGACGCCATTCGGCTACGCGGAAAACCTGATCGTTCGCGCAACCAGCCGGCACCTAGGCGCCCGGTGGGCCCGCCTCGCCATCATCGTCGCAGGCGTCGTCCTGCTGGTGGCCGAGGTGCTCGCCACGTTTCTTGTCGCCACTTGGACCTTCGTCCAGGTCAACACCGTCTGGTGAGCGCGTAGGTGAGCGTGCGGATTGCCGTCTAGACGAGGTCGTGGTCGATCGGAATCGCTAAACCGCCAATCGCCGAATTCGGGAATCCGCCCTCGGGCGGGGAAGGGCGGGGGCCTTTTTAGACCTTCGCCGCCACCGCGACGGCCGGCTCCGGGTCGCGCAGCACGTAGCCGCGGCCCCACACGGTTTCGATGTAATGGTCGCCACCGGTGGCAGCGACGAGCTTCTTGCGGAGCTTGCAGATGAAGACGTCGATGATCTTCAGCTCGGGCTCGTCCATGCCGCCGTAAAGGTGGTTGAGGAACATCTCCTTGGTGAGCGTGGTCCCCTTGCGCAGTGAAAGAAGTTTGAGAATGCCGTACTCCTTTCCGGTGAGGTGGACCGACTTGCCCTCCACCTCGACCGTGCGGGCATCCAGATTCACCACAAGCTTGCCGGTCCCGATCAATGACTGGGAATGACCCTTCGAGCGCCGGACGATGGCCTGGATCCGCGCGATCAGCTCGTTCTTTTCGAACGGCTTGGTCAGATAGTCGTCGGCCCCGGTTCCGAGCCCCTTGACCTTGCGCTCCGATTCGGCGAGGCCCGAGAGGATCAGCACCGGCGTTTCGACGCGCGCGTCGCGCATACGCCTGAGCACCTCCATCCCGTCGATGTCGGGCAGCCTGAGATCGAGGATGATGATGTCGTAATCGTATAGCTTGGCGATCTCGAGGCCGTCTTCCCCAAGATCCGTCGAATCGACCACCATGGCCGCCGACTTGAGCATCATTTCGATGCTTTTCGCCGTCGCCGGCTCGTCCTCGACGAGTAATACGCGCATGTCATCCCCCGCGAGACGATTAACGAAGATTAACAATACGGCGTCGGCGGCTTGGTTGCAACAACGGCGTCATCGCGCGCGCGTCGTCGCGGCGAGGCCCGGCCTGCTCTCCGCGCGGCTTCGGAAGTCGGGCGGTGGACGAGGCGCGCGCCCGATATTTTTACCGAACCTTAAAGCGTTCGCGTTACGCTTGCGTCCCACAGGCGGGAATTGGAAGGCAAGGACTTGAGCGTCGCCGACAACATCGTGAACGCGCTGGCGAGAAGGCCCGACTACCGGGCTTTCGGGACCGTCAGGTCGGTCGTCGGCTTGATCGTCGAGGTGGCGGGCGCCACCGGCAGTCTCGCGGTCGGCGACCATTGCCACGTGCTGGGGCGCAGGGGACGCGAGATCGCCTGCGCGGTCGTCGGATTTCGCGACGATCGGGCGCTGATGATGCCCATGGGACCGCTGGACGGTATCGGCATTGGCTGCCAAGTCAAAGTCGGCGTCACCGATCCCGTGATCTATCCAGACCGAAGCTGGTTGGGCCGCGTCATCAACGCCTTCGGCGAGCCGATCGACGGCAGGGGTCCGCTTCCCACCGGCACCGTCGCCTATCCGATTCACAACCAGCCGCCGCCCTCGCAGACGCGCGGGCGAGTCGGCGAGAAGATCGACCTGGGCGTCCGCTCCATGAACGCTTTCCTCACCTGTTGCCGGGGCCAGCGCATGGGGATCTTCTCCGGTTCGGGCGTGGGAAAGTCGACGCTGCTTTCCATGATGGCACGGCATACCGAGGCCAGGGTCAGCACCATCGGCCTGATCGGCGAGCGCGGACGCGAGGCGCGCGAGTTCGTCGAGGACGACCTCGGCACCGAGGGGCTCGCGCGCAGCGTCGTGGTGGTCGCCACCTCCGACGAGTCGCCGCTGGTCCGGCGCCAGGCGGCGTACGTGACCTTGGCGGTCTCGGAATACTTTCGCGACCTCGGCGAGGACGTGCTGTGCCTCATGGACAGCATCACGCGCTTCGCCATGGCCCAACGCGAGATCAGCCTTTCGGCGGGCGAGCCGCCCGCCAGCAAGGGTTACACGCCGTCGGTGTTCGCCGAGCTGCCGCGCTTGCTCGAGCGCGCCGGGCCGGGGGGCGTGGGGCAGGGCACCATCACCGGGCTGTTCACCGTGCTGGTCGAAGGCGATGACCACAACGAGCCGGTGGCCGACGCCGTACGCGGTATTCTCGACGGCCACGTGGTCCTGGATCGCGCCATCGCCGAACGTGGCCGCTATCCACCGGTCAACGTCCTGCGTAGCGTGTCGCGGACCATGCCCGACTGCAACACCGACGCCGAGAACGCGATCGTCGAACGCGCCCGGCGCCTCACCGCCACCTACGAGGACATGGCCGAGCTCGTACGCCTCGGTGCCTATCGCCGCGGATCCGACCCTGACGTGGACGAGGCCATCCAATACCACGGCGCCATCGAAGGGTTCCTGGATCAGCGCAAGCACGAGCGTTCGTCGCTCGACGAGACCTACCGAATGTTGGCGGAACTCTTGGACATGCCGTTCCCGACCGCGCCCGGGACCACGGCGAGGACGGCGGACGCCGCGCCCGCCGCCGGCACCGTAAAGCCGGATTGAGGGGACCGTCGTGGCCGAGACGCTCAGCACCCTGATCCGACTGCACGAATGGACCGTAGACGAGAAGCGGCGCGCGCTCGGCATTCTTCTGAACGAGCTCGGCGCCCTCGAGGACGCGGCGCGCGCGCTGGAAGTCGAGCTGGTGGCCGAGCAGCGCGCGGCGGCGGTGGAACCGGAGATGGCCGGCTTCGGCTACGGCTTCTACGCCCTCGGCGTCATCCTCCGCCGGGAGCGCCTGGCTGACTCCACGGTGCAGGCGGAAGCGATGATCGAGACGGCACGGGACGAGCTTCACGACGCATACGAAGAGCTCAAGAAATTCGAAATCACGGATGCGTCGCGCCGGCGCCGCGAGACCGACGAGGCGGATCGGGTGGAGCGGATCGAACTCGACGAGATCGGCCTCCAGGGATACCGGCGCGTCCGCGCCCAAGACCGGTCCGAACGGTCCACTTGGGGCGCCGGTTCCGAACGGGAAACGGAATCATGAGACCGTGGACGAAGCGAACGCGCGCGCTCGCGAAACCCCATCGCCCGGGGGCCGCCCGAGAGGTCCCGTATTCCTTATTCGTGGGCGCCTACGCCATCGTCTATGGGGCGATCCTCGTTGCGATGACGCTCTACGACTTCGCCCGCGCGCTCTAACCGCGCGCGAACGTCGCTACCTGACGGTGCGCAGGCATCGCCGGGCCTAGAACCGCTTCAGGCGCGACAGCAGCGCCGGCTTGTCCCATTTGGGCTGGCGATCCTCGATCACGATTCCGTGGAACTCCAAGGCCGATTCGGCGTGATCGGGTAAAGACACGGTGACCTGCACCCACCGCGCCACCACTTCGTTGTTGATGTCGTCCAGGATCATGACCGCGACGTCCTCGAGGCTGCCCGCCTCGCTGCCCGCGAGCGCGTTCAAGTAGGCGCAAAACGCGTGCGGATGCAGCACCAACTTGTCGGGCACGTAGCGGAGCCCCACCTGCGTGCCTTTGGCATCGCCGGCGGGCGGGATACCACCCTCCAGGGCCACCACGTAGTCGAGGTGCCCGCCCCGATTGGGGGCGACGGCGATAAGGCTGCGGCGGCTAACGGTGTCCAATGCCACTCCTTTGTCGGCGCGGTTTCACGCGAACAAGTCGCGCCCGGGCCCGGCGGACGCATACTCCGCGACGTCGATGAACCCCGCCGGACCGACTTGGAACGACGTTCCCCCCTTGAGGCCGGTCAACGCGCTAGCCTCGGCGAAAATCTCACGGATATCGTCGCGCATCCATGGCGGCAGGGGCTTTTCTGTGCGCACGATCAGATCGAAGCGCTTGTCGCCGCCGCGAACGAAGCCGTCGAGCTGCATGCGCCCGAGTCGGCTGAGCTCCACGTCGACCACGAACCGCGTGTCGTCCCGGCTGCGCTCGGCATCGTCGTCGTCTTCGTCGCGGTCGCGGCGCAGATAGAGCGTGATCGATCTCAAGTCCTGGCCGTCGTGAAAGGGGACGACGGTGACGCGCCAGTCGCCGGCGACCGGCTCGTCGGCCGATCGGGCAGGGCTTCGGAAATCGTCGCTCAGACGGTTGAACGTGTCGGGCCGCAGGCGCTGAAGCGCCCGCGCGGGACCTTCACCCAGCCAGTTGACGAGGCTTCCGCCCCTCAGCGCGGCGAGGAAGGAGAGAATGTTCGCGGCAAGCTGGGTGTCGGCGCGCGGAACCACGGTTTGCACGAGCGCCCGCGCCACATTCGGGGCATTTTGCTCGAGCGCCGCCATCGCCGCATTCAGGTTTGGCCATTCGCGGGCCAGCGCGAGCGTGCGTGCGAGTCTTCCCTCGGCATCCGCGCTCGGCGTCGGGGGAAACACCGCCCGGCCCGCGACTTCGAGGCGGAACGCCGTTCCGGGCGGCAAAGGCGCGCGGGTCTCGAGGGCCATCGTGCCAAATTCGGTCCGGATCACCGTATGGCCCGCGGGTGTGGCGCGCGTGGCGACGCCCGTAAACGTCGTTCCAGGCACGAGATTCGGGCCGGCTGCCGGGGGTCGTGGTGACGGCGGCTGCGCGCCCGCAAGCGGCGATCGCACGTTGACAATCTTCACATGGAGCTGGGTTCCTCGCGGCACGGTCGATGGCGGCGTCGAACGCGGCGCGACCGGTTTCGCGTTCGCGGCCGGCGAGACACCGCCCGGGGCAGGGGCCGCGATTGGGGAAGGCCGGACCGTCCGCCCGGAAGCGCCGCGCGCCGCCGCTTGCGGCCCGGCCGCCTGGGGGCCGGCCGCCTGGGAGCCGGACGGGAACGAGGCAGGACCAGTAGTGGCCTGGGCCGCTCCCGACGCCGCGCCCGGCGCTTGGGCCTGCGAAGTGCCCGCCGCCTGGAACGCGCCTACCGTCGCGACGGGGGCCGGACGCAGTACGACGGCGTTGACGGTGGCACCGAGGAGGCGTGCCGCGACCGCTCGTGCGTCGGCGAGGGTGGATGCGCCCGCGGCTTGGCCCGTCGCCGTGCCGGCGGTCTGTGCGCCCGCCCGATCGGTCGTGAGAAACAGCCGTCCGTTGAGCGACGCGATTTTGAGCGTGACCCGTGGCGAGAGGCTTTGAAGTTCGAGGACCAACCTGGCTTCCGGCGGCAGTCGCGTGCGGCTTTCGACCGCCAACGTGCCGAGCCCCGTCGCGATCTGCAACGCGCCGGTTCCACCGGGCGCAAGCACAGTGGCCTCGATCCGGGTTCCGAGCGGAAGGCTGGTGAGCGCCGGCGGCGGATTGGCCGCGGTCAACGTGGGAAGCGGTGCCGACGCCGGCGCCGGTGAAGACGAAGGTGTCGGCGGAACGACCTCGGCCACGGTTTACCTCAGCAGCCTCTCGGCGATGGCCTCGACGTCGTCGACGGCCTCGGTGTTGGGAAAGCGAGTCAGGATCGAGGTCTGGTGGCGGATCGCCTCGCGGACGCGATTGTCGCGGCGGATGACGCCCAGGAACGGCGGCGAGAATTTGAGAAATCCCTCGCACGCTTTGTTCAACGTATTGTACGTGCGCTCGCCCTCGCGGGTCGAATTCGCCATGTTGATGACGACGCGGATGTCGGTCTCCGAACGCTCGGCGTGGACGACCTTGATAAATGCATAGGCGTCGGTGAGCGCGGTGGGTTCGTCGGTGGTGATGACGAGACAGGTTCCGACGTTGTGCGCGAACTGGCGGACCGTCCGCTCGACACCGGCGCCGAGATCGAGCACCACCTTGTCGTAGGTGGCGGCGAGCAGCGTCAGGTCGTCGCTCAGCATCTGGATGCGGTTCGGGGGCAAGTTGGCAAGGTTTCCCGAGCCCGACCGCCCGGCGATAAGATCGAAGCCCGTCTCAGGCAACGAAATCGTGGCCTGGTTGAGGGTCAGGCGACCGGAGAGCACGCCGCCGAGATCGTTCTTGGGCGTCAATCCCAGCTGAATGTCCACATTGGCGAGCCCGACGTCGGCGTCGAAGAGCAGCGTCCTTACGCCCCTGCCGGCAAGCGCGTGGGCCAGCGAGATCGCGAACCACGTCTTGCCGACCCCACCCTTGCCCGACGCGACCGCGAGAATGTTCGCCCCCTTGGGCCGGACCGCCGGTCGCGGGGCAATCTGCGGTTCTCCGCTCATGGTGCCGTCATGGTAGCGCGGCGTTCGCTCCGCGCAAGGGGACCCGGCCCGGCCACGTCAGATCTGTCCCACGGTCTTGATCCGCGCCTTGGGGTGAATCTCGTTCTGGGACATCACGGCGGTCATGGGGCGGAACCTTTCGACGATGGAGCGCACGTAGGGGCGGACGGTCGGGCTGGTCAGCAGCGCCGGCGCTTCGCCCATCATGGCTTGGCGCTCGAAGGTGTTGCGCAGCGCGCCGATGAACTCCTGCAGCTTGGTCGGCGCCATTGTGAGCTGCTTGTCCTCGCCCGCACCGATCAGCGATTCGGCGAAAGTCTGCTCCCATTCGGGCGACAGCGTCACCAGCGGGATGATGCCCTGGTCGTTGATGTTCATGTCGCTGATCTGACGCGCGAGCCGCGCGCGCACGTGCTCGGTGATCAACGTCACATTGCGGGTGTGGCCGCAGGCTTCCGAAACGCCTTCGAGGATGGTTGGAAAGTCGCGGATCGATATGCGCTCGGCCAGCAAATTCTGGAGCACCCGCTGGATGCCTCCGACCGTGATCTGGGTCGAAATCATGTCGACGATCAGCTTTTGTTGCTCCTTGTCCAGCTCGTCCATCAGCTTCTGCGTCTCGGCGTACGACATCATCTCCGCCATGCTGTCCTTGATCACCTCGGTAAGATGGGTGGTGATCACGGTGCCGGCGTCGACGACCGTGTAGCCGCGGAACATGGCCTCTTCGCGGTTGGTGGCGTCGATCCAGGTGGCGGGCAGACCGAAGGTGGGTTCTTGGGTCTTCTCGCCCGGCAGCGTGATCTCTTCACCGCGCGGATCCATCACCAACAACATGTTGGGCCTCAAGTCCCCGCGGCCGCCCTCGATCTCCTTGACCCGGATGACGTAAGCGTTGGCGGGAAGCTGCATGTTGTCCTGGATGCGGACCGATGGCATGACGAAGCCCATGTCCGACGCCATTTGCCTTCTCAGCGCCTTGATCTGGTCGGTCAGGCGCTGGCTGTCGCCGGTGGCGTTGATCAGCGACAGCAGCCCGTAGCCGAGTTTGGAGTGACCCCCTAAAAGTGGTCCAGATTTGTTAAGAGAGTTTGGCGCATTTTGCCCCCTCGAAAGGAGGACAAAATGAGCCGTAAACGCTACACCCCAGAACAGATTATCAGCATGTTGCGCGAAGCCGAGGTGGCCT
>PVBE012211134.1_pt1 | contig 17343 bp, 5 predicted proteins | sample 1631181 | NCBI WGS metagenome assembly PVBE01 (sample SAMN08397723, study PRJNA350692) | Marine metagenome, whole genome shotgun sequencing project. | isolation source: water | place: Pacific Ocean | collected 2012-04 | reverse complement strand
CCGTACCGGGCAGCCTCGCACAAACAGTACGTCGAGTCAGTGATCTGAATTCGATCCTGCGAAGCGGTGAGCAGAGTTTCATCGTCGCGGGAGTCTTTGGCTTGTGGGGCCAGAAATGCGTAACCAATCACGTTGTCGGCTGGCATGTCAGAATCGTCATCTCCGCCGACAAGTTAATTCAAGTTCATATGTTCAGAGAAGCTTGATGTAGGCAAGCCCGAATCGGTTTCGCGTGGCGAGCGTTGCAACCTCTACCACAGTCGCGGAGCGCACGAATCCAAGCTACAATAGTATTCCTCAAAAAATTGAAACATGATGGTATTGCGCAAAGTCGTTGCACCTTGGTCAGACTTCTTTGATGGATTTGCGATGATAAGACAATCGACTTCTAAGCAAGTAGTTGGACGGGAACCTTTGGCGCTCGTTGGGATCGGCTGCCGATTGCCTGGCGGCGTCCGGGATGTGGAGTCCTTCTGGAGTCTGCTGATTGAGGGTCGGTCGGGGATCACCGAGGTACCGGCGGATCGATGGAATTCCGACCGCTACTACCATTCCAACCCGGCCGTGCCTGGGCGAATGATCACAAAGTGGGGCGGCTTCGTCGATCAGTTAAAAAGTTTTGACGCAACCTTCTGGGGGATTTCACCACGCGAAGCGATGCGCATGGATCCTCAGCAGCGCTGGTTGCTCGAGGCAGCGTGGGAAGCGATTGAAGATGCCGGCACGGCGCCCAGCAAGCTGCGGCAAGCCAACATTGGCGTCTTTGTCGGCATCGCCAGCAACGACTACGGAGTCCTCCAGCTGTCAAACGATGAGCATGTCGATATGCACACAAACAGTGGCGGCACGTTGAGTATCGCTGCGAACCGCGTCTCGTACTTGTTCGATTTCACAGGGCCCAGCGTGGCTGTCGATACCGCCTGCTCGTCGGCGCTGGTGGCGATTTCCCTGGCCTGCCAGGCCATTTGGTCCGGCGAATGTGAAGCGGCAATCACCGGTGGCGTGAACGCACTGATCACGCCCCAAACATCGATCGGGTTCAGCAAGGCGACCATGCTGTCACCCTCGGGCAAGTGTTTCGCTTTTGACGAACGAGCCGACGGGTATGTTCGTGCCGAAGGTGCCGGACTGATCTATCTCAAGCCACTGTCACAGGCGCTGGAGAACAAGGATCCCATTTACGCCGTCATTCGGTCGGCGATTGTCAATCAGGACGGGCATTCGTCTACCATGACCGTACCGGGTGTGGAAAGCCAGTCCGCGATGTTGCGGCTTGCTTACCGCGATGCGGGCATCCCGGCAAGTCAAGTCGCGTATGTGGAAGCACACGGGACCGGAACACCGGTGGGAGATCCGATCGAAGCGACGGCCTTGGGCAAGGTCCTGTCGCAGGGTCGTCCCGAGCAAGAGAACTGTTTGATTGGTTCGGTCAAGACCAACATTGGTCACCTTGAATCCGCTTCTGGTGTCGCAGGTCTCATCAAGGCGGCACTCGTGCTTGACCGCGATACGATACCTCCGACTTTGAACTACAAGACGTCCAATCCGAACATTCCGTTCGGCAAGCTCAAGTTGGAAGTCGCGGCAGAGCTCCGCCCGCTTCCTCACTCCAACGGTGTGCCGCCTGTGGTAGCCGTGAATTCGTTCGGGTTCGGTGGTACCAACGCTCATGTCGTACTACAGGCCGCGCCGCCTCGCGTGGTCTCCACGAATCCGACGCGAAGCGATACCGATCGCCCGTTTGTCTTACCGATTTCTGCCCGCGACGATGTGGCTTTGCGAGATTATGCGAAAGCAATTCGCCAATCGCTTGAAGACGAGACAGTCCAACTTGCCGATTTCTGTTACTCGGCGGGAGCTCGCAAGGAACATCACTCCGAACGACTGGTGGTCGTCGGTCGCGATGCGCCAGCGCTTCGAGGACGGCTGGATGGTTGGCTGCGAGGTGTTGACGAAACAGAAGGCACTATTACCGGCCGGGGAACGGCCAAGACAGAGCCGATCGTTTTCGTCTTCACCGGTCAGGGGCCTCAATGGTGGGCGATGGGCCGGCAATTGATGGAACGCGAACCTATCGTGCGCCGGACCATTGAGGAGATCGACGCACTCTTTCAGAAGCTTAGCGGTTGGTCGATCGTCGAAGAAATGACGCGGCCCGAAGCTGAGTCGAACATCAATCAGACAGCCGTGGCCCAGCCGGCGATTTTTGCTTTGCAAGTTGCCTTGGCCGAACTCTGGCAGTCGTGGGGTATCAGACCAGGCCGAGTCATTGGCCACAGCGTGGGAGAAGTTGCGGCAGCCTATTGCGCAGGTGTATTTTCTAGAGAAGACGCCGTGCAGCTCATCTATCAACGCAGCAGGCTACAGGACACCACGGCGGGTCACGGCAAGATGTTCGCCGCGGGCATCACCGCGGCGGAGGCCCGAGAAGCGATTGGCGACCTTGCCGAACAGGTCCAATTGACGGCGATCAATAGCCCCAACCTGGTCACCTTGGCTGGCGACACACAGCCACTGGAAACTATCGCCGCGAAGCTCGAAGAAGATGGCCGATTCGTCCGCTGGTTGCGCGTCAACTATGCGTTTCACACACACCAAATGGACCCAATCAAGACGAAACTGCTGGATGCACTGGCCGAGATTCAGCCTCGACCCGCTCGAATCCCCTTCGTTTCGACGGTGACCGGAGAAGTCCACCCGGGCGAGAGGTTGGACGCCACGTATTGGTGGCACAATGTTCGTCAACCGGTACTCTTTGCCCCGGCAATCTCCAGCTTGATTGAATCCGGCGAAGGTTTGTTCCTTGAGATTGGACCGCATCCGGCAATGCAGAACTCGATCACGGCGTGCTTTGCCGAACTGGGAACTAAGGGATCGATCTACCATTCGCTGACTCGGAATACGGACGAGTCGCTGGAAATCCTGACCAATTTGGCGGGACTCCATCTCGCGTCCGCCGAAGTTGATTGGGCTGCCCTGAATCAGAGCGAGGGCAACTTTGTCCGCCTGCCACAATATCCCTGGCATTATGAAACATATTGGCTGGACGATGGCGATGAGCCCTTCCGGACCACCCCTGTGCTGCACCCATTGCTCGGCAAACGGATCTCTTCAGCCCAGCCAACGTGGCAATTCGAGTTGGACCCGAAACTGTTTCCCTACCTTGACGATCATCGCATCTGGGACGGGATTGTCTTTCCGGCCGCCGGATATGGTGAGATCGGCCTTGCCGTTGCCAACGAGTTGTTTTCCGAGGAGCCCTACGTCGTTGAAGAAATCGAGAGCACGCGAGCACTGTTTGTGTCCGAAGATGCCATACCGACCGTTCAGGTCGTTTTCGATGACAATGACAAGTCGTTCGGTATCTACAGTTCGACGGATGAAGAAAAATGGGAGCTCAACGCGCGCGGCCGGCTGGTGCTGTGTCCACCCGATACGATAGCCCCGACCGGCACGAATTTGGCGGAAGCGCGCAGCCGGCTGGCGGATCAGATGGAACACGAAAGATACTACGACGAATTGCGTGCCATCGGATACCAGTTCGGCCCGAGCTTCTCGGAGATCCAGCGAGTCTGGCGCGTTCCCGGTGAATCATTGGCGGAAATCATCGTGCCAGAGAATGTAGCAAACGGCACGGCCGAATATCGTTTTCATCCCGCCGTGCTCGACGCCTGCTTCCAGGCAGTACATGGAGCGCGGGATGTTTCGACGGAGGCGGCGAAGCCAGACTACTTCTACTTGCCGGAGTCGATTCGCCGCATCCAGGTCCATCAAAATAAGCTGCCCACGCGTCTTTGGGCGCACACGCGACAACGTGGCGATGACGGCAAACAGATCGTCAGCGACATCCTCGTTTACGATGACCAGGGTGCGCGATTTGCGGACATCCTCGGCTTCTGCGTTGCCAAAGTGGATCACAAGCGTGCCGGCGACGATATCGAGAATTGTCTTTATCAATTCTGCTGGGAGCAACAACGATTACGCGGCAGCGGACTAGAGGGCGGCTGCGAATTCGCCAGTTCGAACGACATCATTGCCGATGTCCTAAAGGAATCGCCAAGTGTCTATAGCGCGCATTGTTTGGCCGACTATTACAATGACTTTGCTCCCCGCATGGAGCGGATCGTTCAACAGTTCATCCAGAACGCTTGCATTCAACTTGGTTGGCAATTCGAAGTCGGTGATTGTTTTATATTCGATACTTTTGTTGACAAACTAGGGATTGTCGCGGAGCACCACCGGCTAGCGAAAGCGGAGCTCGGGTGGCTCGAAGCAGACGGATTACTGCGGCGCAGTGGCGACGAGTGGCAGGTGCTACGGCAGCCTGAAGAAGAGGATGCCACCGAGCGATTGACGGCGCTGGCGGACGAATATCCCATGTTCGCATCCGAGGCCGCGTTGGTCCGAGTTACGGGCCCTCAGCTGGCTGAAGTCCTGTCTGGGCAGATCGATCCGCTCGAACTGCTCTTCCCCGGCGGTTCCAACGAACTGCTCGAGCGGTTCTACACCGACGCCGGAGACTTTCCGGCCTTCAACCGCATGATTCAAGTGGCAATGTCGAAGGCCGTGGAATCCCTGCCTCCCCGTCGCGCGATTCGCGTTATGGAAATTGGTGCGGGAACCGGTTCGCTGACACACGCCATCCTCGAAGCACTGCCAGCCGACCGCAGCGAGTACTTGTTCACCGATATTGGGCCGGCATTTGTGGCGGCGGCGAAAAAACGGTTTGCCAAACATGGCGGTATGAATTATCAGACGTTCGACGTGGAACGTGACCCACAAGAACAGAACATTCCCCAGCATGGCTACGACGTGATCGTCGCCACAAACGTGCTCCACGCAACGGCAGATCTCGGCGAGACGCTGGGAAATCTACGTTCGTGCCTTGCGCCGGGCGGCATGCTCTTGTTCTTGGAAGTTGTTCGCCGTCGTCCCATCTGGGACAACGTCTTCGGGTTGCTGAAGGGCTGGTGGATGTTCACCGATGAGGAACTGCGAGCCGAGTCTCCACTGTTAGACCGAGCGGCGTGGGAGTCGCTCTTGAGCCAGAGTGGCTTTCGCGACGTGCAATCGTTCACTTGTTCATCCGACGATCGAGAAACCGAGCAGGCTGTTTTCGTTTCCTTCGGACCCGATGCAATCGACCATGTCGATGACGCTCAAGATGAGCCGACATCGAGCGACGCTGCAGCGGACATGATCAGACCGCCGTACATCGTCTTCTGCGACGCCCGGGGAATTGCCGACGCATTGATCGACCGGCTCGAGCGTCAGGGCGAATTGGTGATCCAACTCCATCGGGGCACCGAGTTCCGGAAAGTGGGTGCCACGGAGTTTATGCTTGCCGATGGTTCCGCCGACGAGATACTGGATGTTTTCATGTGCGAGACCATCTTCGATCACGGTGTGAAGGCGATCGTGCATTGTTGGAGTCTCGACAACGATGATGCCACCAGGTTGGAACCGGATACGTTAGTTCAGGCCCAGCGGAACGGAGTCCTAAGTGGTCTGAATCTTGTCCACGTATTGAACAAATTGGAGTTGCCTTTCCCGCCACGCGTCCACTTCGTCACCCGCGGCGCGCACGCTGTCGCGGACCGAGATTCTGTTGATGGAATTGCTTCTTCGCCGCTGATCGGATTTGCGCGAGTTGCCAATAACGAATTCTACGAAAACCATTGGACGCTGATCGATCTCGATGAGAGAAGCGGTGATTTCGAAGTTGCCGATTTGTGCGACGAGATCTTGATCGGCGATGACGAACACGAAGTCGCCTTCCGCGACAATCGCCGCTACATAAATCGCCTCCAACGGAGACGGTTGGAAGACCTGCCGAAACGTAGTCAGAATGCGATTCAGTCCGATGGCGGCGTCACTCCCTACCGATTGCAGACACGCAAACCAGGCACACTTGGCAACCTTTCACTGAACGAGACATCAAGACGCGATCCCGGTCCGAACGAGATCGAGGTGCGGGTGCGGGCCGGCGGTATTAACTTTCGTGACCTGATGAAGGCGTTGGGGATGTATCCCGGCAATCCGGTCGATCTGCTGTGGTTCGGCGACGATTTTTCCGGCACGGTGGTGCGCGTCGGATCCGACGTCCACGACCTGAAGCCCGGTGATGGAGTGGTTGGACTGGCTCCCTATTCCTTCCGATCCTACGTCACCGTCGACCATCGCATGACATTCAAACAACCTGCCCGAATGTCGTTCGAGGAATCTGCCACGCTTCCGACTGTATTTCTTACGTCGCACTATGCGCTCAAACACCTCGCCCGCATGGAGCCGACCGAGAAAATCCTGATTCACGCGGGAACTGGCGGTGTCGGGCAAGCGGCGATTCAAATCGCCCAACACCTGGGGCTCGAAGTGTTTGCGACAGCAGGAACGCCGCAAAAACGACAGATGCTTGTGGACATGGGTGTGTCGCACGTGATGAACTCACGGACGCTCGAGTTTGCAGACGAGATCCTGGAGATTACCGATGGTCGCGGCGTCGATGCCGTGCTGAATTCACTGGCGGGTGAGTTCATCCCAAAGAGCTTTTCGGTCCTTGCGCCGTTCGGCCGATTCCTCGAAATCGGGAAGATCGATGTCTACGGAAATTCCAAACTGGGATTGGCAGCCCTTAAGGAGAACATCGCCTACTACGTCATCGACCTGGCTCAAGTCTTGTCTGACAAACCGGAGCACGTGGCGTCGATCTATCGCGAATTGGCCGCCCGGTTTGCCTCGGGCGAATATGGTCCATTGCCGCACAAGGTCTTTCCGATTAACGACGTCGTCGAGGCGTTTCGTTACATGGCGCAAGGGAAGCACGTGGGCAAAAACGTCCTTTCGTTTGACGAGGAAACGATTCCCGTTGGCCCCAACAGCGAGGAGGGCGAATTACTGAGAACGGATGCGAGCTACCTGATCACCGGTGGTGCAGGCGGATTCGGTCTGGAGATCGCCAAGTGGATGGCGCGGCAGGGCGCACGCACGCTGATTCTGATGAGTCGAAGCGGACCTCGGGAGGAAGCTGCCGCGGACATTGCCACACTTCAGGCCGAGGGTGTCAACGTGGTCGATGTCCGCGGCGACGTAACGAGCCCAAAGGATGTGCAGCGGGTCGTTGATCAGATCCAAGCGGAATGTCCACCTCTCAAAGGTGTCGTCCATGGTGCAATGGTCCTTGATGACGAGTTCCTGACTGAACTGGATGAAGACCGTTTCAACAGAGTCCTGCACCCGAAGATGATCGGTGCCTGGAACCTTCACGTGGCGACGCGGGAATTGCCGCTGGAGCACTTTATCAGCTTTTCATCTTTCTCCGCCGTCATCGGAGCGACAAAGCAATCGAACTATAACGCTGGCAATTGTTTTCTCGACGCGTTGTCGCAGCATCGACATGCGCTGGGGCTGCCATCCTTGACGCTGAACTGGGGTGCCATCTTGGGAGCTGGGTTCGTCGAGCGAAACCAGAAAACTGCTGAATACCTCGACAAGATCGGGCTTAAGTCATTTCCAGTGGAAGAGGCCTTGAGAATCTTCGCCGACCTGATTCAAAGGGCCACACCGTTGGTTGCGGTCGGCCGTGTCGACTGGAACCAACTTGCAAAGCTCAGCCCCGTCATCGCAAACCTGCCGACATATGCCCTCGTTGGACGAGAGAGTACGCAAGACCGATCGGGGGTTTCATTGCGTCCACGATTGATGGCCGCGCCACCGAGCGAACGATCCACGATTGTCGAGGATTTTCTCGCCGAGCAAGTCGCTGGCGTGTTCGGAATTGACGCCGCAAAAGTAGATCGTACGACTCCGTTGACCGACCTCGGACTCGACTCGTTGATGGCAGTCGAGCTAATGAACCGGGTGGAATCGGAGTTGGGTATGAGCATTCCCATGGGTGGTGTCCTGAGCGGGCCGAATGTCCAGGAACTTACGCTGACCGTGCTGGAACTGATTATCGAGTCAACCGACACGACCGAGTCTATCAGTGAGGAATCTAGCAAGTCGAACGGCGCGCTGACTCCGCTGGAACCGGCGGAAGTGCGATACGATTCGTTTCCGCTCACGATGAGGCAGCGCGCGTTGTGGTCCGAGTGCCAATGCAGGCCCCAGTCACACGGGAATGCGGCTTGCGCTGCAGTCGTCCGCCCTAAGGTTGACGCAGGCAATTTGCTTGCCGCAACCCAGTCGATTCTCGAACGGCATCCGCTGCTCAGGGCAAGAATCTCGAAGGTAAACGGCGAGTGGATTCAACAGTTGCGCTCGAGGGGAGACCTCACAATCTCCGAACTGGATAGTACGCTGCCGAATTCCCCGAGACTCAGCGAGATCATCGCCGGTCGAGTCAACCGGCCCTTTGATCTTGAATCTGGTCATCTGGCTCGAGTCGAACTGCTTCGAGTCGATGACGAATCAGACGTCGTATTGCTTTGCATCCACCCGGCAATTGCTGACGCGTGGTCAACGATAATCTTGTTTCGCGACCTGATCGAGGCCTACCGAGCTGGCTGCCTGGGCCACTCAACAGTCGGCGAACCGCCCGAATTGTCCTATGAGGATTTCGCCCAGTGGGAGCAAAACCTGTTGTCCAGTGACGCGTCTGATCGTTTCGCCGAATATTGGGTCGAGCAACTCGACGGCGCGCCAATCGAGGTGAACTTGCCGACCGACCGGCCACGAGGACTCGTGGAAGCTCATCATGAAGCATCATTCCGGCTTGAGTTGGATAACGAGTTGACGCTTCAGCTGCTTGCTTTCTCTGCCGAGCAAGACGTGCCACTGCGCGTGACACTGTTCGCGGCGTATGCACTCCTGGTCCATCAACGTTCGAATCAGGACGATATCCTCGTCGGCTTTCGCTATGATGGACGGACCCAACCAGACCTTTCCGACACGATCGGGCCCTTCGAGAACTGGATCCCGACGCGCAGTCGTGTGAACCATGACCTGAGTTTCTGCGAGTTTCTCGCGGAGACCAGCCGGCAACTGGATAGTGGTCAAGAGCATCAGCAGGTTTCCATCACTCGGCTCCTGGATCGATTGGACTTTGATCGGGAGGCGACAAACGAAACGACCGGAAAATCACTCGTTCAGATCGCCTTTGCAATGTCGCGGTCTGGGTCAGTAGACGATAGTCCGTACACATTGTTCCAGATTGGCCGTCGTGGGCACGCGCTGAATCTCGGCGACATGTCGATCGAGTCGATCGACGTTCTCAACGACGGGAGCGCACAGGATGCGGATTCGCAGCGAGCCGAAAGGCAAAACGGAGCTCCGTCTCGAATCGAATCTGACCTTGCACTCGAGGTCTCTGCATCTTGTGGCAAAGTCCTCGGCTGGTGGCATTTCAACCGCGAACTTTTCGATGTGGCTTCGGTATCGCAGCTGAACGCGGACTATGGTCAAATTCTCCAGCAGGTGATTTCTAATCCGACGCGACCGCTATCGCAAGCGCTTTCACTGTCAGTGGACGCGTATACGAGGGTCGCCACAGCGGCCGTTTCGTCCACCGCGCGATCTTCGCCGCCGCGACGTGTGACGTCTCGTGCCGTCGCCCAGGTCGCTCAAATCGATTTCGAACACGAATTCCAGTTGGACCCGGCAATCACCCCCAGCGGGCCACCACCGGTCCGTGCCGATGGTTTGTCGCGCCTGTTCCTGACCGGAGCTACTGGCTTTATTGGCGCATACCTGCTGGGTGAGCTGTTGAAGCGAACGGACTCAGAGATCGTTTGCCTGGTTCGCGCGCGCGACGAAGCTGATGGCCTGCGTCGCATTCGTGAAAACCTCGCCAACTACGAATTGAGCGCCCCAGGAGTCGAAGATCGCGTCAACGTTGTCGTTGGCGACTTCGCCAAGCCGTTATTCGGTTTGACACAGCATGCGTTTGATCGGCTTGCGTCGGAGATCGACGTGATTTACCACAATGGAGCGGACGTCAATCTGGTTCTTCCGTATGAAGCGTTGCGACCGGTGAACGTGTTTGGCACACGCGAAGTTCTGCGACTGGCGTGTCACATTCATACAAAGACCACTCACGTGGTTTCGACGTTTACCGTGCAGACGACGGAAAAGAACCGTGGTCAGGTCGTAAGGGAAACCGACGCCCTGCCGCCGTGTGAAGAACTGATGCACGGCTACTCGCAAACAAAATGGGTTTCGGAAAAGATGATCGGTGTGGCGAGGGAGCGAGGCCTGCCGGTAACAATCTTTCGTCCGGGGCACGTGACCGGTGACAGCAGGACCGGTGCGGCAAACACGAATGACTTGCTGCACACCTTTGTGCTTGTCTGCATGCGACTGGGGTTGGCACCCCTTCGAGATGTTGAAATTGACGTGACGCCTGTGGATTACGTCGCACAAGCGATTGCACACATCTCGCTACGGAACGAGTCACTCGGAAAGACTTTTCATCTGACCAATCCGAAACCACTTCAAGCTCCGGTGTTGGTCAAGTGGATGGAGGATTTCAAGATGGGAATCGATAGGGTGCCCTACGACGTGTGGCGAGATCGCGTGTTCGAACTTGCAGATCAGCTTGAAACACCAGAACTCAAGCTGTTGGGCGATATTCTGGGACCACGCGTACTGTCCGACGACGAAGCGCACGCCGTACATCCTCGATTCGATTGTGCCGGTACGTTGAAAGCCCTGGCAAATACCAACATCCAGTGCGCACCTGCTGATCGACGGCTGCTGACAACTTACCTCGCATATTTGCGGCAAATTGGAACGGTAGGCGAGATCGAAACCGACGAGGTTGGACAACTCGGATCTGAGACTCCGTGACAAGTGCGTGTCGCACGGACGTTGGGCGTTCGCGGCGCCTTGTTTCTAAGTCCCAAGTGACGAAATACCCGCTACACTTATGCGAAATGCGCTCTAGCAAGTAGACGAATCGCTCATCGATCACGGCGAGGTCGCTTGTGATTCGAATCGTGTCTTTTCGAGAATCAAGTGACTCAGCTCTCAATCATCCTCATCCTTACGCTTGCCGGCTTCTATGTCAGCCAGTGCATCATGACGCTGGGACTGATTCGAAAGCTGAGGAATTGGAAACCCGCGCGTTTGGACGATGCTGACTGCCCCCAGGCCGCCGTGGTTCTTTGTCTGCGCGGTGAAGATCCGTTTCTTGGCGATTGTATCGAATCGTTGCTGCGTCAGGACTATCCGGATTTCGAAGTGCACGTGGTTATCGATCACGAGTCGGACCCAGCCCGGCGCGTCGTGGAAGCGTGCGTCCAGCGACTGGAAATGACAAACATCAAGGTGGAGATTCTGGAGGATCGTCGCGAATCGTGTAGCCTGAAGTGCAGTAGTCTGCTTCACGCCATAGGTCGCCTCGAAGATTCTGTAGAGGTCGTCGCCCTGGTGGACGCGGACACGTCGCCGCATCCCACCTGGTTGCGGGAATTGGTTGCGCCACTTCTTGACGAGGGTGTAGGAGCGGCGACGGGAAATCGTTGGTACATGCCCGCGAATCCATCAATTGGTGCCACGGCCCGGTATTTTTGGAACACGTTTGCGATTGTGCAGATGGTTGCATTTCGAATCGCCTGGGGCGGGTCCTTGGCGGTAAGAATGGACGTCGTTCGGAACGCAGATCTGCTCACCTCCTGGGGCAACGCATTTTGTGAAGACACGATGCTCTATTCTATGCTACGGAAACAGGGGCTCCGCCTGGTGTTTGTTCCCTCGCTCATCATGATCAATCGGGAAGACTGTGATCCGAGCAATTATTTTCGTTGGGTAGGTCGCCAGTTGCTCACCGCGCGTCTCTATCACCCCCTGTGGAAGGCGGTGGTGTTACACGGAGTGTTCTCGACGGTCCTGCCGCTGGCCGTGCTGGCCATTTGTGTCGCGGCAATGATGACGGAGAATTGGCAAGTCACCGCCTGGGTCGTCGCGGCTTCGCTACTCTACGGGGTTTCCCTGCTTGCACTCTTGTGGCCATTGGAGGCGAGCGTACGTCGATTTGTCAAAGGTCGGGGCGAACCAACCGATTGGATGTCGTGGAAGTTCTATTTCAGCTCTATCTGGGCACTTCCACTGCTGCAAGTCCTCTATCCAATGGCTTTGGCATCTGCGTTGTGGATGCGGCGCGTTAGGTGGCGCGGCGTGGAATATCGGATCGAATCGCCATGGCGTATCCGTTTGGTACAATACCACCCCTATCAGACGACAAGCGACAAGGTGACACAGTCGTTATGACAATTGATTGAAGAATTGACGGACCGATGAATCAATCATTCTATATGCGTTACGGCTGGATCATTATCTTTCTGATGGCCGGCACGACCATTTTGCTGATCGACGGTGCTCGGCGCGCCATGCAATCACAGTCCAACCGGGTTGAAGACTGGCTGCCGGCACACTACCAGGAAACAAAAGACCTGGCGTGGTTTTACGATCACTTTCCCGGCGAAGATCTGCTGATGATCAGCTGGGAGGGGTGCACACTTGACGATCCTCGCATCAAGACGTTTGTCGAACGTTTGCGGCAACCGGCGGATATTGACGGTGAGCAGGGTCTCCAGATTTTTCGTGACATCGTCACCGCGCAGGCAGTTAGCGAACAGCTACAGGACGAATTTCCTTCGATCAGTCGGAAACAAGCACTGTCGCAGCTCGAGGGTTGGCTCGTGGGACCCGATCGCGAAGGTGGCGAACGCACCTCGTGCATTGTCGTTCTGATCACGGCGACGGGATGGGAACATCGGTTTTCGACCATTGATCACATCTATCGATGTGCCGATGAAGTCCCCGGACTTTCGGCCGACGCGATCCACATGGCTGGACCGACCATTGACGGAGTTGCCATCGACCGTGCCAGCGCAGAATCCGTCAAGAGCCTCCTCTGGCTGTGTATGTTGACGAGTGTTGTGATTACGATGTTTTGCTTTCGAAGTTTTCGACTCATGCTGCTGGTGATCCTCTCCGCAGAGGTGAACCGCGCCCTAACGTTGGCGCTGGTACATTACACGGGCGCGACCATGGACAGCATACTTCTGGTCGCTCCTTCATTGGTCGGCGTTCTCACAGTATCCACAGCGGTACATCTGGTGAATTACTATGGTGACGCTGTGCTGGAATCAGGCACCGACGGAGCATCTTTGCGAGCGATTCGCTTCGGCTGGGTCCCTTGCGTCCTGGCAACGGCAACGACTGCGCTCGGACTGGTGTCACTATTGGTCAGCGCCCTCGTGCCGATCAGGAAATTCGCTACGTACTCCGCGCTGGGCTTATGCGTTGGCATTGCCCTCCTGTTTCTCGTGCTACCATCGCTCTTGGAGAAGATGCCCCCTCGGCGTTGGATTCGACGTCTGCTGGCCAGTCGTGAATCGCGCCCCGATCCGTGGATTTGGAGCGCCCTGTGCGATCGGATATCCAGTCACTATCTCGTCATTATTCTGGGCGCGCTCAGCCTGCTAGTGGCAAGTGGTTGGGGGCTGACAAGGCTTCGTTCAACCGCGAACATCCACGAGATGCTTCCGGCGGAAAATCGAGTCATGCGAGATTATCGCTGGTTGGAAGATCATGTCGGCGCTTTGGCACCGCTGGAGATCATCCTGCAACTTCCCACGCTGCCGGCGCCGGACACGGACGACGGTTCTGTCCGCTATCCGATGCTCGAGCGCATGCACTTCGTGAAAAAGGCGGAGGCCGTTGTCCGGAGAGTTGCAGGTGTCGAGCGAACCGTCTCGGCCGCTTCGTTTACCCCATCACTGTACCCCAGTCGCAGAAACGTGGCCCGCCGCGCCGTTCTCAATCGCAAACTGACCAGTTACCGACCAAATTTCATTGCGTCAGATTTTCTTCGCGAGACCCCACGTGCTGATTTGTGGAGGATTAGCGCGCGCGTGCGAGCCAGCGACCGACCTGATTACGTTCGGACCTACGCGGAACTCAATCGCGAAATCAGCCAATACGTCGAGTCAAACGAGTCGCCGATCGTGCCCGTCGAATCCACGATCATCACGGGCACTATTCCCATTGTGCAGAAGTCACAGCAACAAGTCCTGTTGGATCTGTTCCGCAGTTTCGTCACGGCCTTTGTCTTCATTTCCGTGGCGATGATCGTCCTGTTGAGGAGTTTCTCTGGTGGACTCGTCTCGATGATCCCAAATGTGTTCCCATCTGTGCTGGTCTTTGGAATTCTGGGTTGGCTGGGCGTGATGGTCGAGGTTGGTTCGATGATGACGGCGACGGTGGCCATGGCAATTGCAGTCGACGATACATTGCACTATTTGACATGGTATCGTCGGGGTCTCGAGCAAGGGCAGACCCGTCGTGAAGCAGTTGAATTCTCCTATTCCCGCTGTGGCACGGCGATGATCCAGACGACATTGATTTGCGGCCTGGGGCTGTTCATGTTTGTGCTCAGCCCGTTTACTCCGATCAGCCGATTTGCCTGGCTGATGTTCTCGATGCTCACGGTGGCTCTGCTGGGCGACCTGGTTGTATTACCCGCCATCCTGCTCAGTCCCCTGGGACGCGTTTTCATGCCGAGCAGAAGGTCGGAACGGACTAGAGGCTCACGGTCGCGTGAATGAGGACTAAAGTCTCTATGACGGAGACGCACGCGTGTTAACCGCCGATGACATCAAACAACCGACTCGACCGACGGAGCGTCCGTCGCGGCGGCGTAAGGATGGTACCCGCACATGCGAATTCCTCTGCCGCGAATTTCGTATTCAATGCCGCGCCACGTGACGCGGCGTTGCCAGTAGGCGCCGATCATTGCGTATGGATAGACGATATGGATCAAGGCTAGCGCTGGCAAGAAACCGATCCATGCGGCAAGCGGCCATCGGGCAGTTTCGCCGTTCTCGCGAAGAATGCGGCGGACTGCGAATTCTATGGCGATCGTCACCATTGCCGCCGTGCCCCAATAGGCCAGGATCGCAATGCCACTCATCTGAGCTATCCGAGTGTCTCCGGTAGCGATCGCCCACACGTACAACGCGATCGCGGCCAGTTGTGTTACCGTCAAGTTTAGCGCGTGCAAGGCCACCAACCGCCATTCGGGACCGCTACTCTTTGCCGCGACCAATTGGCGTTGCATCCAGCCGACGAACGTTCTCAATGGAATCTCTTCTCGATTGGCCATTAGCACGCCGGGCACAAAGTGTACTCGCAAACCGTGTGGCCGCAGCTGACGGCAGACCGCTGAGTCATCGAACAGGGAGTGACGCCACCCTTCGATCATATCGGTGCGATCGATCACTTCCCGGCGCAACGCCATGCTGCCTGCCCAGCCAAGCCGATTTAACCACACCTGCACCACGCCCCCCACGTTCCACACGTGCCGCACCAGTGTGCCCGCATTCGCTCGGCGAGGCACGAACCAGCGATTGCCAAACGTTACACCGATGCCGGGATCCGAGAGCGGTGTTACCAGATCTCGAAGCCAAGAACGATGTGGAGCCACGTCTGCGTCGAGGAAAGCCACAACCTGAATATCCGGATCCAACTCGCCCACGACTTGAATCAGTGCGCTGCATTTTAGCCCACAGGTTGTCAACGGTTCGCGGAGGATGCTTACAAAGACATTGTCGGCCAGAACCTCTTCCAAGATCTTGCCCAACTGAGCCCTGGCAGGATCCGTTTCGCTGTCGACAATCAGGTGCACGGAAAAATCGGGATAATCAAGATTCAAGAGCCCCCGCAAGGTCCCCTCAAGAAAAGGATCAGGTCCACGCAGGGAAAGGACCACCGCCGCCTTCGGAAGCTGCTCGTCAGAGAGACACGTACGACGAAAACAGAGCAACCGCCACAGGAACGCCGTCGCCACACAACATTGACTGACAACCAACAAGGCGACGAACCCACAAACGACATAGGCGGCTACGAGCATTTTCAGGACCTTGCGTGATCTCGGAGATGATTAGAAATGGGCCGAGGCGTTGACCGGCGATATTCTCTAGGGGTGTCGAAGGAGGGAATATTAATAGCGATCGGGACTAGCTCGAATCCAAGCTGTCCACCAATGCCAGAAGTTCGTCCCACGAACTCCACTCGCGGCGTTGCATCATTTGGCAGACGACCGCATGAGGAGTGGTCCAATACTTGCCGGCAAAAAGTAGCGCCCCGCCCAGCCAGAAACGCCAACCGGGTGAACTACTGGCAGACTCTTCCGTCTTTCTCAGAACCAGGGGGTTCCAAAACAGATCGGCGTCGATCGGTCGCAGTCCGTGAGGGCGATAAAGATTCTTCCAGTCACCGCTGTATTTGCGATTGGAGCGCAAGTGAGTACTGACCGCTGGCCGCAGATACCAAAATGGAGCGTGAACCACTAATTGTCCTCCTGGGCGCAGGGCGTTAGACATGAAAGCGACCGTCTCGTGCGGGTCTGGTATGTGCTCCAGGACATCCAGGCAAACCACGACGTCGTAGCCGCCTGCTTCAACATCATCGACGGACGGCAAGATATTCACGTCTACCTCGTAGTCTCGGGCCATTCGCTCGGCAAACGACGCGCCGTGGGTGGAGACATCAAAATAATCGACTCGATGGCCGGCCTGAGCAAGGTAGAGGCTGTCAAACCCCAAGCCGTCTCCATAGGTCAAGACTCGCGCCGAACTTGGGTATGCCGCGTGGAGGTGACGAGCGATCCAAGCCCTCATGTTGTTCTTGGCCAACATCCGATTCCAGGCCGTGGTTTCATAAAGAAATGCGTCAGTTTCGCCGTAGAATTCAAGCAGACGATCGGACCAAACATACGGCTGGATCCCCCATTCCATCATCGCCTGCCGAACGCTGTCGCCCAAATTGCAGTGCTCGTGATGGAGGCGCCTTGTGACTTCTTCGACTGGACGTTGACTGAATTCCGCAATTCGTTCGACCAGGTACCGCGGCTGCCGCAGCGGGGCAATCAGCGGATCCGGTACGGAGGACTGAGTTGAATTTGGTATCGAAGCGTCGCCAACCGTCACGGAATGAATCCTCCAGGAAATCGGGGTGGGAAAGCGTGGTTGCCAGGTCTTAGGGCATCTATGTGACGTGAGGCGACCGTGCGCTTGTATCATGATCGACGCGCACCGATCGCTGGTTGGTTGGAGCGTACCAGATGCTGGCACGTTCACAGTCTGGCCGCGGCACCGCCGCGGTGGGATTGCCGCTACCGCACCGGCAACGCGGCATTATGAGCGTCGTGGGGCGCAATGTCGAGGATTGTTCCTGTCTTGACCGGTGAGACGCGTTACAATAGACGGATACGATGCAAATGAGATTGCCGAGCGATGTAGGGCCACCCTTTGAAGGAGCGATAGTGAGCTTCCAGGGTAACCGTTCACGGAGTTACGTTCAATAGGCTTGGGGCCGGTTGATTTTGCCGTTTGGCCCTGATGG
>PVBE010583626.1_pt1 | contig 17343 bp, 5 predicted proteins | sample 1631181 | NCBI WGS metagenome assembly PVBE01 (sample SAMN08397723, study PRJNA350692) | Marine metagenome, whole genome shotgun sequencing project. | isolation source: water | place: Pacific Ocean | collected 2012-04 | reverse complement strand
CTTATCCATGTGCTTTGCAATGTTCGGCAAGTACTCACTGACTCGCACTCCATCTGCACTAGTTTTAATTGAAGAAAGATTGCCTCTAACCTCAGACGGCGCATCTGGCTTCGGGTCAAAAGTATCGAGATGCGACATTCCTCCAGCCATGTATAGATAAATAACTTTTTTTGCCGGGTTTTTCCGAAATGGAATTTTCCGATCCTCTCCTCCTGCTCCAACTGAAATATTGGACAAAACATTAACACCTAGAAAAGTCTTAGCCGCACTAGCCATGAAAGATCGGCGGTCTGATGAATGTGATAGTTCTTGCGAGAGGCTCATCTTAATAATTGTAAGGGATAATGATTATTCTTGGATTATGTTTGATCAATTCTTTAGATGAAAACACTGCCCACATAATATAACTCCAAATCATAAAGGATTCTTATATTTAAAATAAATTTTCTGTAATTAATTAGCCCTATTTATCAGGATAATTATAATTCCAATGATCCAAAGCAAAGCTCCACCGTTCCATTAATTTCTCCTTAATGCTATCTGACATTTGATGCGTATTCTTTTTATACTCTTTCTGTCCTTCAATGTATCGCTCCATCTTAACCATTGATTCTTTATTCAATTCCATTCCTAAATTTCGATAAATATCATTAATAACTGTCATCGGATCAGAATCAAGATCCTCAAATCGAACTTCATGGTAATCCTGATCGGGAATGTTCTGCCGCTCCTCCAAGTGATCCTTCATAATTCTCTCATAGAAAGAAAAGGTTATATCCTCATAATTGATAGATGCATTTCGATGCCATGAAAATGATGGGGTCATACGGCCCCATAATTTCATCATCGAAGGAAACACTTCAAAAGGATTGCGAATGATATGAACAAACTTAGCATTCGGAAATATCTCCTTTAATAAAGACATCCTGCTCGTGCAGGCAGGATTCTTATATAGCATAGTCTTTCCATTGTGAGCGTAAGTCATTTTTTTTGTTAAATAAAGATATGCCGATTTAAGTGATTCCCTCTCTTGGTCACTCATGCATTTCAGAAAAACAGAAGAATTAAAATACTCTTCAATCTTTCTTGGAAAATAAAGGCATTTTAAGAAAGAAACAGATCCTAATGCAGCCAATGCAAACTCCTCTTCTTGGGGAGTGTCCGGACCAATAGTAACTTTATCCATACCGCGATCCTTAGGCATTATAATCTTCATCAATGCACGCGCTGGACGCAACTTACCAAGGCAATCCAAAGGCATAAGGGACCTTGAAAAAGTAATGAACGAAAATTGGTCATCCTGACTCAATAAATTGTGCAAGTGTGTCGTCCCGCTACGCCAATGACCAATTATGAATATTGGTCCATCTTTGATCTCTTGTAAGTCTATCGCATTCTTATGTTTTATTTTTTCAAGAAATACAAATGGCACTCGAAATGTTACAGCCATGAGTGCGAAGAATCTCGATGGAAGAGAAAATAGAGTATAGGGCCAATTATTAAAATAGAGTTTCCAAAATTGGATAAACCCACACCCCCCTAAGGGATGCAAAAGATCTGGAAATCTTTTCTTTGGCATGAGCTAACCTTTTATGCTGGTGGACTCAGAACTGGACTGCCCACGAAATTTCTGGATAGCTTCATCAGTAACAAAATAGCCCTGCATTTGCAAACGGGCAGAACCTAAGCCTAATCCATTAATAAATTTATAATGAGAAAGCGCTTCATTGTCTGTGAATTTTCCCAAAGTGACTCCTACTCCAGAATCCATTTCAGTAAAAATGCTAGCTAAAATACATCCCGCCATCTCCCTGGAATCTCTGATGATAATAGATTGCATTTTTTCAGGATTAATAATTTCGAGCATCTCTTCCGCAACTCTTGGAAGATAAATAATTTCTTCAATTTGTTGCTCTAGTCGCAACTGTCCTCCTGAAGTGAAAATTAAGTCTCCATCCCGTTCTGCCCTTCGGGCCGCATCAATAATACTAAATGAACTAGGGAAAGAATAATCAACAATCATGGTCCCAGGTCGAACCTTATCTATATTAATTATATTCGGAACATTCGAAACCGCTATAATTAACTCCCCCTCATAAACTTTATCAGAGAGTTTATTGTTACAAGAGCATATATCAATTTCCCCAGAAAATCCACTCGCCAAAAGTTGATCCTGGAATTCTTTTAGGCGATCTTCTTGCCGATAAATGTCTGCCATGATGACACCACGCGGATGCGGTAAAACATCCAACATAAGGTCAAGCGTACCCTTCCCGATCGAACCCAGACCAATGAAAGATACTTTCATTTCAGAAATATCTCGACCCGAACGAGCTAGAATTCCCTCAATAGATTTTATAATCGTGGCACAACGCGTTGCATTACCCGTAGTAACAATTGGCAAAGTAACTTCTTCATCATTCTCTCTCATCCAATTAATCACATCCAAACCATCTTGAGTAACTAGTGGGAGAATGCCCGTAAGTGACACTTTGCTCGCGCCTAATTCTGCAGATAAGCGCAACCCATCCATAACGATTGATCTAATTGAATCGGAATCATTGTAAAGATCTGCCTCAAAAATTGGCAGCATGACAAGCCCTATAGTCCCCCATTTAGTCCTATAGGAGTTAGTCAATCTCGCCTTATTACCAAACCAATTATTAATTAATTCTGTTTTAGTCAGACCAGTCATCTCACCGAATGATTCAGGTATGTAAGAAAGAGCAACAGCATCAATATTCGGGAAAGATTCTTTTCTATCATTATCAATGAACTGAAAAGAAAGGTATTCAGTATCCACTTCCTCTCCACTAGGTAATGTTTCAGAAACATTTTCCATGAATTCAGAGGAATCGACAAATCGCGCAAACTTTTCGATTGTTGGAAATCTGAAAAATACCTCTAAGGGAATCTCCCTCCCCAAAACATGCGATATCCTAGAAATAATTTTGACTGCCAGCAAAGAATCACCGCCCATATCAAGAAAATTATCCTTGATACCTACTGTAGGATTATCAAAAGCATCAGAAAAAATCTCAGCAATCTTTGTCTCTGTAATCGTTCTTGGGGAAATGTAATCATGATTCAAACGTATGTCCCCATACTCAGGAGCAGGGAGTGCCCTACGATCAATTTTTTGATTAGGAGTTAAAGGCAATGATTCCAGATTAACAAAATGTGCAGGCACCATCACACTTGGCAATCGATCACGTAAGTGCTCCTTAATGCTATTTAATAAATCATTTGTAAATTCTGTCTCTACAACAAAATAAGCTACAAGAGCTTCTCCTCCTGGTAAATCATTACGTTTAATGACAACAGAAGAATTCACTGCTTCATGGCCCATCATCACAAATTCAATCTCGCCTAACTCTATACGGAACCCTCTCAGTTTTGTTTGAAAATCAATTCTCCCGAGACATTCCAGCGTCCCATCACGGCGCCATCTACCCAAGTCACCAGTTCTATAAAGTCTTTGAAGGCCCAGACTAGGGATTTCAACTTCAATGAAACGTTCGTTCGTCAATTCTTCTTTTGAACGGTAACCCCTCGCAAGACCAGCCCCGCCTATACAAATTTCACCAACAAAGGAAATCGGTTGAATATTATTATTATCATCAAGGATATAAATCTTTGTATTGGAGATAGGCTTCCCAATGCTCAATTTTTCTTCACCAGGAAGGACTTTAATGCAAGTGGACCAGACCGTTGTTTCGGTAGGCCCATATAGGTTCCACACCTCATCAGCACTATTAACAAGAAAATCAGCCAGATCCCTAGGCATGGATTCACCTCCACATAAGATCTTGAGCCCATTACGACCTTCCCATCCACTTTCCATGAGCATTCTCCAAGTAGCTGGAGTCGCCTGCATAATTGTCACTGAATGCTCATTAAGCAGTCTTGAAATCCGCCTCCCATCTCTGGCATCCTCTTTAGTTGCAATGACAACTTGAGCTCCTGTAATTAACGGTAAGAAAATCTCAAGTATTGAAATATCAAATGAAAGCGTCGTTAAAGCCAAGAGGCGATCAATCCTAGTAATCCCCGGAGCTTGTCTCATCGATGTTAGAAAGTTCACGGCAGCAGAATGGGAAATCTCTACTCCTTTTGGCTCACCGGTCGACCCCGAAGTATAAATAACATATGCTAAATTATCGACATCAAATGGAGGATGAGCGATCGGCTCTATAATTTCAGCACATTCCTCTACCCGAAAAACAGTAAAGCTCGAAGGGGCTAAATGATGCGTAGCGGCAGAAACAAATAGCAATGAAGAATCTGAATCATTCAACATTTGTTGAATTCTATGATGGGGATAATCAGGATCGATCGGTATATAATGCGCTCCAGATTTTAGAATCCCTAACATGGCAGCAACCATCAGAGCATTCCTTTCAACCATAATGGCAACGGAATTATCAGATCCAATTCCCCGATCAATCAGCGTTCCGGCTACATTATTGGCTAGTTTTTCGAGTTCCGCATAAGTAATTTCTTGTTCACTCAAACGGACAGCAATTGCATCCGGGGTTTTAATCGCCTGCTCTTCAATGAGATGATGAATGCCTTTATCTTTTGGATAATCGGACTCAGTGGAATTCCATGAAGAAATAATCAGTTCTGATTCTTCTTGGCTCAACAATTCTATCTCGGAAATCTTAATGTCTGGATTCTGTGTTACATTTTCCAGTAAAAGAGAAAAAGTTTTACTTAGTTTTTCAATAGTTTCTGATTCAAATAAATCTCTATTGTATTGCCAACAGCCAAATATCTGACCACCACTCTCCTCTATGACAAGAGTAATTTCGAATTGTGCCTGGCGTAAATTAAGATCAATGGTTTCCACAGTCATATCTCCAACCGAGAATTGATGCCCCCCCTTGCCAATCAGAAAAACGGCGATCCCTTGCTCATCAATACCTGGCACACGCTCCATAGCAAACGAGACTTGAAAAAGCGGTGATCTCGCTGGGTCGCGCGATGTTTCCAAATCATTAATGATCCGTGAAAATGGGTAATCCTGATTCTCAATAGCCCCATTCACGGTTGCTGATGTTCGATCTAAAAATTCAATGAAGCTTGGATCATCATGTGTACAGCTTCGCAAAGGAACCATGTTAACAAAATATCCAAGCATATCGCCGAGCTCCTTTTGATTCCGCCCAGCTACCGGACTACCAACGACAATATCGTCCTGGTCACAGTAACGATGGAATAATGCATTATAAGCAGAAAGCATCGTAGCATAAAGCGTCACACTTTGGCTTTGCGCCAATTCCAGAACTTTTGAAGCCAGAGCATCATCAAGGATGAAACTGCGTCTTCCTCCATTAAATGTTTGAACGGCTGGTCGTGGATAATCAGTTGGAAGATCAAGAGAACCAGGCGCTCCCGCAAGCGATGAAAGCCAATACTCGGATGCTCGTTTTTTGTAAGGGCCTGAAAGATTATGCTGCTGCCAATTAACGTAGTCTTGATAACTGTATTCTATCGGCTCGAGATTAGGAGTTTTTCCAGACTTAATCGAAAAATAACTTTCAATTAAGTCATTCATCAACAAAGAAACGGACCATGCATCAGAAATGATGTGGTGCATTGCTAATAAAACAATATGTGAACCGTCACCATTCCTGAAAAGTTCCAACTTAATAACAGGGCCATTTTCTAAGTCAAAAGGCAGTCCAGCATGCTTTTCAATGAGATCTTTGATTTGTTTCTCATTTATCCCAGATACATCATGTTCACGGAAATCAATAGTCTTTCCACTCTGTATCCGTTGAATAGGCTCTCCATTAACCTGATGGAAAGTTGCACTCAACATAGGGTGACGTTCAAAGAGAGCCCTAAAAGCAGCTTCCATGGATTCAATATCAACTAGAGGAGTGAGTTTAGAACTAAAGACCAAATTATATGCGGCACTTTCAGGTGAAAGTTGATACAAAAACCACAAAGATTTCTGTCCCTCAGAGAGAGGGAATTCCATCAATTGTTCACTAGCTCTTTCGAATGGAACTATATCACTCGATGACAAATTCGTAGTTGAAGATTTCTCAGAAGAATTTTCATCTTCGGAAAGAATTTGCTCAAGAATACTAGCAGCTAATTCCCTAATATTAGGACCATTCAGAACAGTACCCATCGGCAGATTAATTCCGAGATCAGACTCCATTCTATTCATCAGCTCAATAGCCATAAGAGAATCTAATCCAATATTAGTAAGCGCCGTATCACGGTCAATCTTAGCTACATCAGTACCAAATACACTTGCCACTTGGCCAGCAATGAACTCTTCAAGTATTTTCAACCTTTCCTCACCCTGAGCAGCTAAGACCTGAGGGCGGACAGACCCTCCCGATCCTCTTTGCGAAAGGTTCTGCACTACTTTACTATATAGTGGAGCCTTTGAAAGTGCGGGGCTAAGTTTAACTAATTGGGCCCAATCAACTATCGAAGCAACAACCTGCACATTCGATTTCGGAAGCAAAAGTGACATCACATACTGAGTATCCAACATCTTATATGGCTTCATCCCAAGTTTGTTTAGGTAAGCCGCCGTTTTCTGATTACGTTCAACGAATCCGGCTCCAATCAATGCTCCCCAGTTAATAGTCAACGATGGAAGACCCCTGGCATGACGATAATGCGACAATGCATCTAAAAATGCATTGCCTGCATTATAATTAGCCTGCTTAACTGCACCAATAACTGCAGAGAACGAGGAAAATTTAATGAAATAATCTAATTCGATATCCTGCGTAACCTGATGAAAATTCCAAGCCCCTAACATTTTAGGGTAAAGAACTTTATTAAAACATTCCTCATCCATTTCGCTCATGAACTGATCATCGATGATCATTGCCCCATGAATTATACCTTTTAGTGGAGGAAGATCTGAACTTATCTCCCCTACAATCCGTTCCACATCTTGAAGCGAAGTTACATCAGCTCTACAATCTACAATCTGTTTACCTATTGATCTTAAATACTCAATGTCCTCTAAAATAGATGCATCCCTAGCACCGCTGCGACTAACAAGAGCCAGATGACAAGCACCGTTTCGAATCATCCATTTGGCTAGCTCAAAACCAAAACCACTCATACCTCCAGTGATCAGATAAGTTACATCCGACTTAAACAATTTTCCTTGCTGAGTGCATGGAGCAACAGGGATCGAATCACAATCAAAGTTAAGAACATTCTTGCCAATGTGCTTGCCTTGAGCCATAAAACGAAAGGCTTGAGCCGCTTCCGTTACAGGAAAAACAGTATACTCTAAGGGAGAATATTCGCCAGAATCGAAGCTCTTAGCTAACGCAGCAAACATTTTTTCTACGTAATCAGGTCTATCCTGCAAATGTTGTGCAAGATCGACAACAAAATAAGAAATATTGTCACGTAGTTGCTGAAGCCCAATCTTTGAATCGTTATAAACATCCACTTTACCAATCTCAATGAAGCGGCCGAAAGGACTCAATACTGAAAATGACTTTGGAATAAAATCACCGGCGAGGGAATTAAGTACGCAATCAACGCCAGCACCATCCGTTATTTTAATTATTTCGTCAGCAAAAGATAGTGACCGCGAATCCATTGCATGGTGAGCTCCAAGTTTAAGAAGTAGCTCTCGCTTTTCAGGAGTTCCCGCAGTCGCAAAAATTTCCAATCCTAATTTGCGAGCAATTTGAATCGCAGCCATCCCCACTCCTCCCGTGCCTGCATGAATAAGAACACTCTCTCCTTCTCTCATACGAGCCAGTTCGTTCAAGCTATAATGAGCAGTAAGAAAGACAGTTGGCAGTGTAGCTGCCTCCTCAAAAGTCATCGAGCTGGATTTCTTGAAAATCATCTTCTCACTGACTGTAACAAATGAACGGAAAGAATACGGGGCCATACCAACGACCTCATCCCCTACAGAAAAATTCTTAACCTCTGCACCCACACTGACGACAATTCCTGAGAAATCATCACCAAACCATTTAAGATCAATTGGATTGCCTGGGTACATACCCAATGCTTTCATGACATCCCGAAAGTTAATCCCCCCAGCCTTAATTAAAACTTCAACCTGATCTGGATCAGGTGAGTATCGAATTGTCTCATTCAGAGACAAATTAGTTAATACTCCAGGCGAACTAACCTCTAATCTGAAAGGAATTACCGACCCATCTGATAAAACAGCTTCAGTTAAACGGTCAGTTTGCTCTTCAGCTTTAATAGAACATAATCGATTCACATATCTAACACCATCTCTATAAGCAATTTCATTCTCTTGATCAGATAGGATAATTTCTTCAGAAATGTCATGCAGTTCGGATCCGCAATTCCGTTCATCCAAGTCAATATGTTTCCACTGGAAATCAGGATGCTCACCCCTAGCAACACGAATGACCCCAATCATAGAAGACATTGCGATCCCTGGAATCATGTCACCGTCTCTAACGCGAATAACACCACGGGTTAATATTAATACTTTCGGACAGAACTCAAAATCTATCGATGATAAGGTTTTGGCCAATCGAAGCAGATGCAAAGAGCCAGTTCTCTGAGCATCAATTAAATCATGTTCCGAAAGACTCCCATCTGATGACACTGACTCTGCAGCGAACGCATGAATGATTGTATCCACTCGAGATGTACTCGTAATGACTGCACTTATATCCTGATCAGGAGCAAGCCTAACAATCTGATCAAACTCATCATTAAAACATTTAGACAAATCCTCAACAAAAGCGTCATCGTCAGAAAAAATTATTAGTGCGCCTTCATTTCTTAAATCATCAGGGCCATCCAAGCTTTCCTCTTCCTCCTCAAGATTAATTTTTTCATTTAAGGTTGGAAGACCTCTTCGGACCATGAAAGCAGTCTGGCCGGACTCTTTAGGATCAGGCGTATTCACAAATGATACCACGTCCTCGTACCCACAACTTAATATCAAATCTTCCCACTCTTGACGATTCAGTAATGCCGAATTGGGCCTCAGATCAATGTCAGTGTATTGCCACCAACCCTTAAGCAACCCAAAGACAAGATCCAATGCACTACGAGAGCGAGTCACTTCTAGAAAAATGAGCAACCCATCCTCTGACAGGCAACGCTTTAGCTGTTCTAGAGTATTTCTAAGATCAGAAGTAGCATGAATTACATTTGTTGCTAAAACTAAATCAAAAGATTCAGGAACAATCCCCTGATCTGATGGGGACTTTTCTATATCAAAAATACAATAGTCTACTGACGAGTTTTCAGCGAATTCCTTCTTAGCTTCAGCAATGAAAGCCTGACCAGTGTCAGAAAACGTATAATCAATTTTATCAGGTGGTAATTTTTCAAGAACGCTTCGGGTCAATGATCCCGTCCCAGCTCCAACTTCGAGAATCCTGACAGCGCGTCCATCTGGAACACCTTCAATGGCTTTCTGAACAGCAGCCGAAATCATCTCATTATTAGAAGGAAAATCAGCTCCATTAATATAAAAAGATTCAAGCACCTCTGATGACCCTTTCGGGAAAAGAACTTCAAGAGCATCAGTTTCTCCAGAGAGCACTTCAGTGATCCTAGGCCAAACCAGCTTATAAAGATCAAGGTCAGATTCTCGGTTCGGATACTTAATCCTAAGGTGATCCAATTCCTTAACAATATCGATGCCACCAATTTCACGTATTACCTTCCATTCTTCTTGAGCCAATTCCTCTATAGGGCCCGCAACTGATAGTGCCTTCAATTGAGCCGCAACTAAGCGTTCATGTTCAAGAGAAATGCCTAAATCTTTGATAATCTTACTCGTCGTGTGAATAGATCCAGGGTTCGGATCCCAACCTAACTCCTTTAATGAGCTTTCAAAACAGAGCCTCGCCCAGTTGTCAACTTCTTGAACGAACTCGTTATAATATGTTGCGAGATCATATCTTTCATACCTCTCATTTTTTTCAGCATCTACCTCACCAAGGATATTATCAAAATTCGTAAATACTATTTTCCCACGGACTCGACTACCCTTTAGCCGCTTAGGCTCCCAAGAGAATTCATAAAAAGAATTATTAATAGCTTCTATTTCCTCATCCTTTTGATCAATTCTTTCAACACAAAAACCCAAAACATCGGCAACTCTTTGCCCATCCTCATTCATAACAAGAATATCAGCTACGACACTTTCACCATCATCAAATGTAACCAGAGCATGCGCCCACAGCTTATCTGGAAGAACATCTCCGTACAGTTGCACCCTACGAATAGAAGAAGGAAGGTAAAAGTTTTGGCTAGCTCTCGATCCTTCCGGGATCACTTGCGCCCCTTTTAGCGCATGGAAACAAGCATCGAGAACAGCAGGATGAAAATGATAATTTGAAAGTGTATCAACTAATGATTGAGGGACTTTAATTTCAGCAACGGATTCATTCGGCTTACTCCAAACATTAAGGAGTTGGCGAAAATTTGGGCCGAACTGGTAGCCGGCCTTATCATACTCTTTATAATAGTCCTCATGCGTTGAATGCTTTTCCATGCGGGCTTGGATACTATCAATAGATTCATCAATAATATCTGGTTCTGGATTTGCCCTTTGAATTAATCCCTGTGCATTTAGCTCCCAAATTTTACCCTCATCAGTGGACGAATATACCGAAAACGACTTTTGCGATTCATTATAGATTATACGCACTGTAGGAACATTCTTATCTGAAATAAAGAGAGCCTTCTCTGTCTTAATTGATTCTACCGCATAAGAACCATCGGGGAACAAACTCCTAGCAACTGCGAGACCTATCTCCGCATAACCTGCTGCCGGAAAAATGATGCTGTCCCAAAAACAATGATCCTGAAGATAATCGTGCTCTCTCGGGTCTAGAAGGAACTCCCAACAAGGCTCAGGAAACCTTTGTCTTAATCCAAGTAAAGGATGCTCTATGACTTGCAATCGATGCCTGAAAGATTGGTCACATTCAATCCAAAATCTTTCATGGTTCCATGCGAATTTCGGAACACTCACCACTTTTCCTGAGCTCTGATTAATAGAAGCCCAATCAATCTCCACGCCCTCTATATGAAGCCTAGCTAAATTTCCAAGAATGGTTTTCGTTTCGCTTTCTTTGCGATTGAGAGAGCAAAGGACGGCACATTCTCCTTCAAGGACTCCAATAGAATCAGCAATCGGACCAGCAAGCGCAGGGTGAGGGCCTAATTCAAGAAAAAGCTCAGAACCATCATTGGATAATGACTGAATGGCTGAAGAAAAAAGAACAGGTTCCCTTACGTTACGCCACCAATAATAATTATCTAAATCAACACCCTCAAAAAGTTCACCAGTAACAGTTGAGTAAAATGGAACCTTGGAGCTCTTTGGAGAAATTGCCTTCAACTCATCTAAAAGATCATCCTTAATGGGATCCATCTGATGAGTATGAAAGGCATAATCAATGCGAAGCCACCGCACAAAAATTCCTTTTTCTTCAATTCTTTTAGTGATTTCTTCTAACGGCTCGGTATCCCCAGCAAGAGTGACCATTGCAGGTCCATTTACAACGGCTACCTGGACTTCAGATTCCTTGCCTTCAATTATTTGCTCCGCCTCAGATTTGGACAATCCAACAACAACCATCTTACCCTTTCCTCCTGTCTTATTCTGCAAATAACTTCGGTGAAAGATAACCTTAACCGCATCCTCAAGACTATATATGCCTGCTACATATGCTGCAGCCACTTCTCCGACGCTATGCCCAACAACTTTCTTAGGTAAGACTCCCCAGGTTTTCCACAGTTCAGCGAGAGCAACCTGCAACGCGAAAATAGCAGGCTGCGCGACATCGGTCCGGTCAATTTTTGATGTCTCCTCATTAGAATTCATTTCCTCGATCAAGGACCACCCTGTCAACGGTTCTAATAGCGAATCAATTTTTTTAATCGTTTTGCGAAAAACCGGCTCATCCTGAAAAAGCTCCTGACCCATTCCCCACCACTGTGCGCCCTGACCAGTGAATACAAATACAGGATCGCTATTGGTAACAGAACATTTACCAATTATGCATTCCGGAGATTCTATACGATTTAATATCCATGATTTTAAATTGGATCTTATCGATTTTTGATCGTGGCCAATAACGACCATCCTCTCATCAAGATTCTGACGATTTAAACCTATCGAAGTACAAATTTCATTAATAGGAGCAGTGTCCTTATTGAGAAAATCGCAATGCGATTTAGCTGCGCACTCAAGGCCTGATTCACTGTTCCCGCTAAGTGGTAATAAAAATGGACGGCTAAGCAACTTTGCGTAAGACTCCTCAGTTCCTAGGTGTTTTACATTGTCGACCGCCTCAAGAACTACATGGGCGTTAGTCCCTCCAAATCCAAAAGAATTAACAGCACTCACAGGAAGAAAATCGCCCTTGGATGGTATGGGCATATTTTCCATAGGCACCTTCAACTTCAAATCTTTAAAAGGAATGTTTGGGTTTGGAGTCTCGTAATTAAGATTCTTAGGAATTTGCCGATGATGCAAAACTAATGCCGCCTTGATGAGTCCGGCAATCCCAGATCCAGATTCCAAATGACCTATATTGGATTTAACAGACCCTATGATACACTGTTCAGATTCTGATCGCCCCTCACAAAGAACTTCTCCAAGAGCTCTCGTCTCAATTGGGTCACCTACAGGTGTGCCGGTGCCATGGGCTTCCATGTAACCAACTCTGCTAGGTTTAATACCGGCTTGCTCGTAAGCCTGACTCAACATAGCAGCTTGCGATTCCTTTCCAGGAACAGTCATCGAAGATGTGTTGCCATCCTGATTAACTACCGCAGCCCTGATCGTAGCATAAATACGATCCCCGTCCTGATGAGCGCGCGCAAGAGGCTTAATGAGAATCATTCCCGCACCTTCACCTCGCACATACCCATTAGCACGGGCATCAAAAGCAAAACATTGGCCACTCGGTGAAAGCATTGATGCTTTGGAAAAACCAATTGAACTATCAGGCATCAACAATGCATTAACTCCACCAGCAAAGGCAGCATCACATTCCCCACTCCAAATACTCTTACAGGCAAGGTTCACTGCCACAAGAGCAGAAGAACATGCAGTATCAATAGAAATGGAAGGCCCTTTTAAATCATAGAGATAACTAATACGATTCGAGGCGATCGATAACGTGCTACCAGAATTTGTATGAACATCAATATCTGACTCCCCCATCATTTGAATGGAGCCATACTCATTAGATGATATACCCACATAGACACCAGTAGCGGAGCCTCGCCAATTTATAGGCTTTTCTCCTGCGTCCTCGAAAGCTTCCCAAGTAAGTTCAAGTAACCAGCGCTGTTGCGGATCCATGCGCTGGGCTTCTCTTGGAGAAATACCAAAAAAAGATGCGTCAAATTTATCCACATCCTCTATAAAACCTCCCCACTTGGTTATCATTTTAATAGGAACTGAACTGTCAGGATGATAGTAACGGTCCACATTCCATCGATCATCGGGAACTTCCTGAATTCCCGATTTCCCCTCGATGAGAAGGTCCCAGAATGATTCTGGACTGTTGGCTCTTCCCGGAAACCGGCATCCTATTCCAACTATCGCGAGAGGCTCCTGATTTGATTCTGGCATACCGTATGCAAAAATTAATTTATTTTATGCACTATTAATTGAAATGAATCCATCATAAAGAGACTTAAAAAATAAATAAAGCAGACCCACTAGTCTGTTAATATCTAGAATAGATTTTATAATTTACAGAGAATGGCGAATAGCTCAGATCTATAATCTGCAATAATTAAAATCCAATCGACGCCCCACCGTCAACCGTTAGAAGAGAACCAGTTACAAAACTCGCTGCTGGCGAACAGAGAAACACCGCTGCATGACCAACCTCATCCGGTTGCCCCATCCTACCCATCGGCGTCCTACCAAGGACCTTCTGTCGCCTAGGTTCATCCCCTTTAAATGAATTTAATGCCATTGCGGATTCAATCCAACCAGGCAAAATTGCATTTACCCTGACTCCGTTCGGAGCGAATTCGGCAGATAAATTATATACTGCTCCATGCATAGCTGACTTCGCCATCGAATATGAAGTTACTAGCGGCAATCCTATCACAGTTGCCATAGAAGAAATCCACAAAATCGACCCAGATCCGTTATCGAGCATTGCTGGAACAAATTCCTTTGTAATGGCAAGGGCCCCTCGGATATGAACATCAAAAACCTCCATGAATTCTGAATCATGCAAGTCAACAAATGGCTTCTTGCAGTTAATCCCAGCGTTATGCACCAGACAAGTCGGCTCTCCATGATCAGAAAGTACCCTTTGAGCAAAGTTTGGTATTTCCTCAATTTTCGCAATATCTTGAGAAAGATAGCTGACCCGCTCACCGAGTTCTGCTGCCGCTTCAGCCAATACAGCTTCACGCCTTCCAACAAGAATCACTTTTTCAGCACCTGCAGCAAGCATGCATCTTCCAATTCCCAGACCAATGCCTGTTCCTCCACCTGTTATCAGGACTGTTTCTCCAGACATGCTGTAAGGATTTTCCATACTTATTAATTAGTATATTTATATAAAATTAAACATTTAGGAAACCTTTTTTCCATACTTACTCATAGCTTCTTCGGTCAGAGTAGTCCCTGCTCCTGAGTTCTTCGGAAAATCAAAATAACCAGACCTAATTTCAAGAGGCTCAATGAAGCAGTCCTTGATCCAGGGTATAAATTCCAATAACTCAATTCCTGGATGAGAAATACTTAAATGAATTTGAGTTTGAGCCATATCACCAGCGTGAGGAGTCACGGGAAGGTTTGCTTCGTAAGCAACATTAGATACTTCCAAAGTTTCAGTAATTCCTCCAAGCCGAGTCGCATCGGGTTGCACGTAATGAACTGCCTGAGAAGATATAAACTCCTCAAAGTGAGCCAACGAATATAGCATTTCACCCAATGCGACTGGCGTCTCTATCGCATCAGCAAAATCCTTGTGCCCCCGCACATCATCATGCCATAAAGGCTCCTCTATCCATGTGACGTCATAATCTTTCAGCTTACTCGCCACACTTAATGCTTCAGGCATGCGCCAGCGCCCATTCGCATCGGTCATTATTCTAACCCCTGAACCAACGGCATTTCTGACCGCTTCGACTCGTTGCAAATCCTCGCTATGATCTGGCTTTCCTACTTTCATCTTTATACTCTTGTAACCATCTACCTCAGTGAGCCTGAGCACATCATCAACCAACATTTGAGTTGAAAGGTTTAACCAACCACCATCGGTATTGTACGCTTCGACTTTGTTCTTCTCACTCCCACCAAGAGTCTTCCATAACGGTTCGTTTGAGGCCTTTGACTTAATATCCCACAACGCAATATCTACCGCCGCCAATGCCATTTTTGTAATACCTGCACGCCCGACCCATTGGAGCGGAGGATAATATGCCAATCTTTCCCACAATAAGGAAATATCAGACGCTTCCTGACCTATTAATAACTCAGCATAACAATTGGATATACAGTCCGTAATTAATCTATCACTAGCTAAATGAGCATGAGTTCCGGTAAAGCCATAACCAGTGAAGCCTTCATCTGTAAAAATTCTTACTCCTGGCATACCCCAATGAGTTATCGAATGCGTACTGTCAGATATATGGTTCCGAGTAACCGGAACGTGCAAAATAAATGTTTCAAGCGAAGTGATAATCATCAATTTAAAAGGGGGTAGAAGAATCTAACTTCGCCTCATAAAAATGTTAATTAAAGATATAAAGATGATCATCCAAATAGCTGGTGATGGATCCTTGATTCTTCAGTTCCTGTGAGGCGCTGGTCCAGACCCTGGAACCTGAAAGTGACCTTTTCATGATCCATTCCTAGAGCATGCAAAATCGTTGCATGCATGTCTCTTACTATGACAGGATCCTTCTCTACATAATATCCAAAATCATCAGTCTGCCCGTAAGAGATACCTCCTCTGATACCGCCTCCGGCCATCCAAATCGTATAGGCTTCTTTGTGATGATCTCGGCCCGCTCCATTTAACTTTGACCCCTGAAACATCGGAGTTCTTCCAAACTCTGCACCCCAGACAAGTAAAGTTTCATCTAAAAGCCCCCTCATCTTCAGGTCTTTAATGAGGGCAGCAATTGGTCGGTCAATCTCTTTAGCCTTTTTCTTTATACCATTTTCGATACCCCCATGGTGATCCCATCCGGAATTGTACAGTTCGACGAATCTTACTCCGCGTTCGACGAGCCTCCGAGCCTGCACGCAGTGATTCGCAAATGATCCTTTTCCATACATGTTCCTAATATGTTCAGGTTCAGTTCTTATATCAGTTAGTTCAGGCACTGACATCTGCATTTTAAATGCCAACTCATATTGATTGATACGGGTTCTAATTTCAGGGTCGCCAGTATTTTTCAATTCCAATTCATTCAATTCATTAATTCCATCAATGATTCGCTTTCTGCGAGATCTATCAACGCCTTTCGGATCTGATAAGAATAGAACTGGGTCACCAGTGCTGCGAAACTCAATTCCCTGATAGGTGCTTGGTAAAAAACCATGACTCCACAAAGAGGAACCTGCTCCTGGAACACTTCCAGAAACCATTACCACATAAGATGGCAAATCATTTGATTCTGAACCTAGCCCATAAGTGACCCAAGATCCCAAACTGGGTCGACCGATGCGATTAAGACCTGAATGAAAAAACATCTGAGCAGGAGCATGATTGAAATCCTCGGTCTGCATTGATCTAATAATAGCAACTTCACCAGCAACCGATTTTAGATGTGGGAGAACTTCTGAGATTTCTTGCCCATTATTGATTCGTGTGAATTTAAATGGCGAAGCCATCATCTTTGGGTGCCCCCTAAGGAAAGCAAACCGCTTCCCTTCAATGAACTCTGCAGGAGCTAGTTTGCCATGAAATTCCTTAAGTTTAGGTTTGGGATCAAAAAGGTCTAATTGAGAAGGCGCCCCCACCATATGTAAAAAAATTACTGACTTGGCCTTTGGTGCGAAGTGCGCAATTTCTTTGCCATAATCTGCGACAGGATCCGGTGCAGACTCTCTAGACAGAAGATCATTAAAGGCCAGAGTTCCTACACCAAGACTACTAGAATTGCGCAGAAAAGCCCTTCTAGATAACAATCGCTGAGTCAGATCCTTTTCCATTATTAGTAACCGTTTTAGACTACTTTGTTATCGTTGCATGAAGATTGAGCAACGTAGTTGCAATTTCAAACCAAGCACTTTCAGCTGACCCTTCCGTGTCAAGAGCTCTGAAATATATTTCTTTTAACGCCTTAATCTCAGCACCATTGGGATGCCTAGAAAGAGCAAGCCTAAAGGCATAT
>PVBE012728269.1_pt1 | contig 17345 bp, 18 predicted proteins | sample 1631181 | NCBI WGS metagenome assembly PVBE01 (sample SAMN08397723, study PRJNA350692) | Marine metagenome, whole genome shotgun sequencing project. | isolation source: water | place: Pacific Ocean | collected 2012-04 | reverse complement strand
GCTCGCTCAGACGCTTGCTGCCGATCGCTGTCGGGCAATGTTCCACCAATGAGAAGTTTTTGCTGGATATAACTTGACGACAATGGCAATGGCGCATCCTCATAGAGACCTACCACGTGTAGCAGACCGCCTCGGGCCACCATTTGCGGGGCTTGGGCAAATGCGTCAAGCCCGGCACGTCCACCCACCGCGTAGACGACGACGTCCGCGCCGAATCCATCCGTGAGTTCAAGTACACGGACCAACGGATCCTCCGTTGAGGCGTTTACGACAATGTCCGCTCCAAGCTTGCTCGCTAGGTCACAACGCATCGGGAGAGCGTCGACAGCGATCAGGCACCCATCCCCATTTGCTTTAGCAACTTGCAGCATTAAGCTGCCCACAAGCCCTTGGCCCACAATTACGACGGTATGGTCTGGTTGAATATCGTCGACCCCAACCCACTGAACGGCGCTGGTGGTCAGGGGCCAAAATGTGGCTTGGTCGAAGCTTACGTTGTCAGGGAGAGCTACAACTTGCGGTCCGTCCCCCTCCGCGAATCCATGCGTGTGTGCGTCGCCAACGACATATTCAGCATGCGGGGCCGCGATGGCGACACGATCACCGGGGATGAATCCGGTGACTTCGGAGCCAACCGCATCCACGATTCCACTGAGGGAATATCCCATGATGCGGGGGTCAATGGCTTCCTCTTTGATGTAGCGGCGCCAGAGCTCGGATCCGCGACTAATCAAGCTTCGAGCGCTGTGCACGCGGACGTCGTGAGGTCCGACTTCGGGTATGGGCGCGTCTTCGAGAACGATATTGAACATACCTGCAGGCTTTGCCACTCGTTTCATCACAAGATCTCCCATTCGCCTGTGTGGGCGCTGACACGTACTGCGTCGAGGACACGCATGTTTTGCAGAGCCTCGTTACCATCAACAAGTGGTGGCGCGATGCTCTGTATGGCGTCGGACAGGTTTTCGACCTCAGCTTGATACGAATCGAACGGGGGAAACCGTTCGGTGAGTGTGCGACCTGGTGTTTCAATGACTACCGTCGTTATCTCGCGACTTGGTACAAGCGGACGCTCAGTCGAAATGGAGCCCTTGTCACCCAGGAGCTCGATCTTTTGCCGACGGGCGGTGCAGAAGCTGAAATCAATCAGTGCGACCTGTTGGTTGCGGAATTCAAGAATTGCGGCTCCATCCATGTCGACGTCTAGATACGGGTCAATGTCCAGCCTGGCAATCAGTCGGTCGGGTTCAGTTCCCATGTGGAGACGACTGGCACTGACGCAGTAGGTGCCGAGATCACCAAGCGCCCCGCCAGCGAGGGGTGCGGATAGGCGCACATTCGGCTGGTTGCGGTCAATAGGGAAGCTGAATGACATGGTCACCCGCCGAAGGTTTCCAATAGTGCCGTGGGTGATCAGTTCTTGTATACGCGTATGGCGTGGGTCATAACGATACATAAAGCCTTCGATGAGCTGGACGTCGGCGGTGGCGCAGGCAGTGACCATGTCGGTCGCCTCCGTTGCGTTAACGGCGAAGGGCTTATCCACGAGCACATGCTTGCCCGAACGAGCAGCAGCCACGACCCATTCGTGATGCATGGAGGTCGGAAGCGGGACATAAACCGCGTCGACTGAGTCGTCGTCGAGCAGGTCGGCGTAGGATCCGTGGGCGATCGGGATTTCGAGGTCGGTGGCGAATGTTTGCGCGGATGCGAGGTCGCGGCTGGCCACGGCACGCAGTTCGCCGTTGCGCGATGCGTGGATGGCCGGGCCGACAGCACGACGCGCGATGCTGGCAGTGGAAAGGATGCCCCAGCGAACGCGGTTGTTGGTCATGCCGGTGGTGGGTATCCCCGATGCCGTAGTGGTTGCCGAGGCTCGACACTCCGGTTAATGACGTTACGTGGCCAGCAGCCGTCGGCGATCCACGCCATCTGTTCGGCCGCGCCTTCCCCGACGCGGTGAATGCTGACGGTGGTCGATCCACCAATATGGGGTGTCCAGAGAACGTTTGGCAGGTTGATGAGCGGTGTACTTGGTGTGGGCGGCTCAACTTCAAACACGTCCATACCAGCGCCAGCAAGGGAGCCTGACTCGAGTGCCGTGATTAGTGCGGCCTCATCAACAATGGGCCCCCGTGCGACATTAATCAGTACGGCCGAAGATTTCATCTGGGCGATCAGGTCGGCATTGACGAAATGATGCGTTGCGGGTGTATAGGGTAGGTGGATGGAGACGATGTCAGCCGTGGAAAACGCTTCGGATAGGCTGACCAGTTCAACCCCAAGACCTTGAGCTTCCCATGGCGAAATTGTGGGTGCATAGGCGATGCAGCGTGTACCAAAGGCTTGAGCCCGCAGGGCCACCGCTCGGGCAATACGACCGAGTCCGATGAGGCTTAACACGCTGCCTCGCATGTCGCCGACGGGCTGGACGTGTCGTTCCCAGTCAGCGATACCCCGCTGGCCGGCGCGCCATTGCTCCAGGATCTGCGGAACTCGCCGAACGGCGCCCAGCATTAGGTATATGGCGACGTCGGCTGTTTGCTCGGTTGCAAATGTGGGGATGTTGCCAACCACCACACCCGCAGCTGTCGCGGCCTCGACGTCTATGTGGTCGACCCCGACGGTTGGGGCGATGACGCCGATGAGGTCGGGTAGCTGGTCGAAGGGGCGAAGGCGATATGGTCCATGCGAGAAGATCACGCCGTCGTAGCCAGAGAGGCGCTCGACCGCTTCATCATCGTTGGTGGGTGCAGGCACCACATTGAGTGTGGCCCCGATCGCGTCAAGGGGCTGTCGGTGCTCAACGACACGTTCGTGGCGCAGGCCATCCGTTAAGGCGACGCGGAATGAATCGTTGGGCATTCTACGCTTACCTTTGTGTAGTGTCAGAATTACTGCACCGTAGCGCATTGCGCGCTGCGTGTTGTTGGTTCAACCGATGACGGAGGTCTTAGTGGCAACGGACGTAACAGTGCTTGGTGCTGGAAATACAGGTTTTGCGGTAGCAGCTAACCTGACGTTGGGTGGTTGCACGGTCACGCTGGGTGAACTTCCGACGTTCGCCGAGGCGATTGGACCCGTGCGAGACGAGCGGGTGATTCAGTTGCATGGCGAAGCCTGTGTGGGGGCTGCGCACGTAGCGGGTGTTACCGACAACGTAGGAGAGGCAGTGGCGGCATCTGACACATTGTTGCTGATCGTACCTGCCTACGCTCATGCGCCATGGACTCGGGCGATTGCGCCTCACATTCGTGATCAACATACGCTCACCTTGATGCCAGGAACCCTGGGTGCTTTCGAAGTCGCGCGGATCTTGAATGAGATGGGGGCTCCGGCGATTCCTGTGGGGGAGACAGATACGGCCCCGTACGTGTGTCGCAAGACTGGGCCTGACGAAGCCACGATTTGGGGCGTGGTTCCCCGAGTAGGCTTGGGCGTGGTGCCGGCAACTGAAACATCCCGGGTTCACGCAACACTTGCGACACTCTTTTCCGGCATTGGGGCGCTTCCGGATGTCTTTGCCTGCGGACTCGGTGCCTTAAATCCGGTTGTCCATCCACCGGGCGTTGTTATGAATGCTGGTCGAATCGAGCGGTCGAGGGGCGAGTTTTACTTCTACGATGAGGGTGTGACGCCCGGTGTGGTGTCCGCGATCATGGCCTTGGATGCAGAACGGCGCGCGGTGGCAGCGGCGCTGGGGCATGACTTGCCAGATGCGGCTGCGGCCTTCCACGCAGCCGGGTTTGGGCCTCGTTCAGAACCGCCCGATCTGTGGGCCACAATCAACGGCAGCCGTATGCTGACGGTGCTCAAGGCTCCGGGCCAACTCAATACACGATGGTTGTCCGAGGACGTGCCCTATGGATTACGCGCGTGGGCCGGGCTCGGTGCAGTGCTTGATGTGCCGACCCCTGTCATCAATGCGGTCATCACACTTGGTCTGACCGTGCTGGGCGAGCCGCTCGATACGAACCGGCGCACGCTTAACGATCTGGGTCTGGAGGGAATGACGTGTACAGCCATGCTGGAGCTCGCACGTCGCGGATTCCAGTAGACGCATTGCAGGTGCCGATGGCGGGCGCGACGTGTAGCTGGGTGAAGCGGGGATAAGCCACCGCGTTGTTGGACATGCTGCTGTGGTCCGTGTCACACGAACGAGCCATCGCGGCAGAGGTCTGAGCTTTTCGGCGTTCATCCAACGGGTACGGTCCGTACCATGGAGTCACTGATTGCATGTATGTGGGGTGTGTGATGGTGCTGGTTTCGGTCGATGGCGCGCGCGAGGTGTCCGCTCGAATATTTTCTGCCGCGGGCATGCCTGTTGATATGGCTGAGCAACTCGCGCAGTGGCTGGTTACTTCCAACCTTTCCGGTCATCCATCCCACGGCATTCAGCGCGTGCCGGAATACGTGCGAGCGATCCGGGAGGGATCGATGGTGCCCGCGGCCTGTCCTTGTGTCGTATCCGAGACTCCGACAACCGTCTTACTCGATGGCCAATGTGGGCCTGGACACTTCGCGGCGGCTGAACTGACGCGGCGTCTTGCGGCCAAGTGTCAGGAGAGCCAGATTGCGATGGGTGGGATCGTGAATCCCACACACATCGGCCGTTTAGGCGAATGGGCAGAGTTGGCTACCGATCTTGGCGTGATCCTGTACATCTCGTTGGGATCGGCCGCGACGCAGCGGATGGTCACAGCGACTTACGGGTCCAGCGAAGGCCGTCTCTCGACCAACCCGATTTCCTTCGGTGCGCCGGGTGTGGACGGCGATCGTTTCGTGTCAGACTTCGCGACGAGCGCAGCTGCTGAAGGCAAGATCCGGGTCGCCCGTGATAGCGGTAAGTCTGTTCCTGAGGGTTGGATCCGTGATTCGAAGGGGCAACCCACGACTGACCCGAATGACTTTTACGATGGTGGGATCCTCATGACGTTTGGCGAGCATAAGGGATCTGCTATTGCTGTCATGACCACGCTGCTGTCGGTAGGTCTCATCGGTAGTGCTGTTGATTCCAGCGGCGATGCGTGGGGGGTTTTCGCCTTTGCGATTGATCCGAACGTCTTCGGGCAGGGTGAGGTAGCCCGGATTGCTATTCAGCGGCAGCTCGATGCGATCCGTTCGACGGCTCCGGCCGACGGGTTTGACCGCGTGCAGGTCCCCGGGGACTTCGAGCACCTATCCCGTGAGGCGTTGGCGAATGGGCCGCTCGAGATTCCTGATATGACCTGGGAACTGCTTCTTGACGCGGCGGTGAGTGTCGATGTTCCGCGAAGCGCAGTCGACGCGGTGCAGGTGGGTTAGTCGGATCGCGTAGCCCCGGCCGATTGGTTCTCGTCCAGCCAATTCGTACCATACGCTGTGTGCCGGCTCGCCTGTCGGTGCTCATCGTTGATTCGAGGACATCGAATGCCGACGTTCGCTGTGGAGCCGTTGACCGATGCTACGGCTCAAATCTTGGCCGCTGCGGGAGCGCCCGATGACATTGCCGCTAAGATTTCCCGCTGGCTCGTAAACGCGAATCTTTCAGGGCATCCATCGCACGGTGTGATTCGTGTTTCACAGTATCTGGACCAGATTGCGGGTGGAAGTTATCGCCCGGCCGAACGCCCGCAACTTCGTTCCGAAACGGATACGACGGTGCTGATGGAAGGCGGTGGGGCGTTTGGCCATCTCGCGGCTGAGGAACTCACCATTCGGTTGGTTGAAAAGGCGCGCATGGCCCGTGTGGCGATTGGCGGGATTGTGCGGTGTAACCATATTGGGCGGTTAGGTGAGTGGTCAGAACTTGCGGTGTCCATGGGCTCGATCTTCATTATGACGGCCGGAGGGCCGGGCATGATGCGCACGGCCCCTTTTGGTGGTCGTGAAGGTCGAATGAGCACCAATCCAATCTCGTTTGGTGCCCCGGCGGCCGAAGCGGAACCGATCATTATGGATTTTGCGACGACGGCGGCAGCTGAAGGCAAGATCCGAGTGGCTCGAGATAAAGGAGTAGAGATTCCGCCGGGACAGATTCTCGATAGTGCGGGACAACCCTCAACCAACCCTAACGACCTGTACGACGGGGGCGTCATGTTGCCGTTCGGTGGGCACAAGGGTTATGGGTTGATGCTTCTTTCCGAAATTCTGGCGTCGAACCTCATTGGTGACACTGTGCTCTCCGGGCCAAGCTCACCGATTGGCACATTCGCGATGGCGATTGACCCTGATGCCTTTGGCGCGGGTGATGGATTTACGGCGTTGACCGACGGCACGATCAATCGTGTCAAGAACACGGCTCCGGCTGAAGGGTTTTCTGAGGTGCTGGTTCCGGGTGACGTCGAACGCCAGTCACGGCTCGATGTGACCGCGAGCGGGATTGAGTTGCCGGATGCCACTTGGTCGGCTGTTCTTGATTCCGCTGTGAGCGTGGGTCTTGATCGGGATGCGGTAGCCGCGACTGCGGCCGGGTAGTCCCAGCACGACCCAGCGGTCGTTAGTCTAAGAACGCCTCGATCCGTCGCATCGCTTCCTCAAGCGTGTCCATGCTGGTAGCAAAACTCAGGCGGACACAGGCGTCGTTCCCGAAGTCACTGCCGGGCACGACCCCGACATGGCTTTCCTCGAGCAGCCGACCTGCCCACGCTGTTGATCCCGACACGCCTAACGATGCAAACGTGTCGGAGACGTCGGGAAACACATAGAAGGCTCCACCCGGGGCAGGACAGGCGACGCCTTCGAGGCGGTTCAGGGCTTCGCTAACAAACCGGCCCCGACTTTCAAAAGCGTCGCGCATTTCATCCACACAGGTCTGGTCCCCGTTCAACGCGGCTGCCATGGCATGCATGGTGAACGTCGCTGCTCCGCTCGTCGTTTGTGTTTGGAGCTTGGACATGCCTTTGATCAATTCGACCGGGCCGGCGGCATACCCGATTCGCCACCCCGTCATCGAGAACGTTTTGGATCCAGCGTTAAACGTCAACGTGTGGTCGTAGGCATGCGTCGAGGTAGCCGCAAAACTCTTAAATTCCTGGCCACCAAAAAGCAGTCGGTCATACATCTCATCGCTGAGCGTTATCACGTCGGTGTCTGCCAATACAGCAGCCAGCGCGTCGGTTTCTTCCGGCGAGTAGGCGGCCCCGGTGGGATTGCTCGGGGAGTTGAACACGAAAGCCCTGGTTCTTGGCGTGATGGCTGTACGGAGTTGATCGGGTGTGATCTTGAAGCCGCTGGCCGCTCCGGCATCGATGAAGACCGGGACGCCGCCTACGAGCTTGACTTGCTCCGGGTATGACACCCAATACGGCGTCGGAATAATGACCTCATCGCTTGGGTCGAGCAGGGTGGCAAACGCGAGGTAAAGGCCTTCTTTCCCACCGATCGTGGCAATGATCTGGTCCGGGGCGTAGGTCAGGTTGTTTTCTCGCGCGAGTTTGTCAATGACCGCGGTCTTGAGTTCAGCGACGCCTGAGGCTGGCTTGGCGTATTTGGTTTCCCCTCGATCCAGTGCGGCACTTGCCGCCTGTTTAATGTGGTCGGGTGTGTCAAAGTCCGGTTCTCCGGCACCGAGGCTGACGACGTCAATCCCCTCGGCTCGCAAAGCTGCGACCTTGTTACTGACAGCGATCGTTCCAGACTCAGCTAAGTCTTGTATGCGTTGGGAAACCTTCACCAATTAACCTCACGTAGTATGCGGCGAACCGTTATTGTGCCTGATCATGTACCCGGTGTACGTGGTTATTGTTTCGCAGGGGTCTCGAACGCCTCGGAGTTCATGCCGGCAGTTCGCCGGGTGCCCACAATTCGATGAGTTGTCGTATGTAATTACGCGAAGCGCCGCTTGAGTGGAGCTCCTGGGAAATCTCGACATAGTGGCTTACGTCAAAGGGTTTGGGTCCCAAGTTCTGCCCCCAGGCCTCAGTCGCTATTTTGACCGCCTGCTTGTTGTACTTGGTTATTAGGATCGATTCTTGTTCGGCTCCTGCGTAAAGTCCGCCAGCAGCAATCTGCCCGATGATCTCACCGTTCAAGTTAAACACGCCGCTTCCACTCGAACCCTTCCACACTGGGAGGCTGTAGAACAGGTCGGGTTCGTAAAATGTTGAATCGCCAATGACCGATCCGGCTGACACTACATATGGTCCGGATCGGGACATGATTCCAGGATGTCCCACAGAAAGGATGGGCGTGTATTGGTCAACGGTGTCGGAGTTGGCCAGACGCGCCGGCGATAGGTCCATCCGCTCCGTCGTGCGTAACAGGGCGACGTCTCCCAAATCTGAGTCAACAATGTCTATCGTTCGGCCGTCCATCAGACTTCGCTCACCATCGATCATGGATTTTCCGATGAGAGTGGCTTCGACATCTTGACCGGAATAGGTTCGAAATGTCGCTTTGTCCCCAATCGCCATTGCAGATACGCAGTGATTGTTCGTGACGATCAAATCATTGGTCACGGCAAATCCGGTGCACACACAGCCGATACTAAAATCTGTGCGCCTCACATCGGCTGCACAGTTGGGACATCCAGTTTGCCGCGCGAACATTACGGTCGCTTGTTTAGCGAAATCGAATGCCGGGGAATCGAGATGTTTCACCGGAAATCCAGACGCCGTGAACTCACTGCCCCAGTCAGTGATTTCGATTCGGGCATTGTTTTAGGTTAATGCGTTTCTAGGCCATACGGTTTGATCCGAAATCGTGGGGGATGTCGTCATCGACTTATCAAGGCCAGCCACCACGCGTTCGCCCTCGGAGTAAAAGTAGCTGGTTGGTACGGTGAGCGACGTTTCCGGCGGATCAGCCAGGAAACTGCTTAAGATGCCCAAGGTGTTCATGCTGCGGTGGATATCGCCCTTGCACCGCGCCGGGTCTTGGCCCCAGGTATCAGCGATTACTCCAATCACCATTCCCTTGCTGTTGAGCAGGGGCGCACCCTGACTGCCTTGATCGGTATATAAATTCAGAGCCAATGGCCGGGCCTCGGAATTGGCCACCTGTAGGTCCAGTTGGTCGCATTCGGTAGCCCGATGACCCGTGGTCACGTGCCACCCCCCGGCTCCACGTCCCCGAATCGGGTGATGGATGGTCACGACGTCGTCTTGGGTGTCTACGGCGGCTGATGCGCTGGCCAGTGGGAGGACGGTAATATGCCCGGTATGCGCGTCCCATGGCTGCCATGTGCTGACTAGGGAGTTGCCGTGCGGTGAAAAACGATCGACCTGGATAATGCTGAGCACGTCGCCTTGTGACACGACCTGACCGCTCGCCCAAGTACCATCCATTAACTGGATAAACGGGCCAGCGCCCGTTTCAGCGCGAAGATTAGGATCGGTATAGCCTGCACGTAACTGCTCGCAGTCCTGCGAGTGGGAAATTATTTCGCTGCCATAGAGGCCTGCGTCGTCTGGTGTGTTCACGCTTCCGAGCGCTGCGGTATGCGTGAGCACCAGATTGTCGGCAATAAAGAATCCGGTGAACGGTAAGGTCGTTTGGAGCCACTCTTGGACGACACCTGCCATGGAATCTGTTGCGCTGCTGTTATCAGCGGTTCCGTCAGTCCCGATGAAACACCGGTCGCCCATCACTTGCACGACGCCTGCTGCAGCCCAGCGGGCTACTTGGCCCGTGGCATCTAGACTTGTGAATTCGATGGTGTCGGGTTGGACGTGCTGCCGATATCCAGAGTAGGGGCTGATCGTGTAACCGTTTTCGCCCACATCCTCGAGCCAAACCACCTCTCCATCCGGCCACTGATTGGCGAGGGTCTGTACTCGAAAACATCCGTCTGGGGTGCACACTTTCTTGTAGTCGCCAGAGCCAGACTCGAATGCAACGCAATCTTGTCTTAGAGAGTCAGCGATGACCCCGCCGTCGTACACGAAATCGGACCTGGCGCGCTTGGTGCCCGGTGGTTCCACACAGCTCGATCTGTCCCAATCATATGGGTCATCCGTGCCGAGTTGTCCATCGTCTGGCGGTCGTTCGGCGATGGTCACAGGCGGCGGGTCTCCTGGAGTGGGAGATGTGAGGTGTCGACGGTAGTTGCGGCGGTCTGACATTCGTAACTGTTCGTTCCAACGGATCGACAGGCTTCCGCTTGTACCGGCAGGTCAGGTTGCAGTGCGGGCACGACGAAATTGAAGACCGGGCCGGTACCGACGATGTCACCGTTGTTGACCTGCCAGTTCAGCTTGCTTCCAACCGCGGCGCCATGGAGTTCGCATGTGACTGTCCGCTGTTGGGCATTGGTGGTGCAGGTAATGGCCAGCGTGTCGGCGCCGTGGTCGGGGGACGGGGTATTGACCACAGGCGTTGGCGCGGTGCTGGGTACCACCGGTGCCTTTCGACCTTCACCGACTGGGCGTGGTGGAAGCTGGGATGTGTCGACCGTCAGAGCAACGATTATGCAATTTACGCCGACGGCATCACATGACTCTAGGTGGATGGGATAGGTCGGACTGGCTTCAGATGGGATGAACTGGACCTCACGGCCCTGTAATTGGAGGTTCTCGTTCCCGACCAACCAGAAAGCGTTTTTCCTCCGGCAGATGCGTCAGCTACACAGGAGACCAAGCGCATTGCCAGACTGAACGTACAGATTGGATTGAGCGTTCCTGCGTCGTTTGCCGCGGGTGGTGGGGGTCCACCCTGACCTGGCGGCGGTGGCCCATCAGGGGTCACAGGTGTTGGGACGGTGGTCACACGGCTGGCAATTTCGGACGGTGTCGAAAGGCTTGTCCCACCGCAGGCCATGCCCAGCCCGAGTGCCACCAGGCACAGGATGAGACGGATGGATAGTGACGCTATCCAGTCGTGCGCGAAACGTGAAATGAGCCAATGCGGGTCATTGGAGCTCCGACGCGCGGTGTGTTGCCTGCTCGATGACTTGGAGCAGGCTTTCGCGGACAGCCTCGGCTTTGATTGTTGAGGCAATCCGGAGCCCGGCAGGGTCCTCGGCCGTGGCTTGAAATTGGACCTGACCATCGAGGACGATTGCGCGCATGCGGGTTGAATCAAGAGTTAGATATTGCTCGCCCAGCGTGAGCATGAGGGCTGCTGGGTCGTACATAGAGGTCCAGTCGCGTTGACGACGATCAAGATATCTTGTGAGCATCGTCGCTAGCGAAGGTCCGACTCCGGGCGCATTGTGTATCCGAGGGAGATCAGCGCGCTGCAGGCGAGCCTGTGAGCTGATGACGTAGTCCGCGACTCGGACGTTCAAACTGCTGTTGCACACGGTACATGCGGCCTCAGGATTGCTGCTGAAATTGTGCTCCCACATATTATTGGGGTCGTGTCGTCCACCCATCATGACGATGCCAGCCAAGCGCTGGGCGGATTCTGGTCGTTCTGCAATCAGTCGAGCAGCGTTTGTGGCTGGACCGATCGTGACGAGCCAGATCGGATGGGTTTCATGAGCTAAGACATCCGCCATGAGGTCCCACGCTGGACGTGGATCACGTCTCGGGTCATCGGTGCCAGGGGGTAGCAGGACATCCCCGGAGCGAGTTGGCTCTCGCCGTTCACCCCACGGTGCCCCAGCCGCAACCGGGATGCCACTGGTTTTGAGGTCGTCCAGTAGGCGAAGTACGAGGGCTGCGCGCCACTGGGTGTCGCCGAGGACCGTCGTGATTGCTCGGACATCAATCTGTGGGTGGCGGATGGCAAAGGCCAGCGCAAAGGCGTCGTCGACATCATCGCCGAGATCCGTGTCGAGTATGAGTGAAATCACCACGCGTATCCTATGCGTGTGTGCCAGAGATCGAGGTGTTGGTCTGTCGCTGATGCCCTGCTATTGGCCACACTACATGCTAGGAATTGTCACCACTGCTCATCGTGCTGCTCAGATTGTCCAGCAATTGTTCAAATTCGAGCGTGACGCGAGATTTTTCACCAAATGATCGAATCAGTCCAAGCGGACCCCCGCCCGACCAGGTCCGAGTCACGGTTATTTCGGTCTCCGATCCGCTTGGACGAAGATCGACCGTCGTACGTATGTTGTTGAACCGGCTGATGTCGCGGCCGTCGTGTACTTCTTGCTCCGTCCGCCACGCCATACGGCGTGAGTCATCCCAGGCGACAAGACGCTGATGTGCTTGAATCCCGCCGTTCATTTGTGCGGTGTGTTCGCGGCCCATACCTTTCGGTGGGCCGCCGGTGTGCTCGACGGAAAGTACATCCGGAAGCCATTCATTCGTTCGCTCGAAATTTGAGAGGAGGTGCCAGACGCGTTCCTGTGATCCAGGTACGACGCGACGGGCGACAACTTTGGCCATGGGCTGGGGGATCCTTTCATACGAGCGAACTGCATTGCCGTGGATGTTAAGACATAGCTCGGGGCGCAAGTCTGCGTTGCGTGGTGGGAAAGCCGCAAGGTGGAAAGCCGATGCTACGCTTGCTCCGTCGAGCTTTGCGTGTGCAAGCCCCCGTCGTCTAGAGGCCTAGGACACCACCCTTTCAAGGTGGAGACAGGGATTCGATTTCCCTCGGGGGCACCTAATAGGCGTTTCAGATCGTTTAGCAATCACCGCTGTTCGGGATTACACATATGAATTTCAGGCTACCCGAACCCGTGTTCTCAAACTGGTGGAGATCGTTTGGTGGAACATAGACGGCTTGGCCAGCCTCAAATGATTGCCTGTTGTCAGCCGTTCGCAATTCGCCTGAGCCTTCCACGATGAACACTTCATGTTCCCACGGGTGCTGGTGGTAGGGCGTGGTCGCCCCTGGTGCCACAGCAAAGAGGCGCATTGCGAAATTTGGTGGTGAAACTTGGCGTGCAATGAGGTCATGCTTGATTACGGTGCCAACACCGTCTTCGCTGCGGTATGTCTCGGTTGGCACGTCAGTGGGTGCGACGACAAACGGGTGGTCGGCGATGCGAGTTGCCATATTCAGTCTCCGCTAGTAAGTGTGCCCGCCTATCCTATGACGCTGGCCAAGGTGCGTGGAGGGTTTCAGGGCCAGTGGAATCCATGCGCTACATCCTCCACAATAGACGTGCGATAGCCGTAGGGATGAACCATGCCGCCGACTGTAACGATCCGAATACCGAGCTTGTTGCGTCATCACACGAACGATGCGCGCATCGTTGAGATGCAGGCGGCCAGCGTTGGTAGTGCTCTAGAGGCTCTATTCGTACAGCACACCACGTTGCGTGATTCTTTGATTCCACCGAGTGGCAACGTGTTTGAGACGACAAGTCTGTTTGTCAATGACAGCGAGTTGAGTGTAGATCCGGGCCTCGCGACTGAACTCGTTGATGGGGATATGGTGACCATTCTTCCGGCTATGGCTGGCGGCAGTGGGTGTTTTTCTGACGAGGTCCGCGCCGTTCTTGTTCAAGCTTCTTCAGGGCGCACGTCTTGATATCGACCCAATTGAGAGGCGTTCTTCAGGCTATTGATGCAATCAACAGTGCTGATCCCAATCAGATCGAAATTGAGAACGAGATGCGTCCGAAAGAGTTGACCCATGCGGGGATGGTTTCGGCGTGGATCGAGCGACTTTGTCCTGATGCTGACGACGCGTTGCGTATTGCCGCGCATGGACACCATGTGCGGCGCTGGTCGATTCCGCGGGATAGCTATCCGGCCGGTCGTCGTGGTTATCTACGCTGGCGCCAAGCGTTACATGACGTCCATGCGGAGACATTGGCCGAGGTGATGGTGGATGCTGGTTACGAGGCATCCGTGATCAGTCGTGTCCAAGACATTGTGCGAAAGAAGAACCTGCGACGTGATCCCGATGTAGAGGTGATGGAAGATGTGCTGTGTTTGGTCTTTCTTGAAACCCAGTTCAGCGAGCTCTGTTCCCGTCACCCAGAAGCCACGATGGTTAACGTGGTGCAGAAGACGTGGCGCAAGATGTCGCCGCGTGGGCAGGCGTTAGTTGATGATCTGAATCTTGAGTCTGAGGATCTGAGGTTTTTGGCACGGGCGCTTGAATCGGACTCGGCGGCTGCTTCAGATGGCAACGCGTAGAGAAATGTTGCTTGCTTTGGGTATTGTAGCGGTGGATCACTGAAGCGGTGAAACTTGTGGACGAGAGTATCGATGACGTTCAGCGGCTCATGTTTGCGGTTATCCATCGAGATGATGTGGATGCTGTTCGAGATTCGCTGAATACCTCGGGTTACCGCTTCACACGCGTTGACGCACAGGGCGGTTTTTTGCGTCGAGGCAATTCGATTTTTATGGTTGGTGTTCGCGCTGAACAGGTTGATGACGCGCTTGAAAAGATGCGTGCGGCTGCCGGGCAGGCCTCAGCCAAATCGGATGAGGGGTCTCAGTACGGCATTGTGTTTGTTGTGCGCGTAGATGCGTTTACCAGACTGTGAGGTTCTAGGAGCACGCTGTGGACTGTTCTGATCCTGCGAATTGGAATCGACTAGTGTTCGTCGTTGTTCACTTGGATGATGCAGGTGACTATGCTGACACGTTGCTGGAGGGTGGGTTTTCACACACACGCGTAACTGGGAGCGGCGGGTTCTTGCGGAACGCTAATGTTGTGTTCATGGTGGCTATGGACAGGGCTCGTCTGGGGGATTTGGAGCGTCTGACCGCGAGCAGCTGCCGCACTCGGGATGAGTTTGTAACCCTGCCGTGGACCGGAGAGATAGACGTCGCGTCGCCCATCGAGGTCACCGTGGGCGGTGCAACGATGTTCGTGCTCGAGATTGAAAAGGCGATACGCATATAGCAAACGGGGCGTGTGCACGGGATTTTCGCTGGAAGTCCTACCAGATGAGGCTTATGCCTCGGTATGCGGCGTTTGTTGCCACCAATGTGGACGGCTGCTAGTGATTAGCTCGCAACGTCAGATCACGACTGATGCTGAGGCGAGCGACTTGCTGAGTACGCTTGTCGCCATACCAAGTGTTGCGCCCGGGGTTGCGGGCGGAACGGGTGAGGCTGCAATGGCTGACACCGTTGAGGCATTTGCTCGTGCGACTGGTGCTCACGTAACCCGACAAAAGGTCTTGCCGGGCCGTGAGAACGTGATTTGCTCGGTCGGGGCTGATCTCTCGGCTCCATGCCTGCTCCTCGAGGCTCATATGGATACGGTTGCCCTCGGATCCATGACCGATGGCCACGAGCCGCGAGTGGATGCCGAGGCGCGGTTGCACGGGCGTGGTGCGTGCGACACGAAAGGTTCTCTCGCTGCGATGCTGTTAGCTCTCCGTTGGGCGGCGTGCCACGATGACCCGCCAGGCCCGATGACATTGGTCGCGGCTGTGGATGAGGAGACAGGTGGTACCGGGGCGCAAGCACTTGCGCGTTCGGGTATTCGGGCAGAGGGTGCGATTGTGGGTGAGCCGACGAGCTTAGACGTGGTGCGGGTGCATCGTGGTGATGGGCACTGGCGTATTGCCACGTTTGGCACGGCTGCTCACAGTTCCACACCCGAGTTGGGCGATAACGCAATCTTCCGTATGGTGGATGTCCTGCAGGTCATCCGCGAGGAATATGACCGCCGTCTTACAGAGCGCGTTCACCCACTTGCGGGCGCATCGTCCTTCTCGGTCAGCACTATCGATGCTGGAACCTCGATTAACGTGGTTCCGGATCGATGTGAACTCGTAATGGAACGTCGGCGCATTCCTGGGGAATCACCAGCTGATGTTCTGGTTGAACTCGAAGAGGTTCTCGAGATTGCCAGACGACGCCATCCGGGCCTACGGGTCGAAATTGTTGACTCGGTTGCCTCTGGTGAGGTTCTGGATACACCAGAGGATTCGCCCATAGTTGAGGTTACGCGGGGGGCTGTGACGGACGTGTGTGGTGCCGCACGGGTGATCGGTGTGTCGTACGGATCGGACGCCGCAACGCTAGCTACGGCTGGGATTCCGAGCGTGTTGTGCGGGCCGGGCGACATTGCGTATGCGCATACAGCGGATGAATTCGTTCCTCTGACCGAAGTTGTTCAGGCGGCTGAGATATATGCTCGGGCTTGGATGCGATTCGCGGACGTGGTGGCTGCCTCGTCGATCTGAGATGAGGCCTCAAGGGATGGAAATTTGTGCACGGGTCGCTGTTTGCTGGATGGATCGGTGTCTCATGCAATCGATTCGGGTGTGCGTACTGGGGGATTCGCGACTAGACTCGGCACGATGATGACGGAACTGAATGGCCTGAAGATTCGGGGCTATATGCCTCGCGACGCCTCGCGGATTCGTGAGCTGACGCTTGAGGGATTCGACGGCGTCAGTATCGACCAGAATGCGGATCGGCTGCTGGAGCTTGAGGCCTCCCCCGATTGGCAGGCGCGTAAGTGGGCGTCTGTAAAAGCCGAACTCGATGCGTCGGCGAATGACCATTTTGTCGCGGTTCTCGATGGTACGGTGGTCGGATACATCACCACGCGTCCAGTACCCGAAACGGGTATTGGTCATATTCCCAATCTTGCAGTTGACGCCGGTGTCCGACGCTGCGGCATCGGGTCCCGGCTGATTGCACGTGCGATCGACCATCTTCGTGGGATGGGCATGCGGACAGCCAAGATTGAGACTTTGGAGCAGAACGCGCAGGGACAAACGCTCTATCCGCACTTTGGCTTTGTTGAGGTCGCGCGCCAAATTCATTTTATGCGGCGCCTCGATCAGGACTAGCGCACCACGATTCTTAGCCGTCGCTCCAGTCGAAAAGACAGCCGACCAGCGAAGGATCTGATGTAAAGAGCAGATCGTAGGCGGTTTTAAAGTCATCCGGCATGATTCGGTGCGTGATCAGCGGAGTGACTGACACCCGTCCCGAGGCCAGCATTGCCATGGCTGCGTCTATGTCACGGCGGGACGACCAGAGCGTCGGTATCGTCTCGGTTGTGGGATCGCCTTCCCGATCAAGGGGTCGAATTGAGTCGTGGGCACCAATGATTGTTAGCCCCTTCTTGTGCACATAGCGATAAAAATTCACATTATCTGTGGTGCCTCGTGTGCTCGCTAGCAGAACAACTCGAGCAAGATGACCGGCCATCTCGAATGCTGTGGTGATCGGGGCAGGGGATCCGGTGCACTCGATGACAACGGAGGGGCCACCTGGTGGGTCATCAGTGATCTGGTCGCGGCCTTCTGTTGATGTCACATCTAATGGTTTCAAGGTGGTCGGGTCAACGGGTGTTAGTCCCGGGATGGGCTCAACCAGGTTCCGACGTACGGGATCTGTGTCGGCGACAAGCACCTGCGCGGCTCCGGCGGCATAGGCGTACTGTGCAGCCAACGATCCGATCAGACCTGCGCCGATAACCAAGACTGTTTCACCAATCTCGACCCGAGCCTTTCGCACACCCTGTAGGGTGATTCGTAATAGCGCGTGAAATGCTGCGTCCTCATCTGCTATTGCGTCGTCGATTGCCCGGACTCG
>PVBE010902333.1_pt1 | contig 17346 bp, 12 predicted proteins | sample 1631181 | NCBI WGS metagenome assembly PVBE01 (sample SAMN08397723, study PRJNA350692) | Marine metagenome, whole genome shotgun sequencing project. | isolation source: water | place: Pacific Ocean | collected 2012-04 | reverse complement strand
GCGCCACGAGCGCAAGACGGGCGCCTACTGCATCGACCTGTACGAGTACCCAAACGTTCGAGACGCCACCCCCTGGGTCTACGTGGGCTGGGCCGAGGCCAAGGAAGCCTGCGCATCCCGGGGAAGGCGCATGTGCGGCGAAGAAGAATGGGTGAAGGCATGCGGCGGTGAGCAGGGCTGGCTGTTCCCCTACGGCGACGAGCACGAGCCGGGACGCTGCAACGACAACGTAGACCCGGTCGGCGACGAATCCCAGAAGGCGGGCGGCGGCGCGTTCGAGCGCTGCGTCAGCCCCTACGGTGTCTACGACATGGACGGCAACGTCAGTGAGTGGGTGGACGCCGTGCACGAAAAGGACCCGGAGCGCGAACGCATCGTCCGCGGCGGCACCATGTGGGTGGCGGTCTACGGACACGGCTGCATGTCCCGCCACAGCCACCATGAAGGCGGGCCCACCCACGGTGACGACGGCTTCCGTTGCTGCAGGGATCCCGCCTCTTGAGGCTCTCCGAGCCCCGGGTCCAGCGCGCCCTGCTGGCGCTCCTGCTCCTGCTGGCCACGGGTCTTCGGCTCTGGGGCCTGCGCTTCGGGTTTCCTGCCCTCACCCACTCCGACGAACCCCAGGTGGTCATGGTGGCCGTCAACGCCGCCACGGGCCAGCTCTCGCCAGGGTTCTTCGCCTACCCCGCCCTCTTCCCCTACCTGGCCGGGCTGCTGCTGCGGCTGTGGGTGCTCGTGCAGCCGTGGGTCTGGTCCGACTTCCAGGCCTACTTCGACGCTTACTGCGGCGACCCAACGCACGCCTACCTCTTCGTTCGCACCTGCAGCGCAGCTGCGGGTGTAGGCATGGTGGCCGCCACGGCATGGCTGGGTAGGCGCATCGCGGGACCCCGAGTGGGTCTGTTGGCCGCGGCCCTGGTGGCGGTCAACACCTACGCCGTGAGGGACAGCCACTTCGCGACCACGGACATCCCGGTGGCGCTGGCCTCCACGCTGGCCCTGGTGGCCATCCTGGGTTTGCTCGACGGGACCACCCTGCGCAGGCTCGCCCTCGCGGGTGCCGCGGTAGGCCTGGCCTCCGGCACCAAGTACCCAGCTGGCGCGCTGGTCCCGGTCCTCGTCCTGGCCGCGTGGTTCGGGAGCGCCGGTTCCGCCCAACACAGGGCGCGCTCCCTGCTTCCGGGTCTGGCGCTCGCGCTGGCGGCCTGCGCCGGGGCTTTCTTCCTGACCAACCCCTACGTGCTGCTGGACTGGGACACGTTCGTCCAGGACCTGAGCCGCGAGTCTGCACGCCGGCTCGGGGTCAGCTCCGCCCAGTTCGAAGGGCCGGCGTGGCGTTGGTACCTCACGCACACCCTGCCCACGGCCTTCGGTTGGACGGCGCTCGGGCTGGTCGGTGTGGGCGCTGCGTGGTCCCTCGCCGAACGCCGACTCGAGCTCGTCATCGTCACGCTGGGCGCCGGCCTGCTGATACTGCCAGCCCTCCTGGTCGTGAGCGTAGGAGAGCGCTACCTGCTGCCGGCGTACCCTGCCGTGGCGGTGCTGGCAGCCTGGGGTACCCTGCGGATCGGCAAGCGCTGCCGAGCCCTGGGACCTTGGCTCGCCAACACCGTCGTGGTCCTCCTGGTGGCCGCCTCGGTGCTCCCACCCCTGGAGCGCTCCGTGCGGCTGGACACCTTGCTCACCCTGCCAGACACGCGGGTGCTGGCCGCACGGTGGATCGAAGACACCCTGGCGCCCGGCCGAAGCATCGCCCTCGAGTGGGCCTACACTCCCCAGGTCTCGGACGAGACCTTCGAGGTGCTCCCCCTCCGCTACGAGGTCGGGGGCCCCCAGGACCAAGGCGCGGACTACGTCGTGGTCTCCTCCTACGCCTTCAACCGCTACTTCCTCGAGCCCGACGCGCACCCCCACGAGGTGGCCTTCTTCGAGGTGCTGGATCGGGGCCCCGAACCCATCGCCACCTTCTCGGGCCTGCCCCCGGAAGGAGCCTTCGGCTACGTCGAGCGCGTGCCCCCAGGCCCCCTGCAGCAGCAGGGCATGATCGGCCCGGAGATCCGCATCTACGGACCACTCGCGCCTTAGCGAGCTTGTTCACTGTTCGAGCCACGCTCTCTCCCTCCGCTGCTAGCCTGGCAGCGCACACACCCGGCACGGCCGGGAAGGGAGGAGAGCCATGATTCGATCCACCTTGCTGCTCGCGTTCGCCGGCTGCGCCCCCGTGGTCACCGGAGGCTGGGGATGCAATCCCAGCGCCATCGACGACAGCGGCGATTCCGCCATACCCTGCCAAACAACGATCGAGCAGACCTGGCCCGAGGCCGACAGCACCTACTTCTACCACCGAGCGGACCTCGAGTTCGTGCTGGACGATCCCGATCCGGAGTTCACCCCCACGACGATCCTGGAAGGCCCCGACGGCGCGGTGACCGGAGAGAGCTGGCTGTCGGAAGACGAAGACACCGCCTACTTCACACCGGCAACGCCCCTCGAGCCGAGCACCGACTACACGGCCACCATCACCACCTGCATGGGCGACTCGAGCATCGACTTCACCTCCTCCACGCTGGGTGAGCCCCTCGAGGTGGACATCGAAGGATCCACCTACCTGGTGAACCTCTTCGGCGGCCGCGTGCTGGAGCCCGACGGTGTCGGCGAGATCATCACCACCTTCGGCACCCCCATGGTGCTCATCGAGGTGCGGTCCGCAGGGGACTCGTTGGAGCTGATGGGGGCGATGGCCGAGGACATGGGCCCGGAACAGGACCTCTGCACGCCCACCTTCTCGTTCCCCGAGGCGGACTTTTCCCAGTCACCGTACTTCCAGGTGCCCGAGATGGACCTGGCGGTCGAGTTCGGCGATATCTCCGTGGTCATCCACGAGTTCGTGCTCGAGGGCACCTTTGCCTCGGACGGCAGCTGGTTCGGCGGCGGCATCGTGGGTGGCGAGCTGGACGCGAGGGACGTCGTCGACGCGATCGACGAGGTCGATTCGCCAGAGGACTTCTGCAACCTCACGGCGTCCTTCGGCGCCCCCTGCGTGGCCTGTGCCTCGGACGGGGAGGAGTACTGCCTCGACGTGCTGATCGACCGGCTCGAGGGCGATCGGGTGGACACCGACGTGGTGGAGATCACCGACCCGGAGGACAATCCAGACTGCGCGACCTAGCGAGCACCAACCCGCTCGACCGCCTCGGCAGGCAGGCACAACCTCGTGCGGCCCCTGCGCGTCGGGTCCTTCTCGATGATGGCCGCGGGCAACCCGTGCCGAGCGAAGAGCTTGCGGGCGTTGTAGATGGCGGTGTTCAAGGCCGTACGCCCCCGGCGCTCGGCCTGGGCGCCCCAGATGGCTTCCTTGAGCCGGGCGTCGGGCACCCACTCCCCGGGGCTACCCGCGAGCTCCCAGAGCAACAAAAAGGTCTGCCCCGCTGGCTCCACCCAGCTGGCGCCCTGGTGCTCCACCCGCACCAGGCCGTCCTCCCCGTCCCACGCCAGCGTCATCCGCAGCCGAGGCAACCCGATGTCCGCCGCGGTGTGGGGATGGTCCAGCAGCGATCCGTCCAGGGCTCTGGCTTCGGTGACCTGCCAGCAGCAGCAACCCCCGAGCTGCACCCGGTTGCCCGGGCGGAGCTCCCGCCAGCCCTGGGTGCGACGGCCGTCCACGGTCGTCCCGTTTCGCGAGCCCAGGTCCCGTAGGTACCAGCCCCGCCCCCGCCGCCCGATCACCGCGTGGTGCCCGCTGATGCGGTCGTGGTCGAGGACCAGCCCGTTCCCTGGGTGCCGTCCGATGGTCAAGAGTCGCGAGAAGGTGACCCGCCGCTGGCCGCCTTCCTCGATCAAGGTGAGACCCCGCCGCGCACCAGGGAGGCTGGCGGTCCGCGTGTCGGCGCCCTCGAGCTCGCGATCGGCTCCCAGCTCCAGCGTCCAACCCGGTCCGCCCCCAAAGCGCAGGAGCACGCCAACCGACAGCTCCCGGCGGCCCCGTACAGGCGCTCCATCGAGGGTGGTTCCGTTCTTCGAGTCCAGATCGCTCACCCACCAGGCGCCCGCGTCGTGCTCGACGAGCGCGTGGTGCCGGCTGGCGCCATCATGGTCCAGCACCAGGCCGTTGCTTGGATGGCGACCGACGGTCAGGGGCCCACGCAGGGGGACACGGTCCCGGCCGTGGGCGTCACGACCATCCGCGGCGAGCAGGAACGCAGCCATGGGAGAGAGCTCCTCGGTGCGAGCCCATTATCCCCTACGCCGGGTATGAGATCATGGGCGCCATGCCATTCTCCCCACCCCCACCTAGCCTCTGCGACGGCCGCTACCGCCTTGCCGAGGAGCTTGGTCGGGGCGGCATGGCCTCGGTTTGGCGAGCCTGGGACGAGACCCTGCGGGTGGAGCGCGCCCTCAAGCTCCTGGATCCGGAGCACGCCCGGGACCCCACCGCGCGCACACGCTTCCAGACCGAAGCCCGCGCCATGGCGGGCCTGGAGCACCCCCACGTGCTGCGCGTGCATGACGTGGGCCAGGATGGTCCCTGGACCTTCATCGTCATGGAGCTGGCGACCGGCGGCACTCTGTGGAATTGGGTGGAACGCCACGGTCCCATGCCACCCCGCCTGGCGGTGTCGCTGCTGCTCCCGGTGGCCGACGCACTGGCGGCGGCCCATGCCGCGGGCGTGGTGCACCGAGACGTGAAACCCCAAAACGTGATGATCGACGCCAAGGGGCGACCACGCGTCGCAGACTTTGGCATCGCTCGCGTCCGCGGTGGAGACGAGCCCTCCCTCACCCGCACGGGCAGCTCGCTGGGCACGTGGGGCTACATGGCCCCGGAGCAGCGCAAGGACGCCCACTCCGTGGATGCCCGCGCGGATGTCTACGCTCTGGGTGCGACGCTCTGGGCGTTGCTCGCCGGGGAAGTCCCGGTGGATCTCTTCGCCTGGGATCCGGCCCACGACCTCGATCCAGGTCTCTCTCCCGATCTGCTGGCCCTGATCCGCTGCGCCACACGCTTCGAGCCCGCCGAGCGGCCGGAGGACATGCGGGCGATGAGCGACGCTCTGGAGGCCTCACTGCCCGGGCTGCAGCCCATCCCCGCCGGGACGCCCGAGATCGGCGGGCACCGCCCCTCGTCCGGGGCGACGGGCTGGCGGCCACCCGCACCGCGACTCCCACACACGAAGCGCGAGGCGGGGGTCGCCGCTGGCTACCCGTAGGTGTTGCGGGCCTGCTGGGGTTGGCCGCCATCTGGGCCTGGCACGGCCTCCCCGAGCCGCCCCTCGAGCAGGAAGACCGGCAAACGCCACCCGTCCAGGCCGCGGCACCCCACCCCGCTCCGACACCCACGCCGCCCGTAGAGGACGTGCAGTCCGATCCCAGCCCGCAAGAAACCCCCATCCTCGCCCAGCGTGAGGTCTCGCGCGAGCGGGTGCTCCCCACGCCCCCGGCACCCGCCGATCCCGAACCAGACGAGACGCCACCGGCTACAGGGCTCGTGATCGTGGAAGGCGAGGTCTTCCAAGCCGCGCTTCACGACGAAGCTGGTGCGGAGCATCCTCCGGGAGCACTCCCCCCCGGCGTCTACGATCTCGAGGTGGCGCTCACGAACGGCACCACCATCCGCCGCGAAGGCCTGGTGAAGCTCGAAGCTGGCCAAACAGTCCGCGTCCGCTGCCTGGTCGCGGTGGAAAACTGCCGCACGGTCGAATAGCAATCGTCAGGGAGAAGGGAGGTAAAGACCCATTCCCGGCGCAGACTGCCGCATGTCCAGGCCTCCAAGCACCAATGCCCCGTAGACGGGATCCACCCCGACGCTCGCACGGTGAACCGCCGACGGGAGCGCACCGTCATCGCCCGCACAGGGCTGCAGCTGTTCCCAGCTGTTGTCGGGCAGCGCCCACAGCTCCACGCACTTGCTCGGCTCGAGCACGTTGACGCCGTAGTTGGTGGCCAGCTGGGCCCCACCGGTCACCAGCACGCCACCCCCGGTCAGCGCCACCGAGGCGTGGCCCAAGCGCGCGGTCTGCAGTCCACCCTCGGTGGCCTTCCAGCCGCCCCAGACGGAGTCGTACAACCAAGCGCCGTCCTGCGCCGCGACCCACTGTCCGCCGGTACCCCAGCGTGGCACGGTGCCATCCACAAAGGCACCGCCGCTCAGCAGGACGCGTTGCGCATCGACCGAAGCCATGGCGGGCAGCAGCAGGCCCCGGCCCTCCGACACGGGAGAGGAGATCGCGGTCACGCCCGCGTCGTCTCCGAGTAGCCAGCAGCCCCCTTCCGCACCGTAGCCGTCTTTCTCCACGCGGATCCCTCCGCACCAGACCACGGCATCACCCATCGACGCGCCGGCGCCATCCACCAGACAGTGGTCGAGTTCCTCGGAGACCGCCACGACCTCCCGCACGACGGGATCCCACACCTCCACAGTGCGCGCGCAGACCAGCTCCCCGTCTTGGGCAGAGGCCCAGCCCCCGGCGATGAGCACCCGCCCACTGGCCAGCTCGAGGGCAACGTGCCCTGCGCGCGGCTCGATCAGCGCTCCGGCATCGGTGAACACGTGGTCGGTGGGGTCAAAGAGCCGGATCTCACCTCGCACCGTGGTCCCACGCCAGAAGGACTCCCAGCCGCCAGCGACCAGGATGGTACCAACGGCTCCGTGATCGCCGTGCTCGAGCAGGGTGGCGGAGACCTGCATGAGGCCGGCACCATCGGGATCCGCGCTGTCCCACTCGTCTCCGCTCAGGCGGACGATGGAGGTGAGGGCCAGGTTCTCCGCGGGATCGCTCAAGGACCAGGCCATCACCTGGTCGCGGGCCTGGGCGTCCGAGGTCTCGTCCACGCCCCACGGGGTGCCACCGAACAGGTAGAAGGTGCCCACCCCGTCGGACGCCACGGCAGCTCCAAAGCTGGGGGGAGCGGAGAAGACATCCATCTGGCCGGCAGTCGCGAGGTAGAGGGGGACCCGATAGCGGGCGCCACCTTGGACGACCTTGGGCGCCGTGCTCCCCTGCAGGAGCAGGAAGTCGTCGGCCTTGCCGAGCCCCGCGTAGCCCTGCAACAGGAAGCTCACCGGAACATCGGGGACGATCACGTCCTCGGCGACGACCCTCGTGGCTCCCTCCTCCCAGGCCATTTCGTACTCCTCGAGCCAACCTTCGCCACGGACGGTCAACCAGAAGCTACCCACTCCCTCGAGCGTGTCGTCCTGACCCCAGGCCCACACAGGCTCGAAGTTCAGCTTCACTCTTTGGTACCAGCGTTCACGATCACCGGCATCGAGCAACACGCAGCTCGAAGCCAGCAGCGCTGCCAGCGAGAGTGCTCCAACCCGAGCGAGCCAGCGCCGCATCAGAACTCCCACAGCCACAGGGCGCTGGCCGTGCCGAGCCCCGCACCCCCGACGAGGGCCCAGCCGGTATACCCCAAGGCCTTGTTGGCTGCGTACAACCGTGGCTCGATCTCGGGATCGTAGGTTTGGTGGTACGCGAGCCCAGCGCGGTTGGCACCCCAGAGGGACGTCGCCCCCATCGCCCCGGCGACACCGCTCCCCACCAGGAGCCAGCGGGAACGTCGCCGCGGCCTCGGAGCGTCGGGAGCCAACAACCGCAGCTCGGCGACGAGATCGTCCGGTACCCCCAACCCGTCCAGGTAGCGGGTGTGCAGAACGCCCGCTCCATCTCTCCACTGCAAGAGGGAGGCGCGCTCCCCAGGCAGCGCCTGGAGTGACGGCTGGCCGTCCACGACCAGGTCCACCCCCTCGAGGAGCAGCACCGAGCCGGGCTCGGCCTGGCTGGCGGTGACGAAGACCGCCCGGATGCGGCTGCCCTGGGGGGCGATGTCAGGCCCGGGCTCGAAGCCTGGATCCACGGCGTACACGGCCCGAGCCGCTGCCGCCATCAGGCGCGGATCCTGGTCTAGCCAGGCCTGAAGCCCCAGGACCAGGTGCAGCTGCCGTACGGCGGGGGTGCCGAGGGGTTCGACGACACAGGGAAGATCCTGACGAAGCTCCTGGACACGGTCGGCGAAGACCTCCAGCTCGAAGGCCGTGTAGGCCTGGTAGGCCGCCTCCAGCTCACGGATCAGCGCGCCGGACGGGCATGGACAGCCCGCCTGGACAGGGGAGACGGCCAGGAGTGAAGCGAGGATGAGGGCCAACAAGGTGGACTCCGTGAGGTGGAATACCAGGTTTGCCCGGCAGGGATCCAGTTCGCTCGAATGGGAGGGTCTCCGGGGCGTCGGAACCCGCGACCTGAAAAAGGGAGCCCGTCCATGCGTCCCCTCATCGATGTTTTCCAACGAATCTTCGCGACTGTGCTGGTCGCCAGTCTGTACCTCCTCCCCGCCACTCTCGGAGGTCTGGCAGCGCAGCTGGACGCGGACCTGGACACCCAAGCCACCCCGGAACGGGCCGCCACCTTCATCATGAGCCTGCCGGCCGCGGCGGACATCCCCACCCTCCGAGACGAGGCGGAGGAGGAGCCTGAAGAGCCGAAGGAGAGCTCGCAGCGAAGCCTGGCGAAGGACAGCCTGTCCTCCCCGGGCGGCACCCCCATCACCTCGACGGAGACCGAGGCCACCACCGCGAGCAAGAAGACCGGCAAGAAGCGCGGGAAGCGTAGCGGCAAGAGGCGTGGGACGAAGTGCATGACCAGCACGGGCCAGGTGAGCCAGCTGGACAAGAACCACTACCAAATAGAGCGCAGCTTGTTGGACCACTACTTCGGCGACACCGACGAGGCCGACAAGCTGGGCAGTGCCGCCTGGTACCGCGACGAGGACGGCGACATTGAGGGAATCCGCGTTCGACGCGTGCGCTGTGGTAGCCCGGTGGAGGAAGCCGGACTGCGGCAGGGCGACATCATCCGCGCCGCCAATGGCACCCGGGTGGACTCCATCGCCGGCGTGATCTCCCTCTGGTGGCAGCTGCGCCGCAAGGACACGGTGCGCCTGAGCATCACCCGCGACGGGTCGCGCAAGCGGCTTCGTTACTCGCTGGTCTGATCAACGGGTAGCTCCCAGCAGATCCACTGGGTCCCCTCGCGCAGCAGAGGGGGGCCCAGCGCGTTCTCCATGGACTGAACGACGCGCCCCCGGCTGGGCGGCGGGAGCTGGTTGCTGTTGAGCACCAGGAAGCGAAAGCCGAAGTTCCGCAGACTCACCAGCGCGTCGGGCTCGAGGGCGGGCCTCGGCCCCACGCCGGAGACCTGTTGCCGGAACCACTCGAAGAAGGGCTCCCGCTGCATCAGGGGCCCGACAACGTCGGTGGTGAGCGCAGGCAGGGTCATGTGGTACGGGATGGGCCTGCCGTGGGTGAGCTGCGCCGCTTGGTACGGCAGCACGTGGAGCCGATGGGTGCGGGGGGGGAGGTCGAGCACCGGCCCATCGCCCTCGATGGCCGCGAGGCTCCGCAGCGCGGGGGTGTCGGGTACGTGGTAGCCGCCATGAGGCCACTGGAAGCCACGATGGGCTTCGACCACCGCGGTGACGGCCATCGCCAGTCCGAGGGGGACGGCGAGCCACAATCCACGGGGGAGGCGCCCTATCCGCTCGAGCAGCAGCGCAGCAGCCAGGGGAGCCACCAGGCTCCAGACACAGAGGAAGCGGTCCGGTGTGTGAAACCAGCCCAGGAAGGGCACACCCTGCAGATAGGTCCAGAGCCCCCAACCCGGGCTGTCGGGGGCGATGTCACCAGGTCTCCACAGGCCGGGATCGGGCCCCATTGCCATCACCATGCCCAGCAACATCACGCCGCCGATCCCGAGCCAGAGGCGCCGATCGCGAGCCCGAAGGGTCCACGGCAGGGCGGGCAGGGCCAGCAGGGCCATGGTGGGAGGGTTGGCCGAGACCCGCGCGGCAAACCAGCCGAGCAGGGCGACGGAGTGGATGCGCGCATCCTCGAGGGAAGTCAGCCCCTCCCTCAGGTCCCGAACCGCACTGGCCCGTAGGTAGAACAATCCCGCCCAAGGTCCCGCCAACAGGGCGGCCACGCCGGCGGCGACGGCCCAACGCTTGACCGCCCCAGGCGCCCGCTCGCCGGTGCAGATGAAGGGCGCGAGCAGCGCCATGGCCACCCCCAGAAACAGGGCCAGCTCCCAGGACGCGAACACCACCGCCGCACCGGCCAGGCCAGTGCCGACGGGGACCCACCAACCGGGCTTGCGCCAACTATGGATGGCGCCCGCGACCGCAAGGGCGACCAAGCCGAGCGCACCCTGCTCGAGGCGCCCATCGGTCATGTTTCGCAGCACGAAGCCGTCGAGCTGCAGCAGCACGCCCGCGGCCGCCGCAGCCCAGGGAGAGGCACCCAGGACCCGGGCCAGGACCCAGCAGCCCAGGCCCGCCAGGAAGGCATAGAAGACGAAGACCAGGTTGTAGGCGGTTCGCAAGCCCACCAAGTCCACCAAGGGCGCAGCCAGGAAGATGTCCAGCCAGCCCCCCACGATCACCAGCAGGTCGGCACCCTCGGGCCAGGCCACCATGGTGGTGCGGAGGGGCTGACCCATGCTGGCGTGATGCATGGTGTTCAGGTGGCCCACCAGGTCCATGTTGTGGGACCCCAACACGTCCCCCCCGGTGTGGGTCAACCACCACACGGGCAGAACGATCAGCGTGAAGATCGGCAAGAAGCGCGCGAGGGCCTTGGTGGGCATGGCGAAGAGGGCTGAAGGGCGAGCCCTGGTATCTCGCGGGGCGCTCACCAGCCCCGAAGCCGATCGGGTATGAGGCGGTATGCCCATCCCGCTCGACAGCGAAAACGGCTCTCGCAGCACCCGCCTCCAGCACGCCATACCGGCCCTCACGGTCATCCTGGTGATCGTCGGCTGCTATGGCGGCAGCGCGTGGCTGCACCCCACGCGCAGGGCACTGGGCAGCGCCTGGTCCGAGGCACCGGGGCACCTCTGGGGTCTGTGGACCACCGCCTCGGGCCTCTGGCAAAACGGCCCCTTCCTGAGGGTCGCCCCGGGTCTCGGCTTTCCCGACGGCTTCGCCGAACACCTGGTGGATCCGATCAACCTGCTGCTGTTCCTGCCCGGCTACTGGCTCGGAGGAGGAGGGGTCACCGGCGCCACCCTCGGCTGGAACCTGCTGCACGCCGGAGCGCTGGTGGTGGCCGGACTGGGCTGCTTGGTCCTGGCCCGTGCCCAGCTAGGTGAACAGCCCGGCGCACCCTGGGCCGCGGCGCTGCTCACCGTCGCGTTCACCGCAGGCGCCTTCCTGCTCTCCCACCCCCACATGGGCCGCAGTGAGTACCTGCCTGTCGTGCTGATGCCCTGGCAGCTGCACTACCTGCTTCGCTGGGTGGGCGGCCAGGGAGGCTGGCGTTCGGGGCTCGCGGCCGGCCTTCTCCTGGGGGGGGTGGGTCTGGGGGGCAGCTACATCGCCATCTTCGCCGCGCTCCTGGTGCTCCCCCTCTCCGTCGGTCTCCTGGCGACCTCGGGCCGCGGGTGGGCCCTCACCCTCGGACGGCTCGCCCTGGTGGCGGGCGTAACCATCGCAGCCATGACACCCATGGCGGCCGCACTCCTTCTGCACCCACCCTCGGGCATGGGCTCCCTCACGGACCGACCCTTCGGCATCATCCCGGAAGCCGGACCGGACACCCTGCTCACCATGATCCGCCTGGGACCCATCCCGGACCTGGCACCGCTGCTCGATCAGCCCCCCTACCCAGGCGTCGTGCTGCTGGCCTTGGCCCTGCTCGGAGCCATCGCGCGACCCCGCAAGGCCCTGGGATGGCTGCTGCTGGGGCTCTGGCTGGGCGTGCTCTCCCTCGGCAGCGCCCTCGCCATCCAGGGAGAGGGTCGGCCCGAGCTGATCCCCATGCCGGCGGGCTGGTTGCAGACCCACGTGCCACTGCTGGTCAACCTCAAGACCTGGAGCCGGCTCGGCTGCCTGCTGCCCCTCCCCCTGGGCTTGGCCGCCATGTACGGGGTCACCGCCCTGCTCGCGCGGCTCCGAGCCGAACGTCTCCGAGCCCTGCTGGGGGGCCTCCTGGTGGTCGCCGTGCTGGCGGATCAGGCCAGCTGGCCGCGCCGGACCACGCTGGACAGGCCGAGCTTCGAGCCGACCATCCCCGCCGACCTGACCACGATCCTCGGCGACCTACCGCCGGGCGCCATCGTCCAGCTGCCCCTCGAGGTCTCGGTGGGCAAGGGCATCAAGCTGCAGGCCGCACGCAGTCACCTGTGGCAGGCCCAGCACGGGCGAGCCATCACGGCGACTCCCGGGGTCATCTCCGACACCTCCCTGCGCTGGAGCTACCTGGCGCGCCTGGCGGTCAATCGGCAGTTCGCGGTGGCCAGACAGCAAGCTGGCTCACGAGAAGGGCCGCGGGCCCTGCCGGGCGCACGAGGCGAGCCGAGCGAGACGCTCCGGGCTTGCGGGCTCGCAGACGCCGCCGACATGCGGGAGCTCGGCGTCAGCGCCCTGGTGTTGGACCTGGACGGAGCTGCGGGTGAAGAGGTGATGCAGCTGTTCGAACCCATCCTGGGGACGCCCGCCGCTCGAGTGGGGGCCCTCCGCGCCTGGGATCTGCGCCGAGTGGACGCCGAGGACGACGCCTTCGGCTGCTCGCTACCCCCCGTTCCCGGCAAGGTGCACGTGATGCTGCACGCCGATGACGGTGATCCGCCTAGCGGCGGGGTTCACCCTGGCGTGGGGGATCCCGGCGGGAAGGGTCCTCGTGGTCCGGTGACTGGTCCTCCGGGTCCGAGCCCCGGCGGCCGAGCTCCAAGAAGTCCAGGGAGCAGTCCACCAGGTCGATGATCCGCACCCCGAGATCGTTACGGCTGACCTCACAGACGGCAGCCGCCTGCACCATGCCGTCCGGGATACGACCGGCCGGCCCCGTGGGGTGGTAGACGACATAGCGGAAGCCGTCAGCCTTCAACGCGGCCATACGAGCGAACGCGTCGGGGCCGGCCACGTTCCGCATGATGGCCGCCAGGTGCCGTGAGTAGGGGCGGTTGATGCCGGAGCTCACGGGGTTTCCGTGACACACCCCTGCGAACAACCAGAGCTCGTGTCCCCCTGGAGGGGCGTCGAAGACGGGGCCTGGCTCGAGCTCCTGGAGCAGCTCGCAGGCGCCGTCGTCGAAGACGGTGGTGGAGCCCAGGCGACGCCAGGCGCCGTTGATCGCGAGCAAGTCGGCGGCCACGACCAGGACGAGCACCCAGCCCCAGCGGCCGAGGCGCTGCGCCAGCCACCCCGCTCCGACCGAGAGGGCCAGCACCCCGAGGGCCGTGTAGCGGTGGTAATGCCAGAGCTTGCCGAGGCCCAGGTGCCCACCCACGGACCACACGGGGTTCACACAGAGCCGCCGTTGAGCGACGACGATCTCGGGACCGAGCGACAGCAAGACGGCCACCAGGGCCAACAACAGCCAACGCCACCGACGGGTCCACACCGCGCCGACCATCCCCGCGACGACGAGGGAGAGCCCGAGGTAGGCGTCGTGGATGAAGAGGGTCTCCGACCACTCCACGTTGACGTGCACCACGGGCCAGGGCCGTACCAGGTCCATCAAGGTGGCGGCGCTGTACACGACCGCGGGCCCGTCCGGCTTGTAGACGGCCGAGCTGGGGTCCCGCACCGACCACCAGGCCACGAACGCGCCCGCACCCCCCACGACCAACATGGGCCCGACGAGAGCCCCCCAGCGCCTCCAGTCGCGTCCGGGCAGCAGCAGCAGCACCGCGACGCCCGCCATCACGGCGCCGTAGGGATTGCACCAAGCCGCCAGGCCGGCGCAGCACCCCGCGAGGGCAGCCCGCCCGGGCCCCTTGGCGCCGGCGGCAAGGCCCGCGGCCAGGGGAATCCAGTACCAGACCGACACGTCCGGGTTCTGGTTGAAGGTGGTGCTCACCAGCGCTGGGGCGAAGCCGAAGGCCGTGGCCACCAGGGCACGGCCTGGGAGCGCCAAGCCCACGGTCCGCGCGCACCACCAGGCCGCAGCCGCTGCCAGGGCGTGGTGGAGCAGCTGCAGCAGGTTGAAGGCGAACGTGGCTCCGAACAGCGCCGTGACCGGCGCCATCAGCACCACCTCGGGCAGGTCCGTGACCAGCAGCGACGCTCCCTTGGGCCACTCGAGCCTGGTGGTGTGCATGGGCGGCCACTGCCCATCGGACAGGTAGCGCGCCACGTGGTCCATGCCCCAGGCGATGCTGTAGAAGTCCGCCTGGCTGGGACCCATGATGCGCTCGGTGGGGTGCAGGACCAGGGGCCAGGAGCAGACCAACACCACCAAGGCGGCGACGAGACCAGCCATCAGGGGTCCAAGCAGCGGCGACCGAGACACGCTCACCCTCCTGCGTGAGTTCAGGAGCCTACCACGGCTCCATCAATCCGCTGCGTCCTCCAAGTCCCGCAACGCCGTACGTCCCGCCACCCGGCCGGTGAGGAATGCGCCACCCACCATGGAGCTGTCCAGCAAGGTCTCGAGATCGAAGGCGTGGGCGAAGCCCATGATCTCACCCGCCGCATAGAGCCCGGGGATGGGCTGACCCGTGGCGCTCAGCAGGTGCCCGGCGAGGTCCGTCTCGAGGCCCGTCAGGGCCTTGGCCGTGGTGGGATGGACCGCCAGAGCCAGGTAGCCCCGTGGAGCCTCGTTTCGAGGGGGGGGACGACCCCGTGGTGGAGGCGGCTTCACCCTGGAGGGCAGGTCCAACGCGGCCAGCGCGCCAGGATCCATGGCCAAACGTTGCTCCAGAGTGGAGACCTCTCGGGCGGTGCGGAGGTCCAGGTTGGCCTCGATCTCGCGCAGGGGGCGAGGCCGACCCAGGTCGCTGTCCAGCATCACCACCTGTTGTCGAGACTCCTGGGCGAAGATCACCCAGCCGTGCCCCTTCGGCCCGTCCACGAGCGCTCGGCCCGTGTTTCCGCGCGGTTTCAGCACGTCCCGCAGCAAGGAGCCCTCCGCGTCCACGACCACCATGCCGGGAGCTTCGAGGAGCATGTAGGAGCGCCCGCTGTCCTTCTTGTCGGGCACGCCGTGGGCGTAGAGCAGGATCTGGGCTGGCTCCCGTTCCGCGGCGCCGAGTCCCAAGGCCATGGCGGTACCGTGGCCGTCGATGTGATCCGGAGCGCCGCGCAGCAGGGGGCCGTCCCCCAGGGCCAGCAGCTCGCGAACGCGGGCCGGGTTGCCCACCGCGCTGCCCGTGGCGATCACCACGGCGTCCGCCTGGACCGTCGCGCCATCGCCGGTGCGCAGCGAGAAGCGCTGGTTGCTCTGAATGGCGGTGACCCGAGTGTTCAGGCGCAGGTCCACGTCCAGCTGCTCGAGCTCCGCCGCCATGACACCCACCAGGGTCATCCCCCCACGCTCCGGCGCCACCAAACGGACCGCGACGTCATCGGCGTGCTCGGCATCCCGCCACGCCACGCCCCTCTCCGAGAACCAGTCCACGAACTCGGCCTGGATGTCGCGCACGTACCGCGTGCGCGCGGCATTCGACCCACCAGAGGTCTCGTCCCAGCGCTCGAGAGCGGCCTCGCCGGGCAGTGCAGTGATGCCCGAACCGTAGGCGCACAGGCCCCCCACCTGCGCCTGCCCCTCGAGCAGGATCACGTGGGCGCCGCCGGCAGCCTCGATGGCAGCCCCGACCCCGGCTGGACCGCCGCCCACGATGGCGACCACCGGCCTGTCCGCCTGGCAGGCCGCTAGGTAGAACAGGCAGGTCAGGAGGACGGGGGATCGCAGGAAGGCAAACATGGGCGTTGCGAGCATAGGAAAAGGCTCAGGGAGGGGTCAAGCCACGCTTGGGCGGAGCATCCTTCCCAGGTCGCGGTCCGGTTCGTCGTTCGCCATCCCGCACCAGGGCTTCGTGGCGCGCACTGCGCCATGCCGCACCGTTCTCCATGGGCGCCGGCGTGCTCGGAGGAGGGGCGAGCCACCACAGAAGGACAGCGCCATGATCGTCCGGCTCCCCCAGCCCCTTGGCGACGAGCGCGGCGATGGCTTGGTTCTCGTGCGGGGAGAGGTAGCCCCCGGGCGTGACGTCCAGCGCCACGGCAGCGATTCCCTCCTGGCGAAGCTGCTCGAGAGCGGCGGGAGGGGGCGACTCGAAGCGGCCGGTGGCCCGCAGGAAGCGCCACCAACCGCGCAGCTCCAGGTCGTCTTGCCAGCGGCGGAACTCGAGGGGCTGCGATGCCCGCGGGGGAATCCCCAGCTCGTTGGCCAGGGGGCAGCCGGCAGCCCTGAGGATCAAGCCAGTGCTCGAAGGCCCGTCCGCCGCGATCTCCTGGGGGAGCACGAGGACCGGCCCGGGGGAGGCGGACAGGACGCGCCAGCCCGCGAGCTGATCCACGGGGCTGGAGGCGACCGGTGCGTTGGAGGACAGGAGCACCACCTCGACGAGCAGGGCGCCCGCCCAGATCGCGGGTCGCGGCGCACGAGCCGCCAGGGGGAGCAACGCGAGAGGAACGATGACACCCCAGCGCAGCGGCCAGTGCAGGCGCGCAAGCGCATCGGACAGCTCGGCGAGGAAGAGGCCGGGCAAGGGCACGAGGTGCCCACCCAGCCGTACCGCGCGACCCGCCACCTGCAGGTAGGGCCCCATGAGCAGCAGACCGCCCGCAACGGCCGCCACGAGCCACGCCCAGCGATGCCGGGGGGAGCGCCAGGCACCCCACAGCGCCGCTCCGAGCAGCACCAGGGACAGCCTGCTCGAGGTGGAGCCCGGCTCGGCCAGGAAGGGCCAAGCGGGGCCGCTGCCGTGCAAGAAGGACCAGGCGTGCTCCGTGGGGACGGGGGACCCTCCCTGGCCGGGGATCCGCCGCATCACCTCGGTGCTCAGTCCTGCCAAGTCCGGCGCTGACCCCAGCGCGAGGTACAGAGGGAGCGCGCACAGGGCCAGGCAGAGCACGACAGCGAGTACCCGGTGCGGAACCGGGGGCTGCAGCCGGCCAGCGCGAAGCTGGCGCCAGGTCTCGGAGATCACCACGGGAGCTGCCAACACCACCAGTAACAACCCCTGGTACCAGTAGGTCAGCGCGGAGAAGGCCAGGAACATGCCCGCAAGCAGAGCGTGGCGGAGGCGCCCCTCGGGCTCGAGCGAACGCAGCAGCGCGGCCAGAAACAAGGGCGCCCAACAGACCAAGGCCTGGGGAGCGTGGCTCAGGTTGGCTTCCCGAAGCACGGGCTCGCAGCAGGCAAAGGCCACACCGCAGAGAGCACCGGCTCCGTGGCTGCCCCCCACCTGCCGGCCCAGCACGTGCCCGGCGAGGCCATTGGCAGCCAGCACGAGGAGCCACCAGAGGTTGTCCCCGAGAGGCCAAGGGAGCAGCAAGGCGAAGGGTGCCCCGAGCAGGTGGTCCACCCAGTTGGGGATCACCTGGGGCAGCGCGTAGCCGACGGGC
>PVBE012030067.1_pt1 | contig 17349 bp, 3 predicted proteins | sample 1631181 | NCBI WGS metagenome assembly PVBE01 (sample SAMN08397723, study PRJNA350692) | Marine metagenome, whole genome shotgun sequencing project. | isolation source: water | place: Pacific Ocean | collected 2012-04 | reverse complement strand
GGCCTGAAGGGCGGCATGGCGTGGAAGGGGAAAGTAGAGCGGTACTTCATCAGCCGCATCCCCATTCTCAAGACCATCCTGGAGTGGGCCGAGGCAGAAGAGCTCTACGAGATCACCGAGGCGCGCTTCGAGGAAGCGGTACGTGACACACTTGAGCCACTGCAGGTGCAGACGCTCAATGCAGCGCTATGGGGATTTCTATCAGGGTCGGTCTCAGGCACCGCTGAGACAATGTTCAAAGGTGCGGACTCCTTGAACGGGCTGGATGCATGGAGGCGACTCGCACGCTACATCGACCACGGTCGGGCTATGCGACTCGAAACGCTGAGGCGAGAAGTGAAGCTGATTCACCTCAAACCGATCCCGTCGCTCGAGAAGGTCGAGGAAGGTGTGGCCGAGTTTGAGAACGTCATGAATGAGTACATCCAAGTCGGCGGTACCCCCATCAGCGCTGAGGAGAAGAAGTCTGATCTCTTGGCGGTCCTGCCCACGGAGCTCAGGGAGACGCTACTCTGGCGGGCCACAGATGAGGGTTCATTCGAGAGCTTCCGCGACATGGTGCTTACGCAGTGCGGGAAGGTCCTCATGAACCGGAAGAAGCTGCCCGTGCACGCCGTCGACCACGAGCGCCACGCTAACGAGCAGGAGGGCGACGACGAGGGCTTCACGGATCTCAACTCTGTGGAGGGCATCGTGGCGGCACTCAGCCGCGCCCAACGAAACGGCGGCAGATTCCAGCGGCGACAGAGAGCTGCAGACGGCGGCGGCGGCGGTGCTCAGCGCACAGGACAGCCGCCTAAGGCACGGCAATGCCCTAACTGCAGCGAGACGCACGAAGGGCGCTGCCCCAAGCCGGCAGTAGCGGTTGCAGACCGCAAATGCTGGACGTGCGGCCAAAAGGGCTGCCAGTCGAGCCGATGCCCCCAGAAGAAGAGTCTCAAGGCGATCGAGGACGGCCGGCTAGAGGCCAACGCTGTGGGCGACGGCGGTCTGCGAGCTTTCTACATGGTGGACGATGAGGGTTACCAGGAGGTCCAGCGTGGGAAGAAGTCAGGTAGGCCTATGCCTACCCAGGCAACTCTAGGCCATTTCATGAGCGAGAACACCTTCAAGGCATTGGCTACTCCATCTACTTCTCCATCGCGCGCGTCTACGACCCCTACTAGCACGTCTACATCTACCTCACGGACAGGCGAGCCTTCGGGCCCGCTGCCGGCGAGCAGTGCTTCGAGTGGAACAGTTCCTCCGCCACCCACGCCTACGGCGACAAGGAGGCCACGGCAGACGGCGAGGAGAACTGGGTCTGGGGCGGCATTGGACTCCCCACTGACGAGCTGCTCAGCGAAACCCATCATGGACGATAACTTTGCACGCCCAGTTTTGCATGATTGCAGCCCTCTCGACACGATGAGCGACCCCGCTCCAGCCGCCAAACCTGCTGTCAGGAGCAATGGTCCGAAAAACGCATTTCCGGACCATTGCTCCCGGAGGCATTTTGGGAAGATTGACGAGGCGATGCTGGTGGGCATCGCCGCCAAAAGGTAAGAAACATTATGCAATCAAAATAAATAAAAAAAGGAAAACCACGCTCTTGGGAGGGGCTCAGGCTCCCGACTTCCGCACACTTTCCTCCTCGTTCTCGTCGATGTCCGTCTTGTGCACGAAGCTGGTCTCGCCGGTCCAGGGTGCCCTCAGCCGCCGGTGTGGACAGCTTGACGTCTTCCAGAGGTCTCTTACTTGGAACTCTCGCCCGTCAGCGAATCTGCCGGTGGTAACTCTCACGTTTCCCACCGCGGCCGCGCTGTCAGGCCCGTTGGCGACCTTCATGGGCGTGAAGAGCGTCAGCCTCGGCTTGCTGTGCAATCGGGTCCAGTCAACACCGGGACTCCACCGATCCGCCGCGGCCGCGGAAGCCACGACGTGCAGCTCCGGCGCCGTGCTCGCTCTGCCCGCGTCGCGTCGGCAATGTAGGGCCTCCAAATGCCTCCAGATGAGCTCGGCCTTCAGGTGCTTGGTGAGCAAGTCTGCGGGATTCGCCGCTGTGTCGACCTTCTCAATGTGCAGCTTCCCGGACGCCACGTGGGATTGAACCCACAGGTACTGCACATCAATGTGTCGCGTCTTGCCCAAGCCCTGCCGGTGCACCATCCCGATGGCGGCCGTGGCATCCGTGCACACGGTGCAGTTGACGATGATCCCAAAGTCACTGAGCATGCTCATGATGCCGTAGGACTGGGATGTTCCACGTATCACTGCGTAGAACTCGGCCTCGCCGCTTGACAGGGCAATGATCTGCTGGGTCGAGGCCCAGGATTTAATCATATGCCTGCCATACATCGCTGCTCCACCGCTGGTTGATTTCCTGCTGATTTTGTCTCCAGCCCAATCACTGTCTGTGAATGTGTGCAATGACTCGGGATGTTCCTGCCACATAAATGACTGAACAAATCTAGGATAACCAACAAGGTATCGAGCGATGCGTTTTAAGCGGTTCCAGTCGTACTCCTTTGGATTGGCCATATGTTTGGCTACATCTCTTGCCGCATACTGGATATCAGGACGGTCCAAGGATAGATAATTGACCCTCGCCGCCAGGGCACGATAGGCTGTGGAATCATTAGAGCTCATAGTATTAGAATGCTGCCACTCCTCCAGCTCCTCCTTTGTTTCAGCGACTCCAGGGGTAGTAACGGGCTTGGCATTCATCATACCCATGTCTTTGATAATGATGTCCGCGTGCCGCTGGTCGGGCTCATACTCTATCCCAGTGGAGGTCCACCTCAATACTCTATTTAGTATGCGGAGCTCCGGCTTGCACACGCCCTCGGGGCCAAGGTACTCGCTCCTGATCTCGTACTTGCCGCTGAACTTCTCCTCCAGCCACTGCAACTCCTGGTACGGACCTGTTATTGTAAAGTCGTCTCCATGTACCGTAATGTATAGCTCACGATTGCTATGTCGAAAGTTGCAAGGAGAAGCCACGCCTTGAACAAAACCAAGGGTACGGAGGAAGTTACTGTACTCTTTAGCCCAATTTTGCGCTGCATCGCGTGTGCCGTAGAGACTAAGGTTTAGCCGCGCCACCAAGTCCACGTCTTCTGGTCCGCGATCTTCGGCCGGTATCTCGATGTACACAGGCCTCAACGCCTTGGCATAGAAATAGGCACGCCGTACATCGATTGAAAGTATCCTGAAAGGGTCCTTTCTGCCTTGACTGCTTGCGCATATGGAGCACAGCATTCGCAATGACTCCAACGGCGGAGTAGCTGCAAACAAATCTAGACGATTGTCCAGCTTCAACTCGCGCCCTACAAGGCGGGATCGATAGTTGGGCGTCTTCTCATCGCCCTTATTCACGTCGATCCACTTGGTGGTGATCACATTGTGCCCCTCGCGGATCGCTTCGGCTCGAGGCACTTTGGTGTACACTTTCATCTTCTTGAAGAACCTCATTTCAGTCTTTCTAGCCTCAACGGCCAAGCTGTGTTTCAGTGTACTGCCAGAGGTATCATCGAAGAACTCTTTATCATAGTATAATTGGTCCATAATAGTGCCCTCGTAATCGTCCTCGTGATGCGGTGTACTAAGTATGGCATTGATCTCTAAGGTCACGTCCTTCGTCTCATTCTCATTCAGCGCAATCTTATTCAATGTCATGTTTTTGGAATGTTCACCCATCACTGACTGGCACACCAATTTGCAGAATTCATCGGGATACACTTGACACTGTTTGGCTTTTCCACGAATTAAAGCTGCGTGAACATGCTGTCCTTGGCATTGTCGTTTTGCAAGTGCCGAACGTAGCGCTTTGGAATTAGTCATGATTCCCGTGCGCTTCTGTGCGGCAGTGGGCCCTTCAGGGGTATCGACCACCATGCCGGCCATGCAAAAGTCGAAATTGACACGCTCCACGCCGTCCTCGAACATGAGTCTGTTCATGACAGCAAGTTGCCACGAGGAGGCGCCAGCAGGGTGTTCCAGGACAAACTTCCTCTGGGCTCTGGCTTGTTTTATGCACATAAAAACTGTGAAACAGATATGCCCTATCGCCTCATCGAGCTTCTTAGTTGCATCTTTACTATCCATACTCGGAAAGTTTAAGTTCATCAATGTACTGAACATGGTACATGGTGGTGAAGCCATAAGAAGCCACGGAGCGTCACGTTCCCATCGCTCGATGGCACGCTTCTGCACTTCTGGGTCTGATAGGTCCCAAGCTCGGCCTTGTTCATCCTGCGTGAGGATGTCCATCGAGAAGCCTGTGGTGAATCCCATTTTCTGTGCCATACTCACCATTCTCGGCTGTGAGTACAATTCTGCCACGTCGACCTTGCTCTCAATAGCCTTCTTGTCGTTCTCCTTCTTCAACTTCCGGTCAAGTTTCCTCGTGGCGTTCTCGTCCAGGTCCTGAATGATCTTGTTCAGCACATCCCGTCTGCACAACAATGCTGCGGACTTCGACCCAGATCTTAACAAGCTAGCAATGGAGTCATTCACATGCTTCTTGATCTTCTCAAACCTTGAGGCGCGTCCTCCGTCATCATGTCCAACTTGACCAATCCGCTGTCGCTTGCCGCTGGGCTCTTCTTCGACCGCATCACCTTCTTGCACGACTTCACGAGATACATCCGGCCCTTCTGACTCGAAATCGATCTCCATGTCTTCTGCAACGGCTTCGTCGGCTGCCTTGGCTGCCTTGGCTGCTGACTCAACACCGTCCACAAACTTGCTGCAGATACGTTCGTCGCGACGGAGAAGAACAGGATCCTCAGGGTCCATGGCCTTGATAGACTCTTCCAGTCTGGATCTGCACGCTCGGCTGTGGCTGGCCTTCGCCGTGCCTCTTTGTTTTGCGTCGCACCCAGGACAATTCTCTGTATATCCATATTTATCAAGTATCTCATTATTGATACGAAATTCACGGATTTTTCTTTCCTGCACTTCGGTGCGCGGCTCCTCGAGGTGCTCACCCGACTTGTCGCCCAGGTCGATGCCACGAGTGTCACGCTCGGCCCTCGGGGCCGACTGGCGCTTGTCGTGGGGGTTCGGCGCGTCCGGCACGGCCACCACGTCCTCGATTGCCTTGGCGTTCCACTTCATGGAGTCCGGCTTTTTCTTGACAGTGCGTACTCGTAGAACTGGTCCTCCGCCTGGAAGCGCGATCAGGTGCTCATTTGATCGCCTCACGAAGCCCACCCAAGTCCCTTCAACCCAATTGGACTTCATGCTGAGCTTAAGTTTGATCTCCTGGGATCGCTTCGGCTTGGCCCATACCTGCTCGCCAAATTCCACGGTCTTCCCGTTGAAGAACTTGTGGAATACTCTGTAGTGCGGAGTCTTGCCGTCGGATCCCATAGAAAACCTATTAATAAGCTCTGCAGCATGTGGTACTATCCACTCGATGATAGGCCAATCGGGCTGCACTTTGACTCGAATGCGGGACTCCAGGCCGATCTTGACAGCCCTGATCTGGGCCTTCACGTCCCCGACGGCTGCTTCCGCATGGCCGTTGCACTGCGGGTCGTGCGCAGGCGGGTTCTCGGCGATCGCCTCCTGCGTCCGAGAGCGAATGACCGCCTCTTGCACCTGCACAAGTGCCGGCTCTCCGTCGGTCTTGACTAGGAGCTTTCTGTACCCCAATTCCTCGATCGAATTGTGTACCTTCCTGACAATGTTCGGGTCCTCCAGGCCTTTGCATTGCACCAGGTGAGCAAACGTGTGGCCGGTCCATTTATCTCGGCCCACCAACAGTCTCCTTTTGACCACGACGATCTTGTCCTTCTCGAGGTCGTCGCACTCCTCGGTGTCTCGCACGTCCGCCTCTTTCGATTCTTGGCGGATGTCCCCGGTCTCTGCGTAGTCTATGGCCACGCACGGCAGGCCCACCTCGCGCTCCTCCTTGGTGCGCGTGTAGTGGCCGTCTTCGCGAGCTCGTGCCTGCACACATACAGGGCACCATGAGCGATATGGCAGATGAGAGGTATAGTGCCTCTCACGCTCGTCAGGCGTGGGGTCTGACGGATTGGCTGGCATCTTCATAGGCGCTTCGCAGGGCTGGCACTCGAACCCAACGTCCTCCTCGACGATCTTCACGTTCTCCACTGAGGCCTTCACTGATGAATCTGCACGCATGATCTCCCTGAACGACTCTTCGAGGCTTGCATCCATGCCCTCGTTCTCGTTATCGGTTGGAGCGTTGTCGTACATAATGTCATCGTCATCATCCTCTTTGCCGAATAGATCGTCCTCGAGGCTCGTCACCAAGATGCTCCTGCCAATCTCGCGTCCCACCACGCCTGTATCAGGCTCGCTGGGACTTATGCCGACCGGATCCCTGTGGGTCATGGCTGCCATCCAAAACCCGCGTCAGGGTTCGTTGGAATCTCTTCAGGAGGGATAATCCACATATCAAGTACGTAGTTCCCTTCCTCTTCCCGCAACCAGTTTATTTCTCCACTGGCTTTGTTTTCGATGTACGAGCCGTCGTCGTCGAAGACCACCCTGTGGTTGGCCGCGCAGATTCTCTTCACACTTCCCAGGGGTTTGGATACTGGGGCTGCTTGGAAGGTCATGCCCCTCATGGTGCCTTCCATCGTCAGCAGCGGAAGTTTTTGCTCCCCCAGGTTTGGAATAGGCTGCCCAGTGGCAGATGCGTAGCATAGACCACTAAGAGAGTCTCTCGTTGCGCCAATCGGATGTTGGCCAACCAACTTGTGCGGGATGACCGTCTCAGCAGCACCGGAATCAATGGCGATGGAGAGCAGCTGCCACCCGCCATAGCGCAGCTGCGACTCATTCACATTGTTGATTGGCTTGTCGTCCACAAGGAGCCGCACTGGTGCCTGCCCATTGCTTGCATCGACACGCATCCTCTCAGCCATGCACAGCTCCCTGATTCTTGCCGCCTCCGACTCGAACTCGTCATTCGATAACACGGGACAAAGAAATCCTCCAAATTTCGGAGACACAAACTTTCCTTCTGGTGATCGAACATTTTTGAATGCCCAGCAACTTCCTGAGTCTGACACCATCGTGACCTTCTCAACCTCAATCTTCTCATTGCCCTCTGCAAACTTGTCCATGATGCCATCGTCGACATTCGTGATCAATTCCTTCATGATGCCCTCGTCGACCTTTTCGAGCAGCTCGCGCCGAGGGGTTTCGGCGCCGCTGCCATCATCAGCAGGGAGGAACGACCCCTCCCCGGGAATTGTCATTTTTTGAATTATGTCGTCTTGCTTTTCGCTTGTCATGCTTGACCCCAACGGGTCAGATGATTCCAGTCTGTCGAGCTCCATGATCATTTCGCGAGTGCATTGACGGTCCTCCTCGGTCTCGTCATCGGTCGCATGGTCGTCTTCATCTGGCTCCAAGGGGCCAGGCAATGTCCAGATCATGTGGGCCAGAGATGTTGTCATCGTCCTGATGTCATTTTCTCGGGCCTCTCGGAGCTGCTCGTCGACGTCGCCATTGATGTAGTTGTAGATAAGGAGAGTACAGTTCTCTGGCAGCGATGCCGCCACGACCGTCCAGTCCTTCTCCTTGCCTCGGGATTCGCGTGGGCGACTCCCTCCTGCAACCCAGGAGTCCCCAGAGGCTATCCTCCGGCCGTCAACTTGAGCCACGCCCTCGCAGTCACTGTCATGATCTGGCACTGATCCCGAAGGCTCACGATGTTGTCTCCCGCGCTCATCCGGAGAGTTCTCAGAGACAAATGCCACATCATCTCGTGCACCCTCACCACATCGCTCTTCGGGACTTCCCTGATCACTGACGGGTTTGAGTTCCAGGTCTTCGACCGACTCAGCGACCGGCTCCATCACGTCTTCCATGATGGCAACGTCTTCGCTGTCTGCACCTGAGGACACCCCTGACGGGAAGCTCGGAAATGCGGGCTTTGTGCAATGCCCCAGTCCGGCGTCCACTCTGTCCTTGAAGAACTTCGCGCGATCCTTCTCGTACTGCCTCATCGCCAGCACGTAGGGGTCGATGTAGCCCGGCGTCTTGGTCTTGATCGCCAGCCACTGTCCTTCTGGGCTGTCGTTGTTAGGAACAGCTGGCCTCACTGGCATTTGCGGACAGTGCCTCCAGTCTAAGTGGGACAGATCGGGCGTCTCCCTGACTTGTGCAGGTAGTGCCTCGACCAATGTCGCCACAGCGGTCTCAGCCATGGCGCGGCTCGCCTTGGCCACCCGCTTGTCGACCGGATTGAGCTCGGCACTCATGTTGGCAGCGCTCCTCACTGCCTGGACTTCAGAAATGGCCTTCTCCAACTCCTTGTCCTCCTCGATCGCCTTCTGCTTGGCCCTCTTCGCCTTCTGCGCCTGCTTCTTGTGCCCTTGCTTGCTCACTGGCAGCTTGTGGTGCTTGTTCGCATTCTCTGGAGTCTTCTCATCGATCTCGACCTCGACGATGATGTTTGGCTCCAATGCTTGAAATGCGTTCTGGCTGAGAAAGCTGCCAAGCGTCCTGTCGCTCGGGCGAGGTATCACGGACTTCGGTCCTTTGGCCACTGGAGTGAAGCCGTCGTCGTCGCACTTGGTGAGGCCGGCGATGTAGCCGCCCCATGCAACTTGTCCCAGCTGTGACCATGCACCGCCTTGCCACGGCGTCGCCTGGCCCTGTGGTGCGTTCCAGGCCACCTCGCCCATGTTCTTGCCGCCGCCCTTGCCCTTGCCTTTTCCTTTCTGTTGCTTGCCCTTCCCCTTGCCCTTCGGTATCCAGGCATTCCACTGCTGAGTGCCCGGCCCGGGGAACTGGTTGCTGAGCGCTCGGCCCCATGAGGACCATGCAGCAGGAATTGGCGTCGGATTGGCAGCGGCGTGTGGGCAGTTTCGCTGGAAGTGGGGACCACCGCAGCTCCAGCACTGGACCTCCTTCTTGTCCTTCTGGCCCTGCTTGCCCTTGCCCGCACCGCCTTTGTTGCCCTTTTGCGGAGAGCGGTTGGCTTGCGCCATGTCAACATCTCCGCTCGGCCCACCGTCTGTTCGCTGCCGTTTTGGCATCAGCCCGCACACGTACTGATTCCACTCGCAGCTCCAGACGTTCACCTCCTCGTACTCCTCCTCGGCGTTGGCCTCCGTCGTCTCGAGCGCGCCGATGTGCTTGTGGCCGTCGCCTCGGAGTGCCCCAGCATTGGCTCGGTCTGCTGCTTCGCCAAAGAATTCTTGTTCGAATTCGTAGCACGTGCTGACCTTGCCGTACTGCTCGCGCATGTGCTTGAGGTAGGCGTCGGGCACGATCTTCATGAAGATCGTCTTGCGGAGGTCTTCTGGAAGCTCTGGCTGGCCCAGGTCCAGCAACTGCTGTCGCTGGTGCTTCCATTCCGCCAAGTTGCTCTTGACCTCCTTCTCGTCCTTGGCGCGTTTCGGTTCAAGGATGGTGGCATTGAGCGTAACCACTCTGCCTTTGCTGAGGTGCTTGCCCTCGTGGACGATGTCACGGTAGACCTCGAGGATGCCCTTCGCTTTGGCCTTGATGATCCGGCTGTACAACGTGCCCTTCGAGTAGCTCATCAGGTACGAGTACAGCTGTTCGGAAAATGCAAGGAGCTTCGTGGCAACCTTGGGATACTCTCCCAGGATCTCCATTCTGAACTTCTCGACGGACTCGATGCGCTGCGTGAGGCGCCCCTCGATTGCAGCGAACAGTTCCTTCCATCGATGGTCTCGGGTGACCAGCAATGATTTGAACCGTTCATGCCACGATGGGAATTCAATGGCATCGCCATCGAACTCGCTTGGCTTCTTCATGTCCTTCACGTCGAGAGGTCGAAGCGGATTGTCATCGTCCTCCTCATCCTCGTCCTCTTGCTCGATGGGGATGGCGCGCGCCCTTGTCGCTTGGCCTTTCAGCGACTCCATTTGAAACCTCATCAGGCTCAACTCGCGCGCGTGGTCCTCGGCCATGAGCTTCATCTGCTGCCGCAACGCGGCCACCATGTCCGCAGTGTCCGCGGAGCTGCCCAAACCAATATTGGGCGGCGGTGTCCTCACCTGCGGCGTTGACACTGGACGTCGGCCGAATCGTCCTCCGCGTTCTGCCGATGCCTCATCGGCTCCGTCATCCGGACGGGATCGGCGGCGCTGGCGAGCACGGTCTGTCTCGACCTCCTGCGTCGGTGGGGCGAACCGCGTCCACGGGTTCGCTGCCGCGACGGTGTCCATGCCCGGCGGAGGCTGTGCCGGCGCAGGGTTCGGCATGGGCGGCGAGTCGCCCTGGCCGTCCATGTTGAAGTACGTCGCAGCCGCAGGTGCCGGTGCTTCGCCATCCGCGGCTGCCGCAGCGGCCGTGTTCACCACTGGCGCTGCTTCGGCTGGTTGCCCTTCTCCTCCACCAACTGGATGGTTACGATTTACCTCATCAGCTGCAGCCATTTTTTCCTACCACACGACGAGTGATAAAATGCGCGGAAGTGAATAGCGGATCCTAAGCTCCGCTACCACGTTTGTTTTCTAGTCGATCTTGAACAGCTAACGATCAAACAACAAATTAAATTACATGCAATTACTAGACTCACCAGAGTGATCCAGTAGCTACATGTGAACACGTGAAGCTCTCTGCTGACACTTAAAGGGATTCTGCTACCCACAACATGGACTCGAGAGGGCCTGGGAGTGCCGGGACATGTGATATCCAAACACCCCCCCTCGGCGAGTGCTGCAAAGTGCGAGTCGAAAGGGTACCGCACTCACTCAAAGAATCGAGTCATGTCCACCAAATCGCAGAATGTTACAAATGCAGCAGGTCAAAATAGCACTGCACTACACTGTCAACGCACTCCCATACTTGTAACAGGAGCTCGACTCAGTCGTAAATGCAGTTGACGCGGTGCCAACGCCAGCCCCCCCCAGGGCTGCATCGGCAGCAAACTCTCGACGTTCCCCGCGTCGCAGGTCTCAAACGGTGCTGTACACTATGTGCGCAGCCACACAAGCATCTTACCAAAAGGTAAGAAACATTATGCATAGTTTGTGCGTGTCGACCGAATAAGCAAAAATCATCAAAAATGGGGTGTACAATATTTTTAAAAATATTGTACGCCCCGATTTCTGCGAAAACGGGGGAAGATTGAGAGATGCATCGGAACCGCCTCACCCCATTGAACAACTACATAAAACAGCACGCAAGCGTTGGATCATCGGCTTCAAGTTCAAAGGAAACTGGGTCGTCAACACGACCCCTTCAAAAGAAACTCTGTAACACCAGTCCACCTACGGCCAAGGTCACGGTGCGCAGCAGCCCTCGCCGTCCAGTTGTCTCTCCAGACAAACTCCTCGCCGTTGTCGATGAATCTCCCGCGGGTGATCCTGGCGCTCGTGAGCGCCCGTGCCGGCGGTGCACCTTCCACGCGCAGGGGCGTGAATAGAGCGCGTCTCGGGCGCTCGTGGCGGCGTCCGACCTGACCATCAGCCGTCCGCTCCCACGCGTCGGTCTGCTCACTGACTACGGCCAGTCGTGGCGCAGCGCTGGCGCGACTCGAAGACAGCGTGAAGCCCAGCCGCGCCGAGTGCTCCTGCAGCTCGGCTGCTGAAAGGTGCTTCGTCATGAGGTCCGCGGGGTTATCTTTACCCCAGACCTTCATGACGGCGAGGTCCCCGTGTTTGATCCTGTCCTGGATCCACAGGTATTGCACCTTCAGATGTCGCACTTTCCCGAGGCCTTTTCTCTGGGCGATCGCGAGCGCCGCACTCGCGTCTGAGTGCACGACGGCATCAATGCTTTGCCCAAGGTCTAGTGCCATCGCGATGAGGCCCAGGGCCTGCGCTGCACCTTTTGTGAGGCTGAAGAGCTCGGCTTCGCCACTCGACATCGCGACAGTGGCCTGGGTGGTCGACCAGGACTTGAGGCAGTGATCGCCCAGCAGCACGGCGCCACCGGACGTACTCCTGCATGTCGCGTGGCAGCCGGCCCAGTCGGAGTCAACGTAGACGTTGACCACCGTGGGCATCGCCTGCCATCTGAATGTCTGTAGCGCCCGCGGCGCTCCCAGGAGGTATCGACCCAACCTCTTGAGAAGCCCCCAGTCTCCGGTCGTTGGCTTGCTCATCCTGCGGGCCACCTCCTTGACCGCGTACTGGACGTCGGGGCGGTCCTGCGCCAGGTAGTTGAGGCGCGCAGCGAGCCCCTTGTACCTGCTCGCGTCGCTCGGTGCCAGCAGCTCCTGCGGCTCGAGCGGCACGTCTTCGAAGCGCAGGTAGCCGTAGTCACCCGAGCTGACGTCCGTCCTGCTGGGGCCGTCGGCGCTGCCGCTGGAGCCCGTGACCTTCGTCGTGGTCGGCGGCCCTGCTCTCGCAGCGTCCTCGCGAGTGCCTGGCGTTGCCACGGTCTTCGCGCCCGTAAGGCCGAGCTCCTCGATGACGATCTCGGCGTGCCGCTGGTCGGCCTCGTAGGTGATGCCGTCGGCCGTCCAGCAGATGACCCTGTTCAGGACACGGATCTGCTGGCTGCAGCCGCGTCCTGGTCCGAGGAATTCGGTCTTGACGTCAAACTCTTCCGCCAACCTCGCCCCCAGCCATCGCAGGTGCGCTGGCTTGCCAGTGGAGGTGAAGTCATCGCCGTGCACGGTCAGCGAGATGCCGCGCTCTTCGTGCACGAAGTTGCACGGCGAGGCCTTGCCCACGTGAAAGCCCAGACTCCGCAGCAAGTCCGTGTACCTTGCCGCCCAGTTCATGGCAGCGTCCCGCGTGCCATACAGCGAGAGGTTGAGGACGCCCACGCGGTCCTCATCCCCCGGCTCGCGGTCCTCGACGGGGATCTGGATGTAGATAGGTCGAGTGGCAGGGGCATAAAAGTAGGCGCGCTTCACGTCATTCGACATGACTATGTAGCGCTCGTCCTCGCGGTCGTCCAGCTGGTGCGACGCGGCGATGCTGAGGATCATCTTGAGCGACTCCAGCGGCGGCGTCGCGGCGAAGAGGTCCTCCCTCTTGTCCTTCGCCAGCTCTCTGCCCACTAACCTGGCCCTGAGGTTCGGGTTTGCCTCGTCGCCCTTATTCTGGTCTATCCACTTGCAGGTGATTACCTTCATCCACTTCTCTCTCTTCACCTTCGTGTAGACCTTCATGCGGCGGAAGTACTCCATCTCCTCCTTCCTGGCCTTCACCGCCTGCGACTTGTCCAAGGGGGCGCCGGTGATGTCGTCCACGAACTCCATGCCCTCGTACAGGTACTCCATCACGTCCTCCTCTGGCGGGGTCTCCATCTCTTCGAGCTTCTCATGTATCTTCATGAGCTTCTGGACCTCGTTGGTGACGTCATACTGCTTGCAGAGCCTGTTCCTCCACTTCACGGTGTCGAGCTCCCTCTTGACCGCCTCACAGATGACCTTGCAGAATTTCCTCGGATACTTCTGGCACTCCGCGGCCTTGCCGTCCAGGAGGTCTCCGTGGAGGTGGTCGCCTCGACACTGCGCCTCGCGAAGGACCAGGTGGAGCGCGTGCGAGTTCGTCAGCACGCTGGTCCGTTTCTTGGCCGGGAGCTCCTTATTCGCGTCGTTGGGCCGCTCGCCGACGCGCATGCCCATCTGGCAGAAGTCGAAGTTGACCTTGTAGACGCCCTCCATGTTCTCCAGGGCCTCGACCGTCCTCGTGTGCCACGAGGATGCTCCTACGGGGTGCTCGAACATGAAGAGCCGCCCGTGTCGGTGCTGCGTCACGGCGAGCTCGATGGCGAAGCGCACGTGCTCCATGCCGTCGGCCAGGAGCTGCCGCACTTCGGAGTCCTGCATGCGAACATAGTTGAGATTCTGTATCGCACTGAATGGCCCACACATCGGGCTCAGTACGAGCATGAAGGGCTTATCGCTCTTCAGCTTATCTCTGGCCCTTTCTCGCTTCTCAGGCCGCGAGAAGTCCCACGGCAGCCCATCCTCCTCGTCGAGCTGCGTCAAGTCCAGGGACCACGCGGGGTCCAGCCCCATCTCCTCAGCGACGCTGACCACTCGGGGCGGAGAATAGATCTCCGCGACGTGGCCGCGGCCGCCGGCGTTCATCGTACGCCTCTGCCGCCTGTTCACCGGCGTCTTCGCTGTCTTCTCGATGTCCTCGAGGATTTTCCTCACGTTCGCATGCTTCTCCAGCACCTTCAGCTGGAGAAGGCAGTCATTGATCTCGGCTTCCCAGGTGCCTCGGAGCGCGGCCACCCTGGGGTCCTCTTTCTCTGCCTTCTCATTGCCGCCATCGTCGTGGCCCGCGATCGTCTTGCCAACCTCGGTCTTCAGCGCGTTCGCCTTCGACGATGCTCGAAGGTGACGCTGACTCTCGTGGACTGGTGCAATTCGCTGACGTTTCGTACTGGGCTCAATATTCGTCTCTTCCTCCCCATTCTCTGATGCTCTGTGCGCCGTCTCTTCGTCGAGCTGTTCGATGCCATCCACGTTCATGCCATCGCTGCCTTCTGAGACCATCGACGCTGCATCATCGCCGAACCTGGGCGTCTGAGGCGCACAGTTTTGCCCCATCCGAAGCTCGTGGTCTCTGCCCGCGTCGTCTCCCTCGTGCTCCGGAGGCCCACGGCCTGGTGGCTGCGGTCGATCATGATCACCAGCGCCTCCAGCTCGTGGTTGATGATCGTCATGACGGTTTGCGGCGCGTCTATCGATTCGCCTCCGAGATTCCTCGAGCATCTGCCGGCCCTCGACGGTCTTCTCCATCTCGTCGTAAAGCCTCTGTCTGCACCTCTGGCTGTGGCCGCGGTGCCCGTCCATGCCCGAGGCCTTCCACTCGCACCCCGGGCAGCCGCTCAGGAATCCGCCAAACTTTTCGAGCACTCTGTCCGTGATGCGAAGCTCACGGACGTCCGTCTCGCGCTGCGCTCGTGCTTCAGGCTGCGGCAGTCCCACGCCGCAATCGGCGCCAGGTTCAACAGAGACGGAAGTGGCGTCGGGGCCTCCTCCAGCAGCTCCTGGACCCGCGGCTTCGGCTCCCACCAGGCCCGGCTCAGCGGTGTCCGACCTTCTCCGTGACGGCGTCGGATGCCTGGGAGTGGCCCTGATCCGCAGGACGCGCTCGGCGCACCATCGCTCCTCGGTGGGCACGCGTCGGACCGTGCGGCACCTGAGCGCGTCGCCGTTGGGGCCAATCACGACGTGTTCGCCCGTGCGCGCCATTTGTCCGACCCACACTGCTTGCACGGACCTCTCAGCGAGCTTCTTCTTCTGCTTCTCCTCCTTGCCCTTGCGGATCGGCTTGTTCACGAGCTTGGCCAGCACCGTCTCGCCGATCTCGACCACGGCGCGCCTCCATTTCGTCCCTGTAAGCCTCTCCATGGGCACCATGCCGTCGTGCCCGACCGAGAATCGGTTGATCAGGAACGCGGCATGCTCGAAGATCCAATCCATGATGGGGGAATCCCGAGGGATTTCGACTCCAAGGCGACTCTCCAGCGCCAGCCGCAGTGCGCGCGCGTGCGCGGTCGCGTCCTGGACCGCCTTCTCGCACGGTCCGTTTGACTGCGGGTTGTAGGCAGGGGGATTTCTCAGAATGGTTCTCCCGGGTCTCATTCCCTGAATCCTGCTCTGGACGGCCACCATGGCGGGCTCGCCGTCCGTCTTGAGCACGATGTCTCTCCTGCCTAACTCCTCGAAGTCCTTGCAGAGGCGCTTCATGAGCCACTCGTCGCCCGTGCCCTTGCAGTCGATGCGATGCTGGAACACGCAGCCGGTGACCTCATCCTTCACGACGACGGTCTTGACCTTCTTCGCGTGCCCTCCAGTGGCCTTCTCGCCTTCCACGGTGTTGTAGTCCATGGACACCACGGGGACGCCGTCCTTGTCATCGTCGTCTGGGATGTTCGCGCCTCTGTAGTGTGCGTCCTCTCGACCCTTGGCCCGGACGCAAATCGGGCACCAGTTGCGGTACGGCAGGTGCGTGGCATTGTGCTTGCTGATCTCCTCCGCCGAGGGCTTCACTGGAGCCTTGAGCGTGAACGGCACGCGTGCCTCGCACGGCTCGCATAGGAACTTCGACTCCGTGGGCTCTGACTCGCGCTGGGCCCCCCCTGGGCCCGGCCGTGCGTCGCCATCCCCGAACAGTGCCTCGTTGTCCTCGTCGAGCTCCTCTGCGTGCGGTGCCGCGTCCTCCCTCTGAGACTCCTCCTCGGACTCAAAGCCGAAGAGGTCCCACTCCTGCTCATTCTCCATCTCAACGCCCTCGTCCACGTCCCGGGACGCCTCCGGCGAAGGAGATGTCTTTTTGATCGGGTACAGTGGTCTTACGGGTAGCTCCAGGTCTATGCTGTCACTTCCGGCCTCGGAAAAGGCGACTCACCTCGGGCTATCCGTTCTGCCACGTTCGCGATCTCGTCCGGCGGCACCACCAGCAAGTCCTGGATGTAGTTCACGCCGTCGTCGCGAAGTCGATTGACTTCGCCCGTGAGCTTGTTGATCACGAGATGCTCCTCCTCGTTCTCGCCCAGGCCGAAGAGCACGCAGTGCTTGGTGGAGAGCATGCGTCTGACGCTCTGCAGCGCGCTGGAGACCTCGGCCACTTGGGATTGGTATCCCCGCAAGGTTCCCTCGGCCGTGAGCACGGCCATGCACTTCTGACCGAGATCCGGGAGGTCATCGCCATTTGCGACCTCGTAAGTGACGCCGTTCCGCGACGCCACGCTCTCCTGGATCTTGTAGTCCTTCCCCTGGTCCGGGTGGAGCGCCGAAACTCCCGCCCCGGAGTCGACGACGGCTGAGATCACCTCCCAGCCTCGTCTCTTGGCCTCTTCTCTGACATCGAGCTTCTTGAACGGCGCCAGCCGCTCGGCCTGCTCCCGCTGGCGCAGTACCATGAGCACTTGCTTCGGCACGACCTCCTTGCCGCACTCGAGGAGCTTCCTGGCACGCGACAGCTCGTCGCTGCCGAATGCCCAGCAGGATGCGCAGGAATGCGGGCTACGCGCGGCACTGCCCTCGGAGTCCACGTCCGTGGCAGCGCGCCTCCGCGTCACGTTCCGCGACGGCGCCTTGATGAAACTCATGATATCGCACTCCTTGGTGACCTTTGGCGCATTGCTGACCCTTCCGGCGCGCGCCGTCCCGGAGTAGCCAGGCCTTCCCTGCCCACCAGTATTATCTAAATTACTGGTGAACGGGAGGCTCGCTAGCGCACCTCCGGAGACGTCTGCAGCGGCCGGCGCCGTGGCATGCGCCTGAGCCGTCTTGAGAGCTCGTCGGAGGTCGGGGGTGCCCTTGGGGACGTCATGCTTCGCAGAAAATTTGTGAAAGTCAGGGTTCTTGGGGACTCGCACACTCGCCTGTGCCGTGGCGGCCACTGCAGGGCTCAACTCGTGACGCCCCGCTGTGGACTTGGTCTCTGCACGTTCTGGAGTCACGTAATGCTCAGTGTGCGTCATCTC
>PVBE010116488.1_pt1 | contig 17350 bp, 13 predicted proteins | sample 1631181 | NCBI WGS metagenome assembly PVBE01 (sample SAMN08397723, study PRJNA350692) | Marine metagenome, whole genome shotgun sequencing project. | isolation source: water | place: Pacific Ocean | collected 2012-04 | reverse complement strand
AGTAGAGAATTAGCATTACGTTGCGAGAGTGCAGAACTTCCGGGGAGAACACACACAACAAGTGATCAAAGACTATATGGGCCCGTGAGAAAAATACCATACAATTCTGGATACATCGATACTACATTAACTTTTATGTGTTCAAACAAGTATTTGGCAGAAAAACGATATTTTGATGAATGGCAAGATGCAATACAAGATCCAGAATCATTTGATATTGCATACTATGATGATCTAGTAGGAAATGTAAAAGTAGAAGTATTAGATGAAGTAAATGTAGAATTATATACAGTCGATATGTTAGAAGCATTTCCTCTCAATGTAAGTGCAATATCGGTCGGATGGGCAACCAACACCGACTATATGAAATTTTCAGTAACCTTTTCCTATAGAAAATGGAAAAGAAATGACGATACAGAAACCCTTCAGTCCGCATTAGTAGGTTCTAATGTAAATCTCGGAGGTGATAACGATGAAGATGACCAATAGATTCGGTTAATCGTGACACAGGCTAACTAGGAGAAATTATGGCTTTACCGGTGCTTAATGCACCAATACATGAATTGACTCTTACATCAACCGGAGAAACAATACAGTTTCGACCATTCTTGGTGAAAGAAGAGAAAATTTTGTTGATGGCATTAGAAAGTAATAATGAAGATGAAATGATGGGAGCAACAAAACAAATCATTTCAAATTGTGTAATAGGAGATATTGATATTGAAAAACTTCCTATTTTTGATATACAATATATTTTCTTAAAACTTAGAGGACAATCTATAGGAGAACAGGTTACCCTTAGATTCAAACATAGAAATGAAAAAAATATTAATGACCAAGAATGTAAACACATTCAAGATGTTAATGTAGATTTATCTAAAATTAAACCCGAACCTAAAGAAGGGCATGACAAAAAGATAGAATTATCAAATGATATTGGTGTTGTTATGAAGTATCCTCAATTAGATACTTATCAAAAACTTGCTCAATATGATTTTGAAAATAAAACGGGTGATACTGTTAATGCTATTTTTGATATTATGATTAATTCTTTAGATATGATATATCAAAATGATCAAGTATTTTATAAAGATGATCACTCAAAAGAAGAATTATCAGAATTTTTTGGAAGTTTAAATCCAACTCAATTTGATAAAATTAGAGATTTTTTCGCAACTATGCCTTATTTGAGACATGAATTTGAGTATGAATGTGAAAAATGCAAATGTAAAGAAAGCGTGTCTCTCAGTGGAATAGAAGATTTTTTCGCATAAGCCTGTGTCATGAATCTTTACAAAACCACTATATGACAAATTTTAATTTGATGCAACATCACAAATATAGTTTAATGGAACTTGATAATATGATTCCATTTGAAAGAGAAATTTATATACAATTATTAATACAGCATATAAAAGAAGAAAACGAAAGGTTGAAAGACCAACAATCACAGAGACAATATGGCTAGAAGAAGACAAGAAAGGGCTGATTTTGAGAGTTTGATCAATACTCTCCAACAACAAAATGAAGGGCAATTGGCGGCCCAACAAGAAACAACTAAAAATGTTCGTAATTTACATGCCTATTTTTTAAGAAAAGATAGAGTCGAAACAAGAAGACGGCTTGAAGAAGAAATGGAGGCTGGCCCAGAACAAGTTGGCTCAGATGGAAAACCTAAAGGTAGAGGTTTTAAATTGGGTAGAATTCCAAGTAAAGGGATCTTAGGTAAATTTCTAGAATTTTTAATCACTGGAGCATTAGGAGCAAAAGGTGCTGGCTTATTCAAAGGTCTATTCAATTCTTTAAAATTTAGTAAAGGATTTGGTATAACTTTTTTAAGATTATTTGGAGCCGCTTTATTATTACCGGATCTTTGGAATGCCGTTTCTGAAGCATTTAAGCAGGAAGATATAAAAGGAGGAATAACAACTTTTATAGATACATTTTTTGGAGGAAAAGAAGGAGTATCTTTTGCTGAAAAAATTGCAGGAGCAACTATGAAAGGTGCTTTATTAGGTCTCGTAGCATTAGGACCTAAAGGTGCAATTGCCGGTGGTCTTTTAGCCGGAGCATTAGTAGGTATATCTACAATGATGGGTCAAGATAAATTAGATTCAAACAAAATATATGAAGCATTCAAAAAATATTTCACTGACGGTAGTTTTAAAAAGGACATAGGAGGACCCGCAGTTGGAGCAGGAGTAGGTGCCATGCTCGGTGCCCTTATAGGTTCAGGTGTAGGACCTCAAGGAATGATTGCTGGAGCCGTTATTGGTGGCGCTATCGGAGGTATAGGAGGAATGATCAATACTATTTGGAACAATTATGATGAACAAAAAGGAAACAAATCTATAAGTGATGCTTTTTTTAAAGCACTTAAAGATAATCCAAAAATATCAGCAATGTTAATTGTAGGAGGACTAGGAGCAGGACTCTTAGGTACAATTGGTGGGGTACCTGGTATAATTCTTGGCGCAATTGCAGGAGCAATCATTGGTCCAACACTTGTTGCAATAGGACAATGGATAGCGTCCTTAGATATAGGTCCTTTTATAGGTGATGTAATAGAAAAAGCAAAAAAACAACTTCAAAGAGTAAAATCAGCAGGTATGGCATCTTTATCTGGTGATTTTGAAGAATCCGAAAAAATATTGTCAGGTGAATGGGCTATTGATATGAAAGAACTTGCTAAAAAGAAAAAAGCAGGTATGAATGAAATCGAATATATGAATAATTTAGCATATCTTTCAGGTGTAGATTTATCTGGTATGACGAAAAGGTTACAATCATTAGAAGAATATAAGAACTTACCATTAACTGATTTTGCAAAACCTATTCAAGAATTTGAAAAATTAATGAAAGCAAAGCAAGCCGAAATAGGTGAACCTTTAAAAGGCATCGAAATCAAAGAACTTTTAACTGACTTCATGAAACAAAATAATTATGGAATGCACGGAGTACGAACCAATCAAAGTGTTAGAAGCACTCTTCAAAGAAAGTTTATTGACAACCCTAAAGAAGAGAGAATTCTCAGAAATGAGATAAATGAAATTACTACAAATATTCAACAGGGTATACCATTAGTAGAAAATGCAAGAGGCTCCCAAGTATATCGTAAACCAACATTAGCACTTGTTGCAGAAAAACCAGGATCTACAGAATATATTATGAGTGATAAAAATCTAAAAAGACTTGCTGATACAATTGCAACCCAAAGAGAAAATCAAACCCTCTCTACAATGATGCCTATGATGATGGGAGGAGGTGGAGGAGGAGCATCTATGCCAGTATTTAACAATTCATATTCATATCAAAATGTAGACAATATTGTAGCAGAACTTCCTACCACAAGTTCTATCAATATGTCAAATGCTCTGGCATAGATGCAATACTAGATTACTCTTTCGCTAATTTAGCGAAATAAGACATTTCTTCGTCTGTCTCTTCACCAGTAGTATCACCAGTATAATCTTCGGCCGTTGTAGGCTTCTGAGTTGGTGTCGTAGATGGCTCAGCAGTTTTATACATCTGAGTCACCTTTGGTGAATCAAGACCAAGAACAGTGGTCAAACGTTCTTGAAGTTCCTCAAAAGTTTTGAAGTTCTCTTCATCTGTAAACTCAGTCAATTTATATTGACTCTTCCAAATTGTCTCAAGTTGTTCTTCACTCTCAAGAAGTTGTGATGGTTTTTCAAATTCACTCTTATCATAATTTTGAAAACCTTCAACTTTACGAATCTTCAATTTGAAATTCGCACCTTCCCAAAGATCAAAAGGATTTACTGGAGATTCATCTTCAAACTCCGGATTCATCAAATCGTTAACTTTGTCAAAGATTTTCTTTCCGTACTTGTACAAAAAGACCTTACCTTCGTTTTGAGGATTCTTAGGATCACTTACAACATATATGTTTGAAAAGTAAGAGAGCCTACGTTTTTGTTTACGAGCAATTTCTTTGTTGGCTTCAATACCAGAGTTCCAAAGTGTCCTGTTATAATCAGATACAGGATCTTTTTTACCAAGAGTTGTCAAAGAATTTTCAATATACCACTGCCCTGTCGGACCTTGAAAACCATGATTGAACACTCTTGCCCAAGGAACATCTTCACCGTCACATGGGGGGAGAAAACGAATTACGGCATAACCGTTACCAGATTTGTCCACTTCTGGTTTCCAGATTCTATCATCTGTATAATTTTTCGTTTCTGTTTCGGGATTGTTTACTTTGTTGATCTCATCATTTAACTTTTGCATGAAATCATTACGGGACTTTTTTAGGTTTGCAAACGACATATTACTCCTTATTTCGTTATATTAAAATATTACATTAAAGACTATAGTATAACACGATTGTTATAAAATGTCAAGTTTCTTTCGGAGAAGACTCCGAAATTTCGTCTTATCCACCTCCAAAAATGGAGAATACTTTTGCACCTTTTTGCGAAACTCAGGCCAGATTATTTTCTCTGAGATCTGTTTGTTCCATCTAGGTACAAAATTTACTAAAGCATTAAGTATGATAAAGGTCTCAATCATTATATATTTAGCAATGCACATTTTTAGCAAAATGGGATGCTGGCCACTTTTAACTTCAAAGATTTCATCAAACTTATGCTCATCCAATAGTTTATCAATGTCATTATTGAACATATAAGATAAACTTTGAATTCTTTTTTGCCAATCCCTATAAGAGATTTCGGCTTGTTCTGTTAATGTATCTGTAATCCAAAAGTTTTCATTGTCTACAAAATTTGCTACAAAGAATGTCTTGATTTCTTCGTCTTTATAATTCTTTGAAAGTTTTGTAAATAGAAATTGATCTTTTCGTTTCGAAAATGTTACTTTAGATGTTCTTATACGACCCTCATATTTAAAGTAGTCGTAAGTAGGAGACTGGAAATGTCTTTTAATAGCAAGATATTCTTTGTAACATTCGTAAGGTTCCACTTTAATCATAATCCAGGTATTTTAGTTGTCTGAGGAAGGAAATGTAATTCTTGAGCCTCTTCACGTACTTTCTGCTTCAATGCTCCTTGTACAAGTTTACCTACTGTTTCAGGTTCCACATTATTTTGCTCACAATAATATTGAAGTGCATCAATATAGGACATATGTTTAGTCTTTTTGATATTTTCAATAGTTAGTGAAAAATCTTGAGGTGATATTATTTTTAACATATTAAGTTATTCTTGGTTTGACTAATTTACCGAAAGAATTTTTATTTTTATTCTTCACGATATTATTGATTGCTGATTTGACCATATCAGGTGTAATGCTTTTAGTGCAAATGAAATCATTTTCATCAGGGCACCAAGCCCATTTACCAGGATCAAAAGTATGTCGATTATAACAACTATTACAAACATCAGTAGTATGTACTCGTTCACACTCAATCTGAAATTCTGATTGAGGATTACTAAAGCCTGATATTAATACAACAGGTTTATCTAATGCCCAGGCCAACCACGAAAGTCCAGATCCTAATCCCATAAAAAATTCACAACCATTTATAGTCGCAATAGTTTGATCTAATGTTCTCTCGTGTCTATGAATAACATCATCAGGAGAACTATTCATATATTTTCCTGATCCAAATACCTGATGTTTATCTACGCATACAACATCATAATCCAATTCTTTTAAATATTTAACTATCACATCCCAACCCCCTTCATAATTCCAATACTTTGCTTGAGCCGTTGATTGCATTCCAATACATACATATGGTTTGTTTAACTCTGCTTCAAGTTCATTTACTACTATTTTAGCACGTTCTTCCCTATAGTCAAGTCCTAGTATGCTTGAGGCGACTTTTTGTAAAGGAACTTTTTGAGCATCTACGGGGCATCTATCTGCATTTGCATGTAACCATCCAATCCAATATGAATGTATATAATCAGTAAACGAATTATGATCATCTACAAATTCAATATTAGGATATTTATCTCTAAATAAATGATTAAAAAATGTAAAACAATATACCTTACATTTGTGTTTTTGTTGAAATTGATTGACAGATCCCATCCACGCAAGATTATCACCCATAGCACCAGAATCAAAATAAATATAAACAGATTCTTTAGTTAAGTCCATCTCATATTCATACGCTAATCTACCAGATTTCTCTCTTACCTCAATTCTCCACGGAACAAAATATTCAATAGTAGATCCACACCAACAATTATTTGATATCGTATTTTGATATAATATTTGACCAGTATCCTTATTTAAAAATATTACATCATATTCCTTATTATCATTACCATTTATTTCTATTATTGGGTTTTTACCCAGTTTTAGAATAAACACATTTTTTTCTAATTCCGGTTCTTTGATTATCATATCAGAATCAGAATATGCAAACATTAATCTATCTTTCATCGATCTAGGAGCCAGGTGCTTCAACTCTTTTGCTTCATAATAATGCTTCTCTAAAGATTTAAATATATTTGACCAATCACGTTCTACTGCAAAATCTCTTGCGTGTTTAGAATAATCATCATAATCGTTAATGATATTTCTTATACCGTCAACAATCGTGTCAACTTCTCGTGTACACTCTACCAAACCAGGAACCTCTACCTTATCTTGCATAGTCCCTACACAAGGTAAACCGCAAGCCATTGCTTCAAGAACTGCCAAACATGGTTGCCCTGTTTCAACAGTAGAAGGATGCACTATAATCGTATGATCATTTAATATCTTTCTTAATTCAGGCTTTTCTACATTTCCTGTCTGTACAATATCAATATCTTTTTTACATCCGTTCAAAACATCATAAAAAAGTTCATTATAATTATCGTGTATACTATCAGGACCAACAATCGTGATTGGTAACCCTATATTTTTTGCGGCCGTTATAGCAAGATGAAATCCTTTTCTATCATCTCCTCCTCCCACACAAACCAATCTATGATCTTTTTTATTATTTGTAGGGAAAAAATAATTAGAATCTACACCATGATCCAATTTTCTTAATTTTTCAGGATTATCATAATACGGAATCAAATGATCACAGGGTATTAACGAAAATAAAGAATTTTTTATAGATTCATTATTCACCTGATAAAACCAAGAATTTTTCCCATTTACCCAAGGATGCACATCATGAGTAGTAAAAATATATGGAACACATCTATCACGAATCAGATCAGAAAAACCTCCTGTGTGCAAATGAAACACATCATAATAATCCAGATCTGTTTGATTTATGTCATCTAACCATTTCAATGCAACTTCATGCCCACGTTGTTCTGCGGTTCTAATATAATGATATATCACTTCTTCCAAACCACCATATCCTTTTGGAGGAATATCAAGCCCACAACCAACATGAATTTGCATTATTTTTAATTTTGTATCATCTATTTTTTCTATTACAGGCTTTATCGTAGTAGTCTCTGATTCTTCTATTTGAATATTTTCCTCAGATCGTTTCATTGATACAATATTATATCGATTGTTTTGCTCAAAAAAATTGAAATGATACCCATTAGACAACACAACTTGATAGATAGAATCTATATTATCGGTCTCTGTTCTAAGATTATAATGTAAATTTTTGTTATCAGTAAATAATATTAATTCATATGTTTGAGTCTCATTAACTGTTTTTATCTTTGTTATAATTTCCTGAATCTCTTGAGGAGTTGTTTCTAATTGTATTTTTATAAAAAAGTAATTTGCATTATCAAAATAATCAAAATATAATTTATGATCAAAGAATAATTTCTCTACTTTATTCCTCTTTTCAATCGTATAATCATAATTGATAAAAGATATTATTTGAGAAGATTCGACCCAATTCAAAGTAGTTGTAAATGTAGATTCTGCTAAATCATATATGTCATCGAAATATTTTACATTTCTCGGATATTCTAAGTGAAAAGATTTACGTCTTTCTTTAGCATCTATGGCTAATTGTGCTTCTCCTCTCTGATTCCACCGAGTAAAATTTTCTGAGGCTCCATGTTCTCTAGCCACATAAACTGTTCTTGGAATATTAATCCATTTTCCCCGTTCTTCTAACATCAATAACCATTGACCATCATTAGATGAACAAGCATCACCATCGTTATGTTCTGGGAAATGCAATCCAGGTAAATTTCTGAATATCCTCAAATATCCAAAAATACCACTACGAGCATGATATAGTTTTTCAAATCCTTCTAGAAAAGAATCATTATCAGTTGATACATAAACATTGTCTTTATAATTTTCAAAAAGTTGAGAAGGGGTTTGAGGTAGTGTATTAGAGTATTTGTTCGCATTAAAATGCATCAAAACAACTTCAGGAAAAATCTCAAAATAATGATTGATCATTTCAAATACGTTTGGTAATAATCTATCATCCGCATCTAAATGACATACAATATCCCCATTAGCAAATTTCTGAGGATTCCACCATACTTCTTTTTTATGTTTAGGGTATGCTACACGTATGCGAGGATCACGATTTTGTAAATCAAGAAGTTTCTGAAATGTATTATCATCAGAAAAATCATCAGCAATAATCCATTCCCAATTATCATAAGATTGAGATATAACCGTTTCGGCTAATTCATCAATAAAATTTTCAGCATTAAAGCAAGAAGTGACTAAAGAAAGTTTTAATCCTCTACTCTTGGGTTCATATTTTGGTTTTATTAAACTATAATTATTTTCTACTCGTATTTCATTTTTTACTTCATCAAATTCCCATTGTACAGGCTCAACCCATTCTCCACGAGATGCGGCCGAACGTTCATAAAACCAATCGTGATTATAACTATAAATTTTTGGAAAATTATCTTTATATTTTTCACGCAACCTATCTGTACCTGCATATTCATTATCCCTAAAACCCTCACCTTTAATTTGCAAATCAAGCAACAATTTACGATTCCACAATGTGGGCTGATGACTTACAAGCCAATCATTTTCAGGTCCCCATTGAATTAATTTTTTATCTCTAATAAAAATATTGGTTTCTCTTTTAGGTATAATATTATCGAGTCTAATAATCCTATGCATTTTTAAGGCACCTACATCATATGCATAACAGAAATTTGCAAGATCGGAAAATAATTCTTTATCAATTTTATATTTCGGCCATTGATCTTCTTGCATGTAGAATACATAATCCGTATCTACATTCTCCAACATATAGATTAATCTATCACTCCATCCTTCATCTATTTGTTTGGATTTACCATACCATTCTGGTATCCATTCTCGCTCCTCTATTCCCCAATATTTTTTACTCTCGCCTGTTTTGAGTTGAATAATTCGATCATCTTTATATGGAAAATCTATTTTTTCATTACAAAAATAAATTTGCCAATCTAGATCAAAATCCCAAAATCGGTTAAACATTTCATACCAGCCTTCCCAAAAATGAGAATAACTATCACAAGTCTGAACTATAACACTTACTTTTGGTTTCATATTAACTCTTGAAATATAATGAATTTGAGACTCGTAATCGTTGAATCTCATCCGAATCTCTTAAATCGTAAGTCCTAAAAAGAATATCATCACAAAAAACTTCAACTTTACTATCAGAATGAATGTGTATCATATGATAATTTTTTTGATAAGAAAATTGGGTATGAAATAATACATCATCAATAAACACTTTAAAGGTAGTATCTTTGTGCGGATTCATCATGAATAAAAAATGAGGTAGGGGATCTCCTACAGCATTATGTACACACTCATTCAATATCATTGCCACCCAGGAAAAATCTTGATGAGTATGAATTCGATCTTGAATCATTCCCATTCTGTCTAAATTTTCAACGAAAGGATAAAGTTCAACATTATTATTTTTATTTTCATTATAAGAAGTGAGTTCAAATACATAGGCATAAAATTCTTCGCCCACTAAAAATCCATTTGTATTGAGAATATCCTTCTGCATCTGTAAATCATTATATTTGTTAAAACAATATAATAAATAATCTACATTTGCTGAAATAAATCTAGTCGTAGTTTGCAATTTTGTTTTAATATTGGTTTCCGTGCCTCTCCCATCATCAACTATTTTTTCGTTTTGCCAATAATAAAAAATACCATCCAAACCAGTATCTAACTTCTCCTCATTTATCAATAGTTGGTATGTGGTTTTCAAATAACCATCATAATCAAATAAGTGAATTTTTTTCTTACCTAGCATCTTAGCATATTGGGTACCCAAATGCATTAATCTAAAAACCGCAAGAACTGTATTATAAGAACAAAATTCCTTAGATACCACATCATAACCCGGTGCATACCAAGTCATATATCCTAAAAAATTAACATCCGATAATACAATATTATCTTTGTCATAAACAAAGTAATCAACTTCTTGTTGAAATTCTTTAGTAGCAGGTGTATGAGATGTAACAATAACCTCATATCCAAACGATTTAATTTGTCTAACAAATTCTAAACATACCCTAATTCGTTCTTCATCACTTAAATGTGCATGTATGCATACTATGGTGTCTTCACAACTCATATGTTATATCACCATCCTTTAACAGGGTTGTACCGTCTTTATGCGACTTGTCGAGATAAGAATCACCAGAACATTGTATTGATAATGGTTCTTTCACTATTCCACATTTTTCGTCTGGAAATACAAAATTATTAAGCCATAGATCATAAGTATCCCAACCAGTATTTTCAAATATATCTATAAAATACTGTCTTCGGTTTGTCGGAATCAAATAACAATGTGCTTCCGACATTCGATCTGTGACCCCAAAATTCTCATATTCTTCATAATGCCAATCTGGAATACGTTTACCAAATGACATATAATTCAAATTATTATACAACAAATCATCATAACTGTCAATGATTAACTTAAAAACCTCCCGAGGAGGTTTTATGAATATGGCATCGCATTCACAAAACAAAATTGCATCATAATCTTCAATCATATATTCTTCAAACACTCTACGATGAGCCATATAATTTCCATAATGTGGGCCTGTCAATTTATAATCACCTGGTTCTAATTGAACCGCATCTGGTCTAGCACAGGTATCTTTTGGAGGCATTCCTATATACCGTTCATTAATTGATTGTTCATATTCCCAATTTGATACTTCACACAATTTATTAATATGTCTAATACTCTCTTTTTCACGTTGACCATTCACATCACATAGCATATGCACTACTTTAATTTTAGGATATCTTTTAGCCCATAGTTGACCCAACCCCTTCTCATCAGGCTGATCACTCTCAGAATGAGAACGTTCAACTTCAAACCCTAAAGATTCAAACCTTGATTGTAATTCTTCACTTCTTGTAAGATGATATTCCAAATCATTATCATTGTTAAATTGATGGAGTTCAATACTTATTTTCCTAACTTTATATTTCAAAAAATCATCCGGTATTGTAGGTAAAATATCCCACTCCGCTCCTTCACAATCCATCTTAATCGCATCAATTCTATCGATTTTATTATTATTGACAAAATTCTCAAAAGTCATTGTATTTACAGAAATCGATTTAGTCTTTCCTAAAGATGTAGGATTATTCTCATCTGTATTATAACTCTCATAAAAAGAATTTGTACTACTCGACCCGACCATCAAAAATTCTTTCTCCCCAACAGTCTGATCCAGTGCAAAATTATATTTCTTAACATTGTCAAATCCATGTAAATTTTTAGATAAAATTTTATAATTCAGATGAGTAGGTTCTATTACATGAACCTCTTTTGCTTTTTGTTGTAGTGCATATAAACTAAAAAATCCAAAGTGCCCTCCAATATCCAATACAACATCATGTTCAGATATTTTCATTTTATCATAGACTCTAGAAATAAATACTTCACTCAAGGTAAACCATGCTGATGGATCATCTACTATTCCTTCCACATTTATTTTTTTACCATCCACTACCGTCTCATCTATATCTCTATTAAAATTGAAAGAGGTTTCAAATAATAAATTATGATGAGTTATTTTATTGATATCACTTAAACTAGAAAAATGTCTCTCAGACACATCAAATATTTTAACTATAAACCCGTTCACATATTTTGCCAAACAACTAGGTTGTACAAACATATGTTGTGCTAAAACTCTAGATCTCATAATACACAATTTGTTTCCGAGATCATATATACAAATCAATTTATTTTGCAAAACATCAAAGGCAGACTCCGAGAATGATAAATTAATCTTAACCGATTTCGACATATCACCATCAAAATCAAGAGAACAGTTTATATCCCCATCATTCAGATCCAACATTCGTTTTATTCTCAAATAATTTACCGAATTATTAGGAGATAAAAAAGTTGCTTTTCTATCATATTTGTCGAGATAGGAATCTATCTTATGCATCAATATCGGTATATTCCAACTCAATGCTTCTTTCAACACTAAAGGATTTGTTTCTTTATCTCCGGCATGCCCTCTAGAAGTGAATAAAAATAAATCCATACAAGAATAAAATTTTTCAACATCTGTTCTCTCTCCCCAAATTATACAATTTTCAGGTTTATTTTTCATCAAGGGTTCCCAATAATATTTAAAATTGGGGGCCTGATTGCCTATAAAATGAAATTGTATTTGTTGATTTTTAAGTTGATTGGCATAATCAAAAATTTCACCTTGATTTTTTCTAGAAGTAAATAAACCCACATTCAGTATATGCTTAAATTCAGGATCCAAATTCAAGTCTTTCAACCCCTGTTCTCGATTAACTCTTTGATAATTATATTCAGGATATTCTACTACACATGCAGGGGTATCAATAGATCGAAAACGAATCAATTGATTATCACTACAAAATAAAAATTTATCAGGAAAAAATCTCTTATTTGCAGGATCAAATGCTGAATCATGAGAAGTTTCAAAAATTTTATATTTACGATTTTTGGTGTAAATCTGTCTAGCAATATCATCTGATATATCAAACAATTCTGGCATTTCTTCGAAATGAACAATTTCAGGTTGTATCTTTTCAATCAATTCTAATAATTGATCCTTTTTTTCCCCTAATGTTATTAAAGGATTTTTAAGAACTTCAACCAATTTATCTTTTTGTACTCTAAAAATACCAAGATCTTGATATTCTATAACATGAATATCATATTGATCCTTTAATAATTCAACTTTTTTAAGTAAATATTGAGGAGCCCCACCTGTAGAAAGGTGGGGTGTCACATATAGAAGTTTTTGCATAATTTATTTTTTAGGTTATTTTTTCTCTACGAATTCATAAAGTTCGGAAGCCTTCTTCTTAATATCATCAATGGTATATGATTTAGGCTGAAGTTCTTTCCACAACTTCATATTCGCTTCACCTTGTTCCCTTGCAAGATCCCATGCTTGATACATCATGTTTTCAGATCTAGCATAATTATCATTGAGATAACTTTGTGCCATCTCTAAAAGTTTGAATCGTAGTTCAAATGGATTAGACATATTGTCCTTTCTTTGTGTGTGTTGTGTGTTATTGGTTGTTTCTGTTCCAAGGCACAACCAGAAAAGCCCGTAGCAACTAAGCGGCTAATGCCACTTGTGCTGAGGTATAATCATCATTGTTTGCGATTATTATAACAGACTTTTTTACATCTGTCAAGAGATGGTCTCCTCTGCATATTCACAGTCAGTCGAATCCAAACACCCCCACCACTAAGAAATCAGAATGAAGTCTAGGGCAAAATATAATCCCAGTATAATAAATAATATAAATACCCAGAGGAACACATTATTAAAATCATTCATGTGTTCTCCTTGGTGGAGGTGGTGGGAATTGAACCCACGTCCTGTTCTGCTACCCTGCAGAATCATTGACATAAATATTTATACAACTCCGGAGACAAAGTAAAATGAGAATTTATACATGGGCAGTATAGCAAGACCCTTTAAATGGGATACAAGTACAAATCCAGATTCACTAAAAGAAATGAGTGACAACGAATTGGAATATCTTTCATATTATTTCAGACTATATTATGCCAGTCAATTAAATACAGGGCATAACGGTAGTATTGTATATGATTCCGTAGGAACCCATTCAGGATCAAATTATCCAAGAGTAGGAAGTATTTTTAGAACAATTGATTCCACGTGGAATCCCAATGCAGACAATTGGCATTATCCTAGTGGAGGTGTAGATCCACTCGATCAAAGAAAAAATATGGTAAGGAATACCAATCCTGATGACTATGGTGGATCTCCAGATGATGATAATGCAACTGATCCAGGAGAAACTGCATTTGATAACTCCAATGCTACTAGAAATACCTATCGCATAATAATGACCAAAAAACATGCCAACTCAACTCTTGATGATTTGCCTTCAAATTCAACATATAATTCTGATGGATACTTAGTCTGGAATGGTGCTGGAAAATATTTGCAAATTGATAATACAGTTGCAGATATAGCCCATACAGTTCTTAAACATTCTAATCAGCAAATGATAAGTGGAGATGAACTTGGAACATATAGAGTACAAACCAGCACTCCAGGAAGTGATTGGACTGTATTGAACGGATCGGGAAATAATGAATTTATATTTACAGATTCTATAATGACTTATAATTCTGGAGCAACTCCTGGTACTGAAAGCAATGAGGCCAGAGCGGAGTGGAATTTATATTTAAAAACCTCTCATACATTTGGAGGAACAACAACTGCATTGGTCACAGAACCTTTTGGGTGGGACTCTAATACATATAAACAAAAACCAATTACAAATACAGGAAATTTAATACAAAATATTTTATATCCAATCTATATACAAGAAGACTTTGCAGACCTAACAGGACATGGTTACCCAGAATATCGTTGGAAAACCAGTTCTTCAGTCAGTGCCTGGGAAGGATACAGGGGGACCATAGCAGATGCTTCTTATGAAAATTCAACGGCAAGGACAAGTTATTTAAATCCTGGAGATAGCACATATTACTATGACAGATATGGAGCAGGAGCATATACAACAAACGCCATCTATTATTTCATAATGAATATTGGAACTTCATCAAATTTTATAAGATAAAAATATGGGAAATATAGTAAGACCTTTAAGATGGAATGGAGCGTATCACGCAAATTCTTTGGCGGAAATGACTGATAGTCAACTAGAAATAATGTCATGGTGTTTACGTAAATATTTTGCAGATAGATTGGCAGAATCTCATGACATGAACTCAGGTACCAGCCCATATGTATCTTGGACTAGTGGAAGATGCACAACGGGTAATATATCTGGTAATCCTGCAGTAGGATCTATGTTTGTAAAAACTGGAGGCTCAGGCACATCTCCGTCTACAGATAGTAGTAGTTATTGGGATGTTGCAGGGACCTCTATGGATGATAGGAGAAAATTTGTTGCAAGAAACACTAATCCTGATGATTATGGAGGATCTCCAGACCCTGACTATGCATCAGATCCAGGGGAAGCGGCTTTTGATAACACTCTTGCTATTCAAACTAAATATTGGTTTCAACAAAGAAAGGTAACTGAATACAATTCAAACTTCCAGTCTCTACCTAGTCTACCTTCAGACAGTACATATAATTCTGATGGTTACGTTGTTTGGAATGGATCGAATTCTATTATCGTTGATAATACAGTTGCAGATATTGCACACACTATTATTAAACACGCCAACTATAATATGTTATTTGGGGATGAACTTGGAACATATAGAATTGCTACCAGTTCTCCAGGAACATACTGGATGCCTAATCTAGACTGGGCATTCATAGATAGTATAACACAGTTTCATACCATTCCTGATCTTCCCGTAATTGAAACCCAGTGGATGTATACCGGTTATGCTCTATATTTAAATGTTTATACCGCTCCTCCTGGATCCATTACCGATACTGATTATACAAATGCTTTAGGAGCACCGAATGGAACCAGTGATAGATTAGATGCACAACATTCTTGGGTGGAAATGAATCTTGTAAAAAATATTTTATATCCAATATGGGTACAATCTAGTTTTGCTGATTTAGGAGGATACGGTTATCCTAGATATACAATTCAAACTTCCAGTTCCGTGACATCTTCCCATGAAGAAATTAGAAGTCCAGCAATAAATGACACCTCATATACTAATTCATCTGCAAGACAGCAATTATGGCAAGGGACATATTATCATGATAGATATGGAACAGGACTCACACAGGCAACACACTCATGGTATCTTAAAATGCATTGGCCTTCCGCAAGTTATTTGAGAACACCAGGGTAATATAAATATTATAAACTACAAAGGAGTATAAAAGTGGCGTTATCAATAGAAGCAATTGAGAAAGAACAAAATACAATAGATTTTAAATATAATGCATCTTTAATAGGAACAACAGATAAGGATAAAGAATATGTTGATCCAGACAATGGAGAAATGATTTGGCCTGAAGGGTACATTAGAATCAATCATGCACGATGGCAAAATTCTGTTCTTGGAATAAATGATCCTAATAGATTAGTTCACCTCGAAACATTTGATGGTGAAAAAATCGAATTTCATTCTATTCAATATTTTCATCCTGAGGAATTAGAAAAAGAAAAGCCAGCAGTGAAAGACTCGCCAATGATGAAGGCTTTTATTGGTTCTCCTTTTTATGATGTTTCCGTAATAGATACAGAAACTGGAAGATATTTGAATGCTATGGATGCAACAACATATGCATTTCAAGCATGGAGAAAATCGTTTAATCCAGAAGAACAAGAACAATATCAAGAATGGAAAAAAAATAAAGATAATGATACTGAAGATGTTGAACCTTCAAACTTCAATACTGAAGACTCAACACCTACTGAACCAAGAAGTGTTTGGCAATTATTATCTGAAGCAACTACAGAGGATTTATTTAAATTTAAATTAGATATTTTTGAGCAAGAAGTGGTTCAAAATTCAGAAAACAAAGAATTAAGATCTAAAATAAGAAAATCAAAATCCATATGTGAAGTTTGCGCCGCATATCAAGCATTACTTGATGAAAAATCTCCAGAAGCAGGAAGCGAAGAATAATTTCCTCCAAACATATTATGAATTATTTTAATATCTGTATGATATTCATTATCTAAATACAACCAATTTCCTGGATACATAAAATTCATTCTAGCCCACCAATCTTTACTAGGGGTATTAACGCCTTTAGTAAACCATGTTTCTGGTAAAAATCTAAGTTTTAATTTTTCTTTTACAGAATCTTCTACAAAATATTGCTCTCCATTGACAGGCCCTACAGTTATTCCATTTTTAATATAATATCTTTGCCAATAATCTTTATTTGACATAAATTTATCATAAATATATTTACAATCTTTTGGATAATATTTAAAAAAACCTCCATTCACACTATAAGAAACATCATTTCTTAGAGAATCT
>PVBE012039869.1_pt1 | contig 17351 bp, 14 predicted proteins | sample 1631181 | NCBI WGS metagenome assembly PVBE01 (sample SAMN08397723, study PRJNA350692) | Marine metagenome, whole genome shotgun sequencing project. | isolation source: water | place: Pacific Ocean | collected 2012-04 | reverse complement strand
GTTGTGCTTCTGCGCGAACAACTATCTCGGTCTCTCGAACGACGAGACGCTGGTCGCCGCTGCGCACGCCGCACTCGACTCCCACGGCCTGGGCCTGTCGAGCGTGCGCTTCATCTGTGGAACCCAGGACATCCACAAGAAGCTCGAGGCGACGGTCTCCGCGTTCCTCACAACGGACGACACGATTCTCTACACGTCCTGCTTCGACGCGAACGGCGGTCTCTTCGAAACCCTGATCGGACCCGAAGACGCGATCATCTCCGACTCCCTCAACCACGCGTCGATCATCGACGGCGTGCGCCTGTGCAAGGCGAAGCGGTATCGCTACGCCAACAGCGACATGGCGGAACTCGAAGAGCACCTGAAAGACAGCCAGAGCTGCCGCAGCAGGATCATCGCGACGGACGGCGTGTTCAGCATGGACGGATACGTCGCGAAACTCACCGATATCTGCGACCTCGCCGACAAGTACGACGCGCTCGTGATGGTTGACGACAGCCACGCCACCGGTTTCTTTGGCCCGACGGGCCGAGGCACGCCGGAGTACCATGGCGTGCAGGACCGCGTGGACATCGTGACCTCCACTTTTGGCAAGGCTCTCGGCGGCGCGTCGGGTGGCTTCACCTCTGGTCGCAAGGAGATCATCGACCTGCTGCGGCAGCGTTCACGCCCCTACTTGTTCTCAAACACGGTCGCGCCCACGATCGTCGCTGCGACCCAGAGGTGCCTCGACAACCTCACCGCCAGCACCGCGCTCCGCGACAAGCTCGCTGCGAACACCGCGCACTTCCGCGGGCGGATGGCCGAGTCCGGTTTCGAGATCAAGAAAGGCGACCACCCGATCGTCCCGCTCATGCTCGGCGACGCGCGCGTGGCCTCCCAAATGGCGGACCGCATGCTCGACGAGGGAGTCTACGTGATCGGCTTCTCGTTCCCCGTCGTGCCGAAGGGTCAGGCGCGTATCCGCGTTCAGATCAGCGCCGCCCACGAAACCAGCGACCTCGACCAGGCAGTGGACGCATTCATCAAGGTCGGTCGAGACATGAACGTCCTCGAGAACTAGCAAAAGGGATGCGCATACTGTGGGAGATCTTCACGGTCATCGCCGGCATCGGAGTCATCTTCGCGATCGGGAAGGGATTCCCCGGGTTTGGGCGGATCCTTCTGCATCCGTTGGGTTGGATCCTCGCGATCGGTGCGATCATCTTGATCATCATTCTCCGCAGCCGGGCCGCCGCGAAACGTACGGCAAGACAAGACGGCTCGTGAACATCCGATACCGATGAAAGTCGATCTCGACAAACTGCGGCTCTCTGGCCGAATCTCTGCGACCGCGCGTGAGACCTGCAAGAAGCTGATCCGACCCGGAGTAAGGCTCGAATCGATCGCGCTCGAGGCGGAGACGATCATCAGGGACATGGGTGGCAAGCCCGCGTTCCCCGCGCAACTCTCGCGCAACAACATCGCCGCACACTACTGTTCGCCGCCCGGCGATCCGACCGAAGCCCAGGACGACGACATCATCAAGTTCGACTGCGGCACGCAAGTGGACGGATACGTCACGGACAACGCGACGACGGTTGACCTTCGAGACGGCGAGGGATCGATGCTGGTCAAGGCCAGTGAGATGGCCTTGGAGAATGCGATCTCGATGATGGGCCCGGGAGCGTCTCTCACGGAAGTCGGTCGACAGATCGAGAGCACGATCAAGGCGATGGGATTCACGCCGGTCTACAACCTCACCGGCCATGGCGTCGCCCGCTGGATGATTCACTGCAAGCCGAGCATTCCGAACTACCCCGACCCCAAGGCCGCGTCGCTGCGTGCAGGGCAGACTGTGGCGTGCGAGCCGTTCGTATGCGACGGTCGCGGTTCGATCGAGGAGGCAGGTCGCGCGGAGGTCTTCATGCTGCTGCGGTCGCCGCGCACCAAGGAACTCAAAAAGTTCCCGCCCGACATCGCCGATGCGATCGCCGCGACCGAGAACCTCCCGTTCGCGCGACGCTCACTGCTCCGAATTCTCGGCACCGAGAAAAAGATGGAGCAGGCCATCGACCTGATGAAGAAATCCCGCCTGATCGCGGGCTACCCACCGCTCGTCGAGAAAGAGGGAGTCCGCGTCGCGCAGACAGAGCACACGATCTTCATCCACGAAGACCGCGCCGAAGTGATCACGCGCGCCCCGGACTAGCCCGCTAGTGGCTCTTGCTCGCCCGCGCTTCGGCCAGGATGTTCTCGGCGAGGCGGTTCGAAGCGATATTCGGCGCGATATTCTCGTCTCTTGCGATCGTCCAGAGTTCGCGAAGCGCCTTCGGAATCCGCTCGATGCGAGCCAAGCTGGCCTCCTTGTCGAATCCGCCGGGCATCAGTTCGGTCGAAACGTTGATGATGCCACCGGAATTGATCACATAGTCCGGCGCGTAGAGGATGTCGTAGTCGACCAGCGCCTCACCGTGCCGCGGTTCCTTCAGCGGGTTGTTCGTCGCGCCCGCGAGAATCTTGCAGCGGAGGGTCGGAATCGTGTCGTCGTTGATGATTGCTCCCAGTGCGCACGGGGCGAGCACGTCGACATCCTGGGAGAGGATCTCTGATTCCGGGACGGCGGTGACACCCAACTCTTCGACCATGTCCTGCACCCGCTGCTCGTTGCGGTCCGCGACCGTGACCTTCGCGCCATCCTGGACGAGTCGGCGGCAGAGGCCCGAACCGACCGCCCCGACCCCCTGGATCGCGACGGACCGACCGCTCAGTTCGTCGGTGCCGAACTTCCACCCCACCGCAGCCCGGATGCCGAGGAACACGCCGTAAGCGGTGTAGGGCGACGGGTTGCCGCTGCCACCGGTATCCTCGGAGAGTCCCGTCACGTGTTTCGTCACGCGGCGGATGATCTCCAGGTCGGCGATCGTCGTGTTGACGTCCTCCGCGGTGATGTAGCGACCCTCCAGTGAGTCGATGAACCGCCCCATCGCCAGGTAGAGCCCTTCGGACTTGATCTTGGCGGGTTCCCCGATGATGACGGCTTTGCCGCCGCCGAGCCCGGTGTATGCCACCGCGGACTTGTAGGACATGCCCTTCGACAAGCGGAGTACGTCGTAGAGAGCGTCGTTCTCGGATTGGTACGGCCACATCCGCAACCCGCCGAGAGACGGCCCGAGCAGCGTGCTGTGCACGGAGATGATGGCATGCAGGCCGGAGGCGGAGTCCCTGCAACGGACGACGCGTTCGTAACCCTCGGTCGGGATGTCGGTGATCTCCATGTACGATGGTGTCGAGTGAGACAGGTGAGTCGGGGACGTGGTCGCGTAACTATAGAGATGGATTGGGGGTGAAGCCATTCCGCGAAACGAACCCTCAGCTCGGATCCCATCGCGATCCAATGCGCACAAGATATTACAGGCACTGATCTTACGGCCCAGATTCCGGGTCACCACTCGCCCAGAGGCGGAATTTACCGAGAACCGCTCCACAATGGCGCTGCGCCGTCGAACTTCATCAACGCGGTGCTCGACTGACGCGAGCCCAGCGCTCGAGAGAACCGGGAAGCCCGACACCTTCGCGAAGCAGATCCGAGATGGCCCGAACGCCGCCGCGCGCATCGACGTACACGCCGTAGACGCTGTCGGTGAGCGGCCCCTTCATCTTGTGTTCGCCGGCGCTGAACCCTCGCTTCCCGGCGAACTCGCGCAGCACCTTCTTTGTCGCCTCGGGGAGCCACGCAGGGATCATCACGGCCCACTTCTGCGGGTAGCGCAAATTGTCCTCGACCATCGGCGCGAGCCGCTTGATGGCCGCCGCGGTCCACGTCTCGTAGTCGAAGAAGTCGTCGTCCGTCACGAGTCCCGGCAACCACACGGCGATCGTTCCGTGAGGGTCGAGCGGTACGCCCTCTAGCTTGCGACCGAGCAGCTGGGTCCGGTGCTTTGGCTCGCCTTGTACCGACATGGACAGACGCAGGATCGTCGGGTTCTGCAAGCGCACCGCCCCCTGCCCCATGGCAAACCCGATGCTCCCGAGGATCGGTGAGAGGTCCGGCGTGGTGTAGGAGAACTTGTATTCGCCGTCGATGTAGACACGGATCGTCGCGCCTGTCACCCGCGCCTCGATGTCGAAGTGCGACACCGGTTTCTTGAACGCGTGGAGATCCCGACGCCCCAGCCGAAGATAGCCCTCGCGACGCCACATCCCGCCGACGGTGAATCGCACGCGGTTCGTCTTGGCAGCGTCGTTCTTCCGACCTATCGCGTACAGAAAATCGCCCGCCGAGAAACCTATCCTGATGTTCCGATCCCGCCGCGCATAGCCAAAGACGATCGCGCCGGAGACGAACGAAGTGGTGAAGTGCACCCGCGTCTTGAACACGTAATTACTCGGCCCAAACCACTCGACGGACCGCACGAACGCGTGTCGTGGGTGCGCGGTTCGGTCGAGCAGACCGGAGTCCTTGCGCGGACGCTTGCGACCGACGTGCACGTCACCGCTGTCGGTCTGGTACCAAAGGTGGCGGACGCGCCGCTCCTCGTACCCGGTGAGTCCGGACTCGGTCCACGCGTACGCGCCCAAATGCCGGGGCCGCGGCTCCGTCGGGTACATCCCGTCCTTCTTCTTGCCGTCGATTCCGGGCAGGGGAACAACCTTCTCTCCGACGCGCCATGCGATCGCGTTGTGCTCCCGCAACAACTCCCGCGCCGCGAATGCCCTGCCCGACGTGTGCAACTCCTTGGCGGTCGTCCGCAGAACCGCGAACCACCCGCGCACGCGCGGCAGCTTCGCGAGCATCGGCGCGGACGACACCGGCGGCTCGCCCGAAAGCCCGCGGTGCCAGATCTCCGCGCGCACAGCCCATGCGACGTCCGAATGATGGAGTTGGTCGAGCAAGCGGGCGAGCAGTCGAGCGGCGTCGAGCTGCCAATCATCCGTTCCCAAGGACCACAAGAGCGCCGCGACGGCTGGCCGGGGCTCTCCAATTTCGGCAAACAGACGCCCTGCGTCGGCGGCATGGCGCTGCCCGAACCAGGGTTCCGCGCGATCACGCACCCAGACCCACGTGGGTTCGTCCATGACGTAGCCGGTCTGCCGTGCTCCCGAGCGTTTCCGCGGCTTGCCGAAACCCCGCCGATAATCGCCTATCCACGCTGGCGCGTTGTTCCAACTCGTCTGGTAGCAGCCGTGCAGGAAGTCGTGGAACATGCGGGCAAATACCTTGAGGTTCTTCGGTCGCCCTTCTTTCCCATCGGCAAACTTGTTGACGAACCACGCGAGCGGCTTCTTGCGACCGGCCCGGGCGTTCAGCATGAACTCCTGGAGTCGCGTCGCGAACAGCTCCTCGCCGTTCACCTTCCACGTCGACAAGAAGACGTAGAGCGCGTAGCCAGCCGTGTAGTTGTCGCGGTAGTCGTCGAGTTTCCCCGTCACGAGCTTCTCGAGATTGCGCTGACCCCCGTAGCCCTTGATGAACGCCGAAGCGCACGGACCGGTGCTCAGGAGCCGTTCGACGAACGTCTTGTCCTCGGCGATCTGGTAGCTACCGCCCGTCCAAACCGCCTTGCCCTCGACTAGCCACGAGGGGAGGAACGCGTAGATCGTCCCGTCGAACCGGTGCGTCAACTCGTGGGTGAGCAGGTGACCGAGCGCTTCGTGGTTGTTCCAGTTGAACTTGACCGTCGTGCGATCACCCGACTGAAACCCGCCAGCCCACCAGAACGGTGCGTCTTCCGACTCCAGTCCCGACGACGCCGGGACGACGCGCACGAGACCTTGCCTCGCGACGAAAGGATCCTTGCCGAAGAAACCCGCCAGCCTGGCGTGGTGCATCTCGACGGTCTCGGTCACGCCGAGCAGCGTCTCGAAACCGCAGATCGTCTCGATGCGGTACTTCCCGGTTGGACTCACGGACAAGCCCGGGTTCGCCCACGTCGCGTGTTCCACAGTGTAACGTTCGCGGTCGTTCTTCGGCATCGCACGAAGTTGCGCGAGCGTGAGGGGCACCCCAACGCGAACTCCGATCTTCTCCCGGATCTTCGCACGAGCCTGCTTCGCGGCATCGGCGTCACGATCCATCGACGGCGGCGGTGGGCCCTTGCGATCCTTGAACCGCGCCTGTGCCGCCATCCCGGTGAGGCAACGAGTCGCGCGGATGACCGCCTCGTCGAGCGCTTGGATCGACGCCGCATCTCCCCCGTCCTTTTCTTGCGACGCGGGTTTGGGCTTGATGCTTCCGGCGGCGATCTTGCGCAGCGTCTGGATGACGGTGGCGTAGTCCGCGACCTCGTCGGCGCACGCCTTGTTGAACACCGGACCGTACTTCGCCTGCAGCGATGGCGCGTCGCGCATTAATTCCCACGCCAGGTCGCTCGCCCAGCGTACGAGGACTGACCGACCGGTTCCCGCACGACCGCGTTGTCGCTTGCTGGCGAACTTCGCTAGTTCGTCGACCGCTGCCACCCGCGCGGCGGCCAGCGTCGCCGGAGTCTTTTCGCCTCGCGGAAGCAGGCGCAGGTCCTCGCGCGCCAGCTTGACGCGGCCACGCTCGTCGGCGGCGGCAGCCCAGTAGCGGATGGCCCAGAGAAGTCGCGCGTCTTCGTCGGAAGCCGCGATGCTGACCTTCACGAGGTCGCGCAACAGGGAGGGCGAAGCCGGTCCGAATGTGAGCGCGGAGAGGAAGTGGTCCCGGCCTTCGGCGTGACGACCGGCCTTCAGCGCGCTGCGACCGAGGTCGACTCGGCTCTTGAGCGCCTTCTCCAACGCGGCATCGAGCACGCCCGCGCGGGCGGGTGTCGGTTGACCTGGCGGCGCCTGCCCGGCGAGCGGAGCGACCACCGCGACGAGCGCGAGAATCGTGGCAAGTCCAGAAGAGAAGAGGAGGGGGATCACAGTGAACATCGATTGACGCGAAGACGGGGTGACGGAGATCTTAGCCCCAGGAGAGTCAGTTGAGGCGGGGATCCCCGGGCTCGATGTCGATGTCGGGTGTGTTTCGACCGGGGAGGTTGTCGATGAGTCGGCGCAGACGGGCGTCGACGAGGGGCTCGCTGAAGAGTTCAAGTTTGATCTCGGGTGATAACGGAAGTCCGACAAGGACGGAATCGACGAACTGTTGGGGCGGCAGTTCCTGCAGATCGTGAAGGCCGCCCACGCCCAGACGGTTCAACGAATCATGCAATTCGGCGAGCTCGTCGGTCAAGTCGCGGCTGGGCAGCACATCCGGCACCTCCTCCGTGCGAATCATCCGGAACTCCTTGATCTTCGGAAGTTCCTCGAGAATGCGGAGGCGTGTCTCTCCTCTCAGGAGGATGTTGGCGCGACCGTCCGGTAGGGACTCGTGCTCGACGAGCTTTCCCAACCCACAGATCTCGTGCACCGGCGGATCGAACTCGTCCTGTACCGAGTGCCCGACGGTGGGGTGAGTCATCGCGATGAGCCCTTCGCCATCGAGTGCGTGCTCGAGCAGGACCCGATAGCGGGGTTCGAACACGTGCAACGGCAGGAGCAACCCCGGGCAGAGGAGCACCCCGTCGAGAGGAAACATCGGAACCGTGCACACTCGGGGCATGCGGAGATGGTAACCGATGGCCCGCGTCGGAATGTCCCGGCGGAAGACGTCTACTGGAACTCGATGAACCAGAACAGGCGCGTGCTCGAACCGCGTGGCCCCCAGCTGTACTTGAACAGTCCGAAGAACATCTTGTAGTGCCCGTAATCCTCCGGATCCCGCGACTTGGACGTCTTGTACGAGTTGTAGTAATCCGCGAACACACCCCAAGGCAAGACCTCCCACCTCGAACTGCCCGCACGCGACGAGACCTCAAAGACCCCCGGAATCCTCGCTCCCGTCGTCCCCGAGTAGTCCTCGAGGTGGACATCGGCGGTGAACGTCTTGCCGCTCTCACGCACCAGGTCGAACGTGACCAGACCTCTCCGAGGACCGCGCTCGCGCAGCAACCGCATCAGCTCGGTCAACGTCGGAGTGGGCTTGTCGTCGACTCTCTGGATGATGTCCCCCGCCCTCAGCCCGGCGAGGTACGCCGGCGACCCCAGGACCACTCCGCAAACAACCACTGCGTTGCGGTCGTCGCCGTAGATCTTGCGGGCGTGCTCTTCGGGAATAACGCGCAGGCGCACACCTGCGTAGAGCTTGGGGTTCGATCGCGCCGGCGCTTCGAGCGGTACATTGGTCCGCATTCGCGCGATCCGCGAGCGGGTCTTGGGCTCGACTTGCAGGAGATCGTCGGAACCGCGCACCCTCAAGGAGACCCGTTTCTTCTCCTTGAGTTTGGCCGCGATCTTGTTGTATTCCTTCAGGTAGTAGACGTCGCTGCCGTTCACCGACAGCAGGAGGTCGCCCTTCTTGACACCGGCTCGCGCCGCCGGAGAGTCGGGGTCGACCGCGCGCACGAACAAACCCGCGTAAGGCCGCGCCTTGGGTTTGCACTTCTCGGCCCTCTCCTTGTCGAGTTCCACGAGATGCAGTCCGAGCTCCTGATAGTCCACGGGTTCCTCGCGCTGAATCGTGATGTAGGCCGTGCCGTCCGGTCGGACCTGCAGTTCGTAGATCTCGGTCAAGCCATCCGGTTGGGTGAGCTCCGCGAGTTGGTAGCTCGACTCCCCGGCGTAGTCCGTGTCGTCGTAGTTAAAGGTGGTGCAGGCCGGAACGACGAGCGAAACGAGAGTGAAAAGGACGAGGACGCGGGTCAGCATCGCAGTCATGTAGATCGGATCGGAGGACGTGGATGGGGCTCGGCACCCCAACGAAAGCCCCCGCCGGGCGTGGCACGGACCGGGAGAAAGACCTCGGAGTTCGACAAGATTGCCGCAAACCCTTGGCAATCAGGCGACTCCAGTTGCCAGGACCTTCGCGGGGAAACGGGGACCCCGATCGCATGTGTCGTCTTACCCCTGTTTCCGGCGCCGGCGGAACGGCGTATAACAACGGGTCCACCTGGAGAGGCAACGCGACTCATGGAACACGACATACGGCTGGAGGACATCGGTTGGAAGGTTCTTCTGCAACGCCAGATCAACCTCGAGAAGTTCACGCGGCAGGCAATCCGTCGCGCCAACGACGCGACCGGTAGGGTCCACCTCGTGGATCTCGCGCTCGGCGCGGGGCGTCACCTGATGGAAACGCTGAGGTCGATGCCGGAGTTGGAGATTGACGCAGAGTTGCGGGACGCCGACGAGGCCAACCTCGAGAAGGGCCGCCAGCTGGCCAACCAGATGGGACTGACGAAGGTCCGGTTCGCCGTGGGAGACGCTTTCGATGAGCACGCGCTGAGAGACTTCGACCCCGCGCCCAACGTGGTCGTCGCCGCGGGGCTGTTCGAACTGACGCCGGACAACAACCGGGTCCTGTCGACCCTTCGCGGACTGACCGACGGGATGCAGAGCGGCGGATTCGTGGTCTACACCGACCAACCGCGCCACCCGCACCTGGAGATGATCGGACGGGTCGCGGTGCAGCGGGAGGAGTCACCGTGGGCGATGCGGCGTCGACCTACCGAAGAGATGGACGAACTCCTCGCGGACACTGGCTTCACGACGATCAAACGGCTCGTCGACGAGCACGGCCTGTTCACTGTCGGGCTAGTGCAGAACGCGTGACGCTTCGACGCTGTCGCGTCAGACGCTGCTTTGCCATTGTCGGAGCTGAGAGAGGTTCGCGCCGGCACCACCACAGACGATGACAAGGATGCGCTCGGCGTCGGCGAGGGTAGTGTCTCCATCGTACACGGCTGCCAGAGACGCGCCGCACGCGGGTTCGACCAGGATGCGATGGTCGTCCGCGAATCGAGTGCACGCGTCGACCGCCGCCTTGTCGGTCACGACGCAGTTGCGGACTTCGTGGCGGTGGGTCCACGCCAGCGCTTCTGCTGCGACGGTGCGGGCGCCGAGCGTCGTCGCAATCGAGTCGATCGAAGCGAGCGTCACGAGTTCGCCCGCGGTGACCGACTGCGCGAACGAAGAAGCGCCCTCGGTCTCGACAGCGATGACCGGCGTGCTCCGCCAACCGACTTCGTGCATCCCTTCGAGCACCCCGATCATCAACCCCCCACCGCCCACCGAAACGACCAGCGCGTCCGGCTCTTCGAGAATCGAGGCGACCTCGCGAATCAACGACGCGTGACCGCGCCAGATCCGCGGATCGTCGAACGGATGGATGTAGGCCGTGCCCGGATCGTCCGCGGACTCTGAAGCACGCTCGTGGGCATCATCCCAGGACGCACCGTGTTCCGTCACGATGGCGCCTTCGGCCCGGATGACGTCACGCATCCACACGGGCGTCGTTTCCGGAACGAACACCTCGACCGGAACCCCGAGCCGGCGACCGGCGAAGGCGACGGCGTATCCCGCGTTGCCACCCGACGAACTCACGAGACGACCCGCGCCGTCGGCCACGCTCGCCTGGCACGCCGCGCCGAGCCCGCGGATCTTGAAAGAATCGACCGGCTGCGCGGACTCCAACTTCAGCCAGACCTCTGCTCCTGACTCACGCGACGACGACATGGGCGACGAGTGCACCAACGGAGTCTCGACGTGCAGGGGCGCCGTCATGGCCCGACGATCCCGCGAATGTCGATGAGGTGAAGCTGCCGCCCGCCACCGACGTGAGGCGAATCGATGACAACGCTCCGTCCGTCGCGACTCGCGCGCGGATGGGTATCGCAACGCCACTCGCCGCGAAACTCCTTTGGGGAATGGAACTGACCGAGCACGAACTTCGACCGTGTCGGAACGTGGTAGAGATAGACCGTCTGCAACCTCTCGGCGCCCACCGGATACGTGTCGTTCAAAATCCAGTCGGTGTCCGGCAGATACGTGCAGTGTCCATTGCGCGGCATGTCCCCTCCCCCGACAAACGAGACCTCGTCGCTCCGATCCTTGAACAGGTAGAACGCGTCACGGTTCGATGCCCGCCGCGTCCACGCCAGGATGTGCTGGGGGTCCCGCCAGATGAAGTGAGACGTGTGACCAGACGGGTCGAGCAGATGCAGGTCCTTCCCCTCCGGAGTCGCGGTCAACATCCGCGTCTTGAATCCGAACCGCTTCTGCTTCGGTCGCCACCGATGCAAGAAGATGAACCGCGAACCATCCGGACTGAACAATAGATGGTTGAAGTAGTGTTTCGCCTCGCGCAACTTCTCTTCGGGGTCAGTCCGCCGCACCAACTCGTCCAGCGAGAACACCATCGAACGATCGCCCGACGAGAGATCGACGCGGTAGATGCCCGAACCCTTCGGCATCCGCTGCGCGGCGAAGGCGTCGGGTACGCCCTGGTACCCGTAGCCGGGTCGCATCGCCTGCACGCGACCGAAGTCGACGCCGAGCCCCGTCGCGCCATCCGGACTCAGCGTGTAGATCGCATGGGGCAACGTGCGCATGTTCCGAGACGAGACGTCGAACACGCGACACACGAACCTCCCGTCCTCGCGATCGTTCCAGACGACTTCTCGACGCGAACCCGGACGCCACTGCAACATGCACCCCTGCTGCCAACCCCAGGCCCGGCTCTCACCGAGCTCGATCCACTCGTCGCCCCGCTCGAGATCGACCATCCCGATCTGGATCACGTCATCCGGTCGCGGCGTCCGGTGATGGAAAGGAACCTTCATTCCGAGCACGAACCGATTGCCCGGATCGAACTGGAACTTGTCGTAGTAGCCGAACCAGTGAAACCCCGGGACGCGGGTGATCTGCCGGACCGGAGGTCGAAAGTTCGGTCGCGATCTCGGATCGAACATCGGCGTCATTCGCGGGCAAGCGGAACACCCGGCCATGACACCGAGCCCGATCGTGGTGCTGCGGCGCAAGAACTGTCGCCTGTCGAGACCTGTCTCCGAGTTCAGCGATGGCATGGATGCGATGATCCCCCATCGTTCAAGTTTTCGACACTTCGCGCCGATGAACTTTCCGTCCTGTAGGCTATTACCCCCAAGCCACAGGCCCCTAGACCCAGACCACGATGAGCCCGCGCCGAAAGATCCTCTACGTCAACCACGAGGTTGAGTGCGGCGGCGCCGAGCACAGTCTCCTCGAATTGATCCAGGGTCTCGACCACGAGCGGTTCGAGGTTCACCTCGCCTGCTCGATGGAAGGCCCGCTCACCGACCGTGCCCGCGAGCTGGGCGCAGAAATCCACCTGGTGCCGATGCTCTTCCAGGGCAAGCTGCGCAAACTCTGGGGTCTCTTCCGCGCGAGCATGCGGCTGCGCAAGCTCATCCGCAGCGCCGGCATCCAACTCGTGCACACCAATAGCCTGATCGCCGGCTACTGCGGCATCTTCGCCGCGAAGCTCTGCAACATTCCTTCGATCTGGCATGTGCGCGACATCAGCTATCCGGATCCCGCGAAGAAACTCTGCACGCAAGCACGGCGCGTCATCGCAAATTCCAAGGCCACCGCCGAGAGCCTCGACGTCCCGGAGCAACACGAGAACAAAGTCGAAGTCATCTACAACGGCGTCGCGCCGCGGTTCTTCGAACAAGCAGAATCGGGCCGCGAAGTCCGCGAGGAGTTGCAGGTCAACGCCAACGAGAAGCTCGTCGGGATTTTTGGTCGACTCGATCCATGGAAAGGTCACCGGGACTTCCTCCGCGCGTCAAAGCGCATCCTGAGCAGTCACTCGAACACGACATTCGTCGTCGTCGGCGACGTCTTGTTCGCCGGAACGCGGACACTTCAGGAAGGATTCCGCGAGCGACTCGAAGACTACACGCGGGAGATCGGTGTCTTCGGCAAGGTCCTGTTCCTCGGCCACCGCACAGACGTGCCCCGGCTCCTCGCAGCCATGAGCGTCGTAGTGCATCCGTCTGCGGAACCGGAACCGTTCGGTCGCGTCATCGCCGAAGCCCACGCGGTCGGCGTACCGGTCGTCGCTTCCGCGCTTGGCGGCATTCCCGAGATCATCACGCCCGGCGTCAACGGCTTCCTGTTCACGCCGGGCGACACGGAGGAACTCGCAGAGTGTGTCTGTCGCTTGCTCGGCGACGAAGACCTCGCGAGCGAACTCGGTCGAACCGGTCGGGAGATGGCGGAGCATCGATTCACCCAGGGCCAACACGCTGCCGAAATGGAAGCGATCTACGACGAGCTGTAGAGGCCTATCCGGAACGGCGAATCAACCAGAGAGCGCCGGCGACGGGCCCGCTCAGGACGTCGACTTCGTCTTGCTGCCGCTGCACGTAGTCGTTCAGGAGATCCGCGTCCTCGGGGTGATCTGCAGCCAACTCGGCGACGCGGCTCGCGATCTTTTGCGTCATCGAGCGATAGTGGAGCTCTGACTCTGGGCCGTCGATGACGAGTTCGTAGATGATCTCGTCACCGGACGACCGGAGCAGTTCCAGGGTAGTCGCGTGGTCGAAGCAACCGACGACGTCTTCCGGCGGCGTCTCGCCGTCGCGAATGTACGCGTCGTCGATCAGTATCAACCCCCCCGGCTTCACGCACTCGCGCAAGGTCGCCACCGTCTCGTCGGCAGCGCCCAGAATGTCGCCGAGCGCCAACAGGTACACGAGGTCGTAGTCCCTCGACTCTGCGGCGGCTTTCCGGACGTCGCCTTCTGCGAAAATACACTGGTCGCCAAGACCCTTCGCCTCGGCGCGCTGCTCCGCGTGCTCGACGAACGCGGCAAAACCGTCGACCCCGTGGGCAACGCAATCGAACTCCTCGACCAGCGCCAACGCCACCGCTCCCTTGCCGAACCCGAGGTCGAGCACGCGCGCGTTCTTCGGCAGACCGACGGGACGCAAGACGCGTAGCACTTCGTCCACCCGAGCGCCGAGCTCCTCCATGTCGGCGAAGAGACGCGGCAGATAGGGAAGCAACGCCGGATCCGCGTCCATCGACCACGCGATCAACTCGTCGAAACTCGGCGCCGGTGCGTCGTCATCCATGGGCAAGCGCGGACCGGAACAGTTCTACTTGGGCTTCTTGAAGCGCGAGCTCTTGACCCACTTGACCCAAGCCGCCTCCATCGCCTTCAGATCGACGCCCTCGAAAGCCGCTTCGACGCCCTTCTTCGCGTCTTCTTCTTTGAACGTCACCCTGCGATACGTCGGCAGGATCTCGCTCCACTTCGGATCGAACGCCTTGCCCATCGCCTGTCCCTGGCGCAGGAACGAGATCATCCCAAACGCCTGTGCGTAGTAGTACGCCGTCTTCGGGTTGCCGTAGAACCGGCTGCGTGGCCACGTGGTGATGTCTTTGAATCTGACGAAGTCACCCTTCTTGACCATGAGCTTCACCCACTTGTACCGCATGTTCGAGCCGACGAAGACCCACTTCTTGCCGCGCAATCTGTGCGCCCCGAAGAAGTCGCCGTGACCCTCGTCGAACCAGCGGTGGAGCTCCGTGCCCTCGAAGTACGAGTCGCTGTACTGGTGCCAACCTTCGTGGAACGTCACCGCCCTTGTGGCGCCCTTCTTCCGCATCAGCTTGTCGCCACCCTGGAACACGACGAGTTCCTTGGACCGCGGCGAGAACCAGCCGACGACGCCGGGCGACGTCTCGCCGTATTTTGTGAACTGCTTGTAGGTCGCGCACACGCGAAGCACCGAGTACGGCATCTTCATGTCCTTCTGCGGCGGATAGTACTCCTGGTAGAGCACGCGCATGTTCTCGAGCCCGTCACTCAGCTTCTTGCTCATGTTGAACGACTTGGTCTTGCCGCCCTTGAGCCACGAATACAACACGATGTAGCTCGGCGTCGTGAAGTAGTCCCAATCGCGCAGGCCGATGATGTTCTTCCTTGCTGCTGCGAGGGCCGTCTTCTTCTCATCGTTGTCCGCATGCTTGTCCCGGCTCACGTTGGACGTGTCCGTAGCCCCCCTCTTTATGATCCGACCCGACGCGATGCAGCGCTTCATGAAGATCGCGAACTTGCCTCTCGGCTTCTTGCCCTTCGTCAGCGGCTGCCTGACGACCAGCGCGACCTCGCGTCCATTCACGGTGTAGACCGCCGCGGAATGGTACCACTCGATCCCGTTGCCGTTTCTCAGGTACGCCCAGTGCTTGTAGGGCAGGAACTGGCCCTTCTTCTTCATCTGCTTGCCCTTCGTCACGAAGGTGTCGACGCGCTCGGTCTTCACCCACTCTTCGAAGGACGTCGCGGGGGCCCGGCCCCGCATCGCCCTGATTTGTTCGTGCAGTTCCTTGGGGATGCCCTTCGGCACGTCTCCACCACCGTCTCCGCTCTTGGTGGTCGGGCTCGCCTTCTTGAACTCGTACACATCCGTGTACCAGCTCGCCGGCCCGGTCTTGGTCTGCACGTAGTCCCTGGCATCCTGCGCGCGGAACCGCGCCCTCAGGTGCGGATCGGAGCTGGCCAGTTTCAGCGGCAGCCGCTTCAGCCTCTTCGAGATGGAGATCTCGATCCCGACGGCATCGATCTTCTCCGTGCGGTATTCCTGGGCTTGCCCTGTCGTCGGCAGCGAAACCGATGCGAGAATGAGAGTGAGTAGGGCACGCGTTGCGTGTGTGGAAGTGGGGCCAACCATGGCAGATCCTTCTGACGGGGTCCCTCTGACAAGGAGGGGGGTGAAACGCCCATGTGAGCGGGGCGGTGAGCCCGGGTCAAGCTGCGCTGAAATCGTAGGACAATCCTGTCGCGCCCATGACAGCGGATTCTGGCGTCGGCTCCCATATTCCTGTCAGAAATGCCGATCCAAAGGGCATGAGACAGGTGGCTTGCTTAGCGATCATCGTGGTCATCTCCTTCTGGGGAATGGTGGTCATGCGCGAGACTGGACGGCGCTCCGACGAGACAACTCTGCGGACCGCTAATGTGACCACGTCGACCGGTCGCAAGGCGACGATCTCCACCGGGGAAACCGTGAAGATCGAAGATCATCTGGCCAAGGACAAGCGGACGATCGTTCAGTTCACTGCCCACTGGTGACCCGCCTGCCGGCAACTGGGACCTCAGTTGGAGGCCCTGACACTCGGCAGGCAGAACACGCATCTACGGCGGATCAATATCCAGACGTGGGGCTCGCAGGTCGCCAAACAGTGCGAGATCCGAAAGCTACCGACGCTCTGGCTCTACAAGGGTAACGACCGGGTGGCGACGGAGACGCGCGACGTGCTCAAGCGCCTCTCCAAACTCGAATGATCCCGGACATCGGTGAGCCTCGGTCACCGATCTGCACTGACCGGGCAGCGGATGTGAGATAGATTGCCCCCGTTCGAATGCTGACCGGCCTCACCCTTGCCCTCCTCATCCCGACCGCCACGCTCGGCCTCTCCGCAATGGCGAAGGCCCAGGATCCGTCGGCCCGGAACCTGGCGTTCTTCGACTCGGCCACAAGTTCGACGCAATCTCGCACGCGGACTACTACGCACTGAGCGGGTTCATGAAGAGCTCCCGCTACATGCAACGCGATGCTGGGCCGGCGATCGATCGCGAAGCACAGCGAGCGTATCGAACCTCCTCGAAGGCACTCACGGCGGCATGGGCCGCGCAGATCCGAGCCGCCGCGTCGGACGTGAAGCCCTACTTCCTGAGCTCGGCGGCCAAGCGACCATCGATCGCGTGCGAGGACATCACCGGCCTGGATGAAGAGACCGCGAAGCGCTGGAAGAAAGCGCTCGAAGACAAACAGATCAACCGCGACATCTTGCACCCCATGCACGGGTTGTCTTACCTCGGCAAGGTCAAGAACGGGAAGGGCGACGTGCGTCAGACATGGCTGCGCGCGACGGAGCGCGCACGCAAGGGTCCGTCGGAATTCGCGAAGTCGAACCCCGAGACCTTCGTCGACTTCCGCAAGGACTACTTCACGAAGTGGTTCAAGGAAGGGGTAGCCTTCGGCGCGGGGCCAGTGCGAGGGCCGGCCATGGTTCACGGCGACTGGCTTCCCACTGCGGTTCACGCTGGCGGGTGGGCCTCGAGCAACGCGAACGGATTGCGGGCGCAAGGAGTATTGCACTCTCCACGATTCAAGATTGTCAAGCGATACGTGCACGTCCTCGCCCACGGACGGGAGAGCCGCATCAACTTCATTCTCGAGGGATTCCAACTGAACAAGAGCCCGATCTACGGCGCGACCGATGAGTACGGCTACAAGGCCGTCGATGGCAGCACGACATTCCACGACTTGCACGCGACGATGCTGCACCTCCTGGGCATCGACCACGAGAAGCTGACGTTCCGGTTCAGCGGGCGGGACATCCGCTTGACAGACGTGCACGGCGAACGGATCGAAGCGGTGTTGGCCTGAGCATTCGCAATCCCGGAATTCTGCGGTTCCTCGTGCCCGAGTTGGTGATTCAATAGGCCCATGAGCGAGTTCATAAGCGCGGTCCCTTGGTACGCCTGGATCGTCAGCGTCGCGATCCTCGCCTACGCGTTCCATTCCATC
>PVBE011049951.1_pt1 | contig 17351 bp, 13 predicted proteins | sample 1631181 | NCBI WGS metagenome assembly PVBE01 (sample SAMN08397723, study PRJNA350692) | Marine metagenome, whole genome shotgun sequencing project. | isolation source: water | place: Pacific Ocean | collected 2012-04 | reverse complement strand
TCCCAATAAGGTCCACGTAACCATTGCCGTCGAGGTCACCGTGGGCCAATCCCTTGCCGTTCTCGTGGAGGAAGGGGTCTATTCGCCGCTTTGTCAGCATCTCGGCGTCGGGTGGCAGTGACTCTTCTTCCAGGCCATCGTAATCGACATCGACGATGTCCAGCAGGCGCGCCCGCACGGTGATGTCCTCGAACGAGCCTTGCCCGTCTCCCCTTAGCATGCGCCCGGCTCCGGGGAATATCTTGCCTCCCGGCGCCTCTCCGCGGGCCATGGTGGAGCCCAGCCAGTAGAGGTCCTGGTTGCCGTCGTTGTCGTAGTCGAAGAAGGTCGTCCCGAAGCCGAAATCGTATGCAGCCAGCCCCGTGGTGACCTCCTGTTCGGGATGAATATTCGACGGATCGAGAGACAGTGGCGGCATCCAGGGGCTCGGAACCACAGCCGTCGAGGGCGCAACATTTTTAAAATCGCCCACTGGCCCGAGGCCATCCACCTGGTGGGTACCGTCGTTACGCAGGAGGAAGTGCAGGCAGGTACCCCACTCGAACCGCATGTGGTAGTCACAGGCCCCGCGAGGTGAGGTCTTTGGTGGTTGAAGCAGCGGGTGGAAGCCGATGTTGGTCACGAACACGTCCAGGTCGGCGTCGCTGTCGTAGTCGCCAACGGCGAAGCCCATCCAGGCCCCTACCTTGTCTATCCCTATCGCACGCTCCACGGCCGTGAACCGGATATTCCCCGGGGTCGAATCGTTCCGGTACAGGTGCAGCCGGTCACCGTCGTTGGCCACCCAGATGTCCGGGTCCCGGTCATCGTCATAGTCGAAGAACAGCACTGCGTGGGTCTGACCCGTAGGCTCCCCCACACGGTTACCCAACCTGTCGGTCACGCCGGGGTCGTAACCCTCGTACTGTTCCCCCGTCTCAGGGTCCTCGAACAGGATAGGCCGACCGTCGGGGTCCCGCATCAGTATCTGAGGACCCTTGACCCCGGCAGCCTCTGTTATGTCGGTAAAGGTGAGGTCGCCGTTGTTGCGGTAGAGGACATTGTAGTGGCCGGCGTGGCCCGGCTCGCCGAATACCCGGAAGTCGTTGGCCATCAGGTTGCCCAAGTAGAGGTCCACCCATCCGTTGCCGTCCACGTCCGCGCAGGCGATGTCCACCGAAGACCGAAGGTTCACGGCGTCGCCGAAGGCAGTGGCGGTGATGTCCCGGAAAGTCCCGTCACCGTTGTTCAGGAACAGAGAGTCCCTGTTGCCCTGTTCCTCGCTGGGAGAGCGAAAGCCCAGCAGGTCTTCGGGATCGCCCCATGCCCCGACGTACAGGTCCTGGTACCCGTCGTTGTCTATGTCGCAGGCGACGACGCCCGTGCTAAAACTGTCCGTGGCCGTGACCCCGGCCTGCTCGGCAACGTCGGTGAAGGTGCCGTCGCCGTCGTTACGGTACAGCCAGTTGTTGTGCCTACCGTCGGCCGTGAGATAGAAGTCCAGGTCGCCGTCCCGGTCAAAGTCGAAGATGGCGACGCCTGGACGGTCGTTCCAAACCTGGTACTTCTGCCTCTCATGATTTACTCCACCCTTTAGCGCCTCTGTCGCGACGTTGGTGAAGGGAACCACAGGGGAAACTCCGGCCCTCCTGACCCCTGGTTCCCCTCCAACGTCCTGGCCCGGTGTGGCCGATGGCACAACTGTTCCCGCTACGGCTGGAGTCGGATTTATCGCAGAGGGGGTCGCTGTCGGTACGGGCTGAGAATCGGAGCAGGCGACCGCGATGGCCGGTAGGAACAGGATGATCGCAGCGATGGTCTGGTTAAGCCGGCTGTTTGAGCGTTTAGGTGCTCTCATTGCTTCATGTCGTTTAACCCTACCGTCCACGGTACCGCGCAGGAATTCATCGCCAGTATCGCATCGCGCAGGAAATTATCGCTTCGAAGTCTAGGAGAGTCCCCAGACAGTGTCAAGCAAACACATCCGGTTGGTTCCCCGGTTGTGTCGCCTGGTCTGCAACCCCCGCAGACCACCCAGCGTCTCGGGCATTCCGCTGTCGGGTGCGCCGGCGGACAAGGGCCTAACCAAATGGGTAAACATCCCTGTCAGCACACCGGGCGACGGCCATCCGGAGTAGGTTCCTAAGCCAGCCGATGGTATTGACATCCACGGAGTTTTCGTGTTAAGTATTATGCGGCTTTGTGACACAGGTCACTGACAGGGGTCACAAAGCATGACCCGAAAGCATGACCCGCATGACCCGCATGACCCGCATGACCCGCTTGAAGAAGAAAAGAAAAGGAGCTTCTTAATGAAACGATTCAGTGGGCTATTTCTGCTGTTTGCCGTTTTCGCGCTGGCCTTCGTAGTGGCCTGCGGGGGAGACGACGAGGAGGAGGATACGACTACGGCCCAGCCAACCACGGCCGCGCCGACCAGTGCGCCCGCAGCCGCGACGGCTACGCCCAAGTCTGAGCCGATATTACAGCCGACGTCGACTGTGAAACCACCGGCCGCAGCAACGGCAGTCGCCGCCACGGCCGTTCCTGTTGCGACGCAACCTCCCCCGCCGAGCATCTTCGACGAGGACCGGTTCGGTGGAGAGATCATATGGGTGCCACAGGGCAGCGTCGGGAACATGGACTCCATGACCTCGGGCTCCGCCATCGGCCGGGGAGTGCAGTGGCACTTTATTGAAGTCCTGCTGAACTGGGACAGCGCCGGCATCCTCCAGCCCGACATGCTGGAGAGTTGGGACGTCAGCGGCAGCACGTATACCTTCGTCCTTCGGGACGGACTCAAGTGGCACGACGGCACCACCCCGTTGCCCGAGGACGTAGCCGCCTCCATCGAGCGCTGGAAAGGGACGGACAAGGCCTTCGCCCCCACCGTCAGCGACCTGTGGAACAGCTTTGAGACCATCGACGACACGACCTTCAAAATTAACCTGACCGCCCCAACCGGCCTGCTCTTGACGGGCCTGGGATACGTGGGCGGCGTTCAGGCCAACGTCATGCCCAAGGAGGTCGCCGACGCCTTCCCGCCCGGCGAGATCATCACGGAGTACACCGGTACCGGTCCCTACAAGTTCATTAGCTGGGACGTGGGCAACCAGATCATCCTGGACCGGAACGAAGACTATGTGTCCAGGACCGAGGATCCCAACTACCGGGCCGGCGCCAAGATAGCCTATGCCGACAGGCTGCGCATGATCGAGATCCCGGACCAGCAGACCCGCGTAGCCGCGGTCCTGACCGGTTCGGTGGACTACCTGGACGTCATCTCGGGCGACTTCTACGAGCAGGCGCTGGACAACGCCGACAAGGTGGGCGTCCACATCGGCAGGCCCGGGGCCCAGCCCGACATCATGTTCAACATGAGATCCAACCTGGTTGGGGCCAGTGAAAGGGGCAGACTCATACGGCTGGCCATACAGGCGGCGGTCAACGCCGAGGACATCATGAAGGGTTACGGCGACCCGCAGCTCTGGCAGCTCTGTAACTCCATGTGGTTCTGCGACACCGTCTGGGGCCAGGCGGGCGTCAACGACGAACGTTACAACATGAACGATGTCGAGCGGGCCAAGGCCCTGCTGGCGGAGGCGGGCTACGACGATGAGCCTATAATCATCCTGGACCCGACGGACTTCCCCACCATCCACCCCATCGCTCCGGTGTTGGAGCAGCAGTTGGAAGCCGCGGGGATCAACGCGCAGATCATGGCCACCGACTGGGCCACCCAGATCGGGTTCTACCAGGAAGCCGAGGTCTCCAATTCCTGGCACATGTTCACCAACTGGAATAGCAGCAACCTGTACCATCCACTGGTTTCCCAGCCGCTAACGGTTAGTGACCGTGCCACCAATTACCCGCCGGACGTGGGCTACCCAACCTCGGAGGCACTGCTGGCACTTAAGAAACAGATGGCAGTTGCCCCAGACCTCGACGCAACTCTGGCCCTTGCCAAACAGATGGCGGACCTGTGGTGGGACGACCCTAAGTCGGTGAACTTCGGTAACTTCCTCCAGCTAAGGGTCTTCAGCAAGGACCTCATGGGTACCGATATCAGGGGTGCGCCCGTGGGATCGCCCATCCTGCTTAACGTATGGTGGGACAACGCCAGCAAGAGAGCGGACGACCCTAGATAGCAAAGTGCCGTCAAGGCTGCGTACCGCGGCTTTGTATCGCTTGTAGATCTGAGCCCCGGGCCGGGGACGCGTTGGGCGTCCCCGGCCCGGGGCGTTTGAGTGAGGCGACTACCCTCAAGAGACACGCCCTCAGCCTCATCCGAGTGAACCTGTGGTAGACACCCGCCCTGCGTTAGCATTAGAATGTGTGAACGATGCAAACCTACATCCTGCGAAGACTCCTAGCCACCATCCCGGTATTTATCGTGGTCGCCCTCTTCGTCTTCGCGATTTTGCGTTTAACTCCCGGGGACCCGGCCTCTGTCATGGCAGGCAGCGAGGCCACGAAGGAGCAGGTAGAGCTGATACGGGCACGGCTGGGGTTGGACGATCCCATGTACGTCCAGCTATGGGACTGGGTCAAGGACCTGGCTAACGGCGATCTGGGTACCTCCATCAGGTCCAAAAGCCCGGTCCGGGACCTGATCACCCGGAGGATCGAGCCCTCTCTGACGCTGGCCCTCGTCACCGAGTTCTTCGCGATCCTGATAGCTGTGCCCATGGGGGTGCTTGCCGCCTGGAAAGCGGACTCATTGCTGGACCGCGGGATAATGGTGTTCGCCGCCGTGGGCTTCTCTATGCCGGTCTTCTGGCTGGGCTTCCTCCTGATATGGTTATTCGCCATATGGCCTGTGACTACACTCGGATTTGATAATCCTATCCTCCCCGTGTTGGGGTATATAAGCTGGAAAGACGACCTCTTCGAGTCCGTCAGACACCTCATCCTGCCTGCGTTCACCCTGGGGCTGGTGCTGATAGCCCTGGTAGCCCGCATGACAAGGGCCGCCATGCTGGAGGTCCTGCGCGAGGACTACGTCCGGACCGCCAGGGCCAAGGGTCTCAGCGAAAATATGGTGCTGGTCCGGCACGCACTAAGGAACGCGTCGCTGCCCGTCATCACGGTCATCGGGCTGGGCGTCGCGGCCCTGCTCTCGGGCGCGGTGGTAACCGAGAGCGTCTTTGCCATCCCGGGCATGGGCCGGCTGGCCGTTGACGCCATCGCCGCCCGGGACTACCCGGTGATACAGGGTCTGATTCTAGTCGTGGCATCGGTGTACGTGATCATAAACCTGGCCGTGGACATCACGTACGCGTTTCTGGACCCCAGGATAAGGTACTGATGGCCGGACCAACACTAGAAAAAGCGCTCGCCACACGCCGCTTCGGCATCTGGGACAGGGTCGTTGGGTATGTCAGGTTGGTCCGCCGACTTTCCCACCTGAAACCGACCATGATCATCGGTATCGCCGTTATCCTTCTGCTTGCGATTGTCAGCTTTGCCGCCCCAATCCTCACCTCGGATTCCCCCAGGACCATCGTCATGGACGATAGGCTGATCTCGCCGGGGGCGGAACAGTGGTTCGGCACCGACGAGTTCGGCCGCGACGTGTTCTCCAGGACCCTCCACGGCGGTCGCATATCGCTGGTGATCGGCTTCTCTGTCGCGCTCATAGCCATGGTTCTAGGCGCCATCATCGGCTCGGTGGCGGGCTACTTCCGCAGGGCCGACGCGGTGATCATGCGGGTAGTAGACGGAGTAATGGCGATTCCCTCGATACTGCTTGCCATCGCCCTGATGGCCACCCTGGGCGCCAGCATTCAGAACGTGATCATCGCCCTGACCATCGTGGCCACACCACGGATGACGCGTGTGGCCCGAGCCTCGGTGCTCAGTCTGAGGGAACAGGCCTTCGTGGACGCGGCCAGGTCCATCGGCGCGGGAGCCGATCGTATCCTCCTGCGCCACATCATTCCCAACCTGCTGGCGCCGCTCGTCGTAATGGGGACCTTCGTAACGGCGGAGAGCATACTGAACGAGGCGTACCTTAGCTTCCTGGGAGCCGGGGTACCGCCCACGACGCCGAGTTGGGGGAATATCATGGCCTCGGGTCGAAACTTTCTCCAGAAGGCCATGTGGGTGATACTGTTCCCGGGGCTCGTCCTGGCCATCGCTGTTACGGCCGTAAACATCGCCGGAGACGGTCTCCGGGACATCCTGGACCCCAAGCTGGCCCGCCGGCAGTAGTTCGCGCCGGCTTCACCGCCCAGGGCTACATCGCTCCAGCTATTCCTGTCCCCGAGCGGCTGCCGCTTGCTACCGCCATCCACTAGCCATTGGACGACCCACCTTGTTATAATCCACGTGAATCTCACGGGATCAACGAGCCCAGTTTTTACTCAATAGATAGGAACGGAGGTTGCCTTGACTTCGCCAGGTACCACGCTCAACAAAGACACGCTACTCTGGATGTACGAGAAGATGGTTACGATCCGGCGGTTCGAGGAGCAGTCCAAGCGGGAGGCCGACGCAGGCAGGCTGCTTGGGATGCACTCGTCCGTAGGCCAGGAGGCCGTCCCCACCGGTGTCTGCGCCCATCTGAAGGACGAAGACTACGTGCTGGGTACCCACCGCAGCCACCACCACTGCATCGCCAAAGGGGTGGACCTTAACGAGATGATGGCCGAACTACTGGGCAAGGCCACCGGCACAAACAAGGGCAAGGGTGGGACCATGCACATCGCCGACATCAATAAAGGCATGCTGGGAGCCAACGGCATTGTCGGCTCCAACATCCCGGTGGCGACGGGCGCCGCCCTGAGCGCCAAGGTCAGGGGCACCGACGACGTCAGTGTCGTGTTTTTCGGCGACGGAGCGTCGAGCCAGGGCAGCCTGCACGAATCGATGAACCTGGCCGGCATCTGGAAACTGCCCGTCATCTTCGTCTGCGAGAACAACCGCTACGCAGAGTCCACTCCCTACGAGTACTCCGTCGCCGGAGGGTCTGTGTCCAACCGCGCCGCCGGCTACGATATCCCCGGCGTAACGGTGGACGGTCAGTCGGCCCTCGACATGTATGAGGTGGCCGGCGCGGCCATCAAACGGGCCCGGGCCGGTGACGGCCCCTCCCTGATCGAGGCGCAGACATACCGGTACTTCGGTCACTTCGGCGCGGACGACCCCCTGGGCTACCGGACCGAAGAGGAGGAGGCCTACTACCACGAGCGGGACTGCATCGAGCGGCTCAAGGTCTTCATCGTGGACGGTGACCAGGCTACGGAGGCCGAGTTGGCTGCGATCGACGAGCGCGCCGTGACGCTGGTGGAAGCCGCCGCCAAGTTCGCCAACGAAAGCCCGTTCCCATCGCCAGAGGAGCTGACAACCGACATTTATATCTCATACCCGTAAAGATGGGGTAAAGGGTTTGGGGGTCAGGGCTCGTCCACATCACCCCATACCCTTCACCCAAAACCCCAGTGTCCCTAAATCCCAGACCCTAAACACTGTCCCAAGGAGTATCGAAATGGTACAGACTCAAGCGGTCAGACAGCTTACCTTCATCCAGGCAGTGAACGAGGCGCTACGGCAGGAGATGGAGCGAGACCCGGCGGTGATCATTATGGGCGAGGACATCGCCGGCGGCGCCGGACGCCCCGACAAGGAGGACGCCTGGGGCGGCCCCATGAGGCTGACCAAGGGGCTCATCGGGCAGTTCGGTCCCGAGCGCATCCGCGACACGCCGATATCCGAGGCCGGGTTTATCGGGGCCGGCGTAGGCGCGGCGGCCACCGGCCTCCGCCCCGTGGTGGACCTGATGTACGTCAGCTTCTTCGGCGTCTGCGCCGACCAGATCACCAACAACGCCGCCAAGATGCACTACATGTTCGGCGGCAAGGTCAAGATACCCCTGACCATCATGACGGGCACCGGCGCGGGCACATATAAGGCGGCCCAACATTCGGAGACCCTATACTCGGTGTTCACCCACTTCCCGGGACTCAAGTGCGTTGCTCCATCCAATCCATACAACGCCAAGGGGCTGTTCATGGCGGCCATCCGGGACGACGACCCCGTAATCATCTTCAACAACCGAAATCTCATGGGATACCGCGGTGACCCCCATGTGCCGGAGGAGCCCTACACGGTACCCATCGGTAAAGCCAACGTCGCCCGAGAGGGGACCGACGTGACACTGGTCGGCATAGGCTACACCACCCGTGTCTGCCTTCAGGCCGCCCAGGAACTCGAGGCCCAGGGATACTCGGCGGAGGTCGTGGACCTGCTTTCGCTATCCCCCATGGACAACGAGGCCATTTTAAATTCGGTGAAGAAGACCCGTCGCATCGTCATCGTGGACGAAGACTATCCTCGGTGCAGCATCGCGGCCGACATCTCGGCCCTTGTGGCCGAGGAGGCCTTCGACTACCTGGACGCGCCACCCAGGCGGGTCAACCCGCCGCACACGGTCATCCCCTATAGCCCCGCTCTTGAGCCCCTGTTCATGCCGGACAAGGCGAAGACAGTCGAGGCCGCGCTGACCGTTCTGGAATAGGAGTTCGTCCATGGCTGTACCGATCATTATGCCGAGGTTAGGCGACTTCATGATAGAGGGGGTCGTCACTAGGTGGGCCAAGTCCGCGGGTGAACAGGTCTCCCAGGGCGAGGTGATCGCCGAGATAGAGACCGAAAAGCTGAATTACGACCTGGAGGCCACGGAGACTGGAATCCTCCACTCGGTGGTGCCCGATGGAGCGACGGTGCCGGTAGACGACCTCCTGGGCTACCTGCTGGCCGAGGGCGAGGCGCCTCCGGAGCCCCCTACCCCACAGACCGCTCCCAGCGCTGCCGTGTCGAGCGCGGCAGCGCCGCCCAAACCGGCAGCGCCCAGGGCCCCGGGAGAGGTCGTACCCTCCACTCCGGGAGCCAGGAAGCTGGCCGCCATCCTAGGTGTGGACATCGCGGCGGTAGCGACAACCGGTCCCAGAGGCAGGGTTGTGGAGGCCGACGTGCGTGCCCACGTCGAGCAGCGGTCGGACGCCCCGCCGGCCGAACCGGCGATACCCCCTGGTCTACCTTCACCCTCCAAGACTGTCCGGATGGATGGAATACGGAAGGGCATAGCCGAGCACATGCGCGGTAGCCTTGCCAACACGGCCCAGCTTACCTATCACGTCGAAGTGGACGTTACCGAGGCCCAGAGACTCCGAAGAGAGACCTCCAGCGGCAGCGACGTGTCGATCGCCCTGGCCCACGTGCTCACCAAGGCGTGCGCCGAGGCTTTAATACGGGTCCCGTCCCTCAACACGGTACTTGTCGGTGACAAAATCCTCTACTTCGACGAGGTCAACATCGGCGTCGCCGTGGCCCTGGACGAGGGCCTCATTGTTCCGGTTGTAAGGAATGTCGAGAGCAAAGACGTTTTTCAGATCTCCAGAGACACGGATGATCTCGCGAAAAAGGCAAAGGACGGGAAACTGCTGCCCGACGAGGTGGTCGGAGCGACCTTCACCATCAGCGTCCTCGGGTCCGTGGATGGGTTCACACCGGTACTGAGCCATGGGCAGAGCGCCCTGCTGGGAGTCGGCAGAACGTCTCAAAAACCGGTCGTCAAGAGCGGCGAGATAGTTGTACGCGAGATGGTAACCCTCAGTCTGACTGTCGACCATCAGACAGTGGACGGGGCAGTCGCCGCCTCCTTCATGCGAAGGCTCCAGCAGCTTATCGAGCGTCCCGCCGGACTGGTTAAAAAGGGCGATGCCACCTAAGTCTCCGGTCCGACGGGGAACGCCGCAACCGACGTTCGGAGCGAGTTGGACACTGACAGGGCGCCTATAGCATCTCCGGGGACTGAGGGCAAACCGATTGGACTACACCAGGCTTGGCCGTAGCGGTCTGAAGGTATCTAAAGTCTGCCTCGGCACCAATATGTTCGGTGCCGGGTACGTTGACGACCAACGCGCTTTTTCGGTGGTCAATGAGGCCCGGGAACAGGGGATCAACTTCATAGATACCGCCGACGCCTACCACTCGGGACTTTCCGAACACGTAGTGGGCAAAGCGCTGAAAGGGCGGCGGCAAGACTTCGCCGTGGCCACCAAGGGATTCATGCCCACCGCGGAAGGGGTCAACGATCGGGGCCTCTCCCGTGGACACCTCATCGACGCCGTGGACGGAAGTCTGCACCGCCTGAACACCGACTACATCGACCTCTACCAGGTACACTACTTCGACCCCGAAACTCCCCTGGAAGAGACCCTTGGCACCCTCGACGACCTGGTTCACCAGGGTAAATTGCGTTACCTGGGGTGCTCCAACTTCGCCGCCTGGCAACTGGCGCGAGCCCTATGGGTAAGCGATAAGCGGGGTTTCGAGCGGTTCGAATCGGTTCAACCCGAGTACAACTTCGGCCGCCGGGAGATCGAGGGTGAGCTGTTTCCCCTGTGCCTGGACCAGGGGGTGGCAGTGATACCCTACCAGGTCTTGATGGGCGGCATCCTCACAGGCGCCTACGACAGGAATCGCGACGCACCCGAGGACAGCCACATGGCCTCACGTCATGCGCAACGCGCCAAAGACAACTACTGGACCGACGCCACATTCGACAGGCTCGAGCGCATCAAGGCCGTCTCGGCAGAGGTCGGCTGTGAACCGACCCAGCTCGTGCTGGCCTGGACGCTGGCCAGGCCAGCTGTCACGTCGGTGATCGTGGGGGCCAGCCGGCCTGAACAGGTTGTCAAGAACGCCGAATCCGTGGCCATCGAGCTGGCCCCAGATGTCCTGGAGCGGCTGGACACACTCTAACCTCCACAGGACTGGGCGACCGCCTCCTGGGCCTCCTGACGGACCCATCCCGACTCTGTGACCCCCCACGTCCACAACCACGATCTGTTATTCCGCCACCGGTTGCTACCAAAATCAAAAACTAGAGGTTTCGGCCGGCCCACACTCGACGCCGTTTTTCCTGAACTCTCCATTCCCCCCGACCTATTCAATACCTCCCGCACCGCGCCGGCAGTGTCTCCACGCGACAAAATTGATAAATACAGGCGGACAAGTTCGCCTAGACAACATTCTTGGAACGTGGCAAATTTTTAGTAAGCCTAACGAACCTTCGTTTCCGGCAACGTGCGAGAAGGGTCGGCGGCTGCAATTTAGTGAGAAACGCATAATTCTGAAGGAGGGAAAACATGGAAGGAGTAGCCTTTATTCTCATCGGCGCGGCACTGTTCTCCCAGTCATGGTACTTCCTTGGTCTGTATCCGGACGGACGGACCATGAGTACCTACGTAGGTGGGTTGGGAGCGCTGTCGCTGATCGCCATCACGATGACCCCGATGCTTCTGACCGGCGCGGGAGGCGACCCTGACGCCTTCCCGCTGGCTGAGACCACAATCATGAAGATGCTGATCATCGTGTGGGCCGGGTACGCTCTAGGCGTGGCCGCCCAGGGGTGGTTCGATTTCGACGAGCGAGCCCTGGGCTTTTTCTCGGCCATTACCGCAGCGACCAGCGCCGTAGCGCTCGTCTACTTCGCCGTCACTCTGGCGAATCCGTACGGCGACGCCGTATCCATTAGCTTGTCGGCCGCGACTCTGGTACTATCCATCCTGGGCGGTATCCTGTTCTTCTATATGGCGGTACCGTTCAACGTCCTTCGACTGGTCGCCGGGTGGGGCGTGTTGCTGGGCTCGATCACGGTCTTTGGTATCGGCCTCGCGATAATCACACGGGTAATCGATATCGGCTAGGGACCCGAATTCCGGAGAGCCCTTCTCCCGGACGTCTGGTCTCAACACGTCGAGACGACGCACACACAAGGCTTATTGGCCCACTTGACGGTCCGGGGCCTCGCGTAAACTTGCGGGGCCCCGGACAGCTATGGCTGGTAGATACGAGCATGACGAGCAAACCATCAATCGAAAAGCTGCTGGCGGAAGCCGAGCAGGAGGTCGGCAGGTACGAATGGGAAGGCACCTTCGCCGACTACCTGGAGATGGTCGTCGAAAACCCTCGTATCTCACGCCTCTCCCATAAACTTGTGCACGATGCCGTCATTTCGGAAGGGGTGGAGGCATCGCCTTCTGGTGACCCGGTATACACCCTCTTCGAGAACGAAATCTTTGGTCTGGACCACATACTTGAAAGGATTGTCCAGTACTTCGCCTCGGCGGCTAACAGACTGGAAGTCCGAAAACGTATCCTCCTGATGCTGGGCCCGCCGGCCAGTGGCAAGTCCTCCCTGGTGGACCTGATAAAGAGGTCACTGGAACGCTACACCCGCAAGGAAGCCGGGGCCGTCTACGCCATCAAGGGATGCCCCATGCAGGAGGATCCCCTACACCTGATCCCCGAGCAACTCCGCCCCGGGCTCATGGAGGACCACGGAGTCTACATTGAGGGAGACCTGTGTCCCCGATGCAGGTACGTCCTTGCCAACAGGTACCACGGCAAGGTGTCCAGGATGCCCGTGACCCGGGTGACCTACTCCGAGCACGCGGCAATCGGTATCGGCTATTACGTCGCCACCAATCCGAACCCGTCCGATGCCTCGCTCCTGGTGGGGAGCGTCGACACCAGCCGGCTAGAAGGCGACCGGGTAGAGGTTGCCGGTAAGGCATTCCGGCTGGACGGTGAGTTTAACGTCGCCAACCGGGGGCTGATCGAGTTCGTCGAGATCTTCAAGGCGGACCGGCACCTGTTGACAACGCTGCTGGGTCTGGCCCAGGAACAGCTCATCAAGATGGAGCGGTTCGGCTCCGTGTACGCCGACGAAGTGATAATCGCCCACTCCAACGAGGGCGACTACACGGAATTCACCACGGAGAAACATGCAGAGGCATTGAGCGACCGGATCATCGTGGTCCATATCCCCTACAATCTGGAGGTCTCCAGCGAGGTCAAGATCTACAAGAAGATGTTGCAGGAGAGCGGTCTTCAGGACGTACACCTGGCGCCGTTGACGCTACCCGTCATGAGCATCTTCACGGTACTCTCCAGGCTGGAACCGCCCATAAAGCAGGGGATGTCCCTGCTCAACAAGTTACGCCTCTACGACGGACTGACCGTCCGCCATTTCACCGCGGACGACGTGGGGGAGATGAAACGTCACAGTCCTACCGAGGGTATGACCGGCATATCGCCCCGGTACGTGATGAACCGTCTGAGCGCCGTGGCAAGCCTGCCCGAGGTACACTGCATCTCGCCGCTGAACGCCGTGGACAGCCTCTGGCGGGGATTGCGTGAGAACGTCAGCATGGGCGATGCGGACATGGTGAAGTTCATCGGGTTCATCAAGGACACCGTGACCGAATACAACGACCGGGCGGTCCGCGAGGTCCAGCGGGCGTTCAAGGAAGGTTTCGAGCAGAGCGCAGCCGACCTGTTGTCCGACTATCTGGCGAACCTCGCCACCCATCTGGCCGGAGGCGAGGCCAGTGAGCGGGACATGCGGGACATCGAGAAGAACGTGGGGATTACCGACCGCGTCAGGTCCGGCTTCCGGGAGGAAATCCACCTGTACTTCACCAGCCTGCGAGAGCGAGGGTTTCCTTTCGACTACACAACCGACCCGCGAATCAGGTCCGCCATTGAGACCCATCTCTTCCTCGGCCGCCGTGAGATCCAGCGCACGCTCTCTCAGCCCAGGTTCGCAAAGCAGCGGGCAGAATGGCGCCGGGAGCGGAGCGCCGTCGTCAACCGGCTCATCAGCTCCTACGGTTACTGTTGGGAGTGCGCCAACGATCTCATCGACTACGTGGTCCTCGTCGTTAGAGGCGGAGTCGTGTTTAAAACGCCCAGAAACGAGGGCGTCGAATGGCAGTGGGGGTTGAACCCGACCCCGCCACCGCCTCCGGAAGAGGCCGGCTAGGCCTTCTTACAGCACAATAGTGCTCGCCGTTCCGGACTCGGCCGCCCTTCATCGGAACCCGTCCGGAGGGACACGCCGTATCCGCCAAATTTGTTGTCCGGGCGCCAAAGATCACTTGCGAAACAGGCCCCTGATTTACGAAGATGTCCCTAAGTCCGGATGTTAACGGGGAGGCGGAAGGGCCGTGAGTCCTCGCCGAAGACGCAGAAGAGATGCCCAGCGCCGTAAGTTTCGAAGTCCAACCACCGGTCTGCCCTGGTGGGTAGTGGGTGCGGTCCTTCTGATTGTGGTGCTGGTAGCCCTCTCTCGGACGGTTTAAGACAGCCTCCGACTATGCCCGAGTGCGTAGACGTAGGTTGCAAGGTGTGGTATATTATTTGCCGAGGCTTTACTTCTGTTCCCAGGTAGCAATCCAGCGAACCTTGGTGATCAGGTGTCGCCCATATCTATAGGTCTAGGAGATCACCAATGGTTTTTCAGGAACGAAATCTTACCTGCGCGGAGTGCGGAAATTCCTTCGCATTCACCGTGGAGGACCAGCAGTACCACGCCGAGAAAGGGTACACAAACGAGCCCAAGCGGTGCCCTTCTTGCCGTGACGCGCGCCGGAGCGAGCGTCGCTCCAGCGGCGGGGGCGGCTTCGGCTCATCAGGTCCCCGCCAGATGTTCTCCGTTGTCTGCGCCCAGTGCGGCAAAGACGCCGAGGTACCCTTCCGTCCTACGGGCGACCGACCTGTGTACTGCAGCGACTGCTACCGGCAGCAGGCCGGACCCAGCCGCGGTCCGTCCTCGTACCGCTAGCTAGGCCCAGGGGCCCCACTAGCCCCGTATAGCTCGGTTTTCGGGTTCCAGTCCGTCCAGGCGAACCAGAAGGACAGGTGCGAGACCACACGCCCCAAAATCGCACCTGTTAGCTCGCCCTCTATTGCCCTGCCCGTGAACGCCATCCACCGAGTCCCTGTTTCTTTGTCAACCAGGATGGCGTGAGCTCCTGAGGCCTCCCCCTCGGGCCGGAACGACATGGTCCTGTCGTCCACCACCCTGTCGTAGACGAGGGCCGTGCCCGTGGAGCCATCGACATACACCAGGATGTCGCGGTCTCCGACGGAGTCGTTGATATTTACTTGGCCGTCCAGGGCTGCCAGGGGGTAGGCTTTCGTCTTTTCACCCACAACTCTCCCCAGGACAAGCTCCTTCCGGCCCAACCTGTTGTCTTTGGTGGTTTCCCCTATTACACCGGCGCTGCCGTCAAAGTAGTACGAGGCGTAGCTGTCCCGCTGATATCGCCCGTTCTTGTCCAGGACAAGGGTGTCCGGGTGTGATTCGCGCCACAGCGACCAGCTTGTCTGGGTAACGGGAACGAACTCCAACTCGACACCGGCAAGGGGGCCCTTTACTCCCTTGCGGAGGAATTGGCTCCACAGCGTTCGAGTCTGGTGGTCGTACATCACCAGCGCGTTCATGATGAGCTTGCCCGATACGCCGAAGGTGTGGACCTGCCCTTCGATCTCACGGCCATACACGATGGCCGAGAAGCAAAGCGGTCACTAGGTCACCACCACGGGCATGCCGCCGACCACGTCGTTGACGGTCTCGTGGCGACTTAGCATCCGGACCGAGTAGGCCCTGTGTTCCCCATTTATGGAAACTCCCAGGACGGGTTCTCCAGGCTCCATCCAGTCGCCGGCCTGTTCCACAGTGACAAAAGAGGGGTCCAGAATAGCGGGGATGGCGTCGAAGCCCAGCAGGGTCACGATCTCAAGCTCCTGGCCCTGGCCCTGCACTTCGCCCCCTCCTGCACCGCCGGTTTCAGGCACCATGACGGTCTCCGAGTTGCTGGTCAGACGGGTAAAGAAACCCCCGAACCTGGGGGCAAACACGGTCAGTACCAGGATGACAACGGCAACGAACAGGCCGAACCTGAGCAACAAGGACATCTCTCTCCCAACTCCGGTGTGTTGAAGTTTAGATGCCCCGAAAGCGGCTACCGGTTCCGACACACGCGCCTGGACAATGAAGTGGGGAGCGTCGGAGTCCTTGTGTTAGTACAGGACGCGGTCGGCCCGGCCCCAGCGGCGCTCATGGGCCTCGGCTAACTCGCGAAATCTCTGCTGAAAAGGTAGCCTGAGTATCGGATCGGTGGTCATGATCACGGCGTGTTCGCCGTTGTCGGTGTAGTAGCGTTTACGGACACCGCGCTCGGTGAACCCATACTTCAGGTACAGGCTTCTGGCCACGCGATTGGATTCCCTGACCTCCAGGGTCACCGCGTTTTCCTCGCGGGCCACTGCCTGCTCTATGGCGCCTATGAGAAGCAGCTCGCCTATCCCCCACCCTCTATACTCTTTCCTGACACCGACAGAGACTATGTGGGCCTCGTCGGGCATATACCATGTACCGAGAAAGCCCGCCACAAACTGCTGGCCCGGCTGCCATGCCGGCTGGTGCCGCCCCAACAGTAACTGGGCCCCGCCGAATAGCCTGCTGAGGACAGAAGGATTACGGTCGCCCTGAGATTCCCCCGGTGCATCGGCGGCGGGATCATGCCCGGGAGACCCGCCGTTAACCGCTTGATCATCTCTGCGCCATGCCACCAAGTATCTGGCGAGCCGGTTTCTTAACTCGCGGCGAAATGACGTAGCAGGGAATAGGCCGGGAAATGCTTCTCGTTCGATCTCCGCGGACTGAGGAATGTCCTGTTCTCCCAACGGGCGGAGGGCGAATCCCATGACGTCGGTCTTGGATTGTCGGTCAACCGCACTCATAAACGACCCTCGGAAAACTGCCGTCAATTCTAGCACACCCCTATTCTGCAACATTCTGCAACTCTTTGCTGGGGTTTTTCTTGCCCCCCGGTCACACCACCCGCTGGTCGGGTTTCGCTGGAGTTGCAGGGGTCCAATTGCACTGAAATGGGGCCCACACATGAACGATTTTACCAGAATCATATCCCCAGCGGACTTGCTATACCCCCTTGCCAAGGTAGTAGAATAGATAGTCGTGGCGTTCCGTCTGGCCGCTGGCAGCCGAATACCGCAAGCGATAATCCAGAGAGCGCCCCGCAGACAACGCATGAAGGTAATTCTACGAATCATAGGCATCGCTCTGCGCCACAAGTGGCGTTTGGCCGGCGCATATGCCTGTACCCTGGGTGCGGCAGGAGCATACCTTGTCCTGCCAAAACTCATCGGTAATGCCATAGACAGGATTGAGGGCGGTGACGCCTCCGGCGATGCCATTCTCACGATAGCCCTGGCTATCCTTGCACTCAGCGCAGTCAGGGGCCTGCTCTCTTTCGGTCAGACGTATATGGGAGAGTCCCTCTCTCAGTTCGTAGCGTACGACCTGCGCAACTCCTTCTACAACCACGTCCAGCGCTTGAGTTTCGAGTTCCACGACCGCCAGCACACTGGAAACCTGATGTCCAGGGCCATCACCGACGTGGAAAACATCCGTATGTCCATAAACATGAGCCTGGTGCGAACACCGTATTTCGTCGGCCTGTTCGTGGTCGTGGCGGTACTGTTGTTGAGGATTG
>PVBE011976530.1_pt1 | contig 17353 bp, 13 predicted proteins | sample 1631181 | NCBI WGS metagenome assembly PVBE01 (sample SAMN08397723, study PRJNA350692) | Marine metagenome, whole genome shotgun sequencing project. | isolation source: water | place: Pacific Ocean | collected 2012-04 | reverse complement strand
CGATTTGGGCCTGGGGGTCGTGGACGGGGGGGGGGGTGCCCCCGGGGGCGGGGGTGGGGTCCTCGGAGAGATCGTCGCCGCCGCAGGCGGGTAGGGCGAGGAGGGCAGTAAACAGCAGGAGGCGTCGCAGCATGCGGCGGATTATGGGACAAGAGCGGCGCAGATGCTCTTCGACGGCCTGGTCCCCGGAACCCTGGTGCGGCGCTACAAGCGCTTCTTCGCCGACGTGCGCCTCGAGGACGGCACCATCGCGGTCGCCCACTGCACGAACACGGGGCGGATGACGGGCTGCAGCGACCCGGGCTCTCGGGTCTGGATCTCGCGGGCGACGAACCCGAAACGAAAGCTGAAGTGGACCTGGGAGCTGGCGGAGGTGGCGCCGGGGGTGCTGCTCGGCGTGAACACGTTCCTGGCTAACCGGATCGCCCAGGAGGCGGTGGAAGCGGGGTTGGTGCCAGGACTGAACGATGTCTCGACGATCGAGCGGGAGGTGAAACTCGATGAGACGACCCGGTCGGATCTGCGGGTCGACGGACGGGTCTGGATCGAGGTGAAGAACGTCACGCTCGCGGACGGCCGCCGGGGGCGATTCCCGGATGCGCCGACGAGCCGCGGGCAGAAGCACCTGGCGGCGTTGGCGCGGGCCGTGGGGCGTGGCGATCGCGGGATGCTGCTGCATCTGGTGCTTCGGCCCGACATCGACGTGGTCGAGCCCGCCGACGACGTGGACCCCGACTGGGGGCGCGCGATCCGGGAGGCTGCGGCCGCCGGGGTCGAGGTGGTCGCGATCGGGGCGGAGGTGTCGCCGGAGGGGATCGTTCCGGTGAGGGCGTTGCCGGTTCGGCTTTGAGCCGTAAGTGCCCCGCTCCGGTGCGCTGGGCGGGATCCTGGGCGCGAGGGTGGTCTGAAGTGCCCCGCCCCGGTGCGCTGGGAGGGATGCTCGGCGCGAGGGTGCCCCGCAGCGTCCCGATACCCGACCCGGCATACTCGCCCCGTGACCCAGCGCAAGACCAAGATCGTCGCCACCCTCGGCCCCGGCTCCTCCACCCCGGACGTGCTCAGCCGCATGGTCCAGGGCGGGCTCGACGTCGCGCGCCTGAACTGCTCCCACGCGTCGCACGCCGACCTCGACTACCAGCTCGAGAACGTGCGTCGCGTCTCCCGCCTGACCCGCCGCCCCGTGGGGGTGCTCCTGGATCTGTGCGGTCCCAAGGTCCGGACTGGAACGCTGGAGGGGGAGACGATGGAGCTCACCGAGGGGCAGCGCCTGCGGGTCGTCCCCGGCGAAGCCTCCGGCAAGGATGGCTGGATCACCTGCAACCACGACGGGCTCGCCGGTGACGTGACCAAGGGGGACCGGATCCTGCTCGACGACGGCCTCATGGAGCTCGTCGTCACCGGGGTCGCCGGCGACGGCTCCGTCGACACCGAGATCGTGGTCGGCGGCACGCTCAAGGAGCGCAAGGGGATGAACCTCCCCGACGCCGTTGTCTCCATCCCCGCGCTGACCGAGAAGGACAAGCTCGACCTCGCGGCCGGCCTCCGTATGGGCGTCGACTACGTGGCCCTGTCGTTCGTGCAGACCGCCCAGGACATTCGCGATCTGAAGGACGTCATGGCCAGGCTCAAGGTCAGCCGTCCGATCATCGCCAAGATCGAGAAGCCCCAGGCGCTCGACAACATCGACGCCATCCTCGGCGAGGTCGACGGAATCATGGTCGCCCGTGGCGATCTCGCGGTGGAGGTCGGCAACCACCGCGTGCCCGTCATGCAGAAGGAGCTGCTCAACAAGAGCAACCGCGCCGGCGTGCTCGACATCGTCGCGACGCAGATGCTCGAGTCGATGACCGCCAACCCCCGGCCGACGCGGGCCGAGGCCTCGGACGTCGCCAACGCCATCCTCGACGGCTGCGACGCCGTCATGCTCAGCGGCGAGACCGCCGTCGGGAAGTACCCCGTCGAGTCCATCGCGATGATGGACCGCATCGCCTGCGAGACCGAGCCGTGGATGCAGAAGCATCACAGCGAAGAGCTCCACATCCACGGAGACGCGGGGCACGACATCACCATGGCGATCGTGCGCGCCGCCGCCGGCATGGCCCACGCCGAGCGCTTCAAGGCGCTCATCGTCTACACGCTGTCGGGCCGCACCGCCCGCCTCCTCAGCGGCCACTACCCCGGCGCCCCGATCCTCGCGCTGACCCCCAAGACCGGCACCGAACGCGCCATGGCGCTCTACCGGGGGGTCACCCCGGTGCACATGCAGTTCCCCGGCAACTCCGATCTCATGCTCGCCGAGGGCGAACGCCTGTTGGTCGAACGCGGGTTCCTGGAGGATGGCGACGAAGCCATCGTCGTGGCCGGCTTCACCGACCTGCGCGGGGTCGCCAACATGGTCAAGGTCATCCGCCTCTGATCAGTCCTCGCAGTGGCGCCGATCCTTGATCCCGGCGCCCTGGATGACGAGGCAGTTCCGCTTGTCCCGCACCGTCTGGATCTCCTCGATCGGCTCCCGCCCGAGCAGGTCGCGCAGGTTCCAGCCCTCCAGCGCCTCGCTCTCGTCCAGCTCCCCGGAGAAGCGCAGCGTCATCGACAGCTCCCCCTGGTCCTGGGCGAGCACCAGCATCTCCGCCTCCCGCGGAGACACCGCGAGCGTCACGTCCGTCGACCGCCGCTCTTGACCGCCACCGCCGCCCCGCGCCGCGTACTCCGACGTTCCGCCGATCGCGTCGCCCACCGCCAGCACCGTCACCGCCTGCAGGATCGTCCGCGTCTCGACCGTGTGCTGTTCCCGGTCCTGAAGCGTCACCAACACGTCCACGAAGTCACCCGGCTTCACCAGATCCATGAACGCCGTGCGGCCGACCCGCACCGTGAGGGCGCGGTCGCCCGCCGGAATCGCCTCCGACAAGCGGTGCCCGTTGTTCCCGTTGGCCAGGTGCAACGTGGTGATCGCCTGACCCTCCGGAATCGTCGTGCCGATCGTCTGACCGATGATGTCCTCGACCATCGAAGCCGGCACCGCTCCGGGGGGGAGGTACTGCGTCGGGTACTCCGCCGTCGACAGGTGCGAGCGGTCGACCTTCTCCCAGGCGCGCACCGTCTGGGTGGTCACCAGGATGTTCATCGTCTCTCCTCCCCACCCCATCGACTCCTCGAGATTCCGCTTGTAGAGCTGCATCAGCACCACGGCGAAGAGGGCGAGGATGGCGCTGGTGAGAAGGATTGCGCGACGGTTCATGCGGCCTCCGGTCGGTCCGCTGTCCACCCTGGCAGATGTGAAGAAACTGTCAACGTAAAGTCAACAGGATGTGTGCGCCTGACTTCGTTACCCTGTCGGCCTCGCTATGCCGTCCTACACCGCGATGCTCCGGCTCCTCTTCGTCCTGATTGCGCTGACGATCAGCGCCTCGTTCGCGCTCGCCGCGCCCATCCCCGGCCCCAAGCCGACCGAGTTCGGCTACCTGCCGCTTCGCGTCGTCGAGAACGACTGGCGCAACGACCCCATGCGGCGCGCATCCAAGTCCTGGCCGGTCCAGGAGGGCTACGAGGCCGCCGCCGCCGACGCCGTCGAGGGACGCATTGGCCGCGGACCCTGGCGCCTGTTCGAAAGCACCTTCGCCGAGGAGACCTGCCGGTCCCCCGTGCTCAACGCCGACGGCACCACCTCGCTGGCCATCTGCACCGGCCTCGACGTCAGCCGCCCCGAGGACGAGAACGTCGTGCTCGTGCAGGACGGCGTGCTCTCCCGCTACCGCTACCCCGTCGCCACCCTCCCCGAGCCGGACCGCACCGAGGTCGCGCTGACGCCGGACGGCAAGCGGTTCGCGGTGATGACCGAAGAGGGTGGAGGCCGCTCCATCCACCTCGTCAACGTCGAGTCCGCCAAGGACTGGAAGGTCGCCGGCGGTTGGACCGAACCCGGCAACCCGGTGGTCGCCGCGGACGCCGACGTGGTCGCGTTCGTCGCGCGCGTGGGGCGTGACCAAGCCGTGATCGTCGCGGACGTGTACGCCAAGGAAGCCCGCATCGTGCGGCGCGATCGCAGCGGACTGACCGTGCACGGACTCAGCCCCGACGGCCGCCGCGTGCTCCTGACCGGCAACACCGTCGATCGGGCCCAGCTCCTGCTCATGGACCTGGACAGCAGCAAGATGCAGCAGCTGACCCACCGCAAGAGCGCGACGACGTCCGTGGCGGTGCACTCGTCGCTGGACGGGGTCGCCTTCACGGCGGACGTGGGCGGGGTCTGCGGCATGTACTGGGCCGACGTCAGCGACCGCCGCCGGGTGGAGCTGATGACCAGCATCGACAGCTGCTGGGAAGTGCTCGCCATCGACGAGGCGCGCCGCTCGATCCTCTACTTGGACGACGCCGACGAGGAGCGCCCGATCAAGATCCACGACCGGAAGCGCGATGAGCTTCGGTACCACGTCATCAAGGGCTGCACGGACCCCTCGCTGAGCTTCAACGGCGCCCTGATGGGGGTCGTTTGCCCCAAGGCCCGGGCGGGCGCCGGCGCGTGGCTGTTCCTCGTCCCGCCGCCCCGGGATGACGACGAATGAGCCGTACGATCGCACTCGTCGGGCTGCTCGTCGCCTCCCTCACCGCCACCGCCATCGCAGGCGATGCGTGGACCCCGCCGGAGGTGCGCAAGGTCGCCGCCGGGCTTCACGAAGGGCACCTCGTGGCCCCCCGACTCCGCCCCGACGCCGAGTGGGTCGCGTACGGCATGGTCGAGGAGCGCGCCGACGGCACCACCCGCTCGCGCTACTACGCGCGGTCGCTGGTCCAGGACGCCACCTTCCGGGCGGTCTGGCCGAAGCAGCATCCATCGTTCGAGGGCAACGAGGGGACCGCGTCGTTCACCGACCTGCTCGACTTCGCCTGGCACCCCGAGGGCCGGTTCAACGCCATGGTCGTGCGTCACAAGACCAAGGGCGGCGAGGTGATGCTCGAGTTCATGAAGGTCCGCTTCGGCGGTCCCGGAGACCAGGAGCAGCCGGTCTTCTCCAAGGACGGCAGCAAGGTCGCGGTGGTCGCCGAGGGCGAGCTCGGCCGAGAGCTGTGGCTCGCCAAGACCGAGGGCGACGCCGAGCTGGAGCAGCTGAGCTGGACCCGGGACAGCGAGCGTTGGCCCACGTTCCGGCCCGATGGCGGGCAGATCCTCCACGAGATCCGCAACCGCGAGACGAAGCGCAGCGACCTGTTCGTGTTCGACCTCGAGTACTACGAGCAGACCCCCGTGGTGCGGCTTGAGGCCTCAGACGAGATTCACCCCTCGTGGTCGCCCGACGGCACCCGGGTGGCGTTCCTAAGCAACAAGGACGACCCCTCCGGCAAGCGCTACGACCTGTTCGTGGGCAAGCCTGGGGACGCTGAGTTCACGACGCTGGCCACGGGCGTGCGCGTCACGGAGCGCTCCCTCGGCTACGCGTGGGACCCCCAGGGTCGGTGGATCGTCTTCATCGCCAACCAGCCGAGCGAGTACCCCATCTCCGTCGTCGCCACCGCCGGCGGCAAGGCGCCGGTGTCCCTCGGCCTGCCCACGCGGGACAACCGCGAACTTGACCTGGCGATGGTCGAGGGCAAGGGTCGGCTGAGCTGGGTCGCCGCGGACCAGCCGGGTAAGCCCTGGCGGGTGGTCTACGTGGCGGAGGTAAGCGCGGACGCGCTGGCAGGGCTCGCCGAATCCCGTTGACAGAATTGGTTGAACCATTTAACCAATAGGGGTGACTAGGTCACTCCCTGCGGCGTCGTGCCGCCAACCCGAACAGCATCAACCCGGCCAGGGAGCCGCTGCCGCTGCCATTCCCGCAGCCGGCGCAGTCCTGGCACCCCTCACCGCCGCCCCCGGAGTCGTCGTCGTCGTCGTCGTCGTCGTCATCGCCGTCCCCGATCCACGTGTCGGGGTCGCAGGGGTCGGCGTCTTCGGGAGCGTCCTCGGGCAGCACCGCGGGGTCGCCCAGCGTCGTCCACGTGACCGCGTCCGGCACGGTGCTGGTGTTCCCGGTGGGGTCGCTGGAGGTGACGTCGGCGATGTACTCGGTGCAGGGCTCCAGGTTGATGGCCCAGTCCTCGTGCAGGGTGACGAAGTCGGTGTGCTCCTCGGAGTCGTCCGGGCCGTCGCCCCACACGATCAGTCCGTCGCTGGCCTCGTCGGTGTCCCACACGACCTGGGCGCCCCAGTGCTGGACCACCTCGACGCGCACGTTGCTGATGACCGGCGCGGCGCAGTCCAGGGACAGCACCGACGGCTCCGGGATGAGGTCGGTGACGACCTCCACGTCGTCCCCATGGACCACGCTGAGGAACCCATCCCCGGCCGAGGCGGGGGCATCCGTGAGCGCGATCTCGCCCCCGAACTGGCCAGGATCTCCCTCCGTGAGGGTGAAGACCTCACCGTCGGCCTCGGCGGTCGACGTCGTGAGGACCTCGACCGTGCCCGCGCCGCTGGCCTCGAGCACGTGGAGGCTGACGGGGACCACGTCGGTGCAGCCTGCTCGGGTGGCGCCGAGCGTCAGGAAGGCGACCTCCAACTCCAGCGCGGCGAGGGCGTCGACCCGTCCGTAGCCGTGGCTGAGCGAGTGGCCGTCGTCGTCGTAGGCGGCGTTGTCGGAGTCGATCTTGTCGGCGCTGTCCCGCAGGACGTCGCGCACGTGGAACCAGGTGAGGTCGGGCAGCGCCGACAGCACGAGGCCGGCCACGCCAGAGGCCACCGGGGCCGCCGCCGAGGTCCCCCCGAACGACGTCGTGTAGCCGTCCAGGTTGGTGGTCGTCAGCGACGCGGTGCCGTTGGCGCCGCCGCTGCTGGGGGCGAGCACGTCGAGCTCCGGGCAGGACTCGCTGTAGGTGCTCTGCAGCGCCTTGTTCGACGACGAGCCGACCGCGATGGTCGAGGGGTGGGCGACGAAGCCGTCCAGGTCGCACGTGTCGACGGGGGCCCCGTTGCCGGCCGCCCAGAGGATGGCGACGCCCTTGCCGTCGCGCCCGAACTGCACCGCGTACTCCACCGCCGTGACCATCGGCGCGTGCATCGGGGTGTAGACGCCGGTGCCGTCCGCGGGGCCCCACGAATTGTTGATCACCGCCGCGCCGTTCTGGGTGCCCCAGTCCAGCGCCGCGGCCTCGGACTCGTCGTCCGCGCCGAGCATGCGCAGCGGCATGATCAGGCAGCCCGGGCAGGCGCCCACCACGCCGACGCCCTGCGCGGGCGCGGCCGCGAGCCCCGCCCCGGAGGTGCCGTGGCTGCTCCCGGTGGGGTTGGGATCGTCGTCGCCGTCGATGAAGTCGTAGCCGGGGACGACGTGCTCGGCGAGGTCGGGGTGGTCGGTGTCCACGCCGCTGTCCATCATCGCGATGATGATCTCCGCCCGGCCCAGTTCGATGTCCCAGGCCTCGATGGCGTTGATGTCCTCGCCGACCGTGGCGTCCTCGGTCTGTCCGGTGTTGTCCAGGTGCCACTGCTCGGCGAAGCGGTCGTCCTCGGGCACGAACCGCTCGGTCCGCTCTTGGATCCAGGAGACCGCTGCCCACCGCGTCCAGGGTTCCGCGTGGAACGCCATCGCGGCTGCGACGGGGTCGATGTCGGCGCCAGGGGGAACCAGCAGCCGCCACTGATCGGGGGCGAGCCCGCGGGGGGCGTCGACGATCACGCCGAGGTCGTCCGCGAGGTCGCGCATCGCGGTCTCGTCGAAGGGGTCGGTCAGCTGCAGCAGCACCTTCGGGGTGATCGCCCGCCAGGGTGCGCCGTCGACCGCCGCGAGCCGGAACAGGGGCCCGGCGACGACGATGTCGGGGTGATCGGTGAGGGCCCGTGCGACCTCCTGGGGGTCGTGGCGGCCGACCAGGGCGTACTCGTCGGTGTGGAGCCGGGGCGCGGCCAGCGGTCCCACCCGGGTCAGGGTCCAGGCCCCCACCGTCAGCTCGCGGGGCCGCTCGGGCAGCACCGCATCGGCCGGCCAGTGCTCCTGGGGGCCGGGATTCCAGGTCACGGAGAAGCTGCCGGGGACCGCGTGCAGGGGCAGCTCCCGGGCCGGATCCGCGCCGTCGTGGATGACGCGATCGCCGTCCCAGGGCGCCGCCGACCCCGAGATGGGGGTCAGAAACACGGACGCCGCGAGGGCGATCATCAGGGGACGCGGGCACTGCATGGGTCGGGCGGTCGAATCATCGGGCTCCCGCTGACAGCGAGCAAGTGCAACGTCGCGCATGTGCGGGTATAAACCGTCGCCGTTTTGAAAGGGGAATGTCGTGGGGCAGATTCTGAGCCACCTCGAAGCGCTCGAGGCCGAGTCGATTCACATCTTCCGGGAGGTCTTCGCGGAGTTCCGCAACCCGGTGATGCTGTGGTCGGTCGGAAAGGACAGCTCCGTGCTGCTCCGCCTCGCACAGAAAGCGTTCTACCCGGGGGCGATTCCGTTCCCGATGATGCACGTCGACACGACCTGCAAGTTCCCCGAGATGTACGAGTTCCGGGACCGCATCGCCGACGAGCTCGGCCTGAACCTCATCGTCGAGTCCAACACGGCCGCGCTGAAGCACGCCCCGCCGATGAACAAACCCGGCCGGTACTGCGACTTCTGTTCGCGGAACATGAAGACCGAGGCGCTGCTGGCGGCGATCGAGAAGCACGGCTTCGACGCGGCCATCGGCGGCGCCCGCCGCGAAGAGGAGCGCTCCCGCGCCAAGGAGCGGGTGTTCAGCTTCCGCGACGAGTTCGGCCAGTGGGACCCCAAGAACCAGCGGCCGGAGTTGTGGAACCTCTACAACACGCGCGTGCATGAGGGCGAAGGCATCCGCGTCTTCCCCCTCAGCAACTGGACCGAGGCCGACATCTGGCGGTACATCCAGGTCGAAGAAATCCCCATCGTGGACCTGTACTACGCGGCCGAGCGGCCGGTCATCGAGAAGGGCGGCTGCCTGCTCCGGGCCGATGAGCGGCTGATGACCGACGAGGACGAGGTCAAGACCGAGTGGGTGCGCTGGCGCACGCTCGGCTGCGTGCCCTGCACGGGCGCGGTACGCAGCAAGGCGACGACCCTCGAGGAGATCGTCGCCGAAGCGCTGACCGCGACCCACAGCGAGCGGGAGAACCGCCTGGTGGACCAGGGCGGCGACTCTATGGAGGACAAGAAGAAGGACGGGTACTTCTAATGACATCACCCCAGATGCACGAAGAGGCGGTCGAGGCCGCGCGCGAGATCCTCCGGCGCCGCATGGAGCTGCTGCGGTTCACCACCGCGGGCTCGGTCGACGACGGCAAGAGCACGCTCATCGGACGGCTGCTCATCGACAGCAAGGCGGTCTTCGAGGACCAGCTGCAGCACGTCAAGCAGGTCACCGAGCGGAGCGGCCGTGAGGGCGTCGACCTCGCCCTGATCACCGACGGCCTGCGCGCCGAGCGGGAGCAGGGCATCACGATCGACGTCGCCTACCGCTACTTCAGCACCCCGAAGCGCTCGTTCATCATCGCGGACACCCCCGGGCACGTTCAGTACACCCGGAACATGGTCACCGGCGCCTCCACCGCGAACGCCGCCGTGATCCTCGTGGACGCCCGCAACGGGTTGGTCACGCAGAGCTTGCGCCACGCGTTCATCAGCAACCTGCTGGGCATCCCCCACCTGATCGTGGCCATCAACAAGATGGACCTGGTGGACTACAGCGAGGACGTCTTCGAGCAGATTCGCGGTCAGTTCCGCGAGTGGGCCGCCAAGCTGGACGCGCACGACATCCAGTACATCCCCATCAGCGCGCTGCACGGCGACATGGTGGTGGAGCGCGGTGAGAACATGCCCTGGTACCAGGGCTACACGCTGCTGGGTCTGCTGGAGAACCTGGAGATCAGCGCGGACCGGAACCTGCAGGACTTCCGCTTCCCGGTGCAGCTGGTTTGCCGTCCCCAGACCGAGGAACTGCACGACTTCCGCGGCTACCAGGGGCGGGTCGAGTCGGGCTCGGTCTCCATCGGTGACGAGGTCGTCGCGCTGCCCTCGGGGCTGCGCAGCAAGGTGGCTCAGATCGTGACCTTCACGGGTGATCTGGACCAGGCGGTCAGCGGCCAGTCCGTGACCATCACGCTCGAGGATGACATCGACATCAGCCGCGGCGACATGATCGTCCGGCCGGGCAACATGCCCCGCGTCGACAACGAGTTCGAGGCGGCGATCTGCTGGATGTCCGACGAGCCCATGCAGGCCCGGAAGAAGTACCTGATCAAGCACAGCACCCGGACGGTGCGCGGCTTCATCAAGCAGCTTCGGTACGGCATCGACGTGGACTCGCTGCATCGCGACGAGGAGGCGACGGAGCTGAACCTCAACGAGATCGGGCGCTGCATCCTCAAGGTCCAGAAGCCGATCTTCTGCGACTTCTACGCCCACAACCGCGTGGGCGGCGCCTTCATCATCATCGATGAGCTGACGAACCTGACCGTCGGCGCGGGGATGGTCTGGCGGCCCCTGCGGGAGCCGCCAGACCCCGCCGAGGGCTAGAACCCGCGGAGCGGCATCCGCTGCCAGTTCACCACCGTGTTCCGGATCAGGTAGTCGTCCGCGTTCGGCCAGGTCTCCTGGTGCATCTCGAAGATCCAGTCGATCAGCGACAGAGACGGCTGAATCGGCCGCACGAGGTGCTCCTCGAACATCCAGGCCTCGGGGCGGAGGTACCCCGGGTCGCGGAGTCCCTCGATCCGGTCGAGGGCCTGATTCAATTCGAAGCAGCTCTGCACCGTTGCCGTCAGCGCCAGCATCGGGTCGACCATGGCGTGCCAGTCATCGATCGCCTGCTGCACGTGGCCGGGTCCCGTGCCGTGGAAGAAGTCGCACGGGTTTCCGATGCCGTCGTAGTCGAAGTCGCCCTGGGCGGGGTTCGAGAACGTCGTGCAGTTGTCGAGGCCGTCGAGCACGCCGTCGCCGTCGGAGTCGACGGTGTAGCTCAGCAGCTGCAGTCCGAAGGGTGAACCGGTCTGGACGCCGACCTCGATGGCGGTGGAGCCACCGATGAGCGGCTCGCCCGGCGCGGGGCCCGAGCCGCTGCCGCCGGTGCTGCCTCCTCCGGTGGTGCCACTGCCGCCGCCGAGCCCATCCAGGAAGGCTGCGATGCGCCCGTTGACCCAGCCTTCGATCCGCTGTGGCAGGTCGGCCGTCGCGTCATGGGCGTAGCTCAGGATGGCAGCGCCGATGGTCATCACCTCAGTGAGGCTCAGGTCGGCGTCCACGTCGATGTCGCTGAGCCCCAGGTCTTCGAACTCCTGGAAGCTCCCTGCCTGCAGGGACGGAGCGATGTTCGAGAACGGGAAGCCGGGGTTCCGCCCTGCCGGCGGGGCCGTCCCGTAGATCAGTTCGTACATCGTGATCGAGGCTCTGACCGTCACGCCGCAGCGGGTCACCGACGCGGTCTCGACCGGCCACGGGTAGTCCTCGTGGTCCGGCGTGAGCCGGATGCCCACCGACCCGGCGCTCAGCACGAGGTCGGGTGCGCTGATTGCGACGTCGGTGACGGTCGACTCGCGGCAGAAGGGACCGACGTTGTAGGCGAGGTCCAGCTCGGCGATGTCCAGGACGGGGCTTCCCAGGTCGATCGAGATCGAGATTGAGTCCGCCGAGGCGGCTCCGGTGATCGACTCGATGTCCACGCTCACGGAGTTCAGCTCCCCGATCGAGATGGACTCGCAGTCGCCCCACGCGAACGCGAACTGGTCCGCGATCGCGTCTCCGTCCAGCGCATCGACCAGCGATCCGGACAGCAACTCCGCGGTGGCGTCTCCCCAGGCGTCGAGGCCGCCCTGTTCGGCGACGTACGCGTGAAGTACGGGACTCGCGGTCGCGGGATCGTTCAGCAGGGAGTCGACCATGGCGAACAGGTCGTCGACCAGTTCCGCGACCTCGGCTTCCGTCTCCGCCTGGTCCAGATTTGCCCCGTCGAAGGTCAGGGTGAGGGTGCGCCCGGCGAACTCCGCGTCCAGTTCGTCGATCCAGACGCTGGTCTCGGTGATCAGGTGATCGTTGGGCACGCCCGTGTTCATCGCCTGATGGAAGTCCGCCGGATCGTCGTTGTACATGTCGCCCAGGGGGCCGGTGATGCCCTCCGCGAACGTGCCGGAGCAGTCGGCGAGGGCGGCCCCGAGCGCGAACACGGCCTGTCGAGGATGGGTGAGCGTGGTCATGAGAGTCTCCTTGGTGGTGCGGGGGGCGGTCATCGGATGAACATCAGGTCGAGGTCGCCGTCGCCGTCGAAGTTGCCGGCGGCGTAGCTGCGGCCGTGCTCCTCCCAGGCGTGGGGACCGATGTCGTGAAGCACGGTGTCGGCGTCGTCGAAGCTGCCGCCCCCGCTGCTCTGGGCGAGTCGGATGGCGTTGCCCCAGGCCACAACGAGGTCGTCGCGACCGTCGCCGGTGAAGTCGCAGACGATCAGGTGTTCGATGGCGTCGTGATCGGCGGTGCGCCGGCTCCTCAGGCCGGCGACGCCATCGGTCGAGGTCGTCGCGAACGCCATCGTGGGCCACGGAATGGCGAGGTTCGTCGTGACGACGTCGTAGTCGTAGATCTTCAGCCCGCCGATGGTCAGCACCGTGGTGTCGACCCGGACCACCTCGTCGCGGCCGTCACCGTCGACGTCGCCGATGAGGCCCCCGTTCCCGCTGACCGACGGTGCGAGGCCGGTGAACGTGCCGCTGCGGGTTCCGTTGCTCAGGTGGAGGTACCAGCGGCTCGAGGAGGACGCGAACCGGACGAGGTCGTCGTCGCCGTCGCCGTCGATGTCGCCAACGAGGAGGCGGTCACGGCTCACCGAGGTCGTTCGGGCGAGCTGCCAGACGGGCATGGGCACCGAGGCCCCGATGCCCACGGACATGCTGGGCGCGGCCGTGATCCCCGAGAAGCGGATGTGCCAGTCGCCGCCGTCGGCCAGGAGCACGTCGTCACGACCATCACCATCGAAGTCACCGACGGCGTAGTCCTCCACCGCTCGGCCCGCGTAGATGCTGTTGGCCTGCCAGGCGGACCATCCGTCGAAGCTCGTTCCCGCGTTGGACTTCGCGATCTGCAGGCCGGTGCTGGCCTTGCCCGTGGCCTTCATGACGTCGGTGTCGCCGTCGCCGTCGAAGTCGCCGTACAGGTACTGCTCCGCGGACCCGCCGTCGGCGCGTCCCTGATCGACCACGCGGAAGGAGCTGTCCCCATCGTCCGACAGCGCCCACTGGTCGTCGGTGAACTCGGACAGGTTCGTTTCGAGCTGGTCCAGCTGAGCGAAGATCGTGTCTTCGGTGATGGTCTCTTCGGTCGAGAGCTGGCCGATCTGACCGTGGCCGTGGGGGACCCAGGCCTGGCGGTAGGAGAGGTCATCCCCGCGCTCCTGGGGGGAGACCCCGAAGCCATGGATCGTGTGCAGGTTGCCGGGCAGCACCCGGTGGCCTCCCACGACCTGGAACAGACGCAGCTCTTCGGTCTCGTCGAAGCAGCCGTCGAGGTCGACCTCGAACGCCTGCCAGTCCTGGGACGTCGGCCAGGGGTACCAGGGGTTGGTGCGCTGCGACGTCGTCACGCAGCCCTCGCCGGTGGAGTCGTCGAGCACGGCGTCGAAGCCGCCCCACATGATCCGGGCGTTCGGAAAGTCCTCGCGGTTCTCGACGAACCGACGGGCGAGCTCCCAGGTCAGGCCTCCGCCCCGGCTGGATCCGGACAGCCAGATGGTCTCGATCTTGTCGGGGTCTCCCTTGCTCACGAGCCAGGCGGAGGAGGTCGAGGAGGTCGATCTCGACTTCGACCACCTCTTCGGAGCGCCTCCGGGGCTGCTCACGTCGATGTCCGAGGTGGCCTTGCTGGCCATGGTGCGTGGCGCCGACGGGCTCGACACCACCCGCGCCATCGCGCTGGGCGTGGGGCTGGCGCAGGACGAGGCCGGACGGGACAAGGCGCTCGGCGTGCTCAGCGCCGCCGTCGAGGCGTCACCGGGATTGCGTACGCGGGAGCTCGAGGCGCTGCTGGAAGCGCTGACCGCCGAAGCGCCGCTTCACTAGAAGCTGTACTTGCCGTTCACGAAGACGACGCTGCCGCCGGCGGCGGGGTCGCCGAACACCGTGTGCGACTTGCCCAACTGGAACAGCGCGCCCGCGCCGAGCTCGAAGCCGTAGCCGAAGTTCCAGTTGATCGACGGGTAGATGACCGCGCTGAACCCCTCCTCGCTGAAGGGGGCGTGGAACGTGTTGGTGCGCTCGCCCGCGGCGATGTCGTAGCCCTGCACGGTGTACCCGCTGAGGTCGAAGATCGTGAAGATGCGGATCAGCCCCGCGTTGCGGGCGAAGTTCAGGTCCATGCCGAAGACCAGGTAGTCGGCCAGCTTCGGCCGCAGCGTCTCCTGCGCGCAGGTGGCGTACTCGCCGTTGAGCGCGCAGTCGGTCAGCAGCGGGGTGCCGTCGTCCTCGTCCGCGGGGAGCCGCCCCACCGCGGCGCCCTGGCGCACCGCCCAGCCCACGGGCTGGAGGAAGTCACCGGCGCCGAACTCGTTGACGTTGCCGTGCACCCACATCGCGTTGAGCATCACGACCCCGCCGATCATGTAGTCGAAGCCGAGCACCCACTTGGCGAACGGCTTGTTGCTCACGATGGTCGGGCGGGGACCGCCGGGCTCGCCGTCGCCGTCGTAGTCGTACTCGCCGGCGGCCTGGATCAGGATCGTGTCGTTGTGCAGCGCGATCTGGGTCTCGTTGGGGAAGAAGACGCCCAACTCCAGCCGGTAGCCCAGGCCGATGCCGGGGATCTCGCCGGTCAGGTTGAAGCCCAGCACATGCACGCGGGGGTAGTGCAGCGTGGTGGTCGTGGAGACGACTCCGTCGATGCAGTCCTCGTCCTCGTCGGGCTCGCCGTCGCGGATCTCCGGGAACGGCGGGTCGTTCTCACAGGCGGCGTAGGTGTTGTCCACGGCGCTGTAGTTCTGCAGCGGAACAGGGAAGTCGTCGAAGCCCCGGTAGAAGCTGATCGCGAGGTCCTGGTTCAGCACCGTCGCGGCCATGCGCGCGGCCAACTGCACGTTGCGCAGGTTCACCGCGGGCGTGTCCACGAGGACGTTGCCGACGATGGTCGGCAGGCCCGCCTGCTTGGCGAACTCCTGCTCTGAGTGCACGCGCCAGCGGAGCTCTTCCTCGGCCCAGGGGAGCCGGTCGGTGGCCGCGATCGCGAGCTCCCCGCTGGGGGGCACCAGCGCCGGCCGGAAGATGGGCACGGCGACGAAGCTGAAGGTCCAGTTGGGCGCCTTGCTGGGCAGCGGGGTCCAGTCGATGCGGGCCATCAGGTTGGCCTGCTGCTCGCCGAACAGGAGCGTGTCCTCGAGGTCGTCCGCGTTCAACAGGTTGGTGGGGTTGAACTGATCGCCCACCCCCCACTGCACCAACTGCTGCCCCAGCCGCACGTCCAGCCCCTTGAAGAGCAGGTCGCGAGCGTGGATGTAGGCGGCGTGGGTCTCGATCCGGAGGGGCTGGAGCTGGCCGCGGTCCGACAGCCCCGGCAGGTCGTCGGCCTGGGGGAAGCCGGTGAGCACGAAGTCCATCTCGACCACGCCGCGGAACCGGCTGATCTCCGCCGCGATCTTCAACTTGGCGATGTTCTCGTTGCGGTCGAAGCCCACCGGCAGCGTGCGGCGGTCGTACCAGTCGCCGATCGCGACCTCTTTGACGCGGAACCGGATGTCGCTGCTGATGCGGCCGCCAACGTCGAGCTTGAGCTTCGGGAGGGGGCGGCGGGCGCGCGGCTTGGGCGGCGGCTCCAGCGACCTCTTCAACGCCTCCAGCTCGGACTCGAGGGCGTCGATGTGTCCCTCCCATTCGGGGGGCCCGAGGTCCTCTTCGGCTGCCGAGTCGTCGTCGTCCCCCTCGGCGGAGTCGTCGTCGTCCCCCTCCTGGGCGTAGGCGGCGGTGGGGAGGAGGAGCAGCAGCAGGGATAGCAGCAGGGTTCGCATCAGTTTTGGAGGTTCCTCACGCTGAATTCATCGTCGCCGACGCCGGTGTTCACCTTCCACGTGCGACGCACCAGCTCGGTGCTCGCGTCCCCGCGGGTGTGGTCCACCATCTTCATCGACTCGGCGTTGCAGACGTCGCCCTCGCACGTGTAGCCGGAGCGGGTCTCCGTCTTGACGTGCTGATCCTTGCGGTTGAAGTACTCGATCGTGTCCGGCTGGATGTACTTCTTCGAAACTGTCATCACCAGCTTGCCGTACGCGGTCTTGGCGTCCGCCTTGGGCGTGAGCACGAGCACCCAGGCGGTGTCAGTCTCGGACTGGAGCGAGCCCTCGTAGACCGGCCCGTACAGCACCGTGCTGATGTCGTCGTTGCTGAAGGTCGTGCCCATGAAGCCGCCCGACGTCATCGAGGACGCGACACGACGGACCTTGTTGTACGCGGGCAGGTAGATGTACATCTGGTCGTGGGCCCGGACGAGCGCCTTCGTACCCTTCATGTCCCCCGGCGCCTGGAATTCAGTCAGCCGCATCGGGCCCTTGATCCAGACATCCAGCTCCATGACCTTCGGATCGCGCCCCTTCTCTTCGTTGACGACCTCGTACTCGAAGTACTGATCCACCGCGCGCGACATCGATTCGTCCATCTTGGCGAGCACCGAGGGGCCGTCGTCCGCGGCGGCGAACGTGGGGATCAGCAAGAGGGCAACGAGCAGTCCAAAAGTGCGCATCAGGTCGAATCTCCGTGGTCGTGCAGCGCCGACAGCACCGCGTCGCTGCTGTAGGACCGCTTTCGGGCCAGAGCAGGGATCGCGATGAACGTGGTCGCGCCCGCCACCATCATCGCAGAGGCGGTGAGCAAGCCCACGTTCTGCAGCGGTCGAGCCTCCCCCAGGGTCAGCACGAAGAACCCCGCGGCGACCATGATCGCGTTGGTCCAGATGGCCGATGCGGTGGCTTCGGCAGCCGCTCGGGCGCCCTCGCTGAGGGGGCCGTCGGCGGGAGCGCGCCAGGCCGCCACCATGTGGACCGCGTAGTCCACTCCGGCCCCGATGACGAGGCTGGCGAGCATGGACGTGCCGATGTCGAGGGAGACTCCAAGCGCACCCATCGCACCGTAGAGCAGCAGCAGAGTCAAGAAGGTGGGGCTGGCCGCGAGCAGGCCGGCGGTGGGGGACTTGAACACCACCGACAGCACGATGAACACCAGCAGCAGGGCCAGCGCGAGCGAACGCCACTGGTTCGCCGTCACGCTCGCCTCGAGGCCGCGGTAGAGCATCGGCAGGCCCGAGACGGTGTAGCGGACGGGGGGCACCGGCGACGGAGTGTCGCGCCCCAGGTCGGTCATCGCCCCGGCGATGTAGTGGAGGATGCGGGCGCCGCGCTCGTCGTCGCCCAGCTG
>PVBE010690733.1_pt1 | contig 17355 bp, 9 predicted proteins | sample 1631181 | NCBI WGS metagenome assembly PVBE01 (sample SAMN08397723, study PRJNA350692) | Marine metagenome, whole genome shotgun sequencing project. | isolation source: water | place: Pacific Ocean | collected 2012-04 | reverse complement strand
GTGCCGCTGCAGTCGGTCAGCCCCTTCTGGCAGGACAGCGCGCACTTGGCCGCGGAGCAGACCTTCCCCGCGCCGCAGGCGTTGGCGCACGTGCCGCAGTTGGCGTTGTCGGACTTGAGGTCCACGCACTTGCCGTTGCAGGCGGTGAGCCCGGCCTGGCAGGAGAGGGCGCAGACGCCCGCGCCGCACGCCTCGCCCGCCTTGCACGCCGTGCCGCAGGCGCCGCAGTTGCTCGAGTCGGTCTTGAGGTTGACGCACTTGCCGCTGCAGGCGTTGAGGCCGGCCTGGCAGGAGAGGGCGCACGCGCCCTGCTTGCACAGCTCGCCGGCCTTGCAGGCGCCGCCGCAGGTGCCGCAGTTGCTCGAGTCGGTCTTGAGGTTGACGCAGCTGCCGCTGCAGTCGCTGAGCCCCTGCTGGCAGTAGAGGGCGCACTTGCCGCCGGAGCAGACCTCGCCCGCCTTGCACGCCGTACCGCAGGCGCCGCAATGTTTGACGTCCTTGGTCGGGTCCACGCAGACCTTGCCGCACAGCTTCTGCCCCACGGGGCACGGCTCCTTGTCTGGCGGCAGCAGGTCCGGTCGCTGCAGGTCCGCCGTGGCGACGTCGACGCGGGCGGCGTCGGCGCCGGCGTCGACCCCCGCGTCCTCCTCGATCTCACGCTCGCCGCAGCTCCACAACGCCGCCGCCATGAAGATCAGCGCCAGTCTCGCTCTCATCTCAACCTCCGCTTTGGTGTTCGGGTCTGATTAACCCTCGAGGTCGCCGACGACCGTCACCGAGCCCGGCGCGTCCCCCTCGCTGAGCGGGGACCCGCACTTGGGGCAGGCCTCCATCTTCTGCATCTCGCTGAGCACCGCGTTGTACCGCGAATCGCACCTGGGGCAGCTCTTGATCTGGAGCTTCTGCATGCGCAGCACCGAGGCCACGTCGTCCACCGACATCATCTTCCGCTCGACGAGGATCTCACCCAGCCGCGTGCCCAGCCCCTCATCCCTCAGCGCCTCCTGCAGGCGCAGGCAAAGGTTGAGCTGCTCCTCGTCGAGGTACCCGTAGCGCAGGGCCATGCGGCCCATGAGCGCCTCGCTCAGCTTGTTCGGCAGGCGCGGGTGAGGCATGGAGAGGTAGACGTCCTGCTCCTCGAGCACCCGCTTGACGTCCGCCGAGGTCATGTGGCCGCGGCTGACCAGCAGCTCGCCGATCTTTTCCCCACCGTGGGACGCGGTCTGCAGCGCCACCACCTCCTGGACCTGGTCCAGCGTGATGTAGCCGAGCAGCAACGCGATCTTGCCGAAGAGCACCTCCGCCGTGGCCGTGGTGGCCGGCAGCGTGAACTTGATCGACGTGCCCAGGCCCGTGGTGGACTCGGCCCAGATCTTGCCACCCATTTCCTCCACCAGCGAGCGGCAGAGGGCCAGCCCGAGGCCGCTGCCCCGCCGATTCTTGCCCTCCTGACCCACGCGGTAGAACGGCACGAAGATCTTTTCCAGCTCCCGGGCCGGGAGGCCGGGGCCGTCGTCCTTGACGCATATCTCCACGGCGTTGTCGAACTTGACGAAGCGGTCGGCGATGGTGACGTTGGTCCCCTTGGGGCAGTGCATGATCACGTTGGTCAGGATGTTGTTGATCACCTGAATCACGGCCTCGGGATCGGCGCAGACCATCAGCTCTGTTTCGTCATCGCTGTCGTCCATCAGGATCTCCACCGAGATCTTCGCCTCCGCGGCCAGCTTCTCCTGCAGGTCGAGCACGGGGCGCAGCGCCTGGAACACCGGCATCACCCGCGGGCGCATGACGTGCTCCGACTCTCCGGAGACCGACGCCACCGTGGCCGCAAAGCGGGTCAGGTGCGCGGTGTGCTTGCGGAACACCTGGAGGTAGGCCTTCTGCCGCGTGGTCAGCGCCTGGCCCATGAGCCCCTCCAGCCGGTCCGCCGACGACGCCATGGCCGACAGCGGCTCCACCAGCTCCCGGGCCAGCACCCGCGAAAACTCCGTCTTGAGCTGGTCCAGGTCCTCCCGCTTGGTCTCCATCTCCTTGACCACGGCCTTGTGCCGGGCGGTCTCCCGCGCCATGGACTCGGCCTTCTCCCGGGCGTTCTCCCACCCCTCGCTGATGATCACCACCGCCAGCTCAGCCCGGTCCCGCTCGTCGAGCACGGGGTAGGCGGCCATGCGCGGGATGTTCCCCTCGGGGTCGTCCGCCGACAGCTCACACCGCTCCGGCTCGTTGTTGCGAAACATCAGCCGCAGGCAGCCGACCATGGCCCGTCCGTCGGCGAAGAGGTCTCGCAGCAGCATGCCCTCGGGGGAGGTCTCGCTCTCCTCCAGCCACTTGTGCACCGTGCGGTTGGCCTCCACCACCTTGTAGTCGCGGTCGACGATGAAGATCATCTCCGTTATGGAGTCCAGCAGCTCCTTGTAGCGGCCTCCCGCGGCCGGGGCCTCGGCGGCCATGCCAGGCCCTGCGGCGCGCATGGAGACCAGCTTCGCCCGGTCCCCTTCCCAGTCCACCTCCACCACGCGGATGTCCACGGCCACGGTCTGGCCGTCCTCCCGCGTCAGCTCGATCTCGGCGGCGGGCTCATCCACCGGCAGCTCGCTCGGCTTGTTGAGCAGCTGGACCCGTGGGCGGCCGAAGAGGGTCTCGGCCATGGAGTTCATGAAGGCCGTGCGGCCCTCCTTGTTGACGATGACCGTGCCGTCGGCGTTCTGCTCCAGGATCTTCATCAGCCGCATGTTGCTGCTGTGCAGGTTCCGGGCGTACTCCTTGAGCTGGGTGCGCATCTCCTGGCGCTGGATGGCGTAGCGCACCGTGCGCCCCAGGGTGCGGGCGTCCAGGGCCCCCTTGAGCAGATAGTCCTGCGCCCCCTTCTCCACGGCCTGGATCGCGGTGGCCTCGTCCTCCAGGCCGGTGAGCACCACCACCGGAATGCCGGGCGCGTTGACCAGCACCTGGTCCAGCGTGGCCAGGCCCCGGCTGTCGGGCAGGTCCAGGTCCGCCAGGACGACGTCCACCTTGTTCTTGGAGAGGAACTGCAGGGCGGGCTTGAGCTTCTTGGCCCACTGGATGCCGAAGGTGGCCTCCTTCAACTCGCCGAACATGTGGCGAATGAGCTCGAGGTCACCGCGGTTGTCCTCGATGACGAGCACCGAGATTGCATCTTGGCCCATATTGAATTCCTACCTGGGAGTATCGAAGAATCTTATCAAGATCCGTCACCATAGGGGAAGGATCATTCCGTATGGATTTCAGCGGCGGATGACGCGCTGCATTATCAGCCGGTCATCTCTGCAGTGGGCTCACCGTCAGCACGTTGTCCCGCAGCTTGCGAATCCCCTCCACGGCCGCGCGGGCGGCCGACATGGTGGAGACCAGCGGCACGCGCTGGTCGATGGCGGCCCGGCGCAGTGCGTACTCGTCGTAATACGACGGCCCACCCAGGGGGGTGTTGATCATCAGGTCGATGTCGCCGTTGCGGATGCGGTCGGCGATATGGGGGCGCCCCTCGTTGACCTTGAAGGCGGTCTGCACCGTGAGCCCTTCTTGGGCCAGGCGCGCGGCGGTGCCGCCGGTACCGACCAGGCTGAAGCCGAGCTCGGCGAAGTCCCGGGCGATGGCCACCGCCTCGTCCTTGTCCCGGTCGTTGACCGAGACGCAGACCGTGCCGTGCACCGGCAGGGTCTGGCCCGCGGACATCATGCCCTTGGCGAAGGCCAGGCCGAAGTCCTCGTCGGCGCCGTAGGCCTCGCCGGTGGAGCGCATCTCGGGGCCGAGCACGGGGTGGAAGCCGGGGAAGCGATCGAAGGGGAAGACCGGCACCTTGACCGCGAAGCCGTGAGGCTGCGGCTCCTCGGTGAGGCCGACCTCGGCCAGGGTCTTGCCCACCATCACCTGGGCCGCCAGCCTGGCGAAGGGCACGCCGCAAGCCTTGGAGAGGAACGGCACAGTGCGGCTGGCCCGGGGGTTGACCTCCAGCACGTGGACCCTGTCCTCGTAGATGGCGAACTGTGCGTTCATCAGCCCCTTGACCCCCAGCGCCAGGGCCAGGTCGCGGGTCTGACGGCGAATGGTCTCGAGGTGCTCGTCGGCGATCTTCCAGGTCGGCAGCACGGCCACCGAGTCGCCGGAGTGGATGCCCGCCTGCTCCAGGTGCTGCATCACACCGCAGACCACCACGTCATGTCCGTCGGACAGGGCGTCCACGTCCACCTCGAAGGCGTCCTCCAAAAAGCGGTCCACCAGGATCGGGCGGCCGTCGGCCACGCGCACCGCCTCATCCAGGTATCCGGCCAGGCGGCTCTCGTCATAGCAGACCGCCATGGCCCGCCCGCCGAGCACGTAGGACGGCCGCACCAGCACCGGGTAGCCGAGGTCACGGGCAACGGCGAAGGCCTCGTCGGCGTCGTGGGCCACGCCGTACTCCGGCGCCAGGATGCCGAGCTCGTCCAGCAGGCCGCCGAAGCGGCCACGGTCCTCGGCCAGGTCGATGGCCTCGGGCGAGGTGCCGAGGATGGTCGCGCCCGCCTCGGCCAGGCGCCCGGCCAGGGTCAGCGGCGTGGCGCCGCCGAACTGGACGATGACCCCCAGGGGCTGCTCGCGGTGCACGATCTCCAGCACGTCCTCGGCGTACAGCGGCTCGAAGTAGAGCCGGTCCGAGGTGTCGTAGTCGGTGGAGACCGTCTCCGGGTTGCAGTTGACCATGACGGTCTCGAAGCCCAGCTCCCGCAGGCCGGCCACCGCGTGCACGCAGCAGCAGTCGAACTCGATGCCCTGTCCGATGCGGTTCGGGCCGCCGCCGAGGATCATCACCCGCTCACCCGACGAGGGGAGCACCTCGTCCTCGTCCTCGTAGCAGGCGTAGAAGTAGGGCGTGGAGGCGGCGAACTCTGCGGCGCAGGTGTCCACCATCTTGTAGGTCGGTCGCAGCCCGCGGGCGTGACGCAGGGCGGCCACGGCCTCCTCGTCGGAGCCGCAGGTGTGTGCGATCTGCACGTCGGACAGCCCCGCCCGCTTGGCCCTCCGCAGCAGCTCCTCCCCGGGCTCGGGCCCGGCCTCGGCCAGCTCCCGCTCCAGCTCCAGCAGCCCCTGGATCTGGTGCACGAACCACGGGTCCATCAGGGTCAGGCGGCAGACGTGCTCCACGGACATGCCGCGCGCCAGGGCGCCCCGCACCCAGAAGAGCCGCGAAGGGTGCGGCGTGACGAGGTTCTCGCGGATGCGGTCCTCGTCGATCCAGTCGCCGGGCCCACGCCACGCGTCGCGGGTGGGCGCGCCGGGCTTCCCCGGCGGCACGGCCGGTCGCGGGCAGACGTCGGACAGCGCCCCCTCCTCGGACAGGCCCGCGCGCTCCGGCGCCGGCACCTCGGAAAACGGGCCCTTGCCGTCGGCGCCGAGGCCGGCGCGGCCCACCTCCAACGAGCGGAACGCCTTCTGCAGCGCCTGCTGGAAGGTGCGGCCGATGGCCATCACCTCGCCCACGGAGCGCATCTGGGGGTCCAGCCGCTGGGTCGCGCCGGGGAACTTTTTGAAGGCGAAGCGCGGCACCTTGACCACCATGTAGTCCAGGGACGGCTCGAAGCTGGCCGGCGTCTCGCCCGTGATGTCGTTGTCGAGCTCGTCAAGGGTGTAGCCCACGGCCAGCTTGGCCGCGATCTTGGCGATGGGGAAGCCAGTGGCCTTGGAGGCCAGGGCGCTGGAGCGCGACACCCGCGGGTTCATCTCGATGACCACCATCTCCCCGTCGTGAGGGTTGATGGCGAACTGGATGTTGGCGCCGCCGGTCTCCACGCCCACCCGGCTGATCACCCGGCGCCCCATGTCACGCATGGCCTGGTACTCCACGTCGGACAGCGTCACGGCCGGGGCCACGGTCACCGAGTCGCCGGTGTGCACGCCCATGGGGTCGATGTTCTCGATGGAGCAGACCACCACGAAGCGGTCGGCGGCGTCGCGCATCACCTCCAGCTCGAACTCCTTCCAGCCCACCACGCCCTCCTCCACCAGCACCTCGCCGATGGGGGAGGCCTCGATGCCCCGGGCCACGGCGCCGCGCAGCTCGTCGACGTTGTAGGCCAGGCCGCCGCCGGCGCCGCCGAGGATGAAGCTGGGGCGCACCACCACCGGGTAGCCGAGGTCGCCCACCTGCTCCACCGCCGCCTCCACCGTGGAGGTCAGAAACGAGCGGGGCACCGGGATCTTTTCGGCCAGCGTGGCCGCGCGGAAGAGGCGCCGATCCTCGGCCACGCGGATGGCGTCCAGGCGCGCGCCGATGAGGCGCGTGCCGCTCTCGCGCAGGATGCCGGTCTCGGCCAGGCTCACCGACAGGTTCAGCGCGGTCTGCCCGCCCACGGTGGGCAGCAGGGCGTCGGGGCGCTCCCGCTCGAGGATCTTGGCCGCCACGCTCACGGTGAGCGGCTCGATGTAGGTGCGGTTGGCCACCTCGGGATCGGTCATGATGGTGGCCGGGTTGGAGTTGACCAGCACGACCTCGTAGCCCTCGTCCCGCAGGGCGCGGGCGGCCTGGGTCCCCGAGTAGTCGAACTCGCAAGCCTGGCCGATGACGATGGGGCCCGACCCGATGATCATGATCTTACGGATGTCGTCACGCCGGGGCATGGCTGCCTCCCTCCATCAGCTCCAAGAAGCGGTCGAAGACGCCGGCGGCGTCCGACGGGCCGGGGCAGGCCTCGGGGTGGAACTGCACCGACAGCAGCCCGCGCTCCGGACAGCGCAGCCCCTCGAGGGTGCCGTCATACAGGCTGACGTGGGTCGTCTCCGCGCCGGCGTCGCCGGGCAGGGTCTCGGGGTCAACGGCGAAGCCGTGGTTCTGGGCCGTGATCCAGACCTCGCCGGTGAGCAGATCCTTGACCGGGTGGTTGCCGCCATGGTGGCCGAAGCGCAGCTTGTAGGTGCGCGCGCCCAGGGCCAGGCCGATGATCTGGTGGCCGAGGCAGATGCCGAGGATCGGCAGCTTGCCCAGCAGCGCGCGGACCGTGGCCACGCCGCCCACCACCGCCGCAGGATCGCCCGGGCCGTTGGAGAGCACGAGGCCCTCGGGCTCGCAGGCCAGCACCTCCTCGGCGGTGGCCGAGGCGGGCAGCACCTCCACGGCCAGGCCGCGGGCGGTGAGCGCGCGGAGGATGCCGCGCTTGACGCCGAAGTCCACCAAGGCCACGCGACGACGCTGCGTGCCCTCGGCGGGCAGGCGGTACGGGGCGGCGGTGGTGACCTCGGCGGTCAGGTCCCGCCCCTCGAGGGTGGGCGAGGCCAGCACCCGCTCAACCAGCGGCGCGGGGTCGTCCAGCGCTTCGCTGAAGATCCCGGCCCGCATGGCGCCGCGCTCTCGCAGGTGGCGGGTCAGGGCCCGGGTGTCGACCCCGGTGATGCCCGCCACGCCCGAGCGCTCCAGCCAGCGGTCCAGCGAGCCGGTGGCTCGCGGCGAGCTGACCACCGGCGACATCTCGCGCATGACCACCCCGGAGAGCGCAGGGCGCTCGCCCTGGCGGTCCGCGTCGCAGACGCCGTAGTTGCCCAGGTGTGGTGCGGTGAAAGTTACGATCTGCCCGCGATAGGAAGGGTCGCTGGCGATCTCCTGATACCCCGTCATGCTGGTGTTGAAGATCACCTCGCCCAGGGCCTCCCCACGAGCGCCCACGCTCGTGCCCCGAAAGGTGCGACCATCCTCCAACACCAGCAGCGCTTGTGCGGCTTTCATGGCACCCTCAAGGTGGGGCAGGGCGAGGGGGTTGTCAACGGCCTTGTGGATGACGCTTAAAGGACGGCTACTTGCAGTACAACAGCCGCGCGTAGCGCGCGAGGTCGGGCGTCGTGCGGTAGCCGATATGGACGACGTTCTTGGCGTCCACGGCCAGGGATGTGTGGAGCCCGGTCTCGGTGGCCGAGTCCACCGTGGCGATGGTCCAGCCCTTGACCAGCGAGCGGTGGGCGTACCTCAGGTTCTTGCCGGCCACGTCCTGGTAGCTGAGGTGGATGCCCCCCTTGGGGTCGGCCACCATGGAGGAGTAGGCGCCCGCCTTGGCGCCGGGGTCCAGGGTCTGGGCCTTGAACGTGGTCAGGGCGCCGAAGGGCTTGTGCGCGTAGCGCAGCTTCTTGTTCTTCGGATCGTGGTAGGCGACGTGCACGCCGCCGGCCAGATCCACGGCCAGGGAGGAGTGGATTCCCGGCACCGCGCTGTCCACGGTGAAGAACTTCCAGCCGGCGCCGAACGCCCTGTGGGCGTAGCGGGCCTTGCCGAGCTTGCTGTTCTGGTCCACGGAGCCGTAGGCCATGTGTACGCCGCTGTTGCCGTCCACCACCACCGACACCTTTCCTCCAGCGTTGTACTGCATGCCCTCCACGGCGGCGAAGGTCCACTTCTTGCTGCCGATGGTCGAGTGGGCGTGGTAGACGTACTTGAGGTAGACCTTGTTCTTCGGCTCGTGGTGCATGGCGTAGCCGATGTGCACCACCTTCTTTTTGTTGTCCACGGCGATGCCGGTGGCGTCCCACATCCGCGGGTTGAACTTGCTGTAGTCCACCGGCGTGCTGACCCAGGCGCTGGAGGGCGACTTGCGGTAGGCATGCATCAGATCGCCGATGTTCTTCTGGCCGTCCCAGTAGCTGATGTGCACGCCGCCGGCGTCGTCGACGGCCAGGGCCACGTGCTGGAGGTAGGCGTTGGAGGCGATGGGCACGTTGGTGGCGGACCAGCCCGGCTTGTAGGACGAGCGGACCGCGTAGCGCAGGATCTGCGGGTTGTTGGCGATGTAGGCCACGTGGACGTTGAGGGCCTTGTCCACCACCAGGGACATGTTGGTGCCCGCCTTGTTCGCCTTCTGCACCGTCTCCTGTTTCCAGGACGCGACGCAGCCGCACATGTACGGCTGGCCGCCGCCGGCGCAGGTCTTGGGGTAGGCGCAGGTGCCGCATTTTTCGGCCGCGCAGCCGGTCATGATGGTGCCGCACTCGTAGCCCTTGGAGGTGCAGGTGACGATGGGCATGCACTGGTCCGGCCAGGCCACGGTGTCGGGCGGCTGGGTGTCGGCGGGCGGCGCCGTGTCCGGCGGCGTGGCGTCGAGGACCTTGCTGTCCGGTGCCTTGCTATCCGGTGCCTTGCTGTCCGGAGTCTTGCTATCCGGAGTCTTGCTGTCCGGCAGCTTGCTGTCCGGCGGCTTGCTGTCCGGCGGCTTGCTGTCCGGCGCCTTGCTGTCCGGCCCGGCCACGTCGGGCCCGGCCACGTCCGGCGGTGCCTTGCCCCTGTCCGCAGGCGCGTCCGCTGCCTGGTCCACCGACCCCGAGTCGGGCAGCTGCTGGTCGAGGTCGTGGCAGCCCCAGGCCAGGCACAGCGCCGCCAGCGCCGCCAGTGAGCTTCTCCCCCTGAGCCAGGGTGCCATCTCTCCTCCTAGATCAGCCAGGTGTCGATCTTATGTCGCGTCCACCGCGAAGACAACCACGCCGGGCCCAGCGGGCAAGCACGTCACCATGGCGGGTCGAGGTCCATCCACCACCGCTCCATGGTGTCGTTGCGCGACCCTGGCCCGTGGCAGTCGGAGCCGCAGGTCAGCTCCAGGTCGTGGCGGGCCGCCGCCGCGCGCACCAGGCCGTTGAGGCCGTCGCGGTCCGGGTTACCGTAGAAATACAGCTCGATGCCCCAGAGGCCGGCGTCCTTGAGGTAGCCCAGCCGCCGGTCCAGCTCGTCCCCCTGGCGGCTCATGGTCTGCAGGTCGTCGCCGAACATGTGCCCGGGGTGGGGCATCACCGGGTAGCCGCCGTCATGACGGATGGCCTCGATGATCTGTGTCACGTGAGGCTTGTCGTTGGGCCGCTCGCTATTGAACACCGGGCTCTGCTTGAACTCGCTGTAGCGGGTGCCGGGGGGCAGCAGCCCCACCGCCAGCAGGTGCAGCCAGACGTCGACCTTGTTGAAGGAGAGCCGGTACGGGGCGCCGGCCGGCTCCTCCTCTCCCAGCTTCCTCTCTCTCAAATCGGCGAAGGGCAGCGCCACGCCGAAGTGCCGCTCGGCGTTTTCGATGAAGGCCTGCACCACCACCTCCCGCGTCACCCGCCGGCGCTCGGCCAGGGCGCGGGTCTCGTCCTGGCCACCGCCAGGAAAGTAGCCCAGCAGCTCGCTGTCGTAGTCAATCTCTGGCGCCACACAGTCCAGCTCCACCCCGGCCACGCCGACGATGCCGGCCTCGCCGCAGGCTGCCAGGAAGCGCTCGATGCCCTCCATGGAGTCGTGGTCGGTGAGCGCCATGCGCTCCAGGCCGATGGTCTTGCCCCGGGCCGCCACCTCCTCGGGCCAGAGCATCCCGTCGGAGAACTTGCTGTGCAGGTGCAGGTTGGTCTTCATGGCGCCCGAGTATACACGCTCCGCCGAGGGCGGGTTTGCCATCTTCGACGCAATGGGACATGCTCGCCCTGCCGGAGGTCGCTGATGAAACACAGAGTTCAATGGAAGCCAACGTTGGCCACGCTGCTCGTGCTGTCACTCGGGGGGTGCTCGGGGGGCGACCCCGATCCGGGCGGGGGGCCGGACGCCGGCGGCGTCGACGCGTCCTGCGCGGCCACCGCGGCCAGCAAGGTCCTGGACAAGCCCTACGCCACCGTCGCCGGGGTGAAGGCGACGCTGCTCAGCCTCGACGGCTACTTCCCCGCCCGCGCCGCGGGAGACTGCAAGCCCGCGCCGGTGGTGGTGTGGGTCCACGGCGGCGGCTGGTCCATCGGCGACAAGCAGAACAAGCTCGACGACAAGGTGGCCCTGTTCAACGGGCTGGGGTACGTGTTGATCAGCGTCAACTATCGCCTCTCGCCCAACCCGGCGTCCAAGGATCCCGGCGCCGTGCGCTACCCGGTCCATCCCCAGGACGTGGCCCAGGCCGTGGCCTGGGTCCTGGACAACGTGGCCAAGCGCGGCGGGGATCCAAAGCGGGTGGCCGTGCTGGGGCACTCGGCCGGGGCCCACCTCTCGGCGCTGGTCACCACCGACGGCAGCTTTCTGGCCGCCCACGGCCACAAGCTCGGTGACATCGTCTGCACCGGCTCCTTCGACACCGCGTCCTACGACATCCCGACCTACATGAAGTCCGCCAACGCCAGCGCCATCAAGACCTACACCAACGCCTTCGGCAACGACGCCAAGGTCTGGAAGCAGGCGTCGCCCTTGACCCACGTGGCCAAGGGCAAGGGCATCGGCGACTTCCTGCTGGCCGGTCGGGGCGGCCCCGGGCGGCTGGCCCTGGCCAAGGACTTCACCGACGCCCTCAAGGCCGCCGGATCCAAGGCCACCATCATCGACGCCAGCAGCCTCGATCACAGCGGGGTCAACGACCAGATCGGCAAGGCGGGCGACACGGTGATGACCGCGCCGATCAAGGCCTTCCTCAAGGGTTGCTTCGGCAAGTAGCGCCGGCCCGCGGCCATCGCTAAATGCCGATCAGGGCACGCTCTGGTAGAGTGCAGGGCGATGAAGCGGCTCCTCATGGCACTGGCGATCCCCGCGCTGTCGGTCTGCGCCGGCGCGGCGGCGTCCGCCACCCTGGACGTGGCGCTGCTGGAGAGCGGCGCCCCGGGCCTCGCCAGCGTCTGGCTCGGCTCGGCCGCCCTCTGCAGCATGGCGCTGGCCGGCGTCGGCCTCGCCCTCGGGCTGGTGGGCCTGGCCCTGGGATGGCGCCGCGACCTGGCCCTGGTGGCGGCGGGGGGGCTGACCCGGGCCCGCGGCTGGCTGGAGCACCACGGCCGCCGGCCCGAGACCGTATCCTGGTTCTACGCCGCGGCGGTGTCCCTGGTGCTGTTTTTGGTGGTCGGGGCGGCTCTGGGCCGCTACTGCTTCACCGCCTTCAAGAACATGGATCTGGCGGCGGTGCTGTTCATGGCGTTGATCCTGGCGCTGCTGGTGGCCTGCGCGGTTGTGCTGCTGCTATCGCGCCGGGCCTTCCGCCGCCTGCTGGTCGCCGCGCCGGGGCGGCTGGCCTCGCTGCCCGCCGCGCTGGTCATCTTCGTTCTGCTGGTGGGGGCGACGGCCGCCCGCCTGGCCCTCGGTTACCGGCCGGTGGTGGAGCTGCTGGACTGGCGCCCCCTGGCCTACCTCGCGGCCACCGCCGCCGCCAGCGTCGCGGTGCTGGTCGCGGCCCTGACGGCCCGGGCTCGCCGCCTCCAGGGAGACCGGCTCGCCGGCCCGCTGCGACGCGGGCTGCCCGTCGCTGCTGCCCTGGCCCTGCTTTTGGGCTGGGGCCTGTGCCACCTGGCCCTGGAGCGGTCTTCATCCCTGCGCGCGGAGCTGCTCGACCGCTGCTACGGCGCGGCCCGGGCCCACGCCCTGGTCGGCCTGGCCCTGGACCTGGACCGCGACGGCCACCTCTCGCTGCTGGGCGGCGGCGACTGCGCGCCGGCGGACCCCGCCGTCCACCCCGGCGCCACGGAGGTGCCGGGCAACGGCAAGGACGACGACTGCGTCGGGGGTGACGCCAGCCGATCCAGCGCGCCGCGCCGCGCCAGCGCCGCCTACACGGCCCACCCCCTGCCCGCGGCCCTGGCTGGCACACGCCCCAGCTTCCTGCTCATCACCCTGGACGGCCTGCGCGCTGATCACGTCGGCTGCTACGGCTACCGCCGCCCCACCACGCCGAACATCGATGGCCTGGCGAAGGGAGCGGTGCTCTTCGAGCGGGCCTACGCCCACGGACCGGCGACCCACGTGGCGGTGCCCAGCCTGATGAGCTCGCTCTACCCCTCGCGGGTGCCGCGCAAGGCAACCGGCCCCAGGCCCAGGCCGGTGGCCCGCGAGGCGCTGCTCATGGCGGAGATCTTTCGCGAGGCCGGCTACCGCACCGGCGCGGTGCTCGGCAGCCGGATCTTTCACCGCGAGCTGCAGCTGGACCAGGGGTTCGATCAGTACAACCTGGACCAGGCCGCCTACTACGAGGGCAAGGGGGCGCCGGGCTGGAACAAGGACCAGCCGTATCCTCTGGTGCCGGCGGCCGTCCGCTTCATCAAACACCGCGACCGCCGCCCATTTTTGCTCTGGGTGCACATCATGGAGCCCCACCCGCCCTGGGTGCGGCGTGGGCCGCCCCACGACTTCGGCAGCGACACCATCGACGCCTACGACGGCGAGCTGCACTTCGCCGACGCCAAGGTGGGGCAGCTGCTGGCGGCGCTGTCCGCGCTGCCCGCGGCGCGGCGCACCGTGGTGATCCTCACCGCCGACCACGGGGCCGGCTTCGGCGCCCGGGGGCACGAGGGCAGCCTGCTGTACAACGAGGAGATCCAGGTGCCGCTGATCATCCGCGCGCCCGGGCTGGCTGCCCGCCGCGTGCGCAACCCGGTGGGCCACGTGGACCTGCTGCCCACGATGATGAACCTGGGGCGAGTCACCCGGGCCCTGGTCACCGACGGCCGGAGCCTGGTGCCGCAGCTGACGCGCGGCGTGGAGCCCGCGGCCGGCAGGGTCATCCTGGTTGAGCACTACCTCGGCCTGCGCGGCGCCGCCTTTAGCCGCGCCGTGATCCGCGGCCAGCTCAAGCTGCTCTACAACGCCCCCCACAACACCTACCACCTCTACGACCTGGGGCACGATCCGGGCGAGCGCGTGGACCTGGCGGCGCGGCGGCCCGCAGAGCTCCAGGCGCTCCGGGCCACACTGCGGCGCTACCCGGCGCCCTGAGGTATGGTACCTTCAGACAAGCCCATGGACGAGTCGATCAAGGACAGCGATCCGCGGGCCGCCCCCTCGCGCAGCGACCTGGTGGGGCGGACCATCGGCAGCTACCGCATCACCCGTAAGCTTGGCGAGGGCGGGTTCGGCGCCGTGTACCTCGGGCGTCACCCCGAGATCGAGAGCAGGGTGGCGATAAAGGTGCTGCGTCCGGAGTTCGTCAAGGACACCGAGATGGTGGAGCGCTTCCTCGACGAGGCGCGCGCGGTCAACCGCATCGGGCACCGGGGCGTGGTGCAGATCCACGACACCGGCCGGCTCCCCGATGTGGGGGCGTACCTCGTCATGGAGTACCTCGAGGGGGAGTCGCTGCAGGCGCGGAGCAAACGCCTCGGGCCGCTGCCCACGGCGGACGCGGTACGCTTCGCCATGCAGGCCTGCACCGCGCTGGGGGCGTGCCACCGGGCCGACATCATCCACCGGGACCTCAAGCCGGCGAACATGCACATCGTCGCCGACGAGGACCTCCCCGGCGGCGAGCGGGTGATCATCCTCGACTTCGGCATCGCCAAGCTGGCTCAGCAGCGCGACATCGGCAGCAACACCGCCACGGGCGCGCTGCTCGGCACGCCGCTGTACATGTCGCCGGAGCAATGCCTCGACACCAAGCACGTGGATCACCGCTCGGACATCTTCTCCCTCGGGGTGGTGCTCTACGAGCTGCTCGGGGGGCGGTGCCCCTACGAGGCAAAGACGCTGGGCCAGCTCGTGCTCAAGCACCGCGACGAGGTGCCGCCGTCGTTGAGCGGTCTGCGCTCGGGAATCCCGCCCGCGCTGGATCAGGCGGTACGCCGGGCCCTCGAGCGCCTGCCGCAGGACCGCTTCCAGAGCATGGACGAGCTGCGTCGGGCCCTTAAGCGGGCGGTTGACAGAGCCGCCTCCCTCGAGGTGACCGCGCCCCGCGAGCCCGTGGACCCGGCGGCCATCGGCGAGGCCGAGACCTTCGCGCCGGTCAGCGAGTCCATTCCACCGGCGGCGGAGGCCCCGGCAGATCATCCCCGCAGCCGGGGCCCCTGGCTGATCATCACGGCGCTGCTGCTGGGCGGCGTAGGGCTCTTCGTCGCGATGGGCGACCGGCACGCGCCAGGGCCGGCGCAGCCGCGACCGCCGGCTCCTCGCGAGGCCGGGGGCAAGGTCCCTGCCCCCGAGGCTTCGGCCACCTCGGCGGACGCCGCGGACCTGAGCCGGGCGGTGGACGCCGCGCCGACCACCGAGGCCGACCAGCGGCCGGCCCCCGACGGTGGACACCCTCCGACCCGCCGTGCTAAGCCGAAGACGCGGCGCAGGCGGAGAGGGGATGAACGGCGGCGACCGAAGCCGCCCGACGCGTCGAGGAAGGCCGGGCCGGAGAAGAAGCTCTATTTCAAGAAGCTGTAAGGCGGAGCATGCGAGCACTGGTGGTCACGGGGATCCTCATCATCAGCCTGACCCTCGCGGGTCGCGAGGCTGGCGCGCAGCCCAGCGCGCGGGACCGCGCCGCGACGCTGTTCAACGAGGCCGCCTCCCTCTTCGAACGCGGCATGTACCTCGACGCGCTGAAGAAGTTTCGCCAGGCCAGGGCCGTCTATCCCAGCTTCAAGATCGACCTCAACATCGGCGCCACCCTGGACATCATGGGGCGCCGCACGGAGGCAGCACAGTATTTCGAGCGCTTCCTGGTCAACGCGGACAAGGCCCCGCCCGCCATCATCTCCGCGGCCCGAAAGCGCCTTGAACAGCTGCGCCAGAAGCTGGCGCGCCTGAAGGTTACCTGCCTGGTGGACGGCGCGGTGGTGCGGGCCAACGGCCGCTCCGTGGGGCGGACCCCGGTGGAGCTGCCGATCTACCTCGAGCCCGGGCGCTACGAGATCTCGGCCAGCAAGCGGGGGTACCGCGACGCCAAAACGAAGGCGACGCTCGTGGCCGGGGCGACGCAGACCGTGGACCTGGTGCTGGAGCCTCCCTCCGCGGAGCAGCCAGCGGCCACCCACACGGCGAGCCAGCCGGCCAGGACGCCTGCCAGCGCGGCAGCTCTGTCGCAGGTGCCTCGGCCGGGGCCGCAGCAGGAGCTCGCCCGCCGTCGTCGCGTCAAGACCATCTCGGGCTACATCCTGCTCGGAGCCGGGGCGGCCCTCACGGCGGCCTCGGCGTTGACCTTCATCATCGGGACCAACAAGGGGGACGAGGCCTACAAGAGCTACTCCGAGGCCACGGTGCAGGCGGACATGGACCGGCACTGGTCGGACCTGGAGTCGGCCCGGGAGGTGGTCTACGGCGGCATCGCCATGTCGGTGGCGGCGGCGGCGGTCTGCTCCGTGGCCGCCTACCAGCTGCTCACGCGGCCCTCGGCGGCCGAGATATCAGGGGCGACGACGCCGACGATCAACGTGGGACCGAGGCCCGGCGGCGCGCTGCTCGGCATCCAGGGGAGCTTCTGATGGGCCGCGTCACTGCGCTGCTGTTGCTGGCGTTGAGCGCGGGCTCTTTGGCCGCCTGCGACTGGCTGTCGCTGGAGCGGGACAACCCCCGCGATCAAAAGCGCTGCTCCCCGGCCTGCCTCGCCGGGCAGCTGTGCGTCGATGGCCAGTGCCGCCCCGCGGACAGCGGCCCGGCCGACCGTGGCGTCGACCTCACCCCGCCGGACCAACAGGTCACCGACGGGTTCAGCGGGCCGTCGTGCCGCAAGCCCTGCGCCACGGGCAAGATCTGCGACGAGAACTGCTGGTGTTGGGAAAACCCGATGTCCGGTACGCGGCAGCTCAACGCCATCACCGGCGGCAAGGGGTTCCTCATCGCCGTGGGCGAGAAGGGTACCGTGCTGCAGCAGGACCACAACGGCTGGCGGGCCTTCCAGATCACGGACAAGGACCTGCTGGCGGTGTGGGCCGACAACGCCTACCTGATATACGCCGTGGGTGAGAAGGGGACGGTCTTCAAGTACGAATACAACAAGTGGAGCCAGGTCAACGACAGCGCCCTCGGCACCGGCGACCTGCGCGGCGTCTGGGGCTCCAGCGCCAGCGACGTGCACGTGGTGGGCGAAAAGGGCAAGGCGGTGCACTTCGACCGCAAGACGTGGAAGGCCTACAAGCATGGGACGTCGTCGAGCACGCACTTCAACGCGGTCCGGGGCAGCGCGGGGGGCACCGAGGCCTACGCCGTGGGAGAGAACGGCTGGGTCAGCCAGTGGAAGGGCCGGATCGACGGCTGGAAGTGGATCGCCACCCTGCCCAAGGACAAAAACTTCAACTCGGTGTGGGTCGGCGACGCCGGTGAGGTGTGGGTGGTGGGCGACAGCGGCGCGGTGCTGCGCCGGACCAAGGGCACCTGGGGCGTGGAGGCCACCGGCTTCACCACCAGCAAGCTGACCCACGTCTGGGGCAAGGGCGGCAGCGTCTGGTTCAGCACCTTCGACGGCGAGATCTTCCGCTGGGACGGGACCAAGTACGGGCAGGTCTACGACGGCGCGTCGGACATCATCACCGACAAGCAGCTCAACGGCATCTGGGGTTACAGCGCCACCGAGATCCACGCCGTGGGCAACCTGGGCAAGGTCGTGCGCTACGACGGCAAGACCTGGCGGCCGGCGCTGCCGGGCATCACCGACGTGCTCCACGGGGTGTGGGTCACCCCATCGGGAGACGTCTTCGCCGGGGGATACG
>PVBE011395218.1_pt1 | contig 17358 bp, 15 predicted proteins | sample 1631181 | NCBI WGS metagenome assembly PVBE01 (sample SAMN08397723, study PRJNA350692) | Marine metagenome, whole genome shotgun sequencing project. | isolation source: water | place: Pacific Ocean | collected 2012-04 | reverse complement strand
CTTGAGTTCATAGATAAAACCGCCTCCAGTGCCCGGATTGCCAGGGTTGAAAAGAGCTAGTATTTCTGCGGGGAGCTCCATTGAACAATTCATTCGCCGCCTGGTTTACCTTCATCGTCCGCGCTTCCCTCACTGGTGAGTTGCAGTCGCGTCATGCGGTAGCGCAGGGCGTGACGGCTAATGCCCAGTTTCTGTGCGGTTTTACTGAGGTTGGAATTATTGCGGGCCAGCTCCGCCCGGATCATGTCCCGCTCAAACGAGGCGAGCGCCTCCTCCAGTGCAAGCCCCTCGTACGATATGCCTAAGTCATCCTCCTTGCGAAGGCGCGTCTCGAGTCGGAAATCGGGGAGGTTGACGGGATGGATCACGTCTGAGGTAGCAAGGATGACTGACCTCTCAATGGTATTTCGCAGCTCGCGGACGTTGCCCGGCCAATGGTGTGTGTTGAGCATGTGCTGGACCTCGCTGGAGAGTGGCTGGAATTGCTTGTTCATCTTCCGAGCAAACCCCGAGAGGAAATGTTCAGCCAACAGGATCACGTCCCCATCTCGTTCGCGCAACGGGGCCACCCGCAACTGGACGACATTCAGTCGATGATACAGGTCCTCCCTGAAATCGCCAGTCTCAATAGCATCAATAATGTCCCGATTGGTCGCCGCGAGAATCCTGACGTCTACCCGCTGCTCCTCTGTCCCACCGACCCGGACGAACGTGCCGTCCTCGAGAAAACGCAGCAGCTTGGCCTGCAAGGAACGAGACATCTCGCCGATTTCGTCGAGAAACAGTGTTCCGCCGTTGGCCTCCTCCACTTGCCCTGCCTTTTGTTTCACCGCCCCAGTGAAGGAGCCTTTCTCATGCCCAAATAGCTCACTCTCGAGCAATGTCTCGGGAATCGCTGCGCAGTTCAGGCGCACGTAGGTCTCTTCTCGACGCTGGCTGGAGTGGTGGATGGATCCCGCGATTAACTCCTTGCCGGTGCCACTTTCGCCGAGAATCAGGATAGTCGCCTCGGTCGGTCCAACCGTCCGGACCATCTCCCGCAAATCCTTCAGGCTTTGGCAGTTTCCAATGATGTCATCCAGTTGATAACCATACGGCAGGCGCGACTTGAGTTTCTCGTTTTGCAGGATAAGCAGATGCCGCTCTGCGCAGCGGTTGACGGAGTGCAGCAGCTCCTCCGGCTCAAACGGCTTAGACAGGTAATCGATGGCGCCGGTCTGGATTGCCTCCACCGCCAGCTTGGGCGTGGCGTAGGCGGTGATCATCAGAACTGGCAAGTCAGGCCAGCGCTCGTGGGTTTCCCGCAGGAAATCGTAGCCACTCATCCCCTCGAGGCGCGCGTCTGTGATAACCATAAAATAATCGGACGCCTCAATGGCCACCAACCCCTCCTCCGCCGACTCGACGGTATCGACAAGCGTACCGCGCGACTCGAGAACCGTCTTGAGCGACTCACGCATGTTGCGCTCGTCGTCCACGACCAATAGCCTGAGATTTCTCTTCATGAAGCCTGGAGCCGGAGGGCTGCCCTCCCTGGGAAGATTAGATTGAAGCGGGTGTATTTTCCAAGTTCGGATTCAATTTTTACCGTTCCGCCGTATAGCTCGGTGTTGTGCTTGACGATGGCCAAGCCCAGCCCGGTGCCTTTTTCCTTGGTAGTGTGGTACGGCTCGAAGACGGTCTCGAAGCACTCCGACGGTATCCCGGGGCCGTTGTCCTCGATGCTCACCCGGAAAGTATAGTCGCCCTCGTAGCCGGTCTTTATACGAATTTCACCGTTGGAGCCCATCACTTCCCGAGCGTTTTGGATGATATTGACGAACACTTCGCTGATGTGCTCGGGCTGGGCCAGGAGCGGCGGGAGAGCAATCCCGTACTCGCGCCTGATCCGGGTGCCGAACTTGCTCCCCTTCGGGAACACCTGCGACAGCGCCATCTCAAGCGTCTCGTTCACGTCGAGCTTAGCCAAGCGGCCCTCGACCAACTGGGCGTAGCCCATCAGCTTGGTAACGATTTGATCTGCCTTGTTGACCTCCTCCCTGATCAAGGCAACCTGGCGTTTTGCCGTTTCATTTTCATTCGTCGCTTGACCAAGGGCGAACGCTGCGTTGTTGATGATGCCTAGCGGGTTCTTGACCTGATGCGCAATCTCCGCCGCCAACCGGCCCGAGGCTTGAAGCTGGCTTTGGCGTCGATCGAACTCATCCTCCTCGGCATCCATCCGGCGCTGTTTGTCGATCAGCACCTGCAACCCGTAACCACAGGCCGTCATCAGCACCAACAGTAGCGCCCGCAGCACCACCGGCTCGGCCGTGATTGTTTCAAGTTCCTCCTCCGAGCGGGCAACAATAATGTCGAACGCACCGGCGCACAGATAAATTACACTGACCGATAGGTTGGCCACGATTTGTGTCGATGCAATCGGCATGCTGATTGCGTTGCGAACCTGCAGCCCGAGGAACATCCAAAACAGGAAGCTCTCAAAGCCGCCAGTCAACTCGGTCATCATCGCCAGCAGAAGCGCGTCAAACAGGCAGATGGAAAACACCACTTCCCGAAGCACTCCCGTGGAAAACTCCTCCATTCTAATGAGCATCACGCCGATCGCCACATTCACGATAAGGCAAAAAATAAAGAACCACTGGATCGTCCGCAGCAACGTCCAGCGCACCCGGTCGGCATCCACCTCGGGCCACTCACCAAAGTAGAGATAAAAAATGAGGACGAGGAAATAAACCACCTTGACCGGCAGTACGGTGTTGCGCTCCATGAATTGAATTCGCGAGCGCTGTGAGCCGTCATCGGGCGCAACGGAACGGAACAACTGGGACAGGCGCCACCAGTCTATCCAAGTCTTGTTGCCCCTGGGGGAGGCCATTTGATCAATCGTTAGCCTGCTCCAAGCCGAGCAACTCAAGGGCGCGGCTGGCGATTCCGTCCACGGGCCAGAGCCGCCCGATGCCCACATAACCGCAGGACAACAGACCGTCGTCCGGGCCAGCAAACTCCGCGCCCCGCGCCCTCAACGTCGCCACATTGTCAACAGTGGCGGGATGGCGCCACATGCTGCCGTTCATCGCCGGGGCAATTAAAACCTTGGCTTCGGGCTGCAAAGCCAGCGCCACGCAGCCAAGCGCATCGTCGGCCAAGCCGTGAGCGAGCTTGGCCATGGTGTTCGCTGTCGCCGGGGCGATCAGCAGCAAGTCCGCCTCATCGGCGGCTCGGATGTGAGCGACTCCGGTTTCCCCCTCATCGTACAGGCTGGTGATCACCCGCCTACGCGTGAGCGTCTGGAACGGAAGTGGCTTGACGAATTCCTGCGCGTCCCGTGTCAGCACCACATCCACCACGCACCCAGCCTTGGTCAACAGACTGGCCAGGTCGATCGCCTTGTGAGCGGCAATCGAGGCGCTCACACCGAGTACAATTTTTTTGAATTCACTCATCGGTCGATACAGCTTCTCGCTTGCTCGGACGGGCGCGCTCGATGATTCCGAGCATCTGCCCGAGGTCGGCCTCCCTGGTTTGGCTAGTCAGCTTGTGATTAAATTTTTCAGCCTGATCCATTTCATCCCTGGCGATGGCAAGGCGATTGGCTATGATTTCATCCGAGTCTGTGGACCGTCCGCGAAGCCGCTGCTCAAGCTCACCCAAGCTTGCCGGACACAAAAAAACAGTGAGCAACGCCTCGTTCAAAATCGGATCGCCTGCCGCCGCATCGCGGATGGTCACCGCGCCCTGCACGTCGATATTGAGCAGCACGTCGCTCCCCTCGGCGAGCTTGGCCCGCAGCTCCGACTTCAGCACACCGTAATGGTTCTCGTGCACGACAGCGTGCTCCAGAAACTCGCCGTTTTCGACCCTGCCGAGGAACTCATCCTCTCCGAGAAAATAATAATCGACGCCATCCAACTCACCATCGCGCGGCTTGCGGGTGGTACAGGTTAACACACGGCTCACGCTTGGCAGGGCGGCGCGAATATTGTCGCAAAGCGTGGTTTTGCCGACCCCGGACGGGCCAGAGATCACCACGACAAGCGGCGTGCTGGAAACGGCGTCAGTCACTCGATATTCTGAACTTGTTCACGGATTTTTTCCAACTCGGTTTTCAGGGTGACCACCTCGCTGGAAATATTGGCGTCGTTCGCCTTGGAGCCAATCGTATTGATTTCCCGAAACATTTCCTGAGCCAGAAAATCGAGCTTACGACCCACAGGCACATTGTCGGACAGGCATTCCTCCAGTTGCACAAAGTGGCTCCTCAGTCGGGTCAACTCCTCGGTGATGTCCGTGCGATCCGTGTAATAGACAACCTCCCTAAGCAGACGCTCATCGTCCTTGTCAGGTACGTCGACCTTGGCATTTTTCAATCGTTCGATCAGTCGCTTCCGATGGTGCGTCAGTACGTCCGGAGCCCTCCTGGCCACCCTTTTTACGACGCCGCGCAGCTTGCGCAGGCGCTTGATCAAGTCCCGGGCAAGGTTGGCTCCCTCTTTCTCGCGCATCGCCAGCAACCCCTCAAGCGCTTGCACAAGCGCACGCTTTATCGGCGGACGAAATGCTCTGGCATCGAGCGTTGGCTCAGAGGTCTCCAACACACCAGGCAGACGTAGGAGGCTGTCCAGCGAGAGGTTGTCAGGGATCTTCAGCGACTTGGCCAACTTGGTCAGTTTCCGCCTGTACACCTTAGCTTGAGCCTCGTTGATGGTAACGGCAGAAGCGCGGTCCACGCCGGAACGATGCAAAGCCACCCTGCCGCTGACTCGGCCCCGGGAAACCGAGGCAAGTATCAGGTCGCGCAAGTCGGACTCGATGGACTCCAGCTCTGACGGGACACCCAGCGACACCTCGGCCTGTTTGCGGTTCACCGAGTTCAACTCGACCGTAATGCGCGTGCCTTTAGCCGTGCATTCACCCCGCCCGTAACCGGTCATTGATTTCATCATTCGAGTACCGCTCTATTCAAGACTGGCGTAATAGGCATCCACCCGGTCGGCGACATCGCGATAGCCGATGTCGCACTCGTAAATAAGCTTGAACTGCTCGATCGATTCCTCCGTCCGATCCATCGAACCGAACACGCAGCCGAGTTGATAGTGCAAATCCATTTTTTCGTCGTCCAAGATTTCCTTCTTATCGAGCGCCTTTTGCAGGGTACCCGCCGCCATATCGTTCATGCCTCGCTTGGCAAAGCACTTGCCCATATGCATCAATGACGAGATTTCCTTGTGGGGGTTCGCCTGCGAACGCTGGAAGGACTGGATCGCCGGGGTGATCTCGCCGGCCTCGAATTGGAGCATACCGAGGTCGTATCGCAACGACAAGTCGGAGGGATATGTATCGGACAAGCGCTGGATCTGCTCCATCTCAAACACCTTGCGCGCGACTTCCAATTCCCCGGCATCGCCTTGATCGGCTTGTTCAATCCGCCAGTCGAACTGCAACAGTTTCGTGTCGACGATAGCCCTGTCCACAGCGGCATCGGAGCGCAGGTTGGTCTTGTTGAACCGCTCGTAGTAGCCGACTGACTTGTCAAAATTCTTCACGCGGCTGTACAGTTCCGCCAGCGAGCGAATAAGTTTGAGGTTTTCCGGCTCGCCCACCAACCTCTGCTCGTACTCCTTGATCAGGTTCTCGGCTGTGGACTCCTGCTCGGAACGCCGGTTCTCCTGCTCAAGCAACACCGCCTCTGTCTCGTCCTTCAGCACCGCACGGTAGTCCGACTCACCGGAGACTACCTTGTCGTAGCCGCCCTCCGACAGGGTTCGGCGGGCCGTCAGGTTCTTGGACAATTGCAGCACCTCCTGGTCGCCAGGGTGCGCCTTGGCCAATGCCGTACAGGTTTCCTCCGCCTTGGCCACCTCGCCATTATTTACCAATGCCTGACAGTATCGCATGATGTTGGCCTTGTCATCCGGGTGTTTCTGCATGACAAGATCCAAGGCGAACAGCGCCGTGCGAGGGAACCCGGCCGCCGTGGCGGCATCCGCCAAAAGCTTGTTTCCCATCACGCTGTAGGGATCGTCATTCAGGACCTGCTCGGCCACCTCGATTGCATCAAGCGGATCCTTTTTCAACGCCAACTGGCCCTTCGGCAAAAGCGATGTCGAGGTCGTCTTGCCGAACATCTTGAAGAGGCCGCTCTTCTTGCCAGAACGCTTGAACTGATTGAGTCGCAGGGCCTCGCGGCACTCGAAAAACCCCGGCTCACGCCGTAGCGCCTGTTCGAAGAGCTTGGTCGCGTAGTCGAGATTGTCCTTTCGCAGCGCGGTGACACCCTTCTCAAAATACTCTCGAGCCTGAGGTTGTACCTCTTTTTTTGTCTTTTCCGGCATTCGCTAAAACCTTCACGAATCGTACCGACAAACCCCAATTGATGCAAACAACCTCCCGCCCGCGCTTCGCGGTTGCCCTGTATAGGAGGGTCGTGTACAACATTTGCCGCCGGTTATCGGCAGACACCCATGAGCAGGGAAACCAAAGAGGAAAACCAAGACACCACCCAAATCGAGATCAACGACTCGGAGGAGAAAGACAATAACGCCCCGCCCACACCGGATCAACAAAGCCAAGTGCCCGACCCGGTGGACGAGGAATATGAAGAGGAGAAGGAGCTCCCCCCGCCCACCCCGGAGGAAGTCAATGAGCTTCGACAACAGGCGGCCAAGGCGGAAGAGTTTTATGACAGGCTTCAGCGCCAGGTCGCCGAGGCCGACAATCTTCGCAAGCGCTTGGCTAAAGAGAAGCAGGATGCCGTCCGCTACGCCAACGAGTCCCTCATCGAGCAACTGCTCCCCACGATGGACAGTTTCGAGATGGCCATGTCAGCCGTCCGGAACGCGGATGACAGCACAATCGACTCGCTGAAGACCGGCATCGAGATGGTTCACACCCAACTCAAGAGAACGCTCGAGGAGGTCGGCCTAGTTGAAATCGACGCCGCTGGCAAAGCGTTTGACCCCTCCCAACACGAAGCCGTTTCACGCAAAAAAACCGATGAGGCCGACGAGGGCACCGTGATCGAGCAAACCCGCAAAGGCTACCGACTGAGGGATCGTCTCCTGAGAGCTGCCTCCGTTGTCGTGGCCGCCCCCTCCGGAGAGACCGAGGAAGCCAACGAGCAATAAGCATGGCCAAGCGCGATTACTACGAGGTGCTGGGCATTAGCAAGGGTGCCTCCGCTGATGAAATCAAAAAAGCCTACCGCAAGCTCGCCGTCAAATATCATCCTGACAAGAATCCCGACAACAAGGAATCTGAGGAGAAATTCAAGGAAATTGGTGAAGCCTACGAGGCCCTGAGCGATCCCGAGAAAAAATCAGCCTACGACCAGTTTGGCCACACCGCGTTCGGCGCGGGTTCCCGGGCAGGTCGCAGCGGCGGCGGGTTTCACGATCCGTTCGACATTTTCCGGGAGGTGTTCAGCGGCGGTGGCGGCAGTGGGGGCGTTTTTGAGGATTTGTTCGGCGGCGGCGGCCAACGCAGTTCCTCCGGCCCGTCGCGCGGCTCCGATCTGCGCTACGACATGGAGTTGACCTTCGAGGAAGCCGTCCACGGTTGCGAAAAGGAAATCCGCCTTAGCAAACTCGACTCCTGTGATTCCTGCAAAGGTAGCGGTGCAGCGGACGGCGGACGGCGCTCGACCTGCGGCACCTGCAACGGCCGCGGGCAAGTCGTCCAGTCACAGGGCTTCTTCAGCGTGGCGCAGACTTGTCCCCGATGTCACGGCAGCGGTGCCTCCATCGACAAGCCATGTCCCAAGTGCAACGGCGAGGGGCGCCGCGACAAGTCCAGCAAAGTCACCATCCGCGTCCCGGCCGGCGTCGATACCGGCGCGCGGTTGCGTTCAACCGGCAATGGTGAGGCCGGCATTCACGGCGGTAAACCGGGCGACCTGTACGTCGTGCTGCACGTGAATGAGCATGAGATTTTCGAGCGCGACGGCGATGACCTGCAATGCGAAGTGCCCGTTAGCTTTGTGCAGTCAACTCTTGGCTCGGAGATCCAAGTCCCCACTCTCAACGGGAGAGCCCGAATCAATGTGCCTCCCGGAACCCAGTCCGGAACCATCCTGCGGCTTCGGGGTAAAGGTGTCAAAAACGTGCAGGGCTACGGACACGGCGACCTGCACGTGCGGGTGATCGTCGAGGTGCCGACCCGCCTGAACGCGGATCAGAAAGCCAAGCTAAGCGAGTTCGGCGAACTCTGCGACGACCGCGTCAACCCCATGCGCGGCTCTTTCTTCGAGAAAACCAGGAAGTTTTTCAGCTAGTCGCCCCAGTTTCATGCACCGATTTTTTATCCCACCGGAGGAGTGCCAAAACAATCCGCTTTGCCTCTCCCCGGCGGAATCCAAGCACGCTCGCTCGGTGCTGCGTCTGCGCGAAGGGGATCGCGTTGTCGTGCTGAACGGCGCTGGAAAGGAACTGCTTTGCCAAGCAGCGGAGGTTAGAAACGATCCGACAACACTTGAGATCATTCAGGAAAATAGCACCCCCCCCTTGCCCTTCGAGATCACGCTTTACCAAGCCGTTGCCAAGGGCAAGGCGATGGATTTTATTGTCCAAAAAGCAACCGAGCTCGGCGCGCACCGAATCGTGCCAGTACTGTCCGAGCGCTCCGTGCCGGATTGGGACGACGCCAAGACAGCGGCCAAGGTCGAGAAATGGCGCAGCATCTGCATCGAGTCGATCAAACAATGCGGCTCCGCATGGCTACCCAGGCTTGAGCTGCCAATGACGCCCAAAGCGGCCCTGGATGATGCACGCCAATCCGATCTCTCGCTGATCGCCACGCTGCAACCTGACGCAAAACACCCCCGCGATCAAATCGACGCCCATGCTGTCGAGCACGACCATGCGCCGAGCAAACTAGCGATCTGGGTCGGGCCGGAAGGCGACTACACGCCAGCGGAAATCAACACCATCCGCACAGGTGCCCAGCCGATCACACTTGGCCCGCTTGTGCTCCGCAGCGAGACCGCCGCCATCTACTGCCTAGCCGTGCTCAACTACGAACTGCAGGCACGCCAATAAGCGCTTGGTTTAAGCGGAGGCTTCCCTCATGTAGCGCAGACTCTCGCGGGCGATCGGCTCGGGGCCTTCCTCGAAGTCGAACACCTCCACCGACACGAAGCCATCGTAGCCAACTTCCTTCAACGCACCGAAGATCGGCTTGAAATCAACATCACCAAATCCCGGCCCCTTGAGGTTGGCGTCGTTGGCGTGGAAGTAGGCAAAATTCGGATGCGAGTCGCGGATGATATCCGGTATCGGCTTCAGGTCGGAACACATCGCCTTCACGTCGAGAATAATCTTGAAGGCATCACTGTCGAACTGGCGAATGAACTCGATGCCCTTTGCAGCCGTATTCACAAAATCCGTCTCGGACGGAGCCAACGGCTCGAAGCAAATCGTCACCCCTTTGTCTTCCGCCAGCTTGACCGACGGAACAAACGTCTCCCTCGCTAACTCCCATGCCTGCTCAAAGCTGACTCCCGGCAGCAGATTACGCTGCTTGGGCGAACCGACGACAATCGCCTCGCCGCCGAGGTCGGCGCAAAACTTCACCAACTCGCAAAAGTAATCCGACGTTTTGCAGCGAATCGCCGGGTCGGTATGCGTCATGTACATACCCTCGGTTTTGATAAGCACCCAGTGTACCGCCGAGATTCCGATACCGTTGTCGGCGGCGACGTCGCGAATTCGTTGCCTCTCCGCCACCGGCACATCGGTCACATACTGCGCCAACGTGAACGGCGCAATCTCAATGGCATCGTAACCCGTGTCGGCGACAAACTTGATGGAGTCGTCAATCGCCCAACCCTCGAAAACCTCATTGCAGATGGCAAACTTCATTTTAATGATGCGTTAAAAAGGAAGCAGATGAACACAACCAGAGCAACTTTTCAGTCTAATTCCAAATATTTTTGAGATCGGGACAAAGTTGATCGCGGATCGCGGGATTTCTGGATCAAAATTGAATTGTGAGAATTTGCACCCAATTACTACCTGTAACTGCCAAACGCCTTTCGCTTGATTTCTGGTTTTATGCCGAAGCTTAGCAATAGACTAACTTCGCACTCTGCTGGCTTCAAATACTTCAACAACCAGGTCTCATCCTTGTAAATCAACTGCTGACTAACTCGCAAAAGCGTTTCAGCAACCGAGTCGCACGGTCGCTGGCTTGGCGGGATTGTTCGAGGACTTCTCCGTGACTAATTGCTGACTTGGTCAAGCCGGCGGCGGCGTTGGTGATGCATGACAAACCGGAGACCTCGAGGCCAAGCTGGCGGGCGACAATCACTTCCGGGACGGTGCTCATGGCGATGGCGTCGGCTCCCAGCGTTGCGAAGGCTCGAATCTCTGCCGGTGTCTCGTAGCTTGGCCCTGACACCGCCGCAAAAACACCGCTCTTCAACTCGATCCCGCAGTCGGCCGCGGCTTGGTAAAGCGCTTGGGCAAGCGACTCGGAATAAGCGGCAGACATGTCCACAAAGCCAGGCAGTCCCGCCGCCGCTTCGCCGCGCAGCGGATTGGCCCCCACCAGATTGATGTGGTCGATGATTCGCATGAAGTCGCCGACTGCCAAGTCTCTCGCGATACCGCCAGCGGCGTTCGTGAGCAACAACTGCTCGACACCGAACGCGGCCATGACCCGGACCGGATATGTCACCTGAGCCATGGAATGGCCCTCGTAGTAGTGCAACCGGCCAGCCTGCACCATGACGTCAACGCCGCCCAGTCGCCCAATGATAAACCGACCGATGTGGCCCTCTACGCTGGACGCGGCACATCCGGGGAGATCGGCGAAATCAATAGTCGCATCGACCTCGACCGACTCCGCCACTTGGCCAAACGCGCTGCCCAGCACGATACCGAGAATCGGGCGCAACGATGTTGCTGTATTCAGAACTTTGGCGGCGGCTTGAGGGTTCAACTGCACCAAGCCGGTATGGCGCTAGGGCGGGTGGAACTCAAGCCAAGACCGTTCAAATCACACTTGACCAGTGATAATGCAGATTGATTGGCGAAATCTGTTGACGAACCTAGGAGCCTTTCGCTAGGTTCTCCCGCCTTCAGGGTTCCTGAGTAGCTCAATGGTAGAGCGGTTGGCTGTTAACCAATAGGTTCGGGGTTCAAGTCCCTGCTCAGGAGCCATCTTCCCCCTTAATCACCCTCGGTTATTCCTGATTATTTAAGCGAACAATCGAGGCCGATCGTGCCGGTGAGAGCGGCAATGCAGTCGCTGCTTCTGGCGAACGCGAGTTCGTCTTCCAACTTGGCCACGCGTTTTCCCAAGTCTAGTCGCCCAGCTTCTTCGCGGTGGGTCTCCTTCTCTAGGAATGCCTTCATGTAGGCCAGTTGGTTTTCGAGATAAGCCACGTCGCTCGCCTGCTTGGCCTTGATCCGATCGCGATACCAACTTTGCTGGCGCACTTTTTTCTGGTCGAACAGGCTGCGCACCTCCGTATCGGTGACGGTTTTACCCTCGAACTGTCCATGCGCCATGATGTGCAGCAGCGCCCGTAACGGCGGGATGGCATCATCGATGGAGCCATCTTCAAAATAGTGTCCAGCGATTCGCTGCTGAGTCTCAACGATATTGTTGACACCATCCACAAAATCGTCGACCCCCTGTAACTCGGGTTTGAGCATGTCCTCCGGCACAACGGCGTCCGGGTTCGTGAAAATTCGACCGAAAAAATCCAGCACGAACCTGCTCGTAATCCGATATCCAAGCCGGCCAGCCAGAACGGTCCGACCGGCGTGATCGAAATCATCCACCTTCTCCAAGTACCCTTCCCGGATCAGATAATCCGCCCGGCGTTCACCGGAGGACATGCGAGCCCAAAGTTCCGGAATCAACAGGCTCACGTCGTGGTTCACGCGATACTTTGGCCCGATGTAACCTGCGGCGGAGGTGAAGCAGTCGTCGCTCGTCAGCATGTAGCTGACCAGCGCGTTGTTCAGGTCGACCACTGGCAATAGCGCATTGAACGGCCCCTTGGTTAGTGCGCCCTCAGAGCCGGCCCCGGTGGTTGACGGGGATTTGCCGGTGAGCGAACTGACGAAGTCCATGAACAGTTCCGGCAGTTCCTGATAATGGATCGGCCCATAAACGGCGAGGGCTCGGATGCCGGCCTTGGCGTCAGGCGGGTTGTTACGGCGTCCAGCTAGGACGGCATCGACGGGATTCAGCACCGCTTGGCCAAGCGGTACGCGACGGTACAGGCGCGTACCGATGTTCGCCAGGTAGCGCCCCCTCGCGTCCTCCACGTCAGGCCGATTTTGGAGATAGCGCGGGTTCTTCGTCGGTTTACCATCCACCATTCGTGGCAACGCCGATGACGCCATGAACTCGCGAGGGTTGGAGTCGTCGAGAAAGTCACGAAAGACTTCCTGAAGATTCGCGGTGTACTCCCCGAATTGAAGGGCGTTATCGACCTCATCCCGAGCCTCCTGCCTTGAGATCGGGTGGTAATTGGAGGCGAAAAGGTTTTGCCGGCAGAAGTCCGCCTCGGCATTTTTGTCGTACCCCCGCAGCACCGCGTCATCGGGCCGCTGAAAAAAACGGTACTCACAGTTGGAGGTAAACTTGAGCGAGGGGCGATCTTCATCATTCCTGAGGTGCTGTAGAGCCCCCGCCGGCAACACGGTGCTGGCGGAAATGTCATCCTCGCGCTGCAATTTTACCGAGGGGATGAAATCTTTTCGCAGCGTGAATGTCCGCCAAAGCCCGCCCCCGGTGAAGCCGACGCGCAAATATTGGGCCACCAGTTTTTGTTGCTTGTACTTGAGTTCCTTTCCTGGTTGGCCGTTGACCGCATCCACCGAAAAGAGCCTCCCCCAATCGCCCTTCCATTCCGGCTGGTAAAACCGTTTGACCGTGAAAACGAGATCTCTGACGTGCATGGGGATTCCGCCCAGCCACTCGTTGTACTCGTCCGTGTATGCGCGACTGGGAGTCAGCAACTTGATCACCGAGCCGAGCGATCGGCCTTCATCGAGAATACTGCGGCCGCGTTTCACATCCGGCGGATTCTTAAACCGTCCCGAGAAATTCCGCTGGAGGATCTCCTCTGCCAATGCCATATCCTTCTCAAAATCTGCGACAAAAACCGGCCCGGCCAAAATGGCATCTCGGATGGACTTGGAGATTTCCGACTTGCCGCCACCGGACACCGTGCACGGCTTGTGGCAAAAGACCCCCTCGGCGGCATTGCCCACGAGACGCCAATGCCCTCCCACAGAACGGCGCACCATGGAAACCTTGTAGCCCGACGGCAGCACATACGTGATGCCCGGCGACAATCGGATACGCTGGGTGACGCCCTCCCGTGACCAGGAAACGCTTTGTTCCCTCAGTCGCACGATGGAATCCTCCGGAATGTATTGGATGTCGGGGAATCGCTTGTCGATGGCGAACCCTTCCGGCTGAATACACATGAGATCGCCGTACTTCTGGATCATCTCCGCAAAGGTATGGTTCACCTCGTTGACGAAATCGCTCAGGTGAAACTCTTCGCCCAGGTCATATCGGGGATAGGCGATCACGCCACCTGCGTGTTCCTCCTCTGCGTTGCCCAGCAGATTGGCGGAGAAACTGATCTGGGTTTTCACCTCTTTTTTACAGTAGCCAAAATAGTTATCGGCGATCAGCGTGACCATGACGCCGGAAGCGTCCCGGCAAGCCACCTTGAACCCGCCGCCTTCGTTGTAGCGCTCTTCACCGGACTCCCAGCACATGCCGTCGCGTTTTTGCCGTTCGGTGGCCTCGGAAACATGAGGCAAACCCAGTTCCTTTTTGCCCAACAAAACCAGATGGGGCGCAAGCACCACGCATCCGGTGTGCCCGGTCCAATGCGCCGGATCGAGCGCTGCGTCATTCTCGGTCAAGTACGGGTCGCCGGCGTTGCCAAAAATCGACTCCACGAAATCCAAATTGGAAACCAAGCTGCCCGGCGCGAAAAACCGGGTCTCAAGCGAACGCTCCTCACAAACACCACGGACCCCAGGCGTGACCACGGGGCGCAGCAACAGCGACACAAACAACCTCGCCCTCTCCTCCTGCGAACTGGTGAAGGGAATTTCCATCACGTCTTCCGGCGGGGAGAGCGCTTGCGCAAGCAGCGAAGCAAACACGGCCTTGGGAACCTGCTTTTTGTCGTGGGGAATTGGCAACTTACCTTCCACTATATGAAACACCCCTTTTGTGGTTCGCCGATCGCTCCTTGGATTGTGCAACACACCTTGCTCAATCCGGTACGAGTCAATATGCTCCGATTTGTACGAATCCTTGTCAGGTGGTAGCGACAGAATACGGGCCAGGCCGTGATGCTCGAGTTGGAGGGCGTTGGTCGGAAGCTTGGGGACATCGCAACCGGCAAGGTAACGGTTCAGAAAATCCTGAATCCGCGCATCCACCGGGCAGTGGTGCTCTGCCAGTAAACGGTTCTTCTCCTGCAGATTGGCCAGGAGATGCTTGCTTGTCTTGAGAAGGGCAAACTCACTTTCCTTGCCAACAATCGGCTGGCCGCGAAACCACAACTTGGCGTTGATCACCTCGGCCAAGCGCAGCCTGCCCTCGTCCGAGTTCAGGTTCACGCCGAAGCCAAGGCGTCTCTTCAGTTCCTTTGCGTCATCCACATTCATTTTCAAAAAGGCGATTATCGTACCATACGGCAAAAAGTCAGGGAAAATCAGGTCGCGCTGAAATTGGCCCGGCCTCCGCTATCGATCCCCTGCCCCACCTGCGGTACCCTGCACTCATGTCGCATGAGAAACGGCTGGTAAATATCGAGTCCGACCTGACGCATTTAGAACAGCTTGTGGGGTCCCTGAACCAAACCATCATCGAGCACGACAATATAATCCAGCAACTCCAGAGCCAGCTGAACCGGGTTGCCACCGGCATGGAGACAAAAGAGATGGACTCCATCAAGGGCAATGTCACAAAGCCTCCCCACTATCAGTGAGTGCAAACCAAGGGACGAATCTCCTCTAAGTTCGCCGTTCCCGTTGTGCCTAATTGGTGAACCACCACCGAGGCGGCAGCCATTGCAAATCTCATCGCCTCGACAGGCTCCGCGCCCGCGGCCAAGACCATAGCCAGATTTGCCATCACGGCATCCCCGGCACCGACGATGTCGATCTCACCCCGCAGAGGCAGACACGGCACATGCTCCGGCGCCTTGCCCGGCTTGGCCCCGGCGATGCCTTCCTCGCTGACAGTCACAAACACCGGCTGGCCCTGCTCGTTGGCCAAGCGGCCAATCGCCGTACATAAATCGTCCAACGGCAAGCCAGCCGTCTCGCCGGTCAGCACGGCAAACTCCTCCCGATTCATTTTTAGTCCGACGGACGGAAAGTGGCCCAGCCCCCGACGACTATCGGCTAGGATGAGTAGATCGGGATTATCGCGGCGGATTTGGCCAAGCGCATCGAGCACGCCCCCGGCAAGCACCCCGGTCTCAGCCTCGTCCACCTGCTCGAGCAGCACCATCGCGTCCACTCGCTTGGCCAAGGCTTTGAGGGACTCGACAATTCGCTCCTGCACCGACGACGGCGTGCGGGTCCAGTTCTTGAAATCAAGTCGGTTCAGTTCCCTCGGCGACTGGCCGGACTCGATCACCAGTGGCTTGATGTAGGAAAAAGTCCTGCGCTCGGGCGTCTGAAAAAAATGGCTCAAGTCAACGAAACCCACTTGGCCAAGCGAGCGCATCAACTCGTACCCTTCCCCGTCCTCGCCGGCGAAGCCCACCGGGAAAACCGTGCCCGCACCAAGCGCCGACAAATTGTTCAGAATGGTTCCGCAACCACCGGGCTGCGAACGAACGTTGACCACGTTCAAAACCTCCAACCCAGTCTCAATGGAAGTTTCAGCCATGGCGGGGTCGATCTCGAGATACCGATCCAGACAAAAATCGCCGACCAACGCGACCCGAAGACCGGAAAACTGGTCGGCGATTTCAGCAAAACGCTCCTCTTTCACGATGGTTCCGCGGCATTCAGCGCACGGGATAAATACTGGACGAAGGCCAGGTTATCGCACTGCAAGTAATGCATCGATCCACCCATTCGGGCGTACGTTTTGCAAAACCTCAGATAATAGGCAGCACTGGTAACAGGCGGCTCACCCTGCGCCCAGTCCCAGTTACCGCCATCCTGCAAATCGACGACGTGCATCGAGTGATTTTTCACAATCTCTCGCCCTTCCTGCATGCGAATGTGATTTACACAACTCAGCGCCTTCTCGAACACTTGCGGCCCCATAATAGCCGAGCCGATCGACAACAGCACACCTCCGTCAAGCAGATCGAGTGTCCCGGCGAATGTTTGAAAATCCACATGCGCCGCCCGGCCTATTGACGCGCCGTTGAACATCGGGTGGTTTGAAATAATGTCGTAACCTATGCCCGGATGCACCGTTAACGGCACCCCGTGGCGGTAGGCGGAAGCCACGACCGAAGCCTGCTTCCAGCGATGCTCCAGGTCGCACCGCCCCTCCAGCGTGAAGCCGTTACGCATGGCATGGAGTAACTCCGCCCGGGCCGCAGTCAACTCGTCCGCCGGTTCCGCCGCGATGAGCGAAGCCAACTCGTCCGCCGCCGGCAGATCAGCGCCGTCCCCAGCGATAAAGCGGCCAAGCGCCTCACCGTAACCCAGCCCCCCGACCCCCCCGGCGAGCAGCGCCAAGTGAATGTAGCGGCCCGTCTCCTCCCAAGTGCCGAACGTGCCGGTGGCGACGTTCGAGCGAACGCATTCGGTCGAGCGGCCAAGCCAGGCGTACTCCCAGTCGTGAATCGTCCCGGCACCATTGGTGGCCAGATGCGACAGCCAACCGTTGGCGATCAAGTTGTCGAGGATCAGCGCAGCGCCGTTTTTGATTAGATGCGCCCCGTAAATCATTATCACAGCCTTGCCGTTAGCTCTGGCTTCGCGGATGCGCCCGGCGCAGTCGTCCACTTGGCTCATCAGCGCATCACCGATCGCCGCCGGCTCGGCATCGAGAGGCACAAGAACTTCCTCCACCGTGCTCAGGCTGTTGCGCTTGGCCAAGGGTAGCGGCTTGATTTTTTGCAGATTTATCTTGGCGCCAATCATTTCCCGACAATCACATCCACCAAAACAGCGGCGTCGCGGTAGTCAGGGACAACGATGTCGGCCCCGACACCGAGCAGGCGCTTGCGTTTCCACTCGTCAAACTGCCCTGCTCCATTGCGGGCTTCATCGCTGGCCACCGCCACTGCGAGCCCGCCGACATTCTTGCCATCCTCGATTTCCACGTACCCGTCGCCGATCACCAGCAGCTCATCGCCACCGACGTTGTTCTCCCTGAGAATCCGCTCGATCACCT
>PVBE011152704.1_pt1 | contig 17358 bp, 16 predicted proteins | sample 1631181 | NCBI WGS metagenome assembly PVBE01 (sample SAMN08397723, study PRJNA350692) | Marine metagenome, whole genome shotgun sequencing project. | isolation source: water | place: Pacific Ocean | collected 2012-04 | reverse complement strand
CTCGGTGCGCGCGAGGCGTACGTAATCGAGGAGGGCGGGGTTCAGCGTCGGTTCGCCGCCGGAGAGTGCTGCGACGCCGCCCTTACGCGCGATGGCGACTATCTCTTGCCGAATGGCGGCGTCCTTGGCCGACGGAAGATGTGTTGAGACGAAGCAGAAGTGGCAGCTCTGATTGCAGCGGAAGTTGATGCGCACGATTCGGCATGGAATCACGTCGCCGTTTGGTGCGCGGTAGACGTCGTCTTGTGCGAGTTCGCGCTCGATTTGCGTCGCCACGGAGCCGATCCGGCTGAGGCGTCGGCGGGTTCTGTCTTCGGTGAGCGGGACGGGACGGAGACTCGGCTCACGTTGCAGAGCCGCAACCGGGAAGCCCGGGCAACGGTCAGCGGCGCAGCAATCTTTGCAACCGTTGGTCCGGCGGTAGCCGGGGCGCGAGGCGCCGCCGGCCGTCAGTGAGAAGAGGTGGGCGACGCGGGCTGGGGTGGGGAAGCAGCACGGCGGGATGAGCGCTTCTCCGAATTGCATCGGGATCGCTGTGTCTCGCGCGGCGGCGTCCATGTCGGCGATGATTCTCGCGGCGTCTCGGAGCGGCAGTAGCGAGCTGGGGTCGGGGGCGCTCGTCGGTACGCCGACTTCGAGCGATTGCCAGGGGAGTCCACTGCCTGCGAGTTGCTTGGGCAGTTGGGCGACGCCGCCGCGCGCATTGGCGTCCACGACGGGCGTGCAGGCGATGAGCGCGATTCCGGCGTCGGCTAGCGCCGTGGCACCGCGCGAGGTCGCCTCGAAGGCGCCCGGATCGCGAGTCACGTCGTCGAGCGTTTCGTTCCAGGCGGGCGCGTGGATCCGCGCGATGTCGAGGCCTGCCGCGGCGAGTGCTCGCGCGCGATTGCCGTCGATGAGGGCGGCATTGGTTTCGAGGGCGACCGCGCCGGCGTTGGACGCTTTTGCGTGGGTGACGAGAGCTTCGAGATCGCGGCGCAGGGTCGGTTCGCCGCCGGTCAGGATGAGTTCGGTATCGGCGCGGGCGTTCAGCTCGATGCGACTTCGCACGGCCGCCGGCGCGATGAACGCGCGTTCCTCTCGGGGCTGGCGGGCGTGACAAAACGCACAGTTTTGATTGCACGTTTCGTTGGTGACTACGCGCGCTGTCCGCGTTTGCATCCGCATCGAGTGAGCACGCTACCAGTTGGCGTCCGGGCTGTCCGCTGCCTTAGGAGCGGCGGCGGCGGATGCCTGCGCCCAGAAGGCCGACCAGGCCGAGTGCCAACCAGCCGGCGTCGCCGGAGCGTGTACCGCTCGGCACCTCGCATGAGCATCCGCTGGGCGTGTCGATGGGATCGTAAGGCGTCGTCGCGCCAGTCGTCGCGCCCGCGCCTACCGCGCCGGTGCCTGCCGTGGCGCTGGAGTCGCCGGCGGAGCCGCCGATGTCTACGGCACCCTCGCCGCCGGCTCCGCCTCCGCCGCCGCCTCCGCCGCCCGTTGCGGTTGGCACGCAGTCGCCAGCTTGGCACTCGCTGCCCTCCGGGCATATTGCGCTCTCGCAGTCGTTCTCGCAGACGCCTGCGACGCAATGCTCACCGGTTGCGCATTGGATGTTGGCGCAGTCGTCTTCGAGGCACATGAAGGTGGCGACGTCGTCGCACGTGTAGCCGTCGTCGCACTTGTCGCACTGGCAGCCGACGACGCACGCGCCGCCCTGGCAGACGTATCCGGTGTCGCAGACGATGCCCTGGCAGGGATCGACGCAGAGGCCGAGTTGGCAGATTTTTCCGTGCGGGCAAGCGACTCCGTCGCACGCCTCTTTGCAGTCGCCGCTGTCGCAGACTTTGCCTGCCTCGCAGACGACTCCCAAGCAATCTGCATCGACGCAGAGGCCGGTGGCGTCGTCGCAGACAGCGTTCCCGTCTTCGCACTGGAATTCGCCGCCGGCGCAGCTTGGCTTGCACACGCCTGCGTCGCAGACCTTGCCTGCGTCGCAGAGATCGCCTTCATCGACGAAGCCGTTGCAGTCGTCGTCTACCGCGTTGCAAGTCTCAGCTTGCGCCGGCATGAGTTGTTTGCAGACCACCTCGCCGTTTTCACAGCTGGTAATGCCGGGGGCACAGCGGCCGAAGAGTTCGGTGTCGCAGGTTTCTCAGGCGCCCTTGCATTGGATGCCCGTGACGCGGACGAGGAGATCGTTGAAGTCCCAGTCGGCGTTATAGACGCTATCTTCCCAACCAAAATAGAAGCTGTCCGGAGTGATCTTGCTATCGACGATGAGCACGTACTTGTAGTCCGTGGTGCCATCGACGCCTCGGTTGTACTTGGACTCAGAGAAGAACAAGCTGCCGTGGACCGAGGGGGTGGGACACGAGGAATCCCAACCGCCGTTTTCCATGACTTGGGAGGCGATGTAGAAGCCGATATCGCCGCCCGTCCAGCGCGGATGCTCCGCGAAGTTGACGGGGCCGCTCGTGAAGCCGACCGGGTCACTGCATCCGATCATCTCGATGAGTTCAGAAGTGGTCGGTTCCGTGGCGCTGCCGGTCACGTTGTACCAACCGAAGGAGTTTCGGGAGTCGGCTCCCCGTGAGAAGACCTCGAAGGTCAGATCGCATTGGGGCTTGAAGGTCTGCGGGGTTGCCGCCGCGTCGACATCCACGTCGTTGAGCGCGGCGCTATTTGTCGGTGGATACTCAGAGTCCACCATCGTCGTCACGTCGATCTGCCCGGCTCCCTCCGCCGTGTCGAGGACCTGCTGCATGCTGGGCTCGTTTGGTCGATCGGTGCGATCTGGCGGCTTGGGGATATCGGTCCCGTCGGGTTGCTGAACGGGCGTGGCGTTCGCAGCTGCGGTGACGAGGAGACCAACTCCTACGGCGGCGGCGCACAACACGAGTGTCTGACGATGCTGGTTCCCCTGAGACGGCATGGCGCGCGAATCCTACCGGCGCGAGTGTTTCGGGCACGAGTCAAATCGTCACTTATTCCGTCGAGAATCGAGCCTCCAACGTCGTTGCGGGGCGCTCGCCGGGACGGCTTGCGGGCCTGCCTAGTTGGGACAGTCTGTCCTCTGTGTGGGAAATTCTCGCCGGGCGGTTCGGGCCGGAGAGACGTCCACTCTTGCGACAGTGCGAAACGTAGACCCGAGTTTGCGGGCAAGCGCTGCGTGCCGCGCATGTTCTCGTCGAGTTCCGAGTCTTGGGAGCGGGGCACAGTGGTTCCCCAAGAAGATAGTGGGCGAAGAGGGACTCGAACCCCCGACAGCCTGCGTGTAAAGCAGGAGCTCTACCAACTGAGCTATTCGCCCTGTGAACGTGCGCTATAGCCTGACTTCGGACCTTTCGCCAACGGGTGCGTTGATGCGGGGGTCTCTGACGGCGGCGTCCGGCGGCGGGTTTAGCGCTTGCTGGTGGCGATGAGCTGCAGTTCCCGAGCGTGGGGACTGTTTGGGTGCCGGCTCAAGAACCGACGTGCCTGCCGCGCGGCGGCCTGCCGCTGACCGGTCTTGGCGAGGGCGCGAATGCGCAACACGCTGACTTCCGGGCCGAGGGCGCTTGCGCCGGCGGGGCCGAGTTCGTCCAGGGAGCGTAGCGCTCCTTTCGCGTTGCCCTCTGCTAACTGTCGGCGCGCGCGATCGAGAATGGCGATTTCTTCAGCGATGGACTTGGCGGGTAGCTTTGAGGCGACCTCCCGCGCCGTGGGGCGTCGTGCGGGCGGCTTAGTGGCCGCTCGTTTCTGCACGCGCCGGGCTGGCTCGGGACCCGCCGGGCTGAGAGCCGCGAATTCGACGGGTGCTGGGCGAGACTCGTCCGCCGCGTCTTCGGCGCCGCGACGGTTCAGAGGTGCTTGCGGGGCGGCCGCTTCAAGGCTCGTCGTCGCCTGTGTGGCCAACGGGGTTGGGGCTGCTTCCGGGTCGCCCCAGGCCGAGGTGAGCGCGCCCACGCCGACGGCCCCTGCGGCCACGACAGCTCCGAAGATCACCCACTTCGCGCCGATGCCGGTGGCCACCTTTGCGGCGGTCGCGGTGGTGGCCGTAGCCGCGGCGGTGGCCGCGGACATGCCAGATGCGCCAGGCGCCAGAGACGTCGACGACGCCACGCCCGCCGACCCACCTGCCGCACCGCTCACCGAACCAGAGATCCCCAACGCCGTCGCTGTCCGGTTCATGGCGTCCGGCGAGGGATCGTCGCGGTGGGCGGATCCCAACAGGCTCAAGACAGTCGGATCAGACGGCGCGTGTAGAAGTCGCTGAGGTTCGGTCATGGCTCGCCTCCCTGCTGCGGGTCCAGCTGCAGGCGCGTTCGCACCCGTTTTGATTCTCGAAGGAAGAGCTCACGAGCGCGTCGAAGGCGCGATGCAGCGGTGCCGAGGGGCAGATCCAGGGATTCGGCAATTTCTGGAGTCGTCATGCCCTCGAGTTCGAAGAGGACGAAGACGCTGCGCTGTGGCAGCGGCATGGTCTCGAGGACCTCATCGAGGAGTGCGCGGGTCTGTCGCCACTGGAGAAGCTCTTCGGGGTTATCGAACGTCGCGTGGGGCGCTCGCTCGGTCCCAAGCTCCTCGTGCCGGTGCTTTTCGACGGCGCGCCGAGCGTTGGCCGCGACCCTGTAGGAGACGCCGACGAGGAACGAGCGCTCCTTGCCCGGCTCGATGACGTCGAGCTTGCGCGCGACGATCAGGAAGACCTGTTGGGCGCCGTCGTCCGCATCGGCGTCGTTGAGTCCGAGCCGACGGAGCGTGCGCCAGACGACTCGGAAGTGGGCCTTGACGAGTTCGGCAAGCTTCGCTTGGTCGGTGCTTGCGATGGCGCCCGCGATGGGGCGGGACTCGCTGGCTCGGGGGGCGTCGGCCGAAGGGTCGATCGTGGCGCTGGGCGCTCCCGGGGCGAGCGCGGCGGTGTCCTGTGGGGCCAGAAGAGGCGCCGCAGGCACCAGAGGCGCAAGTCGAGGCGCCGCACCGTCTGTTGCCGTGCACGGATCCGGCTGCGGAAAACCGCTTGGGAACGTCACGTGTTGCTCGCTCACAGCGTGCATCATCACCCGGGCCATGTCGGCGCGGGGGCCGATCGATCAGTTCTTGACCTATTTCTGGGTTTTCGAGCGTCTCGGCTCCGCCCAGGTAGGGCTATCCGAGGCCGTCAGGCGCGATGGGGACTCGTTTGCCGGGGTCGAGGCGCCTGGGCGCGGGGCTAGAGCGGTAGGACGAAGGTTAGGCCGGCTGTGCCGCGGGCAGTGAAGCTTGTGGTCTCGTAATCGACGTAGCTGTCGCGCTTTAGGGGGTGGATGGTAAATTCCCCCGTCAACAAGGGAAAGACGCCGGAGCCGGCGAGCTCGAGCTCCAGCCAAGGCACCATCGCCCACTGCCAGCGAAAACCCACGGTCACCGCGAGCCACTCGGTGCGGTCGGTTTGGCTGTTTGGGAAGGTCTCCGTCCGAGTCAGGAGCCCGCCCTCAAACGAGGCGCATCCACGGAGCCGAATCGGACCCGGGGGCCAGCTCACGGGGCAGCCAGCCAGGCCGGTGGCCCACCACGAGTATTTGGCGCCGCGTCCAGGGCTCTTGGCGGCCGCTGGGAACGTGACTGCGAAGTAAGCGCCGAAATCCCAATCGACGACCGAGTCGGCGACATCGCGCACCGCGTTAACCGAGAACTGCATGCCGGTGCCCGTGTCCCGGCCGACGCTTCCGGTCAAGAGGGCCGACACGTTGGTGGCCAGGCTCCATTGTGGTGGCGGCACGGGCAGGCGGGGCTGCCGTGGCGGCTCGGACGGGATTTGCTCGGGCTTCGCCGGGGCCATCTCGCGCGCTTCACGTTCACGCGCTTCGGTGTCCATGATCATGGCCGCGATCAGGGCGAGGGCATCCGCCGCCTCCGCGCAGCTCGCGGCGCTCACGCGCCGGGTCGACACGGTCGTGTCCCGGTGCACCGTCAATATGCCCTCCGCGCCGTCGCCGTCGGGCGACTGGTGGACCGTCACGTCGAGGCGAACGTCGGCCGTATCCGCATCCGCCGCGACGGCGCCGGTCGCGCGTGCTCGGAGCATTGCCGCGAAGTTCGCCGCGTCCGTGCACGAATGCTCGGCCACCGCGACGTGATACGTGAGCGCGTCTCCGGCGGCGGCGCCCGCGGAAATGCTCAGGAGCACGCCGACGAGTGCCGAAGCGAGGGCCGCTCGGTCGGGCGAGGTCGGGAAGCGTCGGCATCGAGCCACTGGGTGCACAGTAGGCGAGGTGCGCGCACTTGGGGCAAGCGAATCGCCGTCGAGCCACTGGGCGAGTCCTCAGTCGCCCCTCAGTACGGCGAGCAATCCGTCGAAGATGGCGGGCGTTGCAAATACGTAGTCGAGGCCACAGAGTTCGCTAGGAACGTCGCTTGCGACGTTCGTGAAGTGTCCGCGCGGCACGCCTACTTCCCGCGCGACCAGGCTCGCCGCGGCGATATCCCAAGGGCGGACGGTTTCGTAACATCCGTCGAGGCGCCCGCAGGCCACCCAGCAAATGTCGAGGGCGGCCGACGCGAGACGCCTCATGTCGCGGCAGCTGCGCATCACGCGGCAGAAACGCTCGAGGATCGGCTCGATCTCGTTTTTACCGTACGGAAAGCCTGTTGCGATGAGCGAGAAACGCAAGCTATCGCTCTGGCGATATTCGATGGGCGCACCGTTGAGCCACGCTCCCTCGTTGCGGAGCGCGGTGAACGTCTCGCGCTGGAAGGGCGCGTGCACGACGCTCGCCTGGACTTCGCCCCGCTCTACGTAGGCGATGCAGACCGAAACGTAGTCGTGGCCGTAGGCGTAGTTCACTGTGCCGTCGATGGGATCGACCACCCAGACAGGCTCCTCCCAATTGATGGTCTCTCGCTCGCCTTCTTCGGAGAGGATCTGAGCGCCGGGCGTGTTCTCCTCGATGGCCTTCTTGATGAGATTGTCCGCCGCAATATCGGCGGATGTGACGATCTCCAGTCCGCCCTTCATTTCCGACGTCCAGCCCTCCGTTCGGGCGCGGGCGATCTCGTCGCCTGCACGCCGGGCGGTCGATTCGGCGAATGTGAGCAGGTCCCGTAGTTCGGTCATCGCGGGAACCGTACAGCAGGGGGCGAGCCTACGATACGGGGTACGTGGCCTAGGGCTCGTCATGCAGGATGCGTTCGCAAGCCGAACGCGGTAGTAGGACGCATGCTTGGCGATGCGGGAAAGGATGCGAGTCGCGGCGGACGTCCGCGCACTCCGCGCCGGTTTCACTCGGCTGTTGGCGCCGTCAAAGGGCTCCTGCGTCGTCGTCTGGCGGTTTGGTTCATCGCGCTTTTTGGCGCCTTGCTTGTGTCTCCATCGCTCTCGAGTGGGCTTCAAACCGAAGACTTCGGGCACAGCCTGCTCGCCCAGAGCTCGCCCTGGTACGCGAATATTTTCGGAGGTGCGGAGGCGGCGGTCGGCGACGCGGGTCCGAGCAGTCCGGAAGACCTGTTGAAGCAGCGGCGGAGGGAAATCTACGCCGCTAAGGACGCCGGCGCGACTCCGTGGATCACGAGCCCAGACTGGCGTGTGGCCTTTTGGCGACCGCTGGCGTCGTGGACACATCACTTCGACTACACGGTCCTCTCCGAGCATCCGTGGGTCATGCACGCGCACAGTGTCGCTTGGTACTTCGTGCTCTTGCTTGTCGTGGGTTTTCTGTTTCGTCGGACCACGTCGTCGTTGGTCGTCGCGAGCGTAGCCGCACTGCTTTATGCCATCGACGAGAGCCATGGTTTTGCTGTCGGTTGGCTCGCCAATCGCAACGCGCTGATGGCGACGGTATTTGGCGTCTCGGCGCTTCTTGTGCACGACATGTGGCGAGGCAGAATGGCGACGATCGAGACCGGCGCGGCGCCGCCTCCGCGGCGATGGCGCTGGGCGTTGCCCTGGATTTCCGCTCTATTGCTCTATTGTGCTCTTGCCTCCGGTGAGTTCGGGGTTGGCGCCTTCGCGTACATTTTGGCGCACGCGCTCACGCTTGATCGCGCGCGCTGGCGAACGCGCATCGTGGCGCTTGTCCCAGCGGTCGCCGCCGGGCTGGTTTGGGCGATCCCTTATCGTCTGGCGGGGTACGGCGCCCACGGTTCGGGTCTGTACGTCGATCCCATCGGTCATCCCGGCGCATTCGCGCACGAATTGCTCTCGCGTTTTCCGACGGTAGTGAGCGCTTCGCTCTCCGGATTGCCGCCTGAGTTGTTCTCGTACGTGAAGGCGAGCGACCCATGGTTTGTCGTGCTTGAAGTCGGGATCGTGGTGCTGGCCGCGTTGGTGCTTGCGCCGCTGCTTCGCGACGCCAGGATTCGCTTCTGGGCGGCGGGCTTGTTGCTCAGCGCGTTGCCGATTTGTACCGCTGCGCCTGGGGGACGGACGCTTTTCTTCACGACGCTCGGCGCGTTTGCGCTTCTCGCCGAGCTCGTTGGCGCGTTGGCGCGGACGCCGCGTGCCGTTTTCGCGCGGCGGGTCTGGCGCGTGCCGGCGGTCGTTGTTGCGGTGCTCGCGCTGGTGCCGAATGCGCTCTTCGCCGTGGGCTTACAGCCGATGACGAGTCTCGCTTTCCAGGGGACGCAAGACTCGTCCTTGATGGCGTCGGATGACCTCTTTGAGGCGCCTGCCGGGCCCACGGAGCATCTTCTGATCGTCAACGCGCCGGCCTACTATTGGGTGAACGTGCTTTTGGGCGTAAGGCGTTCGCAGGGAAAGACGGTTCCGGACCACGTGCGCGTGCTGCACGCGGGCTTCGATTCGATCACTGTCAGTCGTCCGACAGCCGCCACGCTTAGCGTCCATGCGCCAGGGGGCTTTGTGTCCACGCCGGTCGACGAGGTCTACCGTGCTCGGCACGTGCGTTTCAATGAGGGGGAGCTGCTACCGCTCTCGGGTGTGTTGATTCGAGTCGATAGCGTCGACGACGAGGGGATGGCGACGAAAGTGACATTCCGATTCGGCCGGACGTTGACTGACGATCGGTACCGATTTGTGTCGTGGACTGGGACGAGGTTCCGTCCGTTCACGCTGCCGGCCGTCGGCGAGCGACTGGCGGTGCCCGGCGTCGGTGATGACCAAAGGGCCGCGACGGGTGACGAGCAAGCCGCCCCGGAATAGGGGACCGTGGATCAGCGCTCTGCTCGCTAGTCACAGACGAGCGGTCGCGTGAGTTGGGCGGGGATGTCAAAGTCGATGTGGTAGTGCTCGTCATGCCGCACCCAGGACTTGCGCTTGCTGAATCGGCTTGCGAAGCGCTTGGCGCGCGGATCCTCTCTGAGGAGCACTTTGCGGAGTTCTGGAGCCAGGATAATGCGGCGGATCTTCGTGCGGTGCGCGGCGCCGGCTTCCTCGAGAGCGAGCAGGTGATCCGTAAGCGCGATCCAGTCGATGGCCCGGCCCTCGTGAACGCCCCTTGCGTCGAACTCGACGCCGTACCCGAACTTATCTCCGGCCTCGATGGGCACGCCCTCGGGCTCGCCTTTCGCATTCACGACGGGCACGAAGAAGTCAGCAGAGAGGCCGTTCTGGTGCGTCTTGTGGGGGCGAAGACGTCCGCCCGCCTTCCAGCCGAGGTCGCCGAATTGCCAACGCCGCGTTGGGCGGGTGGCTTCGAGCGAGGTGTAGGCGTCCTCAATCGTGCCGATGGCGAGCGGGTGCAGATGATTGCGTCCTAGAACGCAGGCGAGGTCGCTGAACGACTCGAAGTTCTTGCCCGCGCAGCGAAGCGGTGCGCCACCTCGGAGCGAGCCGCACTTGCCCTTGCCGAACGCGACGGCCTTCATCTCCTTGATTCGTGCGTCGAGGGCCTTCTTTTCTGCTTCGGCCTTCTTCGTTTTTGCGTGGGAGTCCGTTTCCGCGGCTGACGGTGTCGTCCCTGTTGTAGGACGGGACGTTGGACCGGCCGGGTCTTTGGAACAGCTCGAGCTGAGCGCGCACGCGAAGGCCAAAGCGAGGAAAGGGAGGCGAAGCAAATGCATGAACCACCTGTAGCGCGTCGAGCGCTCGCCTCAAAGGGGCGGCGCGACGGCGCGTCCGTTCGTCGCGGAATGACAGATCGGCACAGGGCACGCGTGCACGCGTCACGTTGACCGTTCTGCGCCTCTGGCTAACGTCCCGGGGTCGGGATGTTCGGCGATTATCGGGCGTTTTTCTGGCATTGCCCACCCGTCCGAGACTGGCACGCATCTCGCTATATGCCGTGGCGTGCAGTTTCAGAACCTATTCAACAAGTGGTTTCCGCTCGTGGTTGTTGGATTCCTCGCGGTAACAGCGTTCTTTCAGGCGCTGGGTATCAGCCACCTGGTGTCGGGCTGGGCCGCTCTCGATACGTTTGTTCCGAACGAGGACGCTCCCATCGAACCTTCACCGGCACGTTCGGACGGTCGAGGCATCTGTCGGGCGTTTGGTCCTGAGTCGTGTGAGGAGCCGCCCGATTCGGTGTCGGAGGATGGAACGAAAAAGGGCGTGAACATCTGGTGCGAAGGTCTCAGCGTCACCATCTTAACGGAGTTCGCCGACTCGACGTGGTCGACGGCGATGGTGCGCAGTGCGGCCGACACGCGAGGCATCTTACGCAGGGTAGGGGATGATGCTGGAGGGTTCCTTATGGAAAATGTTGGCACCTCCCGCGGCTTGCCCACGGTTTGGTTCTCGAGTGGTGGAAGGCTCTGCAAAGTGAGCCTTTTTTCGCTGGCGTCGGCGTCCGAGAGCCTTGCGCCTACGCCCGCGCCGCCCTCAAAAACCCGCACGCGCTCCAAGTTGACGGAGGAGTTGGCTCGTCGCATCCAAAGACGAAGTGACACGGAGTTCATCGTCGAACGCGAAGCCTTGGACTTGGCGCTCTCTCCCAAATATCAAGACGCCGTGATGCGCTCCGTCGGAGTGCGTCTCCACAGCGAAGCAGGCGAGGTCGTCGGGGCTCGCCTCGCGTACGTGCGCAGTGATTCCGTTGTTCGCGAGCCCGGTCTCGAGCGCGGCGATATCCTGCGCGCCATCAACGGCTACGCGCTGACCGGAGCGGAGCACGCGCTGGAGGCATACGCCCAGCTGCGCGCGGCCTCGCGGCTTTCTCTCGAGCTAACCCGAAGTGGGCAACCAATCACCATCGAGCTGATGGTTCGCTAGCGTCGTCCTGCTTGTCTGCTCGTCCCTTTGCGGCAGTTGCCACCGAGCAAAGGCGCCACAAGCTAGTCAGTCAGTCCCGGGCGGCCTACGACGACGCGCCTTCACGGTCGAAGTGATCGTTCGTCGGCGTCGCTGCAGACGTCTGTGCGGGAGTGTCCATCGTCGACGGCGCGTCAGCGTCAACGCCGAGCGCGCCGAGCTTCTCGGGCTGATGACGCCCAAAGAGCGCGACGGCGAGGGCACGGCCGATCGTCGGCAAGCATCCGTAGTCGAGGAAGAGCGGCACCCAGGCAAATGTATGCAGAGCCGCCAGCGGTGCGGTCAGCATTCCGGCGACCATCATCAGGCCGCCCGCGAACGGGATCACCGAGGGTGCCTCGCCTTGTTGGTGCTGCCCTTGTTGCCGCCCAGAGCGCAGCGCGCTCCAAGCGTTCGCGGCCGCGATAAACGCGCCTACCAAGAAGAACATTGCGCCCGGCATCCAACTTCCAGCTTCCACCCCGCCCAGACTTAACCGGTCCTCGCGTTACGGCAAGACGCCTCCGTGCGCTCGGCCACCCGTTCGCGGCTTGCTTTCCGTTGCCAAGAGCAGATTGCAATAACGCTCGCCGTCCCACGCGTCCGAGCGGTCGAAAGGCCTGAACGCGTCGGCGCGAGCCGGTCGAACATCGCCGCGCCTCCAGCGCGTGGGCGCAGCCACAAAACGCGAAGGAATCTCACTCACAGGGGTGTCGCCTCCTTCCGCGCGGCAGCTCACGGTCGGGCGGCGCGGGCCCCAGCTCGCGCCGACTCTGGGTTCGGTGCGCAATCGGACGTGGTCCGCCCAGGCCGCGCGCGGCGGCTTCGGCCTCACTGCACGTTGAGAGTCGCGCTGATCCCGGCCCCCGAGCCCCCCGGTCTCTGCCGCGCTCGTCCTGCCGCCCGCAGCCGAGCGCTCCACCCGCGGCCGGCTAGGCCCAGAACCAGTAGCTCATGCTCCCGAAAAAGAGCCAGCCCACGATGGCGCCGATGATGCTGAAGAAGACCCATTGGCGCGCACTCGCCGAGAGGCTCTGCGCCCTGGCGAGATCGCCCATATCGTACGCCGAGTTAACGCTGGCGCCGTAGAAGATGGCCACGATCCCCGTTGGAAAGCACAGGAAGATCGTCGCGAGGACCGCTAACACCAAATAGGTCGACGGTCGCTCCTCGGGACCCGGCACGAAACTGGATTCTTCGGACATCGCTGATTCCCCCTCTCCGGAGTATCGCAGCTTCTCGCGCCGCGGCTAACGAATCGGTGCCGGCGCGGTCGTCTCCGTTGGTTCTTGACGCCGCCCTGGAGCGGCCACTATCCCTGCCTGCGACGCCTGCGATGCCTGCGATGCCTGCGCGCGCAGGGCACCCTTCCAATGCTCGCCCAGCACGGGCGTGAGGACCAGCGATGAAGACAGCAATTGTCAATTCTCGATGCGAATGCCAGGCGACGCTCGGCGCGGAACTCGACGAGCACCGCCACATCATCTCCGCTTGGGCGCAGAAGCCTGGGGCGGACCGAGCCGAGAACGCCGCCGCGACGAGCATCGGCTCCGAGAAGGAACGCTTCGATATCGGCTGGTCGTGCCCGCTGTGTGAGCGCAACGTGTTGCGAAGTTACACAGCGAGCGGGCTCGTTTGGCAGGACGAGGAGTAGCGACCAGCCTGCGCGCAGCCGTCCCAAGCCCCCAGCTTGGGCCCGCCTAGGCGTTCGCCCCGGTTGCGCGGGCTCGACGCCCCTTGCTTGCGACACGCGCCGGGGGCGGCGTGTGGGACCGCTGGCGCAGGGCATCGACGAGCCTGTGCAGGACGTCAGCCCGAGCCAAGTCGCCACAGCGCTGACGTCGCCAGGCGGCCTGGCTGAAGGCATTTTCGGCTTCTTCGTACTTTCTTACCCGGGTGCACTGATACCCATATAAAGCCCACACCACTGGGTCTCCATCGCCCAGGTAGCAGGCCTCACGCAGTATCAGCATGGCCCGTCGGCCCTCGCCTCTTCGGACAAAACGACGCGCTCTGACCCTTGGGTCCTGCGACTCGATTGACGGTGCGATGCGTCCTTTTCGTGTTCGGTGTGCCACGTTTCCCCCGCTCAAGGAGTTGCAGATGCGACGAACGTGCCAACTTTCTGTCGGTGGAGCAGCAGCGGGGCACTCTCGAGGCCCGGTGAGGTTTTCGGTCAGGGTTTTTGCGCCAGCTCCGTTGGGGGGGTTGTGGCTAATATTCCGGCGGAGAGGCGTCCGAAACCGTCCCTTGATCCGGGTCCCTCGCGAAGAACGGGGTATCCTATTTCCTATATGGACTCGCGCGCCGCCACCGACGTCTTGTTCACGGCCCTTCTCCTGCTGAAGGAACATTGGCCTATGGGAGGCTGGAGTTGGGACTCGCGCCTCTCCTGCGTCTCTTCGTCCTTCAACATGTGCAATGAACTCGATGCCCGCCGCGCCCTCTCCAGCGCGCTGCGGTTTCGCTGGACGGATCGAACCATCGACAAGGCGCCTCCGGCCGTCCAAGAGCTGGCCGAAGCGACGGGCGGCGTTCGCGAGGGGCAGGAACTCTTCGCTACTGAGGAATTCGACGGATCCATCGCCTTTGCCCTGTGGTGGCCGTGGGGCGACGAGCAGACCGTGTCTGTCCGGGCAGGGGTCGCGGGAGCGCGCATCTCCGAGGAGGAGAGCCGGCTCCGCGAGGTTTTCAGCGCTCACGAATTCTGAGCGAGGTGACGCCAGCGGCGCCGCCTGGTTGCGGGTCGCTGGTCGCTGGTCGCCGGGGGACGGCTACTGCTCTTCGCAGACGAAAGCGATCTCGTTGTCCGTGCAGCCGCTCATGTCGTGGAACTTGCAGACTTTGCCGTCGCAGAAGTTCTGGATCTCGCCGGTCGAGAAGAAGTGGTCCATCTGCTGCATCGACGCGTCGAGCTTGCGGATCTTCCCGTGAGGGTCGTCGCAAAGGCGCATCGGCGTATTGCAGATCGGGTCTTCGGGGAGGCCGAAGTCATACTCGATGTAGCCACTCTCGCCGGTGGGCAGACTGTCGAGCTTCTCCACGCCCCAGACGCTGCGGACGCCGGAGTCGACATGCTTGGCGCCGACCGCGCGCGCCATGACGTGCGCCGCGACCGTCGAGACCTGATGATCGCCCAAGGCGGCGCGCATGAGCACCTGATGCTGGGGCGTGCCCGGCAGCATGTTCTCGCGGATGTACTTGCTGTAGCCGTTGGGTTCGACGCGGTCCCATTGGCCTTGCGCGAGGTTGAGCAGGTAGATCTGGTCGTGTCGGTCCCGATATCCCAGCCGCATGATGCCCTTGAACGGGTCGAAGTCCTTACTGCGATCTAGCAAGATGGAGTAGGGCTGACCCATCACGCCGAGCACGCCGCGGGTGACGTCTGTGGCCAGGGACATGAAGACGCCGCCGAAGATGCCGCCCTGGCTGATGCCGTGATAGTAGCGCTCGTCGGGGTTTCTGGTGAGGCGGTCGCCGTACGTCGCGTCGTCTACGAAGCGCGTACTGATGATGCGAATCAGGGCGAGATGGTTGAGCGTTCCCTGGTGCATGCGGTCGAACATGCGCGCGAGGTTGTGGAACTCCCCGCCGCCGAGGGCATTGGCGATGAAGCCCTCGTCGCCGTCCTCCGACATGCCGACCAGATCGACGCCCATGAACGCGTAGTTGAACGTATTCATGAACTTGGGGAAGTCAGAGCCGCCGATTTGCGTTCTCGCGCCAAGGAGCCCGTGCCCGTAGATGATGAGCTTCGCGGGCGTTTCCGCGTCCGCCGCGTGGGGGATCATCATCAAGAAGGGCACGTCGTGCCACGGCGACTGAGCATTGACTTCCGGCATCCCGTCGTCACCGAAGAGCAGGGTGGCGCCGGCCTTATCCTCATCGAGGTAGAGGGGGACGCTGATGGTCCCTGATACTCGGACAGCGGTATTCTCGTCTTGATCCGGGGTGAACTCTTCTGCGCTCTCGATCGCGTAGAGCGGGCCCTCGGCGTCGTCGATGAGCTTGAGTGCCTCGTCGCGCATGTGCACCATCCAGCCGGTGGTGCTCTCACGACTTGCCGTGGTGAAGTCCCAAGCGATCTGCAGGTCGTCTTTTGCGACGCCGGCGTTGCTGAGCTTCTCGAAGATATCGGCGTAGACGGCGCGGCGTTCATCCATCGACACGTGGTCGAATGCGCCTCCGCTCTTGTAGGCGGAGAATGCTGGCGAAGCGGCGAGCGCGTCGCCGTCGGCTCCCTTGATGTTGCGAATGCCGATGATGTACCGAGTCGCGTCATCGAGCCGAACGACGGGACGAACCATCATCACTCGGTTCCCCTCCTCGCCGTCCTGGTCGAGGTCCACGAAGTGGGCGACGCGCTCGCCCGTTTCAGCGTTGATGACTACCGTCGGGGAATCTGCCGCGAGGGAGGCCTCGATGGTATCCGGCGTTGCGAGGCCGGCGAGCGTTGCGCCAGGGAGTAATGTTGTGAATGGGATCCCCGGGGAGAACCCGTCGGCCAGGTTCAACTCGGTCGGGTCGGCCGGGTCGCCATCAGCGGAACGCGGCAGAATGTCCGTGTTGAGGTTCACCCGGAGGCCCGTGACCGTCGTCGAGTCGGCCACCATCTGAAAGTTCGATGGCGACGGGAACCCGCAATAGTTCGGGTCGATGGGATCGCAATGCGATGCGATCTTCACCCCCGCCGCTGTTTCAGTGTTTGCGTCCGCGCCATCCTCCCCACAGCCCGCTAGCGAGGCGAGCGAAAGAACGACCGACGACGTTACCAATATCGAAAATGACCTGCCACCCATGGCGAAGTTCCTACCAATGCGACACCGGCGTGTCTATCGCATTGGTCGCGCGTTTGCTTGATATTGGAAGATTCTGTCTCCCGCCGCCCCGCTTCGCAGAGGCAGGACGCGTTACTTGACTACGTCCCGGGTCTTGCAACCGAAGAGCACGTCGATTTTGCCTCCGCTATCGGCCTGGATCCGGTCGCAGGTCGAGGGGCATACGAATACCTTCGTCGGGTTCTGATTGTCGTCGTAGTACCAGCCGCCCTCGGTTCCACAGACCGACGGATCCGGGACGTGCAGGATGTCCTCGCCGGGTCCCGTGGACGGGGTGTACTCGATATTGAGTTTGCCCTTGTCGAACGTCTCGCCTGTGGGGGCCGGCGGGATATCCCACTCGCATTGGAGTTCAGCGCCCTCGATGACCCCCGCCGCAATGGCGTCGAAAACAGGGGCGAAGTTCTGCAGGCAGAGATCCCCGCCTACACCGCCCGTTTGCGCGACGAGGTCCTTGTAGACGTCGCCGACGTTGGCGGCGACTAGCCAGCAGTCGGTGAAGCAATAGATGCTATGGAACTTCCAGGTGCCCGCGCCGAACTCCGGCAGCGCGTTGATGGCTTGGGTCCAAGAGTTGGCGCTCGTGTACGGGAAGCTACTCTGGTCATCGTCGCTAACCACGACAAATGCTTTGGTGGCTTCTGGACGCAGAACGCCCTGCCACTGGTCGTAGGTATCCCTGATCAGGTTGAGGGCGTCGTGGCTGCCGACCTCATCGGGAAGGTGCCAATAGCCGGCGGCAGGGTTCGTCTCTGACCCGGGACAGGTCCCGGCGCCCAGCGGTGGCTCGATGCAGATGCCAGGTGGAATGTTGAAAAGCCCCGGAGGTTGAGCAATGAGGACGATATGCGTGTCGATGCCGGAGGCCGCGATCTGAGCGGAGAAGGCATTCATGTTGGTCTGGACGGCTGCCATCTCGAGACCCATGCTGCCGGAGCTGTCGATGGCGAAGATGATGTCGGCGGGTTGAAGTTTGTTCGTGGCCGTCTGGGAGAGCGAGTCGCATTCCTCGAAGCCGCTTTCGCCGCCCGTGTCGCCGTTGTCGCCTTCGCCGCCCGCGTTGCCGGTGCCGTCTGCAATGTCGGTTGCGCCCGCTCCTTGTCCGGGGGGCTGGCCGTCTCCCGACTGCCCGCCCCCGCCGGGGCTGTTGGTGTCGTCAAACTCGTCGCTCTCACCCGAGACGCTGCAGCCGACCGTTGCTCCGACCAGAAGTGAGAACGCCAGGGGCAGACTGCCCAATACTCCGCATTTCCACCCCTTCATGAAGCGCGATAATAGCGAAAGAAAGACGCCTTGTCTCCGGGTGGCGCGCGATTCTTGCGCGGAAACTAGAGATATTTGTTGAACCAATTTGGCGGCTCGAGACGTGTGATGTGGAAACGAGCTGTTTCCACG